>Ga0187776_10000224_pt1 | contig 27588 bp, 26 predicted proteins | sample 0216_BV02_MP12_2_FD_132426 | JGI IMG/M metagenome (GOLD analysis project Ga0187776, IMG submission 132426) | Tropical peat soil microbial communities from peatlands in Department of Meta, Colombia - 0216_BV02_MP12_20_MG | ecosystem: Environmental > Terrestrial > Soil > Wetlands > Peat | place...
GCATCCGGTCGGTGACGACGAAGCCGCCGACGACGTTCGCGGACGCGAGCACGACCGCGGCGAAGCCGACCACCCAGGTGAACGCGCTCTTGTCGGGCAGCCCGAGGACGAGCATCGCGCCGACGATCACGATCCCGTGGATCGCGTTCGTGCCCGACATGAGCGGGGTGTGCAGCAGCGTCGGCACCTTCGAGATCACCTCGACGCCGAGGAAGATCGCCAGCACGAGGATCGTGACCTCGAAGACGAGCAACGTGTTGTGGCTCAAGCCGCGACCTCTTGCTTGCCCGCCACGCAGGCGCCGCTCGTGATCTCGTCGCTCCAGTCGAGCTCGAGCTCGCCCTCCGGAGCGAGGTGGAGCAGCAACGCCTGGACGTTGCGGGAGTAGAGGGTCGACGCGTGGTAGGGCATCGTGCTTGGGAGGTTCGTCAGCCCGACGAGCGTGACGCCTGATCGCTCGACGATCTCGCCTGGCTCCGTCAGCACGCAGTTGCCGCCGGTCTCGGCGGCGAGGTCGACGATCACCGATCCGGGCCGCATCGCCTCGACGGCCGAAGCCGGGATGATCTTCGGCGCCGGCCGGCCGGGGACGGCGGCGGTCGTGATCACGGCGTCGAAGTCCGCGATCCGCCCCTCGAGCCCCTGCTGCTGCGCCTCCATCTCCTCGGCTGTGAGCTCGCGCGCGTAGCCCCCCTCGGCCTCGGCGCCCGTGACGCCGAGGTCGAGCCAGTTCGCGCCGAGACTCTCGATCTGCTCCCGCACGACGGGACGGACGTCGAATCCGGTCGTCACGGCGCCGAGCCGCCGCGCGGTAGCGATCGCCTGCAGCCCGGCGACGCCTGCGCCGATCACGAGCACCTTCGCCGGAGGGACGGTGCCGGCGGCGGTCATGAGCATCGGGAAGAAGCGCGGGAGCTGATCCGCAGCGAGGAGCGCCGCCTTGTAGCCGCCGACGGTCGCCTGCGAGGAGAGCGCGTCCATCGGCTGGGCGCGTGTGATCCGCGGCACCGACTCGAGGGCGAACGCCGTCACGCCGAGAGCCGCGAGCGCCTCGATCCCGGCGGGATCGGCGAGCGGCTCGAGGAAACCGATCAACAGCTGTCCCGAGTGGAGCCGCTGGCGCTCCTCGGCCGACGGCTTGCGTACCTTGACGATGCCGGCGGCGTCCCATGGCGAGCCGATCGTCGCGCCTGCTTCGGTGTACGCGGTGTCGGGGAACGAGGCGGCAGCGCCGCCGCCTGGCTCGACGACGAGCTCGAAGCCTCCCGCCGCGAGCTTCGCGACGGTCTCCGGGACGAGCGCGACCCGCCGCTCGCCCTCCGTCGTCTCGCGCGGAATGCCGACCCTCATGCGGCGAATAGCCTACGCACCGTGACGCACTTCTTCACGAGCCACGGTCTCCCTCTGCTCTTCGTGGTCGTGATGATCGAGTCGTTCGGCGTGCCGCTCCCCGGGGAGACGGCTCTGATCGCCTTCGGAGTCCTCGCGTCCCAGGGGCATTACTCGATAGTCGTGGTGATCGCGGTCGCCGCCGCCGGGGCGATCGTGGGAGACAACCTCGGCTACCTGATCATCGGCCGCCGGGGCGGCCGCGCCCTCCTCGAACGCTGGGGACCGCTGCGCCGTTACTCCGAGCGCTTCCTGCCCGCAACCGAGGAACTGATGGCGAAGCACGGCGACAAGGTCGTCTTCTTCGGCCGCTTCGTCACGATCCTCCGATACACCGCGGCGTGGGTGGCAGGGATCGCCGGAATGCCCTGGCGGAAGTTCCTCTTCTGGAACGCCGCCGGGGGAATCTGCTGGGCGACGCTGGTCGGGCTGGTCTCGTATTACGCGGGAGGTGCAGCCGCGGACGCCGTCCAGCGCTATGGGATCTACGCGGCCGCCGTGATCGCCGGCGCGGCGTTGGTGTTCTTCCTCATCACGCATTTCGGCAGGAAGTGGCTAGAAGACCGGCTCTAGCCCAGCGGCTCGCCCTTGGTGTCTCGCTTGCGGTCGTCGCTTCGGGCTGCGGAGGCTCGGCCGGCGCGACGACTCCGACGACGGCTCCGCCGTCGGTACGCCTGCCGGACTTCAAGCACGTCGTCGTGGTGGTGTTCGAGAACCACGAGGCGTCCGCAATCGCGGACAGCCCCGCCGCTCCGACCTTCAACGCGCTCGCGCGGCGGTACGCGATCCTGACGGATTACACCGCGGTTGCCCATCCCAGCCTGCCGAACTATCTCGCGCTCGTATCCGGCTCGACCCACGGGATCACGAGCGACTGCACCGACTGCGTAGTTCAGGCCCGTAGCCTCGCCGACACGCTCGGCGCAGCACGGAAGACGTGGAAGACGTATGCGGAGAATCTCCCCTACCCGGGCTTCACCGGTGGTTCGTCGGGCCGCTACGCGAAGAAGCACGACCCATTCCTCTACTTCCGCAACGTGGCCGACTCGCGTGCGCGCCGCAATCGGATCGTTCCCTTCACGCAGCTGACCCGCGACCTGGCCGCGCGTCGCCTGCCCGATTTCTCGCTCGTGATCCCGAACCTTTGCGACGACATGCACGACTGTCCCGTGGCGACCGGTGACGCCTGGCTCAAGGCACACGTGGTGCCCCTGCTGCACTCGCAGGAGCTGCGAGGCGGTGTCGTCTTCGTCGTCTTCGACGAGGGGACGAGCGACGAGGGAGGCGGCGGCCACGTCGAGGCGCTCGCGCTGGGGCCCAGCGTGCGCGGCGGCTCCGCATTCGCGCACGCGACGAACCACTACGGCCTCCTCCGGACGATCGAGGACGCGTGGGGACTGCCGCGCCTGGGCCTCTCTCGCACCGGAACTCCGATCGGAGGCATCTGGAAGTAGGAGTCCGAGTTTCGGCGCGGAATCCGTCTCGAGCATGCTGGCCTCAATCGCCCGCGCGCTCGAGCAACGCGACCAGACTCTGGGCCACGGCGCCCGTGTCGCAGCCCTCGCCGAGCCGGTCGCAGTGCAGCTCGGCTGGGATCGCGAGCGGGTCAAGGCCCTTCGCCGCGCCGCGCCGCTCCACGACGTCGGCAAGGTCAAGGTGCGGCCGCAGGTGCTCTGGAAGCCGGGTCCGCTCACCTGCGAGGAGGTGGCGGAGATCAGGAGCCATCCGACCGCCGGCGCACGACTCGTCCTGCCGCTCCGAAGGTTCCACGACGCGCTTCCGTACGTGCTCTTCCACCACGAGCGCTGGGATGGCGACGGCTATCCGGCGGGGCTGAGCGGCCGTGGGATCCCCATCGAGGCACGGGTCCTCGCCATCGCCGACGCATTCGATGCGATGATCTCGGCCCGGCCCTACCGCCGCGCGCTCAGGCACGAGGATGCGCTGGCCGAGGTCGAGCACGGCGCGGGCACCCAGTTCGACCCGGTCGCGGCCGAGCTCTTCGTCGAGACGTGGGCCGAGGGCTGGGACACCTGGCACGCGGCCGCGGCCTCCTAGCTCATAGAAGCTTCACACGCTCCCAGGCGGGCCGCCGGTACCTTCGCGCAGTTCGATCAGGGCATGCCCTGATGCCACGTGCCGCAGCCGTTACGAGGATGGAGTGGAGGTGAGGACGATGAAACGGGTCCACGTAGTGGGCCTCGCCCTCGTCGCGATCCTGCTGCTGTGCGCCGCCCAGGCGGCGGCGGCGAAGCCGCAGCCGGACAAGGTGAAGCAGACGGTCGCCGAGGTCAGGACGCTCGCTCTGGACTGGCCTCGTGTCGCGTATGCGAGCGGCGGCAGAATCTACGTCTGGAACGTCGTGACCGGGGCGACATCGGTCGTCCACGGCGCGTACAGCAACGCCACGCACACGATCGACGCTGCGCAGGTGGCGATCGCCGGGACGCGAGTGGCCTGGATCAAGCGCGTGGGGTACGGCAACACCGAGGCGGGCGAGAAGCTCTACAGCGCGTCGATTGCCGGACGGGCGCACGTGCGCAAGCAGGGATACATCTTCGGCAGGGAGGACTCCGCGCATGCCGTAGGCGACTGGATCGCCGGTGTAGTCGGCTCCGGGAAGGTCCTAGTCGTCAGCACCTGGAAGTCGGACCGCGTGGCCACGAGCAACGAGAAGCTGAGCCGGATCACCCCGACTGCGCTGCGCCCGATGGTCAGCGGGCCGGGCGCGATCGTGGCTCAGTCTGTGAACGGCGGTCACGTCGCCGTCCTGCGGTCGATCGCGGGTTGGCCCGCCGACGAGCCCTCCACGCCGACGACGCAGCCGACTGTCGGCATCTACTCGACCCGAGGCAAGCCCCTCAGGACGATCGTCCTCACGACCCCCATCCCGTCACCACCGTCCTGTGGCGATTGCGTCGCCTATCCGAGCACCATTCAGAACTCGGTCTCACTGAGCGGCGACCGGCTCGTGGTCCTGACCGAGACGAATCCCTGGACCCCCTCCAGCCAGTGGACCACCAAGCTCGAGGTCTTCGACTGGACGACGGGCGCTCTCCTGCAGTCCTTCCCGATGACGTTCCAGCCCTTCGCGACGAACGCAGCCCCGCCGCTGTCGGTGTACAGCCGGTTCGCGGCTGTGGTCGGCAAGCGGTTGCACGTATTCGACCTCACGACCGGGAAGGAGATCATGACCGCGGCCGCGAGTGGCAGCCCCGCAGCGCTGGATTCCCACGGGCTCGTCTACGCCGCGCCTCGCGGGCGAGGCGGGAAGCTCGTCTTCGTACCGATGAGCAGGCTCCTTTCGTTGGTGAGGTGAGACGATGAGCAGAAGCGGTCGCGTCTTCCTCCTGTCCCTCGCGGCGCTCCTGCTGCTCTCCTGCACGCAGGCCGGCGCCGCCGGGCAGCCTGCGGGCAGTGTCAAAGAGACCGCGAAGCCGATCTGGACCCTCGCGATGAACGGCCCAAGGATCGCCTACTCGAGCGCCGGACGGATCTACGTCTGGAACGTGGCCACGGGCGCGACCTCGGTGGTCAAGGGCGAGTACAGCAACGGCGCGCACACGGCGAACGCCGCAGAGATCGCGATCGCCGGCAAGCGCGTCGCCTGGATCAAGCGCACACAGCTGGGCAACACCGAGCAGCCGCAGCGGCTCTACACGGCGACGATCGGAGGATCGGCGCACCGCCTGAGGGCGGTGCTCGGCTACACCAACACCGACTGCGGCTCGGGCGGCCCCCAGATCTCCGGCCTCGTCGGCGTCGGAAAGCGTCTGGCGGTCAGCATGTGGAGGTGGACCTACGACGGCACCACCGCGAGTCACCGGCGACTCGCCCTCATCACGTCCGCCGGGCTACGGGTGATCGCCACGGGCCCGAACGCGGTCGAATCCGCGGCGGCGGACGGCAGCCACATCGCGGTCGTCCCGCTCGCGACGGGGGTCATGGGACCTGACTACTGCGAGGTGACCCCGTCCACGACCGTCGGCATCTACTCCACGACAGGGGCGCTGCTCGGCCGGGTCTCGACCGGTCCGCGGGGAGAGATCGCGCTCGGCGGGAAGCGGCTGGTGGCGCTGACCGGCTCGGAGACGCCGGGGCTCGCGGTCTACGACTGGACGACGGGCGCATTGGTGCACACCTGGCCCGTAGTCGGGGCGGCGACCAAGGCAGGCCCGCATCAGCCGGCGCACGTTCAGGTGTCAGGCCAGCTCGCCGTCTACTCCGTCTACACCAAATACGTCGGGGGCGGCGAGAAGCTGCACCTGCTCGACCTCGACACCGGTGATGACGTCCAGATCGCGACCGCCAAGGGATACGGCGACCTGCGTGCGTGGGCCGTCGGGTCCCGCGGCCTCGTCTACGTCGTCAACTACGGGTGGGACAAGGCGGCCGGCGGGCCGGCGCAGGGGAGGCTCGTCTTCGTGCCGATGGCCAAGCTGCTCGCCGCCGAGGGCTAGAGGGCCGCCCAGATTTCGAGCTTGGCGCGCACGCGCCCGATCACCTCGTCGGTGAACTCGGTCGTCCCGAGGTGGCCGCCGAGGTCGGCGGTGCGCGCGCCCTGCGCCACAGCCTCGAGGCACGCCTCGCGGATCGCCCTCCCCGCCTGCTGCGCCTCCTCTTCGGCATGGGAGAGGAGCGCCGCGCCCGCCAGGATCATCGCCATCGGGTTCGCCACGTCCTTCCCCTGCAGCGACGGCGCGGTGCCGTGCGCCGCCTCGGCCATGATCGCCGCCGGCTCGAAGTCGGACTCGAACGCGACGAGCAGCGACTCCGAGCCGGCGATCGAGCCGAACAGCGGCAGGACGAGGTCGGAGAGGATGTCGCCGTCGCGGTTGAGGGCCGGGATCACCAGCGGGTCGCCGGCGGAGGAGAGGAGGAGCGCGAACGTCGCGTCGATGAGCTGCGGCTCGTACGGCACGTCCGGGTGGCGCACCGCCGCCGCGTCCATCTCCTCCTTCAGCATGCCCTCGTACGTCGGGCTGACCGTGTACTTCGGTCCGCCGAAGACCTTGGCCCCGGTGCGCTCGGCCTGGCGGAACGCAAACTCGGCGACGCCGTGGCAGATGCGGCGCTCGATCCGCTCGGTCCGGAACGCCACCTCGTCGTCGCCCTCGCCCTCGCGCCACTCCTTCGCGCCGTACGCGTCGCCGACCGCCATCCGGACGATCGAGATCGGCGCGTGTACCCCGCCGAGCAGAGCGACGCCCGGAATGCGCCGTCCGGTACGGACGATGACCCGGCCGCCGATCTCCTCGCGGATGATGCGGTTCGGAGACCCGACGTCCCCTTGCCCTTCGGGCGTGATCGTCGCGGCTTTGAGACCGAGGCCGTGCTCCCGAATCGCCGCAGCCGCCTCGTGCACGACCGCGTTGTCGGTCTCGCGACGGCGGTCGAGCGAGAGATCGAAGCGCGGGAATTCGAGCTCGACCCCGATCACGTCGGGCGCGAGGACTCGGAGGCTCTCCTCCAGCAGCTCCTGTCCGGTCTCGTCGCCTTCGAGGACGACGATCGTCCGGTCGTCACGCATCGGCGGCCAGTCTAGTGTCGTTGCGGAAGGGATTTGCCGAGCCGGCGCCGCGCGTCCTGGAAGAAGGCCTTCAGCGCCAAGGACTTTCGCACTTGGAGCAAGAACGACGACGATTTCCGGCCGCGCCAATTGCGTCTCGTCGAGGCGCGCGATCCGCAGATATCCCTCGAGGAGCGGGGCGTGCTCAGCTTGTTGCGTTCGTGGCGTATTCGCGAGGCTCGAAAAGCCGCGCGGTTTGGGCTAGGGTTTTCGCACGTCGTTCCGACATTCGAGGAGGAAATCGTGGCTCGCAAGACAGTGCTCGTATGCGACAACTGCGGCAACGAGGTGGAGGAAGGCAAGGGCGCGGTGATGCGGGTCACGTACAACGACGCACGCCGCGGAGCGAAGCAGGCGGACCTCTGCGACAACTGCTCCGGCAAGATGCCGGGCCGCGCCGCCGCCCGCCGCGGGCGTCGGCCCAAGTCGGCCGTAACCGCGTAGAAGCCGTCCCGCCCCCGCGCTAGCGTAGGTGGGTGCCGCTGCGTCTCATTGTTGGACCCGCCAACGCGGGCAAGGTCGAGCTGCTGCTCGGCCGCTATCTGGACACCCTCGACACGCGCGGCGTGGCCGAGCCGATTCTCATCGTGCCGAACGGGGCGGACGTCGACCGGGTCGAGCGGGAGCTGCTCGCGCGGCGGCCGGCGCTCCTCGGCGGCTCGATCGGCACCTTCGACGACGTCTTCGAGCGCCTCGCGAACGGCTGGGCGGACGCCCGCCGGCTTCTCGGACGGACGGAGCGGACGCTGCTCGTTCGCCGCGTTGTGAACGGCGTCGACCTGCACGGCTTCGCGGCCTCCGCCTCCCGCTCCGGCTTCACCGACTCCCTGCAGCAGGCGCTCGACGAACTCGAGTCAGGGCTGCTCGATCCTGCTGCCGTCGACGGCGAGCTCGGCACGCTCTACGCCGCGTACCGACAGGAGCTGGACCGGATCGGGCGCTGGGATCTCGGGCAGCTGCGCAGGAGCGCCGTCGAGCGGCTCCGCACCGATCTCGGCGCCTGGCAAGGTGAGCCGGTCTTCGCCTACGGCTTCGAAGACCTCACCGGTGCCGAGTGGGCGCTGCTCGAGGCGCTGGCCGCCCGGACGGAAGTCACGGTCTCGCTCCCCTACGAGCCGGGGCGGCCCACGTTCGCGGCGCTCCAGCGGACAGCCGAGGACCTCGCCCGTCTCGCCGACGGCGCCGTCGAGGAGCTGCCGCCGCGCTATGCCGCGGTCGCGCCGGCGGCGCTGGCGCACATCGAGCGCGCGCTGTTCTCCGACGAGCCGGGCACCCCACCGTCGATCGACGGCGCGGTCCGCTTCTTCGAGGGCGCCGGAAGCCGCGGCACGCTCGAGCTCGTCGGCGAGGAGGTGCTCGCGCTCGCCCGCGGCGGGACGTCGCCGGAGCTCATAGGGCTCGTGGTGCCGGGCTATGACCGCGTCCGCGGTGCGCTCGAGACCGTGTTCGGCTCATTCGGCATCCCGTACGCCGTCGACGGCGAGATCCGGCTCACCCAGACCCCGCTGGTCCATGCCCTCGCGGCGCTACTGCGTTTCGCTTGGGGAGGAGGGACTCGAAACGATCTCTTCCGCTACCTCCGCTCGCCGTTCTCGGGGCTGGAGCGGCGGTCGGTCGACTTCGTCGAGGGACGACTGCGCGGGCGCGCGGTGCAGGCGCCGGAGCGAGTGGTCGAGGAAACGGAGCGGCTGCGGGCTGCGCCGCTGCCCGCGCTCGAGGAGCTCCGGGAGGCGGTCGATCCGGTCGCCGCGGTGCGCGACCTCGCCGCCCAGATGCTGCAGAGCGCCTACGGCGTCGAGCGGCCGCCGGCGGACGCTGCCAGTCGGTTCGACCTGCGGGCTCACGAGGCGTTGACGCGGCTGCTCGCCGAGCTCGAAGGGTGGAAGGAGCTCAGCGGCGAGCTGACTCGCGAGGACGTCCTGTCGGCCGTCGAGCACGCCACGCTGCGGCCGCGAATCGGCGACGACGCGGGTCGCGTGGCAGTCGTCGACCTCCGGCGCGCACGCACGCGTCGCTTCGACGCAGTCTTCGTGCTCGGGTTGGAGGAGGGGAGCCTGCCGCGGCGCGGTGCCGGCTCGCCGTTTCTCGACGACGAGGCGCGGCGCGGGCTCGACCAGCGCGGAGCGAGGCTTGACCGCGCGGACTCCGTCTCACGCGACCGGTACCTCTTCTACACGGCCTGCACCCGCGCCTCGAGGCGGCTCTATCTCGTGCGCGAGGCGGCGGACGACGACGGCAGCCCGCGCGACGCGAGCCCCTTCTGGCACGACGTGCAAGCGCTGTTCGACACGGACGACGTCCGCAACTGGACTCGCCGGCGCCCGCTCTCGGCGCTCACGTGGCCGCTCGAGCAGGCGCCGACCGAGCGCGAGCGGCTACGGGCGCTCGCCGAGCTCGCCGCCCGCGACGCGCCGGCCGCGGACGCGCTCGCCCGCGCGAACGGCTGGGAGCGCAGGCTCGACCGCGCCCGCGGTGCCTTCCGACGCCCGACGCGGCTCACGCACCCGCTCGTCCTCGAGCAGCTCGGCTCGCGCTCCTCCTTCGCCGTCACCGAGCTCGAGCGCTTCGCCGACTGCTCCTCGGCCTGGTTCGTCGATCGGTTCCTCTCCCCGAGGACGATCGACGCCGAGCCGGACGCGCTCCAGCGCGGGATCGTCGCCCACAACACGCTGCACCGCTTCTTCTCGCGCATCCCGGCCGAGCTCGGGTCGAGAAGCTCGAGCCGCAGCATCTCGAGGCCGCGACGAGGCTGATGCGCGTCTGCCTCGACGAGTCGCTCGCCGGTGTGCGCATGGATCTCACCGAAATGCAGGAGCGGGAGCTCGACCAGACGTTGTGGCGCGACCTGGCGGCACTCGTGGAGGAGGAGTGCGAGTCGCAGCTGCCGCTCGTCCCGCGGCGCTTCGAGGTCTCGTTCGGCAGCGAGCGCGCGGCTCCGGAGCTGCAGCGCGGGCTCGAGCTCGCGCCCGGTCTCACGCTCTCCGGAAAGATCGACCGGATCGACGTCGACCCGTTCGGGGCGCGGGGCGTCGTCCAGGACTACAAGTCCGGCAAGAGCGCGTATTCCGCGAGACAGATCGAGAGCGAGCTGCGGCTCCAGATCCCGCTCTACATGCTCGTCCTGCGCGACCTCGTGGGGCTCGAGCCGCTCGGCGGCCTCTACCGGCCACTCGCCGGTGCGCGCCGCCCGCGCGGGCTCGTCCGCGGGTCGGAGGCCGAGACGCTGCCGGGCTACGTCTCGCACGACTACCTCGACGAGGAGGCGTTCTGGGGGATGGTCGAGTCGGCGCGCGGGACGGCAACGGCGCTCGCCGAGCGGATCCGGGAAGGGGACGTCCGCCACGACCCGCTCGGCGGCGAGTGCCCGACGTGGTGTGACCTCTGGCCGATGTGCCGGATCGAGAGAGCATGAACGAGCAGCAGCTCGCCGCAGTCGAGGCGGTCGGCGAGGTCTTCGTCTCTGCGGGCGCGGGCACGGGGAAGACGGCGGTGCTCGTCGAGCGGGTCGTCCGCGCCGTCTGCGACCGCGGCCTCGACGTCGACTCGATCCTCGTGATCACTTACACGCGCCGCGCCGCCGGCGAGCTGCGGACGCGGATCCGCGCGGCTCTGCTCGAGCGCGGACGGCACGACCTCGCGCGCCGGCTCGACGGCGCCTGGATCTCGACGATCCACGGCTTCTGCGCCCGGCTGCTGAGGGCGTATCCGCTCGCAGCCGGTCTCGATCCCCGCTTCCGCGAGCTCGACGAGGCACAGGCGGCGGTGCTGCGCTCGGAGGCCTTCGGGGAGGCACTCGCGGAGTTCTGCTCCGGCGACGATCCACAGCGACTGGAGCTGCTCGCCACCTACGGCAGCGGCGGGCTGCGGCGGATGCTGACGAGCGTGTACGAGACCCTGCGCGCGGCCGGGCGCGAGCTCGACCTCGAGGTCGCCCCGCGGCCGGAGCTCGGCGAGCGCGTCGAGGAGCTCAGGGCGGCCGCATCGGCCCTTGCCGGCGACCCGGACGCGACGGAGGGCCAGCAGCGGACTGCCGGCGAGCTGCTCGAGCTGCTCGAGCGCGACCGGCGGCCGGACCGGCTGATGGGCCTCGGAGGCTTCAAGGCGCGGGGAGATCGCGCGGCTGCATACTGCGAAGCCCTCGCCGCCGTCGAACAGGCGGCGCTCGACGAGGCGGCAGCCCGTGATCGCGCGCTGCTGCAGGAGCTCCTGACGCTCTTTGCTCAGAGGTATGCCGAGGCCAAGTCGCGGGAGTCTGCCCTCGACTTCGAGGACCTCCAACTCGAGGCGCGGAACCTGCTGCGTTCACAGCCGGACCTCCGCGAGCGCGAGCAGGCGCGCTTCCGCACGATCCTCGTGGACGAGTTCCAGGACACGAACCGTCTCCAGACTGAGCTCATCGAGCTCCTGCGCGGCGCTGGAAGCGACGGCGGCAAAGCCGCTGTCGCCCGGCGGGAAGACCCCGGCGCTGGAAGCGACGGCGGCAAAGTCGCTGTCGCCCGGCGGGAAGACCCCGGCGCTGGAAGCGACGGCGGCAAAGTCGCTGTCGCCCGGCGGGAAGACCCCGGCGCCTCCGGCGCCGGTTGGCCGGAGACGGAGCTCTTCTTCGTCGGCGACGAGTTCCAGTCGATCTACGGCTTCCGGCACGCCGACGTCCAGGTCTTCCGCGAGCGCCGCGACGCCGCCGGGCAGCCTCTGTCGCTCACGCTCAACTACCGCTCGCGGCCGGAGGTCCTCGCCGTCGTCAACGAGCTCTTCGGCTCGCACTTCGGCGGCGAGTTCCAGAAGCTGGCCGCCGCAGTCGAGTTCCCCGACCCGGTCTTCGGCCACCCCGTCGAGCTGCTCGTCACGGACAAGGAGAGCTACAAGGAGAGCGGCGTGCACTGGCGGCGCGGAGAGGCCAGGGCCGTCGCGCGGCGCGTGCGCGAGCTCGTCGACGGCGGGGCGGCGACGCCGGGAGAGATCGTCCTTCTCTTCGCCGCCGGCACGGACGCCGAGTGGTACGAGGACGAGCTCCGCCGCGCCGGGTTGCCCACGTACCGGGCGACCGGGAAGGGCTACTTCGGCCAGCAACAGGTCGTCGACCTGCTGGCGTACCTCCGCCTGCTCCAGAACCGCTACGACGACGTGGCGCTCCTGTCGGTGCTCGCGTCGCCGTTCGTCGGAGTCTCGAACGACGCACTTGCGCTCATCCGCCGCGCCGCAACCAAACGGCCGCTCTTCTCGGGGATCGAGCACTCGCTGCCGCCGGACCTCGCCGAACGCGACGAGCGTCTCCTGCGCGCGTTCCGCCAGCGCTACGACCGGCTGGTCGAGACGATGCCACGGCTCTCGCTCGAGCGGCTGTGCGAGCAGATCGTCGCGGAGCACGACTACGACCTTGCGGTGCTCGCCCAGTGGGACGGGCGGCGGCGCTACGCCAACATTCGGAAGCTCGCGCGCCTGGCACGCTCGTACGAGGAGCTGCGTGGGCCTGATGTCGACGGGTTCGTCCGCTTCGTCGCCGAACAAGAGGCGGTCGGCGCGCGCGAGCTCGAGGCAGTCGCCGAAGAGGAGGGCGCCGACGCGGTGCGGTTGCTCACGATTCACGCCGCAAAGGGGCTCGAGTTCAAGGTCGTGATCGTCGCCGACGCGGGTCGCCACCGCGTACCGCCCTCGCCGGATGAGATTCTCGCGCTGCCCGACGGCCGCTTCGGCTTCCGCGTCGCGGATCCCGTGACGGCCAAGCGACGCGGCGCCTTCGACTACGAGGCCGTGAAGGAGGCGCGGCAGGAGGCAGAACGAGCTGAGCGGCTGCGCCTCTACTACGTAGCGATGACGCGGGCGAAGGAGCGGCTGATCGTCTCCGGCTCCGTCGATCTCGGCAGCGACTGCGAGGTGCCGACGCCGATCGCGTGGGTGCTCGACCGGCTCGAAGCCGACGAGGAGCTCGCACAGGCCGGCGACCTCCCGATCGAGCTCGTGCGCGGCGACGCGCGGCTGCTGGTTCGCACCGACCGCTACCGCCCCGAGGACGTAGAGGTCGAGCTCCAGGAGCCCGAGGAGGAGGAGGGCCAGCTGGCCCTCTTTGCCGCGCTCGAGGAGGTGGCCGCGGCGCCCGCGGCACCCGAGCTGCCCCAGCTGGTGGCTCTGGCCGAGCCCCCGCTCCTGCGCGTTCGCCGCCTCTCGTTCACGGCGCTCTCGACCTTCGAGCAGTGCGCGTACAAGTACTTCGCCCGCTACGGGCTGGGCCTGAGCGAGCGGCCATTCGAGCCGGAGGAGGGCGCCGAGAGGTCCGGGACCGAGGTGGGCAGCCGGGTTCACTCGCTGCTCGAGCAGATCGACCTCGCCGCGCCGGCCGTGCCCGAACTCGAGGACGAGCAGGTGCGCGGATTCGTCGCCGCCTATTGCGAGTCCGACCTCGCGCGGCGCGTCGCGGTGCTCGAAGGCGTCGAGAAGGAGCGCCACTTCACGTTCGAGCACGACGGCGTGCTCGTCCACGGCTTCCTCGATGCGTTCTATCTACGTGACCGTCGGGCGCTCGTCGTCGACTACAAGACGAACCTGCTCGGCGAGTCGTCCCCGGAGGAGATCGTGGAGGACGACTACCGGCTGCAGCGGCTCGTCTACGCGCTCGCCTGCTTCCGGGCCGGAGCCGAGGAGGTCGAAGTCGTCTACCACTTCCTCGAGCGGCCGGAGGCGCCTGTCGAGGCCGTCTTCACGCGGGCCGACGTGCCGGAGCTCGAGGCGGAGCTCTCGGCTGCGATCGCTCGCATTCAGGCGGGCGAGTTCCCACCGACGCCGAGCGACTTCGCCTGCGCCGGCTGTCCGGCGCTCGACCTCGTGTGCGCCGGACCGCGCCTGCGTCAGCGGCTGCCGGAAGTCATTGCCTCGTAGCTACGTCCACGAGGCCCGCAACCGCGTCGGACCCAAGAAGCGGCGGATCGGGCCGATCATCGACCGTCTCGCGGCGGAATACCCCGAAGCCAGGATCGCGCTTCGCTACCGGAGCCCGCTCGAGCTGCTCGTCTCGGTGATGCTCTCGGCGCAGACGACCGACGTGAACGTCAACCGTGTCACGTTGCGGCTGTTCGACAAGTACCGCCGCCCGGAGGACTACCTCGCCGTCCCGGAGGAGGAGCTCGAGCGCGACATCTACGCGACCGGGTTCTACCACCAGAAGGCGAAGGCGCTGCGTGGGACGATGCGAACGCTGCTCGAGGACTTCGACGGGAAGGTCCCTCAGAGGCTCGAAGAGCTCATCCGGCTGCCGGGGGTCGGGCGGAAGACGGCCAACGTCGTCGCCGCCGAGCTCGGCGAGCCGCAGGGGATCGTCGTCGACACGCACGTGCGCCGGCTCTCGCAGCGGCTCGGCCTGACGCGCCAGGAGGATCCGGTCAAGATCGAGCGCGATCTCGTCCGGCTCGTCCCGCGTCCGGACTGGGGCCGCTTCTCACACCTCCTCATCTGGCACGGCCGCCGCGTCTGCGACGCGCGGCGCCCGCGCTGCGAGGATTGCGTCATCAACGACCTGTGCCCTTCCAGCCGTGTCTGATCGCGCCATCCGTTCCCGCAGCTTCGAGGCAGTCGCCGCCGACTACGAGCGGTACCGGCCCGACTATCCCGAAGAGGCCCTGCGCTGGGCCGCAGAGCGTCTCGGGCTCTCGGCAGGAGTCCGCGTTCTCGACGTCGGGGCGGGAACGGGGAAGCTGACGCGCGAGCTCGTTGCGCTCGGCTTCGAGGCCGTGGCGGTCGAGCCGGGGGCTCCGATGCTCGACGAGCTCCGTCGGGCCGTGCCGGAGGCGGAGGCGCACGAGGGGCCGGCGGAGGCGATCCCGCTCACCGACGAGAGTGTCGATGCGGCGTTCGCCGGGCAGGCGTTCCACTGGTTTGACCAGGAGCGGGCTCTCCCCGAGCTTCACCGGGTGATCCGCAGCGAAGGCGGACTCGCTCTGCTCTGGAACTGGTGGGACGAGCGAGATCCTCTCCAGGCCGAGCTGGGCCGTCTTATCGGCTACGCCGGTCACGAGCCGTACCGTGACGACGAGCTGCCGGGAACGCCGTGGTTCCGCGAGCTTGGCCGGACGACCGTCGAGACCGCCCCGGAGTCGAGCCCCGACGCGCTCGTCGGCTACCTCTCGACGGCGAGCGCGTTCCTCACCGCCGAGCCTGAGGAGCGGGAGGAGTCCCTGCGTGCGGTGCACGAGCTCGCCTCCCGGTACGGCGAGCGGTTCGCACTCCCGCGCCTGACCTACGTCTTCGTGTTCGCGCGTCTCAGTTGACGCGCGGATCCTCGGGGATGCGGGCGACGAGCTCGTAAACGCCGCCCTTGCGGCGCAGCACCTCGCTCCACAGGTCCTCCGGATCATCGGTGAAGGCGTCGTCGGGGAGCGCGGGCTCGAGAATCCAGTCCTCGTCCGCAAGCTCCGCCTCGAGCTGCCCCTCGCCCCAGCCGGCGTATCCGGCGAAGACCCGCCGCCGCGTCGTGGCCGGCACGATCTCCCCGGGATCGTCGAGGGAAGGAAAGCCGAGAGCGCCGAAGAGCGGCACGGCTGCGTCATCGAGGTCCAGGAACTCCCCGAGAACGAGCACAGCCTCCGGCTGCACGGGGCCGCCGACCCAGACCGGGTCGCCGTCGTCGACGACCGGCTCGAGCTGCGGCACCGCCGCCGCGACCTCGACCGGAGACGGATGGTTGAGGATCAGGCCCGCCGCGCCCTCGTCGGTGTGCTCCGTCACCAGCACGACGGTGCGCCGGAAGTTCGGATCGAGCAAGCCCGGCGAAGCGACGAGGAGGTGCCCCCGCAGTGACTCCACGTGCACATTGTGGCGGTCGAAGGCTAATCCTCGCTCGATCGGTAGGAAACGACTTGCACGCGCTCGAGTGTGAGCATCCCTTCGCCCACCATCTCGTCGAGTATCGGGACGACGCGGTCGATGCGCTCGGGTGTGTCGACGATCTCGATCACGACCGGCAGATCCTCGGATAGACGGAGGATGCGCGACGTGTGCAGTCGCGAGTCGGCGCCGAAGCCTTCGATGCCGCGAATGACGGTGGCGCCGGCAAGCCCCTCCTCGCGCACGCGCTCGATGATCGCCTGGTAAAGCGGCTTGCCGTGCCAGCTGTCCGACTCGCCGATGAAGAGCCTGAGCAGCTTTCCTTCGCCCTCGAGCTTCACAACGCCCTCCCCGCCACCACCCCGAGATAGACCGCGACCAGTCCGGCCGCCGCGCTGCCGAGCATGTTCGCCGCCGCCAGGGCGAGGGCGCCGTCCTCAGCCAGGCGGTAGGTCTCGAAGGAGAGCGTCGAGAACGTCGTGTACGCGCCGAGGAACCCGATGGTCACCGCCGTCCGGAGCCACGGTGCCGTCGTCAGCTGCTCCGTCATCACCGTGAACACAAACCCAAGGAGGAAGCTGCCGCTCATGTTGACGGCGAAGGTCTCCCACGGGAATGCGCGTGTGCTCCGCTGAGCGATCAGGCCGCCGAGACCGTAGCGCGCAAGCGCTCCGAGCGTTCCAGCAAAGCCGACCGCCGCGATCGTCCGCATCAGTGCTCCTCTCGATCGTAGGAGCCATCAGCCTTCGGCGGCGGTTCGCGGCGAGCTCCATCGCCCGGCGCCCCGGGCGCCGCCGGAAATCTAGCCGTGAGCGGGTGTCAGCGCGACGAGCAGGCCGCCATCGTCGTCGAGGGCGGGGAAGAAGTCGCCGACCACGGGCTTCAGGTGCCCTGCGCGGGTGCGAAGCTGGAGCTGCTCGTTCAAGCGGCGCACCCCCCACTCGAGCGCGAGCTTGACCGGGTTCTTCTCCGCCTCGAACCCGGCGAGGCCGAACGCCGACACAACGTCGCTCCCGAGCACCTCCTCCTCACTCCATCCGCTCAGCTCGAACACGCCGCGCCCGAGCGCGAGGATGCGCCCATCCTGGTCGCAGGTGACCAGGCCGGTCGTCGGAGCCGGGTAGTAGTCGTCCATCAACTCGAAGAGGAAGCCGAACCCGCAGTGGTGGCAGGCGACGGCCTCGTCGTAGAGGCCCTCCTTGCGGTCGATGTCGACCGAGCGCTCCTTGCAGTTCGGGCAGATGTAGTGCGGCACGCGGTCAGGTTAGCCGCGGAAATCAGATCCACTTCTTGCGACGGTAGATCCAGAGCTGGATGAGCGTCGTGACGATGATCACGCCCCATGAGAACGCATACCCGAAGCCCCAGTGAAGCTCGGGAATGCGACGGAAGTTCTGGCCGTAGACGCCGACGACGAACGTCGGGAAGAGCACGAGCGAGGCGACGACCGTCAGCACCTTCGTCACCTGGTTCTGGTCGTTCGCGATCTTCGCCAGGGCGTAGTCGCGCACGCCGGCCAGCAGGTCGCGCGCGAGGTCGAGGCCGTCCGAGGCGCGCAGGAACTTGTCGTACGCGGCGTTGAAGGCGACCTCGACGCTGTGCGGGAACACGCTCTTTCCGCTCTCCACGTCGACCGTGCCGTCGATCACGCGGCGGACCGCGTCGCGCATCGGGCTGAGGGTGCGGCGAATATGAAGAAGGTCGTGCCGCAGCGCCGAGACTCGCGCCCGCGTGATCGCGGCAGCCTGCGTCTCGACCTTGTCCTCGAGCTCGTCGATCTCATCGTCGAGCGCGTCCACGAGGTCGAGGTAGCGCTCCGCGATCTCGTCCACGAGGCGATACGCGAGCAATCCCGCGGAGTCCGTCGGCCTCGCCGCCTTCTTCACAACGGCGACGTCGCATGCGGGCTTGCCACCCGGCGGGGTCTTGCGGACGGTGAGCAGCGTGTCGTGTGTGATGACGAGGTCGATCTCCTGGTAGTAGACGCTGTCCTCGTCAGGCGCGGCGACAGCGACGAGGAAGACGCCGAAGACGTAGTCGCCGTGGCCAACGAGCGTCGGTCGCGGCTCGTCCTCGTGGCGGGGCGGAGCGAGGAGCTGCGTGAGCGCGGTCTCCTCGAGCTCACGCGGCGCCTTCTCGTGCAGCTCCTCCATGGTCGGGTCGAGCAGGTCGATCCAGGTTGCGCCCATCTCGCCGCGATTCGCCGCGGACGGGCCTAGACCTTTGTGGGCTCGGCTTCCGGTCGTGGCGCTGTAAGCGCCGTGCCGGAGTGGCCCTCCTCTGCCGCGAGGAACCGCTCGGCGTCGAGCGCCGCCATACAGCCGCTGCCCGCGGCCGTTACCGCCTGCCGGTAGACGTGATCCTGCACGTCGCCCGCTGCGAAGACGCCCGGCACGTTCGTCTCGGTCGTCCCCGGCTTCGTGACGAGATAGCCGTTCTCGTCGTGGTCGAGCTGGTCGAGGAAGAGCGTCGTGTTGGGGTCGTGGCCGATCGCGACGAAGAGCGCGCCTGCATCGACCTCCTCCGCTTCACCTGTCTCGGTATTGCGGAGCCTCACGCCGCTGATCGACTGGTCGCCGAGCACCTCTTCCACCACGAACGGCGTCTTGAACTCGATCTTCCCGTTGTCACGCGCCCGGTCGATCATGATCTGCGAGGCGCGGAACTCGCCCCGGCGATGGACGAGCGTGACCTTGTAGCCGAAGCGCGTGAGGAAGAGCGCCTCCTCGAATGCCGAGTCGCCGCCGCCGACGACGACGATGTGCTTGTCCTTGAAGAACGCGCCGTCGCACGTCGCGCATGCCGATACGCCACGTCCCTTGAGCCGCTCCTCGGAGTCGAGCCCGAGCCAGCGCGCACTCGCGCCCGTGGCGACGATCACCGACCTGGCCCGGTACTCCTCGTCCTCCACCCAGACGCGGAACGGCCGCTCCGAGAAGTCGATCCGCGTCACGTTGTCTGTGACGAACTCGGTGCCGAAGCGCTCGGCCTGGCGCCGAAACTCGGACATCATCTCCGGGCCCATGATCCCGTCGGGATAGCCCGGATAGTTCTCGACATCGCTCGTGATCATGAGCTGGCCGCCCCAGCTGAAGCCCTCGATCACGAGCGGCTGCAGATTCGCGCGAGCAGCGTAAAGGGCCGCGGTGTAACCCGCAGGCCCTCCGCCGATCACGATGACGTCACGTAGCTCGCTCATTCGGTTTCCTCTCGCGAAAAACTTGTCTGCTGTATTAAACGATTTGGGCCGGATTGACGTTCCCGTGAGAGCCCGCGCGCGAGCGTAGAATCGGCTTGCCGTGGCGGATTCGATCACCTGGGTGCAGTTGCGGGAGCTCGCTGCCTTCCGTGCGGAGCATGGCGTGGCGGTCAGCCTGTACGTCGGCCTCGATCCGAGCATTGTGCCGACCGGCCGTGATCTTTCCTCCCATACCCGGTCGCTGCTCGACGCTGCCGAGCGAGAGCTTAAGGACCAGCGTGGAACGCTATCGCACGAGGAGCGGATGGCACTGGAACGCGACCTCGAGCGGATCGCGAGCTGGTTCGGGAACGACTTCGACCGTGACCGCGTCCTGGGCGTCGCCGTCTTCGCCGCCGAGGCCGGGGGCCTGTTCCGGACGCTGCTCCTGCCCTCGCCCGTGACCGACCGGGCTCGAATCGAGAATCGGCTCTACCTGAGTCCGCTGGTGAGCATCGTCGGGCGCGCCGACGGTGCGCTCGTGGCCTATGTCGGGCGCGAGCGCGGCGACGTCTACCAGCTCCTCGGCGGACGGCTCCTTCCCATCGTCGACGAGTCGGCCGACGTTCCCGGGCGCCATGACCAGGGCGGCTGGTCCCAGGCGCGCTACGAGCGACACATCGAGACGGTCGTCGACCGGCACCTGCGGGAGGTGGCGCAGGCGCTGGGCCGGTGTCTCCGCCCGCTTCGCCAGGTCCGCGTCGTGCTCGCAGGGCCGGCGGAGTCGCGCTCGGAATTCGAGAGCATGCTCTCGACCGAGGTGCGGGAGGCTCTGGTGGGCTGGGTCGCGGCCGAGGCCCACGTCGATGGGCCGGGCCTGCTCGAGGTGGCCCGGCCGTTGCTCGACGAGTGGTATGACGCGCGCCAGGAAGAGCTGCTCGCCCGCTGGCGGGAGGCGGCCGGACGGAACGGTCGCGCGGCCACGGGATGGGAGGAGACCCTCCAGGCCGCGTCCGATGGCCGCATCGAGCTCCTGCTCGTCCAGGACGGCGCGGACCGTCAGGCCGACCGCGACCTCGAGCTCGCCATCCACCAGACGCTGACGCACGGTGGGACGGTCGAGGTGATCGGCGAGGAGCACCGCGACCTCGAGCCCGCCGGCGGCGTCGCAGCCTTGCTCTGGTTCTAGGCGCTACGCGGCGTCGAGCGCGCGCGGTAGCGCAGGCGGCTCGGCGGGCGCCGCCTCGACCTCGAGGTCGGCGGCGTGCTCGAGCCTCGTCTCGAAGCGGTCGAGGCGCTTGTCAGCTTCCGCGTACTTGCTCTGCGCCCGCGAGAGGTGCGTCCCGACGAGCTCGAAGTCCTCGCGGAACTTCCCGAAGTCCTTCTGCAGCGCCGCGCAGTAGGCCATGACCTCGTGCGCGGTCTGCTCGATCTGAAGCCCCTTGAGGCCCATCACGATCACCTGGAGGTAGGCGGTGAACGTCGTCGCCGAGACCGGGAAGACCCGCCGCTCGTGTGCGTATGCGAGCAGCTGGCCGGTCTTTCCCGAGACGAGCTCGTAGTAGATCGCCTCGGCGGGGAGGTACATCAGCGCGAAGTCGTACGTGCCTTCGGCAGGGAGGATGTACTTGGCCGAGATGTCGTCGATGTGCTTCTTCACGTCGCGCGAGAACGCCTTCTCGTGGAGCTGGCGCTGGGCCTCGTCCTCTTCGCCCACCATCAGCTCGAAGTTGTCGAGGGGGAACTTCGAGTCGACCGGGACGAGCCGGTCGACCCGGATCACTGCGTCGACGCGGTCGCCGGTCGCGAATGTGTGCTGCATCACGTAGGCCTCCGGCGGCAGACGGTCACGCAGCAGGTTTTCCAGCAGGAGCTCGCCGAAGCCGCCACGTGCCTTCGGCGGCCGCAGTGCCTGCTCGAGGCGCGCAAGATCCTGAGCGCGGGCGATCATCGTCTCGGTCGCCTTCGTCACCTCGCCGAGCCGCTCGTGGATCTGGGTCGCGGTCTGGCCGCTGGACGCCAGGCGCCTGTCGAGCGTCTGCGTTGCCTCGGCGAGACGCCGGTCGACCTCTGCGTTCCGCTCGCTCAGCTGGCGCGCGGTCTCCTCGCGCAGCGTTGTGAGCTCGGTGCGGAGGAGCCGTGGCAGCAGCACGGCTGCCGCGGCGAGCGCAGCGAGCACGGTGGCGGTGAGAAGCCCGACGATCATTGGGGCGCAAAACCCTAGAGACGGCGCCGGACGGACCACGAAAAACGCCGGCCCCGACGAACCCGTAAGTCCATCGGAACCGGCTCGCAGAGGTTACTTGCGAGCGTCGCAGACGGTCAAGCAGGAAAAGCGCGCTCTTTGCGGACTTTCGTCCGACCCCGCGCTACTTGCTGCAGGTCGCGGCCGCGATCGCGTTCTGCGTCTGCTCGAGGGTCGGCGCGAGCGTGGCTGAGGTGACGTTCTGCAGCTTGCTGCCGGCGCAGCCGACGAGCACGGTCGGCGTTCCCTGCACGTTCGCCTTCCTGGCGAGGTCATCGACACCGTTAGCGATCGTCTGGACGGCAGAGCCGTTCACCGCCTTCTGCCACTTCTGCATGTTGAGGCCGTTCACGCTTGCGGCGATGATCGCCATCTGCCGGCCGGTCAGCCAGCCGGTGTCCTCCGTGCCCTGGTTGTCGTAGAGGACTTTCGCGTACTGGAAACCCTTGTTCTGGAACGAGGCGGCAATCAGGCCGAGCCGGCCGCTGAACGATTGCGAACCCTTTCCGCCGATGAAGGCCCACGGAAGTAGGTGCAGTTGCGCCTTTCCCGACTTGATGTTGTCCTGGACGATCGTCGGGAGGCTGGTGACCTCGTAGTTCTGGCAGATCGGGCACTGGACATCTATGAACATCTCCATCTCGACGGGCGCCGAGGGCTTGCCGAGCACGAGGCCCTGCTGCGGTATGCCGTTGAACAGGTTGTTCGCGTCGGGTGCGCCGTCCAGTCGACCTGCCCAGTTCGCGTTGCCGACCCTCGGCAGGCCGCTCATGTCGCTGGCAGAGACGACTGCGCCTCCGCCACCGCTACCGCCACCTCCTCCGCCCTTGCTGCTGAGGACGACCCCCAGCACGATGGCAATGATCGCCACGACGACGACGCCGCCGACGATCGCGAGCACGCGCGGCGGGGCTTGGCGAGCGCGAGCTCCGCCCACGCCCTTGGAGCGCACGGGGGGCGGCGTCCGACCGGCGGTTACGGCCGCTTCCCTGCGCTGCTGTCTTGCCCTCTTACCGCTCGGCATGAGCGGGAAGGGTAGCCGTCTCCTCGGTGGTTCCGGTGGTCGCGAGGACCAAGAATCCGATGAGAAGCAGGAAGCCCGTGAGTGCGAGCGTCGGGATCGTCATGTAGCCGAACTCGTTGATCCACTTCACGCCACAGCCGCCCGGCGCAGACGCGAGGCACGCGGTCGGCTCCTTGATCACCTTGTTCTCGATCAGCAGGTGGTAGATCGAGACGCAGGCGCCGACGATGGGCAGCGGGAAGAGGTAGCGCGCGGCCCGGTTGTCTCCGTTCCATGCCATCAGCAGCAGGAGGATCGAGAGCGGGTACATGCAGATCCGCTGGAACCAGCAGAGCTCGCACGGCGGATAGCCCGCGATCTGGGAGAAGAAGAGGCTGCCGCCGGTTGCGATCGCGGCGACGACGAACGCCGCCCAGAGCTCGTAGCCCCAGAGCAGTCGCCGGATCCAGTCGAGCGGTCCGCGGACACCGACCAGCGCGAGCAGGCCGACGAGGAGCAGGAGCGCGATGAGCACCTGCCCGATCACGCCGAGGACGGAGAGGGCGACGATCGTGTTGTGGTACTTCACTCGGCGGCAGGGTATCCGGCGCGGCAGTCGGCGCTACGCTCAGCCGGCCGGGGTGGCGGAACTGGTCAGACGCGCCCGACTTAAAATCGGGTGGCCCTCGGGCCGTGCGGGTTCAAGTCCCGCCCCCGGCATCGCTCAACCAGGCGGGCAAACTGTCAGTGCGCCGCTGTCTTAGGGGGTTTCGGCCCGAGTAAGCGACGCGGTGTGGTCCGGGACGTAGTGGAAGAGTTCGCGCGGCGGCCGCTCGTAGTCGGCCCCCGGCGGACGCTGGGGCAGGTCGAGCGGTACCTCAACAACGTTCTGGTACGGGATGATCGAGAGCAGGTGGTGGATGCAGTTGAGCCGGGCGCGTCGCTTGTCATCGCCCTCCACGACAAACCAGGGCGCCTCCGGGACGTCCGTGTGGACGAACATCTCGTCCTTCGCTTTCGAGTACTCGACCCAGCGCGCGCGCGACTCGAGGTCCAGCGGCGAGAGCTTCCAGCTGCGCAGCGGATCCGCGAGCCGCGAACGAAAGCGGCGCTCCTGCTCCTCGTCGGAGACCGAGAACCAGTACTTCACGAGCCTGATCCCGTCGTCGACCAGCAAGCGCTCGAAGATCGGGCACTGCTGGAGGAAGCGCCTGTACTCCTCCGCCGTGCAAAACCCCAGCACATACTCGACGCCGGCGCGGTTGTACCAGCTGCGGTCGAAGAGGACGATCTCGCCGGCGGCAGGCAGGTGCGTGATGTAGCGCTGGAAGTACCACTGGCCGCGCTCGCGTTCGGTCGGCGCCGGCAAGGCGACGATGCGGGTCGTGCGTGGGTTGAGGTACTCGCTGATCCTCTTGATCGCGCCGCCCTTCCCTGCTGCATCACGGCCCTCGAAGATCACGACAAGGCGCTCACCGCTCGTGCGTATCCACTCCTTCATCGCGACGAGCTCGGCCTGGAGGCGCGTCAACTCTTCGTCGTAGAGCTTGCGCGGAACCGTGGTCGCCTTGTCGTGCTTCATGCGACCGGCGCAGGCATCGGGTTCACTGGTAGCGGAGCGCCTCGGCGGGGAAGATGCGGGAGGCGCGCCGGGCCGGGGCGAGGGTGGTCGCCATCGCGACCGCGTAGACGATCAGGAAGATGAGGGCGAGCGTCAGCCAGGGGACGTTGAGGCTGAGGTTCTCCATCGAGGGTTGGCGGGCGTATTCGTCGACGACGTTGTAGGCGACGGCAAGCCCGAGTCCGGTGCCGACGAAGATCGCGGTGAGGGCGATGAACGACGACTCGAGCAGGAAGCTGATCTGCACCATCCCCTTGCGAAAGCCGATCGCGCGCAGCACGCCGATCTGCTGTCGTCGCTCGACGACGGCGCGGGCGCTGATCACGCCGAGCGCTGTTACGCCGACGAGGAGCCCGAGTGCCATGAAGGCTTCGATCAGTCGGTCGAAGGTGAGGCTCGAGGAGACCGCGTCGTGGAGGAGCTTGGAGACGGCGTCCGCTTGCATGCCGTTGGCGAGAAAGGCGGTCTCGAGACGCTTGGCGGTCGTGACCGGGTCGACGCCGCGGTGCAGGGCGATGAGGTAGGTGGTCGGCCGGACGCGGTCGCCGAACGCGGGCGCCAAAGCTGACTGGGCGGTGTAGAGGCCGACCATCGTCTGCGGCGCCGTCTCTGCGAGGACGCCGATCACGGTAAGCCGGCGCGAGTGTCCGGTTTGCGGGTCGCGGACGCGGACCCGGATCGGCGCGAAGGTGTGGTCCTCAAGGTAGAAGCCGCGGAGGTGGAAGGCCTGGGCGGTGCCGAAGTTGTAGTTGATCTTGTGCGGGACGGACATCGAGTCGATCACTGCCAAGCCGGGATGCGTCTGGACTGCACGCCAGACGGCAGCCGCGTTGGGGTAGGCGGGGGCGTGGGCAGCGATTCCGTAGGTGGTGTTGTGGAGGAAGGTGTTGTCGACCCCATGGACGATGAAGTCCTCGGGCTTCGCGCTTTGGCCGAGCTGTCGGGCTTTCACAGGCAGAGTCGACATGGCGGCGACCACGCGGAAGTCGGAGGCGTTGATGCCTCGCGCGTGCCGCAGCGCTTGATGAACGTTGGCGATCGGTGTCGAGGGTGAGACGTCGGCGCGGACGTCGAAGCCGCCGCCGAACGCCCCCACGTCGTTGAACGCGTTGACCATCGAGCCGGTGATCGTCGAGCCGACCACCAGCGTGAAGACGACCAGCGTGAACATGGCGAGAGTCACGCCGGTGCGGAAGAGGCTCTTCAGCGGATAGGCGACCGCCATCCGTAGGACCGGCGCGAGCGGCCGGATGCGGCCGAGAGTAGCGCTGAGTCCGCCGAGCAAGAGGTCGGAGTTATAGGCGATCACCCAGGTGGCACCGATCACAATCATCAGCCCGCCGAAGACGAACAGGCCAAAGTTGGTCTTCAGCTGGCCCAACAGCAGGCGCGGGATCGGCAGTGTGAACCAGCACACGAGCGCAAGACCCGCCGCGGTGCGCACCGGACGGTCGGGAAGGCCGGCGAGCGAGAGGAGAGGCACCGCGCTGAGCACGAACACTGAGACGCCGACGCCGAGGGCCATCGCATCCTTCGCCTGGACGCCCACGAAGACGTAGAGCAGCCCGACCAGGATCCCGAGGGACGGCCAGAGCCAGCGGCGCTTGCGCGATCTGGCCACCGCAGGCTCGGGCAGCCCGCGGATCGCCGAGACGATGTTCATGCGGCTGACGCGCCGGGCCGAGTAGGCGACGACCAGGAGCGTCAGCAGGACGCCGATCGCGTAGGCGAGCGCGATGCTCGCCGGTTTGACCGTGAAGCCGATGCTGATGTCGCTGGCGGCGAGCAAGCCTGAGAGAGCGAGAACCATCAGGAAGGCGACGCCGAGGCCGACCAGGACGCCGACTGCGGCCGCAGCGAGGTCGTAGGCCAGTCCCTCGAAGACGAACATCCAGACTAGGTGCGAGCGACGCGTTCCGACCGCGCGCGCGATGCCCAGCTCGTTGCGCCTCTCGGCCGCGAGCATGACGAAGATGAGGAAGATGAGCAGCACCCCGGCCATGATCGAGAACGAGCCGAAGGTCGTGAACAGCGACATGAACGCCGCCCCCTGCTGGTCGGCCGCCTTGATGAAGTCCTGGCGCGAGTTGTCCGCCTCGAGCCCGAGCCGATCGAGCGTCGGCTTCAGGGCCGCGATCACCGAGGACGTTCCGGAGAGGCCGTCGCGGTTCCCGACCAACCACGAGTCGACCAGCCCGGGCCTACCGAAGAGCCGCTGGGCGCTCGGTAGCGACATCAACAGGCCACTGGTCGCGGCGGCCCCACCCGTGTAGCGACGCACCTCTTTCACCACCACTGTGGCTGAGGCGTTGCCGGCGAGCACGCGCAGCCTGTCGCCTGCCTTTGCGTCGAGCTTGTCTGCCGCCTTCGGGTTCAGCACGACCTCGCCCGGCTTCAGCGAGCCGGTCGGCAGACCTGCGGCGGTGCTCGCATAAAGCGTCACCCGCGGTTCGCTCTGCCGGCTGCGCAAATCGACGGTCGCGACCGAGTCGACGAGCGACGGGTAGACGAACGCCACGCGGCCACCACCGGCGCGCACGATCTTCCGCGTGTACGACTGCGGGAAGTAGCGCATGCCTGTGCCGCCGCTGCCGGTGGCGAACATGCTGCTGATCCCCTTCGCGCCCACGACCTCGTCGGCTTGTCCGAGTGCGCCGAGGGCGGTCGAGCGGATCGTCTGGCTCATCGTGTCACCGGTCGCGAGGGCGGCACCGATGATCACGGTTCCCAACATCAGTCCCGCCACGATTAACGCGCTCCTGCCCTTCCGCCGCTGGGCGTTGCGGAACCCCAACCGCACGAAGACCCGATGACGCACGGCTACTGCAGTGACCACCGCCAGCGACAGCACGAGCAGCGCGACGAGAACGAACGCAAGTGTTCCGACGGGGATCCCGAACAGCTTGTTCATGGCCTCAGCCCGTTGCTACTGGCGCCTCCGCGACAACAACCTCGTAGGCCTCGCGGCCCGGAGGCGCGCGGAAGAAGACGAAATCGGACAACTTTTCGATCTGGGACTGGTAAAAGCCGCTCACCCTCGTAGCGTGGGCTGTCTCCTCGCTCGCCCAGAGGGTGACGACGAGCACCTTCCCCTCCTCCGAGAGCAGCACATAGCAGCCCTCGTAGCCCTCCTGCTCGTGCAGCGCAGGGATCAGGTCGCTCTCGAAGCGCTGGACCGCGTGCCGCGGGTTCGCTCGTACCGGATCGATCTCCGCCACTGTCACACGTGCCACCATCACTCCCTCACCTCCAAGAGCTCTTCGCCCACGATCTCGCCGTCCACCATGCGCACGATCCGGTCGGTCGCTCGGCCGACCGAAATGTCGTGGGTGACGATCAGGAACGTCAAGCCCTGCTCGCGATTCAGGTGCCGCATCAACGCCACGATCTCCTGAGCGTTCTCGCTGTCCAGGTCACCTGTCGGCTCATCGGCCCACACGATCGCCGGGTCGTTGACCAACGCCCGGGCGATCGTGCACCGCTGCCGCTGCCCCCCAGAGAGCTCGTCCGGAACGTGCGACGCGCGCTCGGCCAGCCCGACGAGCTCAAGCGCCAAGAGCGCCTTTTCGCGCGCCTCCTTCCCCGACACGCGCGCTACGAGCAGCGGCAGCTCGACGTTCTCCACCGCGCTCAGAACGGGCATGAGGTTGTAGAACTGGAAGACGAAGCCCATCCGTCGGGCGCGGTAGTCGGTGCGCTCCTCATCCGACATCGATCCCAGCTCGGTCCCTTCGATCAGCACCGCGCCGCTGTCGATCCCGCCGGAAAA
>Ga0187776_10000225_pt1 | contig 27504 bp, 25 predicted proteins | sample 0216_BV02_MP12_2_FD_132426 | JGI IMG/M metagenome (GOLD analysis project Ga0187776, IMG submission 132426) | Tropical peat soil microbial communities from peatlands in Department of Meta, Colombia - 0216_BV02_MP12_20_MG | ecosystem: Environmental > Terrestrial > Soil > Wetlands > Peat | place...
GCTGATCCCGTTCCTCGTGGCGCTGCCCCTCATGGGCCTGCTCATCTGGCGGCTGGTGGGACGGGAGCTGCGCTTCCTCGAGTCGGCGGCGCAGGCGGTCGCGCGCCGCACGCCCGAATCCCTTGAGCCCCTCCGCGGCGCCGGCATCCCCGGGGAGATCGAGCCCCTGGTGGAAGCGCTGAACGGCCTGCTCGCGCGGCTCGGGAGCGCGCTCGCGCAGCAGCGCGACTTCATCGCCGACGCCGCGCACGAGCTGCGCACGCCGCTCACGGCGCTGCGCCTGCAGCTGCAGCTCGCCGAGCGCGCCCACGACGGGGCCGAGCGCGACAAGGCCCACGCGATGCTGCGCGAGGGCATCGCTCGCGCCGCGCGGGGGGTCGAGCAGCTGCTCGCCCTCGCGCGCCAGGATCCGGACGTGCCGATCGATTCGGCGGCGACCGTGGACCTCGCCGAGCTCGCGAAGGGTGCGGCCCACGCGCAGGAGCCCGCCGCCGCCGCGCGCGGCCTCGCGCTCGGCGTGGAGGCCTCCGCGCCGGTCCCCGTCGCGGGCGACCGCGAGGCGCTGCGCACGCTGCTCGACAACCTCGTCGACAACGCGATCCGCTACACGCCCGCCGGCCGCGTCACGGTGCGCGCGCGCCGCGAGGCCGACCGGGCCGTCCTCGAGGTGGAGGACACCGGCCCCGGCATCCCGACGCCCGAGCGCGCGCGGGTCTTCGACCGCTTCTACCGCGGCGCGTCCGGCCTGGAAGGCGGCAGCGGCCTCGGGCTCGCCATCGTGCGGCGCATCGCCGAGCGCCACCGCGGCCGGGTGGAGCTGCTCGATCCCGCGCAGGGAACCGGACTGCGCGTGCGCGTGTCCTTTCCTTAAGTCCCCCTTAAGCGGCCCCGTCCAGACTGCCTGCATCGGCCCTCGCGGCCGTCGCAACCATTGCCAACGGAGGAACCATGAAATCGAAGACCCTCATCGCCACGCTGGTCGCGGCGGGCCTCATCGCCGGGGGCGTGGCGGCCTGGCGGGGCCACCTCGAAGGCCCCTACGCGGTCGCCCATGCCCAGCCGGCGGCGGCCGCAGGCGCCGTGGCGCCGGCGCTGGCCGCGGGCCTTGCCGCCCCGGCCGCGAGCCCCGTCGCCTCGGGCCTGCCGCTCACCGGATTCACCGACCTCGTCAAGCGCTACGGCCCCGCGGTCGTGAACATCACCGTCGAGGAGAGCAGCAAGGTCACGGAAGGCCCCCCGATCGAGATCCCGGGAATGGACCCCCACGACCCCCTCTACCAGTTCTTCCGCGGCTTCCGGCAGTTCCAGCAGGGCACCGTCCCCATGCGCGGCGAGGGGTCGGGCTTCATCGTGAGCCCCGACGGCTACATCCTCACCAACGCGCACGTGGTGGACCACGCGACCCAGGTGCACGTTCGCCTCACCGACCGGCGCGAGTTCAGGGCGAAGGTGATCGGCGCGGACAAGGAGAGCGACATCGCGCTCATCAAGATCGACACCAAGAGCCTGCCCACGGTGCAGATCGGCAACTCGCGCGACGCTCAGGTCGGGCAGTGGGTGGTGGCGATCGGGTCGCCCTACGGGTTCGAGAACTCGGTGACCGCGGGCATCGTGAGCGCCAAGTCGCGCTCGCTCCCGGGCGACACCTACGTGCCTTTCATCCAGACCGACGTCCCCGTGAACCCCGGCAACTCCGGGGGGCCGCTCTTCAACCTGGAGGGCCAGGTGATCGGGATCAACTCGCAGATCTACACGCGCACCGGCGGCTTCCAGGGCCTGTCCTTCGCGATCCCCATCGAGGTCGCGATGAACGTGAAGGACCAGCTGATGAAGACCGGGCACGTCACGCGCGGGCACCTCGGCGTGACCATCCAGGAGGTGAACGCCACGCTCGCCGACTCGTTCGGCCTCGACCGGCCGCGCGGCGCGCTCGTCGCCTCCGTCGACCCGGACAGCCCCGCCGCCAAGGGCGGCATCAAGGTGGGCGACATCATCCTCGAGTACAACGGCAACCCGATCGAGCGCTCCTCCGACCTGCCGCTGCTCGTGGCGAACACGCCGCCCGGCCAGAAGGCCAGGGTGGAGGTCTGGCGCGACCACGCCGACAGGACCCTCACGGTCGCCACGGGCAAGGAAACGGACCGGAACCTCGCGGCCAACGCGTCCGGCGAGACCCCGGGCGACCGCCTCGGGCTCACGGTGCGGCCGCTCTCCCCCGAGGAGATGCAGGAGAACGACGGCAAGCCCGGGCTCCTCGTCGAGGACGTGAGCGGCGCGGCCGCCCAGGCCGGGGTGCAGCCGGGCGACGTCGTGCTCTCGCTCAACGGCAGCGCGGTGCGCTCGGTGGGCGAGCTGCGCCGGCAGGTCGAGAAGAGCGGCAAGCACGTGGCGTTGCTCGTCGAGCGCAACGGCCGGCAGCTCTTCGTGCCCATCGACCTGGGCTGAGGCGGCGCCCGGGTCGCGACTACGACGAAAGGAGGCGATGCATGAGAAGGATCTTCACCGCATGCGCCATGGCGGCGGGCGCCGCCCTGGCGACGACGGCCTCGGCGACGGTGCCGCGGGCCTACCTCGCCCACCTTCCACCCGAGCGGCACACCTCCGCGGGCATCGAGTACCTCACGGGCGGGAGATCGCCCGCGGAAGCCGAGTCGGTGAAGCGCGTCGCGCACGACTTCCCGCTCGAGGTGGTGTTCGTGGAGAGGGACCGCGCGGGCGCGAGCGTGCGCTTCGACAACCCGGTGGTGATCCGCGACGTGTCCGGGAAGGTGGTCTTCTCGGGCCGCACGGACGGACCGTACTTCCTCGCGAAGCTGCCCCCGGGCTACTACACGGTGACCACGCGCTGGCAGTCGTGGAGCTTCACCAAGCCCGTTACGATCGGAGGCGAGCGGCAGCGCGTCGTCTTCCGCTGGGCGAAGCTCGCGCCCGCCCCCGCGGGATCGCTCACCAGCGGCTAGCGGGAAGCGCCGCTCCCCGCGGCGGGGATCAGCGGGCGGCGAGGAGGAGCGCGGCGAGCTCGGCGAACCCGGCCGAGCCCCGCGAGGGCGTCACCCACGCGGGGAACGCCGTCATCAGGTCGGCCATGTCGCGCACGTTCGCCACGCCGACCGCGTTCGGAAAGAACGCGAACATCGGCTGATCGTTGGGGGAATCCCCGACGAAGACGAGCCGCGCGCGCTCGGCCGAGGCGTCGATCGCGAAGTCCTCGCGAAGCATGAGGCGCGTCGTGGAAAGCTTGTCGTATCCCCCGAACCAGCCGTTCACGTGGATCGAGCTCACCTTCGCGGTGAGCCCCTCTTCCTCCATGATCGCGACGATCCTCGCCACCGCCGCGCGCGGAAGCTCGGCCACGTCCTCGCGGAAGTCGACGGCGAGGTCGGCCTCGCGGTAGGGCTGGTCCGATGCGATCGCGCAGCCCGGCACCTCCCGAAGGACGCGCGCGGCGATCTGCCCCAGCCGCGCGGCGCGCCTCGCGCGCTCGGCATCCCCGATCACGTAGCGCTTCACGAGCCTGCCGGCGGCCGCGTCGTGCCGGAACCAGAAGGCCCCGTTTTCTCCGACGACCGCGTCCACCGGCCACATCCGCGCGATGTGGTCGCACCACCCGGCGGGGCGGCCGGTGACCGGCACCACGAGCAGCCCCGCCGCGCGCAGCCCCTCGAGCGCGGCGAAGGCCGCGGCGTGCAGCCGCCCGTCGGTCGTGAGCGTGTCGTCGATGTCGGTGAGCACCGCGCGCACCGCCGCGCGGGCGGCGCGCGGGAACTCCGCGAGGGGCCTCATCGCCGCAGGAAGGCGTCCACCGCCGCGCGCTCCGCCTCGTCCATGTGCAGCCCGCACTTCGTGCGCCGCCACAGCACGTCCTCGGCCCTCGCGGCCCACTCCTCGGCGACGAGGTACTCCACCTCGCGCTCCGTGAGGCCCGCGCCGAAGTGCCGGCCGAGGTCCGCGAGCGAGCGCGCCTCGCCCAGCACGCGGGACGTGCGGCTGCCGTGGCGGCGCACGACCCCCTCGACGAGCCGGCGCCCCAGGCGGTCGTACTCCGCGTGCATCGCGTCGCGGAAGGCGTTGAAGTGCCCGACGTCGCCGCCCGGCAGGACCTCGCCGGCGGTCCACGGGCCCTTCGCGCCGGGGAAGAGCGGCTCGAGCTTCGCGAGCGCCTCTTCCGCGAGCGAGCGGTAGGTCGTGATCTTGCCGCCGAAGATCGTGAGCAACGGCGCCTCCCCGCCGCCGGGCCCGCGGTCGAGCTTGATCACGTACTCGCGCGTCACCTTCGAGGGGTCGCGCGAGCCGTCGTCGTAGAGCGGGCGGACGCCCGCGTAGCTCCAGACCACGTCGGACTCGGCGAGCGGCCGGGCGAGGAAGCGGTTCGCCGCCTCGAGCAGGTAGCGCGTCTCCTCGGGCGAGATGCGCCACGAGTCCTCGAGCCGCTCCACCGCCACGTCGGTGGTGCCGATGAGGCTGAAGCGGTTCTCGTAGGGGATCACGAACACGACGCGGCCGTCGGGATTCTGGAGGATGTAGGCGTGCCCCTGCGAGTGCACCTTGGGCACGACCACGTGGCTGCCCTTCACCAGGCGCACGCGGTCCGCGATGCGCTCGCCCTCGATGCAGCCCAGCGCGTCGACGACCCAGGGCCCGGCCGCGTTCACGAGGGCGCGGGCACGCAGCGTGACCGGCGCCGCGCCCTCGGGCTCCAGGGTCGCCTCCCAGACGCCGTCCACGCGGCGGGCGCGGGCGAAGCGCGTGCGCGTGAGCACCGTGGCGCCTTTCTCCCGCGCGGCCACCGCGTTGAGGACCGTGAGGCGCGCGTCGTCCACGCGGCAGTCGGAGTACACGTAGCCCGAGCGGAACTCGCCCTTCAGGCCCGCGCTCCACTCCGCGTGGGGAAAGCGCACGGCCTTGGAGCCCGGCAGCGTGATGCGCCCGCCCAGGTGGTCGTAGAGCCACAGGCCCGCGCCCAGCATCCACGCCGGCCGCATGCCGGGGGCGTGGGGCAGCACGAACATGAGCGGGCGGACGATGTGCGGGGCGAGGCGCAGGAGCACTTCGCGCTCGCGCAGCGCCTCGCGGACGAGCCCGAACTCGTACTGCTCGAGGTAGCGCAGGCCCCCGTGGATGAGCTTGGAGCTCGCCGAGCTCGTCGCCGAGGCGAGGTCGCCGCGCTCGACGAGCGTCACGGAAAGCCCGCGGCCGGCGGCGTCGCGCGCGATGCCGGCGCCGTTGATGCCGCCGCCGACGATCAGGAGGTCGGGAATCGGCCCCATTGCGCCCACCACAGCAGGCCCAGCGCGGTCTTCGTGTCCGTGATGACGCCCTCGCGGACCCAGCGCAGGGCGTCGGCGAGCCGCGCGGGGAAGCTCTCGAGGTGCTCGCCGTCGTCGGGCCGGTGGCCCACGTGCGTGAGCTCCGCCGCGCCCCAGAGCTCGATCACCTCGGTCGAGTAGCCCACGCAGGGGTCCAGCTTCGCGATGCGCCACCAGCGCGCCGCCTCGTAGCCGCATTCCTCGACGAGCTCGCGCTTCGCGGTCGCGAGCGGCGGCTCGTCCGGCTCGAGCTTCCCGGCCGGCAGCTCGATGAAGTGGCGCCGCTTCGGGTAGCGGTACTGGCGCTCGAGCAGGATCGTGTCCGCGTCGAGGAACGCGAGCATGACCACCGCGCCGGGATGGACCACGTACTCGCGCACGCTCGCCGCCCCGCCCGGCAGGCGCACGTCGTCGCGGCGCACCTTGAGGAGCCCCCCGTCGAAGACGAGGCGCGTCGAAGCCTCGGTCTCGGTGAAGTCGGCGCCGGTCTCCGGCGGCTTCGCGGCCATCACATCGAGGCCGTGATCGCGCGCATGCACAGGTCCAGGAGCGGCGCCGGCACGATGCCCAGGGCGAGCGTGGCGAGCCCCGCGGCCGAGAGCACCCAGCGCGCGTCGCGCCGCGGGTCGAGCGTGAGCTCGCCCTCGGGGGCCTCCATGTACATGAGCCGCACGATGCGCAGGTAGTAGAAGGCGCCCACCACCGAAAGCAGGACCGCGTACACGACCAGCCACGTATAGCCGGCCTGGAGCACGGCCTCGAGCACCGAGAGCTTGGCGAAGAAGCCCGCGGTGGGCGGGATGCCCGCGAGCGAGAACATGAGCACCAGCATCATGAAAGCGTACCACCGCGACCTCTGGTTGAGCCCGCGGAAGTCGTCGATGCGCTCGGCCTCGAACCCGGCGCGCGACAGGAGCAGGATCATGCCGAAGGAGCCCAGCGTCATGATCGCGTACGCGATCGCGTAGAAGAGCGCGGCGGAATAGCCGTCGTCGTTGCCGGCGATCACCCCGAGGAGGAGGAACCCCATGTGGGCGATGGTCGAGTAGGCCAGCATGCGCTTGAGGTTCGCCTGCGCGATCGCCACCACGTTGCCCACGAGGAGCGAGACCACGGCGAGTGCGACCAGCATCTGCTGCCAGTCCGCGCTCATGCCCTGCAGCCCCACGGCGAGCAGGCGCAGGACGAAGCCGAGCGCCGCGAGCTTGGGGGCCGCGCCGATGTAGAGCGTCGTGGGCGTGGCCGCGCCGTGGTAGACGTCGGGGATCCACATGTGGAAGGGCGCCGCGCCCAGCTTGAAGGCGATGCCCGCCACCACGAAGACCAGCCCGAAGGCGCCGAGGAGCGCGTGCGCGCTGCCGCGCTCGATCGCGTAGGCGACGCGCGTGAGCTCGAGGGAGCCCGTGGCCCCGTAGAGCATCGACATCCCGTACAGCAGCAGCCCCGAAGCAAGCGCCCCGAGGATGAAGTACTTCATCGCGGCCTCGGTAGCGCGCGGCGAGTCGCGCTCGAGGCCGACCATGGCGTACTGCGACAGCGCCATGAGCTCGAGCCCCAGGTAGAGCGTGATGAAGTGGTGCGCGGAGATCATCACCATCATGCCCAGCGCGCCGAAGAGCGCGAGGCAGAGGAACTCGCCGGTGAGGAGCCCCCGCAGCTCCAGGTACGTGCGGCTCATGAAGAGCGTGGCCATCACGGCGACGAGCGCGGCCACCTTGAGCACCTGGGCGAGCAGGTCCGCCACGTACATGCCGTGGAAGGTGACCGCCGCCGGCTCGCCCACCTGCGCGAGGACGGCCGCGACGGTGGCGGCGAGCGAGGCCTGGGCGAGCCAGTAGGTGGCGCGGCGCGCGGCCCCGCCCTTGAGGAACAGGTCCGCGACGAGCAGGGCCGAGGCGAGCACGAGCAGCACGATTTCCGGCAGGGCGGGCGCGACGGTGGCGAGCGAGAAGGTGGCGGTGGTCATGTCGGGGCCCTCAGCCGGCCTTGCCCTGCTCCACGTGCCGGAGCAGCTGCTGGAGCGTGGGGCTCGCCACGTCGGCGAGCGGTTTCGGGTAGACGCCGAGGGCGAGCACCGCGACGGCGAGGATCACGAGGAAGACGAGCTCGCGAGCGCCCACGTCGCGCAGCGCCGCCACCTTCGGGCTCGCCACGGCCCCGTACACCACGCGCTTCACCATCCACAGCGTGTAGGCCGCGCCCGTGACGAGGGTGGTGGCCGCGAGGAACGTGTACCAGAAGCTCACCTTCATCGTGCCCAGGATCACGAGGAACTCGCCCACGAAGCCGCTCGTGCCGGGCAGGCCCGAGTTCGCCATCGCGAAGAGCACGAAGAAGGCGGCGAAGACCGGCATCGTGTTCGCGACCCCGCCGTAGTCGGAGATCTGGCGCGAGTGGATGCGGTCGTAGAGCACGCCCACGCACAGGAAGAGCGCGGCCGACACGAACCCGTGGGAGATCATCTGCACGAGCCCTCCCAGCATCCCGTCGGCGGTGAAGATGAAGAAGCCGAGGGTGACGAAGCCCATGTGCGCGATCGACGAGTAGGCGATCAGCTTCTTCATGTCCGCCTGCACCAGCGCCACCAGCCCGATGTAGACGATCGCCACCAGCGACAGCGCGATCATGAAGCCCGCGAGCGCGTGCGAGGCGTCGGGAGCGATCGGCAGGTTGAAGCGCAGGAACCCGTAGCCGCCGATCTTGAGCGTGATCGCCGCGAGGATCACCGAGCCGCCCGTGGGCGCCTCCACGTGCGCGTCGGGCAGCCACGTGTGCACCGGCCACATCGGCACCTTCACCGCGAAGGACATGAACATCGCGAGGAAGATCAGCACCTGCGGCCCCATCGGGAGCGCGAGCTTCTGGTAGTCGAGGATCTCGAAGCTGCCGTTGGTCGCGCTGTAGAGGTAGATGAACGTGGCGAGCATCAGCAGCGACCCCAGCAGCGTGTACAGGAAGAACTTGACCGCCGCGTACACGCGGTTGGGCCCGCCCCACACGCCGATGATGAGGAACATGGGGATCAGCATCCCCTCGAAGAACACGTAGAAGAGGATGGCGTCGAGCGCGGCGAAGGTGCCGTTGATGAGCCCCGACATGATGAGGAAGGCGGCGAGGTACTGGCCGACCTTCTCGGTGACCACCTCCCAGTGCGCGACCACCACCAGCACGGTCATGAGGCTGTTCAGCAGGATGAGCGGCATCGAGATGCCGTCCACGCCGAGGTGGTAGCTCACGTTGAAGCGGGCGATCCACGGGGCCATCTCGACGAACTGCATGTCGGCCACCGGGCGGAAGCCGGCCCACAGCGGGATGCAGACCGCGAACCCGAGGATCGAGCCCGCGAGCGCGGTCCACCGCGCCGGCGCCGGGGCGCGGTCGTCCGCGACGGCGAGCACCGCGATGCCGAACGCGATCGGCACCCAGATGGCCAGCGAGAGCAGGGGGTCCTGGAGCATCGCCTCGTTGTTCTCTCTTGTCGGAAGGGGCTAGAGCCGGCTGAGATACACCCAGAAGAAGCCGAGCAGGGCGACCAGGCCGAAGATCATCGTGAACGCGTAGTGGTAGATGAACCCGGTCTGCAGGCGCCGCGCGACCCCCGCGAACCAGCCGATCAGCCGCGCGGTGCCGTTCACCATGATCCCGTCGATCACGGTGCGGTCCCCCCAGGTCCACAGGCCCGTGCCCAGGCGCCGCATGCCGCCGGCGAAGAACCAGTCGTTGAAGTCGTCGATGTAGTACTTGCGCTCGAGCACCGTGGCGAGCGGGGCGAGCCGCGCCTTCACGAGCGCCGGAAGGTCGGGGCGCGCGATGTAGAAATACCAGGCCGTGGCGAGCCCCGCGAGCGCGAGCCAGAGGGCGACCGACCCGAACGCGTGCAGCGTCATCGGCAGCCACCCCTGGAACTCCTTCGCCATCTCCTCCATGGTCCCGGTGGGCGCGATGGAAGAGCCGAACCAGCCGCCGTAGAGCATCGGGCCGATGAGGAGCGCCCCGGCGACGACCGAGGGGATCGCGAGCAGCACGAGCGGCACCGTGACCACCCACGGCGACTCGCGCGGCTTGCCGTGCATCTCCTCGTGATGCGGCTCCTCGGCGCCGTGCTCCCCGTGCCCGTGCGCGGCGAAGCGCTCCTCGCCGTGAAAGGCGAAGAACACGAGGCGGAACGAGTAGAGGGCGCCCACGTACGCGGACGCGAGCGCGAGCACGTAGGCGAACGCGTGCCCGGGCACTTCGGAGATCGCGAGGGCGTCGATGATGGAATCCTTGGAGAAGAATCCCGCGAACGGCGGGATGCCGGCATTGGCGAGCGCTCCCACGAGCACCGTCGCGTAGGTGACCGGCATGTACTTCGCGAGCCCGCCCATGCGGCGCATGTCCTGCTCGTGGTGCAGCGCGATGATGACCGAGCCCGCCCCGAGGAAGAGCACGGCCTTGAAGAAGGCGTGGGTGACGAGGTGGAAGATCGCCGCCGGGTAGGCCGAGGCGCCGAGCGCGACCGTCATGTATCCGAGCTGCGAGAGCGTCGAGTAGGCCACGACGCGCTTGATGTCGTACTGCACCACGGCCACCAGGGCCATGAAGAACATGGTGATCGACCCGACCCAGGTCACCACCCAGCGCGCCGTCTCCGACAGCTCGAACAGCGGCGACATGCGCGCCACCATGAAGATGCCCGCCGTCACCATGGTCGCCGCGTGGATCAGCGCGGAGATCGGCGTGGGGCCCTCCATCGAGTCCGGCAGCCACACGTGCAGCGGGAACTGGGCGCTCTTGCCCATGGCGCCCACGAAGAGGCTCACGCAGATGAGGCTCAACAGCGACCAGGGCAGCCCCGGGATGAGCTCCACGCTCGCCTGGGCCTGCGCGAACTTGCCCGCCGCGGCGAACACCGGGCCGTAGTCGAGCGTGCCGAAGACCGTGAAGATGACCGCGATCCCGATCAGGAACCCGAAGTCGCCCACGCGGTTCACGAGGAAGGCCTTGAGGTTCGCGTAGATGGCCGTCGGGCGCGTGTACCAGAAGCCGATGAGCAGGTACGACACCAGGCCCACCGCCTCCCAGCCGAAGAAGAGCTGGAGGAAGTTGTCCGCCATCACCAGCATCATCATCGAGAAGGTGAAGAGCGCCGTGTAGGCGAAGAAGCGCTGGTAGCCCGGGTCGTCGGCCATGTAGCCCACGGTGTAGACGTGCACCATGAGCGACACGAACGTGACCACCGCCATCATCGTCACGGTGAGCCGGTCGAGGAGGAAGCCCACCTTCATCTCGAAGCCGGGGCCGGCGATCCACGTGTAGAGCGCCTCGTCGAGCCGCGCGCCGTGCCACACCTGGGCGAGGACCGCGAGCGAGGCGGCGAACGACGCCGCCACCGAGAGGATCGCCGACCAGTGCGCGAAGGCCCGTCCCAGCTTCGGACCGAGGATGCCGGCGAGGACGGAGCCCGCGAGCGGGGCGAAGGCGGCGATGCAGGCGAGGGTCATGAGGTCCATGTTCTTGTTCTTTCCCGCCGGGCCCTAGCCCTTGAGGCGCCCCAGGTCGTCCACGTGGATGGAGCGCAGGTTGCGGAAGAGGACGACGAGGATCGCGAGCCCGATCGCCGATTCCGCCGCCGCCACGGTGAGGATGAAGAAGACGAACACCTGCCCCGAGAGGTCGCCCAGGGCGTGCGAGAAGGCGACGAAGTTCATGTTCACCGCGAGCAGCATCAGCTCGATCGCCATCAGCAGCACGATGAGGTTCTTGCGGTTGAGGAAGATGCCGACCACGCTCACCGCGAAGAGCAGCGCCGCGAGCACGAGGTAGTCGGTGAGCGGGATCATTCGGCCCCTTCCGTGCCCGCGCGCGGGGCCCCCTCGGGCGCGACCTTCACGATCCGCAGGCGGTCGGCCGGGTGCACCGCGAGCTGGCGCGCGGGATCCTGGTACTTGGTTTCCTTGCGGTGCCGGAGCGTGAGCGCGATGGCGGCCACGATCGCCACGAGCAGGATCACCGCCGCGATCTCGAACGGGAACACGAAGTCGGTGTAGAGCACCTCCCCGAGGGCCCGGGTGTTCGAATAGCCGGCCGGCGGCACGGGGCCGGGCGGGGTCCCCGCCGAGCCGCGCACGAGGAGCGCCACCATCTCGGTCGCCATGAGCACGCCCACGAGGCCGGCGAGCGGCAGGTTCCTCCAGAAGCCCTGCCGCAGGCGGTCGAGGTTGATGTCGAGCATCATCACCACGAAGAGGAACAGCACCATCACCGCGCCCACGTACACGAGCACGAGCACGATGGCGAGGAACTCGGCGTAGAGCAGCAGCCACAGCGCCGAGGCGGTGAAGAACGAGAGCACGAGGAAGAGCGCGGCGTGCACCGGGTTCCTCGCGACCACGACGCCGAGGGCCGCCGCGATGAGGATCGCCGCGTAGATCCAGAAGAGGACGAGGGGCAGGTCCATGTCAGCGGAAGCGGGCGTCGGCGGCGCGGTCGGCCGCGATCTGGGCCTCGTAGCGGTCGCCGATCGCGAGCAGCATCGGCTTCGTGTAGAGCAGGTCGCCGCGGGATTCGCCGTGGAACTCGATGAAGCGCGTCTCGACGATGGAGTCCACCGGGCAGCTTTCCTCGCACAGGCCGCAGTAGATGCACTTGACGAGGTCGATGTCGTAGCGCGTGGTGCGGCGCGTGCCGTCGTCGCGCTGCTCGCTCTCGATCGTGATCGCGAGCGCGGGGCAGACCGCCTCGCACAGCTTGCAGGCGATGCAGCGCTCCTCGCCGTTGGGGTAGCGGCGCAGCGCGTGCAGCCCGCGCATGCGCGGGCTCGCCGGCGTCTTCTCCTCGGGGTAGAGCACCGTGATCTTGCGCGAGAAGAGGTAGCGCCCCGTGAGGCCGAGGCCCTTCAGGAGCTCGGCGAGCATGAAGCTCGAGGCGATGTCCTTGATGCGCGCGAGCATGGTCAGTGTCCGAACCAGAGCCTCAAGACCGGCCAGTGGGCGAACGGCTCCATCATCGCGAAGCCCACCACGCCGATCCACACCAGCGTCACCGGGATGAAGACCTTCCAGCCGAGCCGCATGATCTGGTCGTAGCGGTAGCGCGGGAAGGAGGCCCGGATCCAGAGGAAGACGAACATCAGGAACGCGGTCTTCGCGAACAGCCACGCGACGCTCGGCGCGGCGAGCCACGCGAGCGCGGGGCCCGACCCGCGCACGGCCGGGAAGTCGAACGGCGACAGCCACCCGCCCCAGAAGAGGATCGGCGAGATGGTCGAGATGAGGATCATGTTCGCGTACTCGGCGAGGAAGAACACGGCGAAGGCCATGCCCGAGTACTCGACGTGGAACCCGGCCACGATCTCGCTCTCGCCCTCGGCCACGTCGAAGGGGTGCCGGTTGGTCTCGGCGAGCCCCGCGATGTAGTGCACGAGGAAGAGCGGGAAGAGCGGGATCCAGAACCAGCCGAGGAAGCCCCAGTCGGTGTGCTGGCGCTCGACGATCTGCGTGAGGTTCATGCTGCCGCCGGCCATGAGCGCGCCGACGATCGCGAAGCCCATGGCGAGCTCGTAGGCGACCATCTGGGCGGCGGCGCGCATCGAGCCGAGGAACGCGTACTTGGAGTTCGAGGCCCACCCGGCGATGATCACCCCGTAGATGCCGAGCGAGGTCATGGCGAGCAGCACGAGCACCGCCGCGTCCGCCTGGGAGATGACCCATCCGGGGGCGAAGGGCACGATGGACCACGCGGCGAGCGCCGGGGCCACGGAGATCACGGGCGCGAGCAGGAACAGGCCCTTGTTCGCCCCCGCGGGCACGACCTGCTCCTTCAGGAGCAGCTTGATCGCGTCGGCGATGGGCTGCAGCACGCCCTTCCAGCCCACGCGGTTGGGGCCCTTGCGCACCTGCATCCAGCCGATCACCCAGCGCTCCACGAGCTGGTAGTAGAGGACCGTGAGCAGCAGCGGCACGAGCACCATCACGATCATCGCGAGCGCGCGGCCCGTCGCGAAGGCCTGCGGCCCCCAGACGGGCCCGAGCCAGTCGGTGGCGTAGCCCTGGAGGCGCTCGACGTAGGCGTTCATGCGACCGCTTCCAGGCGCACGGCCTGCGCCGTCACCTCTCCGTCGCCGAGGAGCGCGGTCTCGGGAACCCCGCGCGCGACGCGCACGCACCCCTCGGGCACCGCGCGATCGGCCACCGCGGCGAGCACCGCCTCGCCCCCGCCCTGGCGGATGCGCACCGCCCCGCCCTCGGCAAGGCCCAGCGAGGCGAAGGTCGCCGGATGGAAGCGCGCGGTCCGCGCGCCCTTCCCGTCGGCCGTCTTCTGCAGCGACGGTGCGCGGCGCACGATGGGATCGGTCCCGTAGAGCGCGAGCTCGGCGATGCGCTCGAGCGCGGCGGGGCTCGCGCGGGCCGGCCACGATCCCTCCCCGGGCGCCGCGGCGAGGCCCGCCTGCGCCCAGGCCTGGAGGTCGCCGGCCCGGCCGGCGGCGCCCGCGATGTCCGAGCGCACGTCCTCGATGCGGTCCGCGCCGAAACCCGGCAGACCGAGGAGCGAGCCCAGCATGCGCAGCACCTTCCAGGCCGGGCGCGCGTCGCCGGGCGGGCTCACGGCCGCGTTGAACGACTGCACGCGCCCCTCCATGTTCACGAAGGTGCCCGCGGTCTCGGCGAAGGTCGCGATGGGCAGCATCACGCGGGCGCGCTCGGCGGTGGCGTCGCGGAACGCGGTGAGGGCCACGCCGAACTCGGCCTGCGCGAAGGCCTCGAGCGCGCGCGGGCCCATGTCGAGATCGAGCTCCAGGCCCGCCACGAGGTAGCCGCGGCGCGCCTTGTCCACCATCGCGCGCGCGTCCAGCCCGCCGGCGCGCGGCACGGCGCCCACGAGGTGCGCGCCCACGGCGTTGCCCCCGTCGGGCAGCACGCCGAGGGTGGCCCCCGTCGCGCGGGCGAGGGCGCGGGCGGCCGCGAGGATCGCGGCGTAATCGGGATGCTGCTGCGCGTAATGTCCGAGGAGGATGGCGCCCCGCTTGCCTTCCAGGCACGGGGCCATCGCCGCGAGGCTCGACGCGAGCTGCGACGGGCGCACCGTGACGCGCTTCGCGACGGGCATGAGGAGATCGTCGTCGGCCACCCCCAGGACGTTCACGGCGAGCCCGCGCCGGGCCCCCGCGCGCAGGCGCACCGCGACGAGCGGCAGCTCCTTGCGCAGGTTGGAGCCCACGAGCAGCACCGATTCGAGCCCGGCGAGCGCGGCCACCGGCATGCCGAGCCACGGGACCCACGCCGCGCCCGCGCGGAAGTCGGACTGGCGGACGCGGTGGTCCACGTTGTCCGTGCCGAGCCCGCGGGCGAAGCGCGCGCCGAGGTGCAGCTCCTCGAGGGTGAGGCCCGGGGCGAGCAGCACGCCCAGCGCGTCGGCGCCGTGGCGCGCCGCCACGTCCTTCAGCCCCTCGGCGGCGGCCTCGAGCGCCTCGGTCCAGCCGGCTTCCGCCCAGCCGCCCTCGCGGCGCACCATCGGGCAGAGCAGGCGCTCGGCGGAATTGAGCCCCTCGTAGGCGAAGCGGTCGCGGTCCGCGAGCCAGCATTCGTTCACCGCCTCGTTCTCGACCGGGAGCACGCGCATCACGCGATCGACCTTCGCCTGGATCACGACGTTCGAGCCGAGGGAATCGTGGGGGCTCACGCTGCGGCGGCGGGTGAGCTCCCAGTTGCGCGCCGTGAAGCGGAAGGGCTTCGAGGTGAGCGCGCCCACCGGGCAGATGTCGATCATGTTGCCCGAGACCTCGGAGTCGACCGTGCGCGAGACGAACGTGACGATCTCCTCGTGCTCGCCGCGGCCGGCCATGCCGAGCTCCATCACGCCGGCGATCTCCTGGCCGAAGCGCACGCAGCGCGTGCACTGGATGCAGCGCGTCATGTCGGTCGAGATGAGCGGCCCGAGATTCTTGTTCACGACGACGCGCTTCGCCTCGCCGTAGCGCGACGAGGACTGGCCGTAGCCCACCGCGAGGTCCTGGAGCTGGCACTCCCCGCCCTGGTCGCAGATCGGGCAATCGAGCGGATGGTTGATGAGCAGGAACTCCATCACGCCCTTCTGCGCGTCGATGGCCGCGGGCGAATGGGTGAGGACCTTCATGCCCTCGGCGACGGGGGTGGCGCACGCGGGAAGGGGCTTGGGCGCCTTCTCCACCTGCACCAGGCACATGCGGCAGTTGGCCGCGATGGTGAGCTTCTTGTGGTAGCAGAAGTGCGGCACGTAGATGCCGAGCCGGGACGCGGCATCCATCACCGTGGCGCCGGCCGGGACGCTCACGGACCTTCCGTCGATCTCCAGCGTGACGGGCTTCGCTTCGGGGCGGGCGTCGTTGGGCATGGAAGGTCAGTCCGCCGCGAGTTTGTCGAGGTCGGCGCTCGCGGAGCTGTATCCGCCGGGCCGCACCTGGCAGCGCTTGTGGTCGATGTGGTGCTGGAACTCGTCGCGATAGGTCTTGACGAACGCGCGCACGGGCATCGCCGCGGCGTCTCCCAGCGCGCAGATGGTGCGGCCCTGGATGTTGTCGGCGAGGTCGAGCAGGAGGTCGAGGTCCTCCTGGCGCCCCTCGCCCGTCTCGATGCGGTGGATGATGCGCCAGAGCCACCCGGTGCCCTCGCGGCACGGCGTGCACTGGCCGCACGACTCCTCGTAGTAGAAGTAGGCGAGGCGCTCGGCGGCCTTCACCATGCAGGTGTCCTCGTCCATCACGATCACCCCGCCGGAGCCCAGGAACGAGCCCGCCTTGGCGATGGAGTCGTAGTCCATGTCGAGCGACATCATCACGTCGGCCGGGAGCACCGGCATCGACGAGCCGCCCGGGATCACGCCCTTCAGCTTCTTGCCGCCGCGCACGCCGCCCGCCATCTCGAGCAGCTTCGCGAAGGGCGTCCCGAGCTTGACCTCGTAGTTGCCGGGGCGGTTCACGTGTCCCGAAACGGAGAAGATCTTGGTGCCGCCGTTGTTGGGCCGGCCGAGCGCGAGGAACCAGTCGGCGCCGTTGAGGACGATCCCCGGCACGGCGGCGAAGGTCTCGGTGTTGTTGATCGTGGTGGGCCGGCCGTACAGGCCGAAGTTCGCGGGGAACGGCGGCTTGAAGCGCGGCTGCCCCTTCTTGCCCTCCAGGGACTCGAGCAGCCCCGTCTCTTCGCCGCAGATGTAGGCGCCGTAGCCGTGGGCCGCGTGCAGCTCGAAGTCGAAGCCCGCGCCGAGGATGTTCCGCCCGAGGTAGCCCGCGGCGCGCGCCTGCGCGACCGCGCGCTCGAAGATCGCGTACTCCTCGCGGATCTCGCCGTGGATGTAGTTGTAGCCGACGGTGGCGCCCGTGGCATAGCCTGCGATGATCATGCCCTCGATGAGCGCGTGGGGGTTGTAGCGCAGGATGTCGCGGTCCTTGAAGGTGCCGGGCTCGCCCTCGTCGGAGTTGCACACCATGTACTTCTGGCCGGGGTAGCCCTTCGGCATGAACGACCACTTGAGCCCCGTCGGGAAGCCCGCGCCGCCCCGCCCCCGCAGCGCCGACTTCTTCACCTCGGCCACCACCGCCTCGGGCGTGATCTTCTCGGCCACCATCCGGCGCAGCGCCCGGTAGCCGCCGCGCCGCTCGTAGTCCTCGAGGCCCCAGTTCGCGCCGTCGAGGCCCTTCATGATCACGGCGTCGGGGCCGTAGTCGATGAGGCTCATTCGCCGAGCTCCTCGATCAGCCGGTCGAGCTTCTCGGGGGTCATGAAGCCCAGCATCCGCCGGTTGTCGACGATGAGGACCGGCGCGTCGCCGCACGCGCCGAAGCACTCGCCTTCCTTCACGGTGAAGCGGCCGTCGGGCGAAGTCTCGCCGAAGGCCGCGACGCCGCAACGGCGCTTCAGGTGCTCGGCCGCCTCCGCCGCCCCGGAGAGCGCGCACGGCAGGTTCGTGCACATCGCGAGCTTGTGGCGCCCGCGGGGCTTGAGGTCGTACATGTTGTAGAAGGTCGCCACCTCGTAGACCGCCACCGGCGGCATGCCGAGGAGGCCCGCCACCTCCTCCATCAGCTCGGTCGGGAGCCACCCGTGCTGCTCCTGGGCGATCGCGAGCGCCGCGATCGCCGCCGAGCGCTTCTGCTCCGGCGGGTACTTGCCGAGCTCGGCCTCGATCCTGCGCAGGGATTCGGCGCTGAGCAGTGCCATGGTCAGACCTCGCCTTCCCAGTAGTCGACGGCGGCGCCCGCCTGGGTCATGTGGCGGAAGCGGATCTCCCGCTCGCCGAACGCGCCGACCTTCCCCGAGTCGGGGTACTCGCACACCTCGGCCGGCATCATCGTGCTCACCGACAGGTACGCGAGCTCCGCGTCGGAATCGTTGATGATCTGGTGCGCGGTCTCGGGCCCGCCGACCGGGCAGCAGATCACGTCGCCGGCGCGGATCTTCCTCGTCTCGGAACCGTAGCGCAGCGTCCCCGTGCCGCGGACGATGAAGAACATCTCCTCCTCGGCGAGGTGGCTGTGGAAGGGGCACGAGCGCTTGCCCGGCGGCACGACGTCGTAGGAATAGCCCAGGTCCTTCGCGCCGAGGAGCGGCCCGATGCGCGCGAACCGGGAGGCGAACCTGTCGCCCTTCTCGAAGTGCTCGAGCGCGAGCTCGTCGACGTTGACGACGCGCGCGTCGATGGTGCGTCCCGCCTTGGGTTCGCTCATCGGTCGATGTCCCCGAAAACGATGTCCATGGTGCCGATGATCGCCACCACGTCGGCGATCATGTGGCCCTTCGCCATCTCGTCCATGGCGGCGAGGTGCGCGAAGCCGGGCGCACGCAGCTTGAGCCGCCACGGCTTGTTCGCCCCGTCGGAGACGATGAAGACGCCGAACTCGCCCTTGGGGTGCTCGATGGACGCGTAGACCTCCCCGGGCGGCACGTGCATCCCCTCGCTGAAGAGCTTGAAGTGGTGGATCAGCTCTTCCATGTTCTCCTTCATCTCGACGCGCGTGGGCGGGGCCACCTTGTGGTTGGAGGTGATCACGGGGCCCGGATGCGCGCGCAGCCACTGGACGCACTGGCGGATGATCCGGTTCGCCTCGCGCATCTCCTGCACGCGCACGAGGTAGCGGTCGTAGCAGTCGCCGTTCGTGCCCACCGGGATGTCGAAGTCCATGCGGTCGTAGACCTCGTAGGGCTGCTTCTTGCGCAGGTCCCACGGGATGCCGCTGCCGCGCAGCATCGGCCCCGTGAAGCCGAGGGCCTGGGCGCGCTCGGGGCTCACCACGCCGATGCCCACGGTGCGCTGCTTCCAGATGCGGTTCTCGGTGAGCAGCGTCTCGTAGTCGTCCACGCATCCCGGGAAGCGGTTCGTGAAGTCCTCGACGAAGTCGAGCAGCGACCCCTGGCGGTTCGCGTTGAGGGCCTTCACCTTCTCGGCGCTCCTCACGCTCGAAGGCGCGTACTGCGGCATGCGGTCCGGCAGGTCGCGGTAGACGCCGCCCGGGCGGTAGTAGGCCGCGTGCATGCGCGCCCCCGACACCGCCTCGTACATGTCCATCAGGTCCTCGCGCTCGCGGAACGCGTAGAGGAAGACGGTCATCGCGCCCACGTCGAGGGCGTGGGACCCGATCCACAGCAGGTGGTTGAGGATCCTCGTGATCTCGTCGAACATCACGCGGATGTACTGCGCGCGCTCCGGCACGTCGACGCCGAGCAGCTTCTCGATCGCCATCACGTACGCGTGCTCGTTGCACATCATCGACATGTAGTCGAGGCGGTCCATGTACGGCACCGACTGCAGGTACGTGCGCGTCTCGGCGAGCTTCTCGGTCGCGCGGTGCAGCAGCCCGATGTGGGGGTCGGCCCGCTGGATCACCTCGCCGTCGAGCTCGAGCACCAGCCGCAGCACCCCGTGCGCCGCCGGGTGCTGGGGCCCAAAATTCATCGTGTAATTTCTGATTTCTGCCATTAGTTCTCTTCTTGACGGCGCTTCGCGACCACGCCCGACTCGCCGTACGCGTCCTCGCGGATCACCCGCGGGACGATCTCGCGCGGCTCGATGGTGACGGGCTGGTAGATCACGCGCTTCTGCTCCGGGTCGTAGCGCATCTCGACGTAGCCCGTGATCGGGAAGTCCTTGCGGAACGGATGCCCCATGAACCCGTAGTCCGTGAGGATGCGCCGCAGGTCCGGGTGGCCCCTGAACACGATCCCGTACAGGTCGAAGGCCTCGCGCTCGTACCAGTTGGCCGAGGGCCATACCCCGATCACGGAATCGAGCGCGGGCAGCTCGTCGTCGGGACAGTGCACCCGCAGGCGCACGCGCCGGTTGTGCCGGATGGAGAGCAGGATGTAGACCACCGCGAAGCGCGGCCCGTCGTGGCCGGCGAAGCCGCGGTAGTCCACGCCCGCGAGGTCCGCCAGGATCGAGAAGGCGAGGGCGTCGTCGTCGCGCAGCCGCGTGGCCGCCTCCACGAGGTCGGCGGCCGCCACCTCGACCGTGAGCTGCCCGCGGTCGACCGTGCGCGACCGGATGCGCTCGCCGAGGGCGGCGTCGAGGGCGGACTGGAGCTCGTCCAGGGAGCCGGGCATGGCTAGCGCCTCGAGATGGTGTTCGTGCGGCGGATCTTGTTCTGGAGCTGGATCAGGCCGTAGAGCAGCGCCTCGGCGGTGGGCGGGCAGCCGGGCACGTAGATGTCCACCGGCACGATCCGGTCGCAGCCGCGCACGACAGAATAGGAATAGTGGTAGTAGCCGCCCCCGTTGGCGCACGAGCCCATGGAGACGACCCAGCGCGGCTCGGCCATCTGGTCGTAGACCTTGCGCATGGCCGGGGCCATCTTGTTGCACAGGGTCCCGGCCACGACCATGAGGTCCGACTGGCGCGGGCTCGGGCGGAAGACGATGCCGAAGCGGTCCAGGTCGTAGCGCGAGGCGCCCGCGTGCATCATCTCGACCGCGCAGCACGCGAGCCCGAAGGTCATCGGCCAGAGCGACCCCGTGCGCGCCCAGTTGAGCACGTTGTCCACCTGGGTCACGACGAAGCCCTGGCGGGATACTCCTTGGGAAAGGTCAGTCATTGCACGAATCTCCAGCGACGGCCCGCTCGTCCGGCGCATCCCCGCAAGAGCGGCGGGGCCCCTGCTTGGCGAGCTGGGCCGTTACTCCCATTCGAGAGCCCCTTTCTTCCACTCGTAGGCGAAGCCCACCACGAGGATGCCGAGGAAGACGAGCATCGAGACGAGGCCGAACCAGCCGATGTCGCGCAGCACGATCGCCCACGGGAAGAGGAACGCGATCTCGAGGTCGAAGAGGATGAAGAGGATCGCCACGAGGTAGTAGCGGACGTCGAACTTCATCCGCGCGTCCTCGAACGCCTCGAAGCCGCATTCGTAGGGGGACAGCTTCTCGGCGTCGGGGTGCTGCGAGCCCGTGATCCGCGCGAGGACGCCGCTCGCCACGAGGGACCCCACACCCACGGCCGCGCCGACGGCGAGGAAGAGGAGGATGGGGAAGTAGTTGGCTAGCAAGTGAATGGTGCCGTCGAAGAGACTCGAACTCTTACGCCTTTCGGCACTGCCCCCTCAAGACAGCGTGTCTACCAATTCCACCACGACGGCGAGCATCATCCCCGATGAGCCCGGGGGTCCTTCTGATCTAGGGCAAAGCTCCTGCCTGACGCGCTACTTCGGGATCTCCGAGGACCTGCCGCTTTCCGCGGGACTGGCCGGCGCCGGTGCCGAGGGAGCAGGCGTCGCCGGTTTCGTTTCGGCCGGTCGCGCGACCGGGGTCGCCGCGGCCGGAACCTCGAGCTGCTGCGTGACGCCGCCGCTCCTCGACGGCATCGTGTAATAGGTGAGCCCCAGGCTCGTGAGGAAGAACACCGCCGCGAGGACGGCGGTGGTGCGCGACAGGAAGTTCGCCGCCCCGGCGCTGCCGAAGAGGCTTCCCGCCGAGCCGCTGCCGAACGCCGCGCCCATGTCCGCGCCCTTGCCGTGCTGGAGCAGCACGAGCACGACGATCCCCGCCGCGGCGAGGACATGCAACACCAGGACCAACGTCTGCATCGAATGCGCCTCTCGACTCAACGGGCGCCGGCTGCGCGCCAGATCGCCACGAATTCTTCCGCCACCAGCGACGCCCCTCCGACCAGCCCCCCGTCGACGTCCGGCGTCGCGAAGAGCTCCGCGGCATTCGCCGCCTTGACGCTCCCCCCGTACAGGATCGGGAGCCGCTCGGCCACCGACGCGTCCTTCGCGGCGACCCGGGCGCGGATGAACCCGTGCGCCTCGCCCGCCTGGGCCGCCGTGGCCGTCCTGCCGGTGCCGATCGCCCACACCGGCTCGTAGGCGACGACCCCGCGATTCAACTGCGCCGCGCCGTGTCCCACGAGCAGCGCATCCACCTGCCTTGCCAGCACGGCCTCGGTCTCGCCGCGCTCGCGTTGCTCCAGCGTCTCTCCCACGCAGAAGATCGGCGTGAGGCCGGCCTCGCGCGCCGCGACGTACTTCCCGGCGGCGACCGCGTCGCTTTCGCCGAAGAGCGTGCGCCGCTCCGAGTGGCCGACGATCGCGTAGCGGCATCCGAGCTCCGCGAGCATCCGCCCCGAGACTTCCCCCGTGTACGCGCCGTGGTCGAACCGGCTCACGTCCTGGGCGCCCCATGCGATCCCCGAGCCCTCGAGCAGCCCCCGCACCTGCGCAAGGTACGGCGTCGGCACGCAGACTACGCAGACCACGGGGCCGTCCCGGGGAATGTCCCGCAGCAGCGCTTTCAGCAACGATTCGTTGCCGGCGAGGCTGCCGTTGAGCTTCCAGTTGCCGGCGACGAGTTTCTGCCGCATCTCGACCCTCTAAAGCCTCACGATTTTACCGCGATGCAGCATATCCGGTCAATTTTAGGGGTTTCCTTGCTTGCGGCTGAACGGGATTTCGGGGATGCTGGCGGACCACCCGAAGCGACGCACACATGGCGGCCCGCTTGCTCCTCTTCGCCTCGCCGGCGATCGAGTACCGGGAGGAAGTCTTCGCGTTGCCCTTCGAGCGGCGCACCCAATTGCTCGCGCTGCTCGCGCTCAAGCGCTCGTGGGTCGGGCGCGCCGAGCTGGCGGGCATGCTCTGGCCCGGCCAGGAAAGCAAGCTCGCCTACGCGAACTTGCGCAAGACCCTCTTCAGGCTGCAATCCCTGCCGCGAGTCCCGCGGATCGAGTCCCAGGACGGCGCCCTGCGCCTGGAGGCCCAGACCGACGTGCACGCCTTCGAGTCGGCGCTGCGCGAGCGGCGCTTCGGCGAGGCGTTGCCGTTGCGCCGCGGCGAGCTGCTCGCCGGGTTCGAGGACGACGGCAACGAGGCGTGGACGAGCTGGCTCAGCTTCGAGCGCGAACGCCTCAGGGCCGCGTGGCGCGGCGCCGCCCTGAGCCATCTCGCCGGCGAGATCGATCCCGGCGAGGCCATCGACCTGTCGGGACAGCTGCTCGACGCGGACCCGCTCGACGAGGCCGCCCTGCGCGCGCACATGGCATGGCTCGCGCGCAGCGGGCAAGGCGCCGCCGCGCGCGAGGCCTACCGCAAGTTCGTCGAAAGGCTCGCCGCGGACCTCGGGCTCGCTCCCGGGGCGGAGCTGAGGGCGCTCGACGACTCCCTGCGCGGGGCGGCCGGTTCCGCGTTGACGGCGGCCGCGCCCGCGGCAGCCGACGACGGCTTCGTCGGGCGCGCCATCGAGCTGCGCCGGATGGCCGAACTCCTCGCCCAGGCCGACTGCCGGCTGCTGTGCCTGGTCGGGCCCGGCGGCGTGGGCAAGACCCGCCTCGCGATGCGAGCGATGGGCGATCTCGCCCGGGAATTCCCGGACGGCACGGTGTTCGTCCCCCTCGAGGACGTCGACTCCCCGCAGGAATTCGGGCGCCGGATCGTGCACGACCTCGGCGCGGCCCCAGGCACCGGCGACGCGCTCGAGCAGGCGATCGAGCTGCTGCGCGACCGGCGGATGCTGCTCGTGCTCGACAACTTCGATTCGCTCGCGCCGCAGGCGCCGATCCTGCGCCGGTTGCTGCAGGGCTGCGCCGGCCTGAAGATCGTCGTGACCTCCCGCGTGCGCCTCGCCCTCGCCGAGGAGTGGCTGCTGCCCCTCGACGGCCTGCCCTGTCCCGAGGCCGAGGACCGGGACCTGCTCGAGGGGTTCGACGCCTCGCGCCTGTTCGTCAGGGCGGCCCGGCGGGTCCAGCCGGCGCTGGTGCCCGCGGCCGAGGCGGCGGCGATCGTCGACATCTGCCGTCAGGTCGAGGGCCTGCCGCTCGCGCTCGAGCTCGCCGCGGCGTGGACGCGGGTGCTCTCCTGCGAATCGATCGCCGCGGAGCTGCGGCACGGCACGGAGCTGCTGCGCGCCGTCGACGCCGTCCTGCCGGCGCGGCACGCGAGCATCGAGATCGTGTTCGACCAATCGTGGCGGCTGCTCACGGCGGTCGAGCGCGACGCGCTTGCGCGCCTGTCGGTGTTCCGCGGCGGATTCTCGCCCGAGGCGGCGCGCGCGGTGGCGTCGGCGCCGCTTCCGGTGCTGGGCGCGCTCGCCGACCAGTCCCTGCTGCGCCGGGAGGACACGCGCATCTTCCTGCACCCCCTCGTGCACCAGATGGCCGCGGTGCGTCTGGGCGACGGAGAGGCCCGCGCGGCGACCGAGGCGGCCCACGCCCGATATTTCCATCGGCAGCTCGCGCAGCTGCGCCGCGCCGTCGACGACGGCGACCGCGAGGCCCTGCACTGGATGGACGTCGAGTTCGAGAACTGCCGGATCGCGTGGCGATGGTCGGTGGCGCACGAGCAGGGCGAGGCGCTCGCGAGGAGCGCGCCGGCCCTGCTGCACTACTGCGACCACCGCAGCCGGCCCGAGGAGGGGCTCGCCCTGTTTCGCGAGGCCGCCGACTCGCCGCGTCTCGGCGCGGAGCCGAAGACGGGCGCGTTGATGCTCGCCTCGGCGGCGCACCTCGAGTACCGGCTGGATCGATATACCGTCGCCGAGTCGGACGCGGCGCGGGCGCTCGCCATGGCGCGCGCGGCGCGCGACCCCGATGCGACCTTCCAGTGCCTCAACGTCCTCGGCTCGTGCTGCCTGAGGCTCGGGCGCCAACGCGACGCCACGCGCTTCTTCAAGCAGGCGCTGCAGCAGGCGCGCGCCAACACCGACCCGCACAAGGCGGCGGCGATGCTGGACAACCTGGCGCTGGTCGAGAAGGCGACGGGCCGGCGCGCCGAGGCGCTCGCGCTGTCCGTCGAATCGCTGGCGCAGCACCGGCGCCTGGGCGACGCCGCGGGCGAAGCGCTGTGCCTGAACAACCTCGGGGTGCTGTACATGGAGCAGGAGCCCGGGGCGGCGCGCGCGAACCTGCTCGAGGGGCTCGCCATCTGCGACCGCGACGGCCTCGTCGGCACGCGCGGGCTCATCCTCGCGAACCTGACCGAGCTCGCGGTCAACATGAACGACCAGGAATCGGCGCAGGCCTACGCGGAGCGCGCGCTGGAGTTCGCGCGCACCAGCGGCAACCGCATCGTCGTCTCGTGGCTCCGGATCCAGATTGCACGCCTCGCCCTGCGGCGGGGCGACCTGCCGGGCGCGCGCTCCGAGCTGGTGGCGGCGCTCGAGATCGCGATCGCGATCGGCGGGCCCTACCTGCAGCTCTCCGGCGTCGCGCTCTTCGGGGACCTCCTCGCCGCGCAGGGCGAGCCGGATTGCGCGCGCCTCGTCCTCGCGTTCGTGGCCGACCACCCGTTGACGAACGCGCTCGAGCGCGACGCGATCCGGGCGCGGCTCGCCGCTTGGCCGCAAGGCGCCGGCGCTCGGGCGGCGTGGCCGGGCCTCGCGCTGGGCGAGCTGGTCCATCGCATCGCGGTCGAGGCCGGGATCTCGCACTCCGGGCTGATCGCCCTGCTCAAGGGCGCGGGCTAGCCGAGGAACGCTCGCGGAACGCCTCCCCGTGCAATGTTCGTCCACGAAAGGACGGACATGCACACCCAACCACGATCCCACGAAGAGAGCCTCGGCCGCAGGACGGAAAGTCTCGCGAGGGTGAGACGGCCCGCCGCGCGTGTCGCGGACCTCCAGGCCTATGCGCGCCGCGCCGAGCTCGAGGCTTACGGGCGGCGCACTGCCGCGGCCAACGGCTTCGGCGACGCCGGCCTGGACCTGCGCCCGAGCGTCATCGACCTCTACGACACGGCGAGGCGCGACCGGGCGGCCGAGTGGAGCCGCATCGCGAGCGCGGCGTCCCGGTCGATCGGCGCCCTCGCGCGCCGCCTGCTCGCCGCCTGGCGCCGCTCGCGCGAGGCGAGCGCGACGCGGCTCGCCCTGCGCGAGCTCGACCGGCGCACCCTGCACGACCTCGGGCCCGACCGCAGCGAGATCGAGTCGGTCGCGGCCGGGATCGCCGGCGACCCCGACATGAGCCGCGCGCGCTCCCTGCGGTCCCTCCGCGCCCTGCTCTGAGCCCCATTCGCTCCACAACCCCCACGAAGGAGAGCACGACCATGCAAGCAGCCATCCCCGCATCGCCCGCGAGAACCTTCACGCCGGCCCCGCAGCGCTACGCGAAGTGCATCGAAGTGTCCAAGCGCGTCCGCTGGGACATCGACGGCGACGTGATCCGCGGCCGCCGGTTCGACTTCGCCAAGAAGTTCATGCCCGACGGGCTGTCGAAGATCGACCGGCTGACCTTCCTGCAGCCCTCGGAGGCGCGCTTCCTCTCGCAGGTCCAGGGCCGGACCTACGCCAACATGTTCGCGCTGGTCGAGCGCTACATCGGCGCCAAGGTCCTCGACATCAGCAGGAACTACTGGCTCGGCGACCAGGTCGCGCTCGAGGCGCTGGTGCGCCTGACCGACGAGGAGCTCAAGCACCAGGAGCTCTTCCGTCGCCTGGAGGGGATGGCGGCTTCGGGAATGCCGGAAGGCTACGAATTCAAGCCGCAGCCGAACGACGTGGCCGGCGCGGTGCTCAGCAAGTCGACCTGGGCCGTGCTCGGGCTCACGCTGGACATCGAGCTCTTCTCCCAGGCCCACTACCGCTCGAGCATCGAGCCCGACGCCAACCTCTCGGAGCTGTGGAAGGACGTGTTCCTGTTCCACTGGAAGGAGGAGTCGCAGCACGCGATCCTCGACGAGATGGAATGGCGGCGCGAGGACGAGAGGGTCACGGCGAAGGAGCGCGACGCGGGGGTCTCCGACCTGATCGCGCTCGTCGCGGACGTCGACGGCATCGTCCAGGCGCAGGCGAAGGCCGACGCCGCCTACTTCCTCCGGCACGTCGGGCGGAAGCTCTCCCCCGCCCAGGAGGAGGCCGTGCGCGACCTGGTGCTCAAGGCGTATCGCTGGCAATACATCGCCACCGGGGTGCAGGAGCCGCGCTTCGCCGAGGTGCTGGCGGAGCTCGTGACGCCGGAGCAGATGGGCCGCATCGGCGCCGCGCTCGCGCCCATCCTCGCGCACGCCGGCTCCTGATCCGGGGCGCCGCGCGGGGCGAAGGATCGCCCGGCGCGGCCGCCCGGCGGAGGCGAACATGTCCATACCGAACGAGCCGGTGCAGCGCCCGGTGGTCGTCCTGCTGCATTCGAGCGGCAGCTCGTCGCGGCAGTGGCAGGGCCTGACGGAGCTGCTGGAGCCGCGCTACCGCGTGCACGCCGTGGACCTGCACGGCCACGGCCTGCAGGCACCGTGGGGCGGCGATGCGCCCCTCACCCTGGCCGACGAGGCGGCGCTCGCCGCGCCTTTGCTGGCGCAGGCCGGCGCCGCCCATCTCGTGGGCCACTCTTACGGCGCCGCGGTCGCGTTGAAGCTCGCGACGCTGCATCCGCAAAGGGTGCTCAGCCTCGTCGCGTACGAGCCGGTGCTGCTTCGCTGGCTGATCGACGATCCCGACGGAGCGCCGTTCGCTCGCGACCTGGTCGCCGTCGCCGAAGCGGTACGCCATGCGCTCGCGCAACGCGAGGAGCCGTCGGCGGCGCGACGCTTCATCGATTTCTGGTCGGGCGCCGGCACGTGGGACGCGCTGCCTCCCGACAGGCAGCGGTCCATCGCGGCGCGAATGCCCTCGGTGGCACGGCAATTCGACGCGGTGTACGGCGAGCCGCTGCAAGTCGCCGAGCTCGCCCGCCTCGGGATCCCGATGTCGTTCATGACCGGCGCCGACACCGTCGCCGCCACGCGTCGCCTCGCCGAGCTGCTGCGCGTCGCGCTCCCGGGCGCCCGTCACGA
>Ga0187776_10000226_pt1 | contig 27458 bp, 48 predicted proteins | sample 0216_BV02_MP12_2_FD_132426 | JGI IMG/M metagenome (GOLD analysis project Ga0187776, IMG submission 132426) | Tropical peat soil microbial communities from peatlands in Department of Meta, Colombia - 0216_BV02_MP12_20_MG | ecosystem: Environmental > Terrestrial > Soil > Wetlands > Peat | place...
GGGCGAGCCGGGCGTGGCGCCGCGATGATCGTGCCGCGCGCGCGCTTCGCGCTCACGCTCGCCGCGAGCGCGGCGGCGCTCCTCGCCCTCGCGGCGTGGAGCTTCGCCGTCGGGCCGTTTCCGGTGGCCTTCGCCGACGTGGTGCGCGCGCTCTGGTCGGCGCTCACGGGCGCGGCGAGCGGAGTCGCGCCCAACGCCCAGGCGGTCGTCGTCGAGATCCGCGGCCCGCGCGTGGCCGCCGCGCTCGCCGTGGGAGCGGCCCTCTCCGCGGCCGGCGCCTCGTACCAGAGCCTCTTCAAGAACCCGCTGGTCTCGCCCGACATCCTCGGCGTGTCGGCCGGATGCGCGCTCGGCGCGGGCCTCGCGATCCTGCTGGGACTCCCCATCGCGGCCATCCAGGCGCTCGCGTTCGGGGGCGGGCTCCTCGCCGTGGGGCTCGTGGTGGGGATCTGCGCGTGGATCGAGGGCCGCGATCCGCTGCTCACCCTGGTGCTCACGGGCGTGGTCGTGGGCTCGCTCTTCGGGGCCGGCATCGCGCTCGTGAAGTACATGGCCGATCCATACAACCAGCTGCCCGCGATCACCTTCTGGCTGCTGGGCAGCTTCAGCGGCGCGTTGCCGCGCGACCTCGCGACCGCGCTTCCCGGAATCGGGGCGGGCGTGCTCGCCATGGCGCTGCTGCGCTGGCGCATGGACGTGCTCGCGCTCTCCGACGACGAGGCGGGCTCCCTCGGCGTGAGCGTGCGGCGCGTGAGGCTCGCGATCATCGTCGCCGCCACGCTCGTCACGGCCTCCTCCGTCGCGCTCGCGGGCACCATCGGCTGGGTCGGACTCGTGATCCCCCACGCCGCGCGCCTCCTCGTGGGCGCGGCCTATCCGCGCGTGCTGCCGCTCTCGCTCGTGCTCGGCGCGGGCTTCATGCTCGCCGTGGACACGGTCTGCCGGGTCGCCTTCCCGACCGAGATCCCGCCCGGGGTCGCCACCGCGTTCGTGGGCACGCCCGCCTTCCTGCTCCTCCTCGCGGCCGGCTTCCGGCGCTCCGCGTGATGCTCGCCGCCCGCGCGCTCTCCTTCGGCTTTCCCGGCCGCACCATCGGGTCCGACGTTGACCTCGAGCTCGCCGCGGGCGAGGCCGTGTGCCTCCTGGGGCCGAACGGCACGGGCAAGACGACGCTCATCCGCACGCTCCTCGGCCTCGTCCCACCGCTCGCGGGCGAGGTGCGCCTCGAGGGGCGGGGACTCGCCGGGTGGCCGGCGCGCGAGCGCGCCCGGCGCCTCGCCTACGTGCCCCAGGCCGCCGAGAGCTACTTCGACTTCAGCGTGCTCGAGATGGTGGAGATGGGCCGCGTCGCCCACCGCGGTCCCTTCGGCCGCCCCACGCGCGCCGACCGCGACCAGGCGATGGCCGCCCTCGAGCGCCTCGGCATCGGGAGCCTCGCCGCGCGGCCGATCCATCGCGTGAGCGGAGGCGAGCGCCAGCTCACGCTCATCGCCCGGGCCCTCGCGACGGGGGCGGGCGCGGTCGTGCTCGACGAGCCCACGGCGAACCTCGACTTCGGCAACCAGGCGCTCATCGTCGAGGAGATCGCGCGGCTGCGGAGCATGGGCAAGAGCGTGCTCTTCTCGACCCACCACCCGGAGCATGCCCTGCGCGTGGCCGACCGGGCCGTGCTGCTGCGCGAGGGGAGGGTGGCGGCCTCGGGCCCCGCCCTCGCCGTCGTGACCTCGGAATCGCTCACCGCCCTCTACGGCCGGCCGATCGAGGTTCTGGCGGTCGAAACGCCGGCCGGGCCGCGGCGGATCTGCGTGCCGTCTTGATCGCACCGCGCGAAATTCCTACCATCCTCGCAGGGGCGGGAGAAGCCGAAACCTCCCGCGGATTCTGGAGACTGACGCCCCGGAAGGGGGCCCGCACCGACTAGGCTCCGAAGCGATACGCCATGCCGCCCAACGCCAGGACCCGCTTCGCCACCGCCGGCACCCTCGGTCTCACCCGCGCCGAGTACGCGGCGCTGCGCCGTCTCAGCACGCCCGAGAGGATCCAGGCCTTCCTCAACGCGATCCCCATCAACCACGAGATCGGCGGCGAGACGGTGCTCTCGGTGCGCGAGGTGCTGCGCCAGCGCCGCGCCCACTGCATCGAGGGGGCGATGGTGGCGGCCTGCGCGCTGTGGGTCCAGGGCGAGCCGCCGCTCGTGATGCACCTCGACTGCCACGAGAGCGACTACCCGCACGTGATCGCCCTCTTCCGCCGGGCCGGCGCGTGGGGCGCGATCTCCAAGACCAACGGCGCGCCGCTGCGCTACCGCGATCCCATCTACCGCACGCTGCGCGAGCTCGCCCTGTCCTACTTCCACGAGTACTCGAACAAGCGCGGCCACAAGACCCTGCGCAGCTACTCGATCTCCTTCGACATGCGCCGCATCGACCCCGCCGAATGGGTGACCTCGCCCAAGTCCTGCTGGGACACCCACGACCGGCTCACGGAGCTGCGCCACTATCCGCTCATCACGCGGCGCCAGGAGCGGCTCCTCACGAAGCGCGACCCGTTCGAGCGCAAGGCGGCGAAGCTCGTCGAGTACCCGAAGCCCGAAAAGGCGCCCTAGGGCCGCGCGAGATCGGCGAAGGCGCGCGGGGACGCGGGCTCGGCCGGCGGCTCGCCGAGCGCGCAGTGCCACCATCCCACGTCGCGCCAGCGCCCGAGCTTGAACCCGACGTTGCGGTAGACGCAGAGCGGCACGAACCCCACGGACTCGTGCAGCGCGACGCTCGCCTCGTTGGGCAGCGCGATGCCCGCGTAGGCGTTCACGAAGCCCTGGCGCCGCACGATCGCAAGCAGCTCGCGGTAGAGCGCGCCGCCGATGCCGCGCCGCTGAAAATCCGGATGCACGTACGCGGAGACGTCCACCGACCACTGGTAGGCGAGGCGCTCGCGGTGCCGGCTCGCGTACGCGTAGCCCGCCACGCGGCCGCCCTCCTCCCAGACGAGCCAGGGGAAGGTCGCGAGCGTCGCGGCGATGCGGCGGCGAATCTCCCCCACGCCGGGCACCTCCGTCTCGAAGGAGATCGGCGTGTCGCGCACGTAGGGCGCGTAGATCGCCTGGATCGCGGGCGCGTCGCGCGCCTCGGCGACGCGCAGGTTCGGGAAGGGCTCCGCCATCAATCCCGCTCCCGCCGCATCACGCATTCGGCCGGACCGTCGCCGGGATCGATCGTCTTCCAGCGCGCGAAGCCCGCCTTCTCGAACGCGCGGATGCCCGCCGCGTGGCCCTCCATGGGTCCGCCGACGCAGGCGGCGAAGGCCGGATCGGCGAAAACGACGTCCTCGGCGTAGCGGTGGATGGCGCGCGAGCCGATGCCGCGCCCGAGGAAGGCTTCCTCGCCGATGAGCAGGTCCATCGCCGCGGTCCCCGGCCCGGCTTCCAGCCGCGCGGCGTAATCGGGGAACGCGTCCACGGCGTAGTGCTGCGCGTAGCCCACGGGCGCGCCGTCGACCAGCACGACGTGCGCGCGCACGGGCTGGCCCGCCTCGGTGCGGGACCCGTAGCGCGCGACCGTTTCCGCGTACGACGACGGCGGCCGCGCGTACCACTTCGCCACGTGCGGCCGGCCGAGCCACAGGAAGAGCGCCATGAGGTCGTCCCACGCGAACGGCCGGAAGGCGATGCGCTCGCCCCCGGCGGCGGTCGAATCGCTCATGGCGCCGGGTCCGTCATTTCGGCCCCCCGCGGCCCAGCGCGTAGAACTCGTCGTTGGGACGCATCGAGACGAGGTTCGCCATGCGGTTCGACAGCGCGAAGAAGGCGGCGATCGCGCCGATGTCCCACGCGTCCTCGTCGGTGAAGCCGTGCGCGCGAAGGGCGTCGAAGTCGGCCTCGGAGACCGATTCGGCCTCGCGCGAGACCTTCATCGCGAAGTCGAGCATCGCCCTCTGCCGCGGCGCGAGGTCCGCCTTGCGGTAGTTGGTGGCGACCTGGTCGGCGATGAGGGCGTTCTTCGCGCGCACGCGCAGGATCGCCCCGTGGGCGACCACGCAGTAGAGGCACTGGTTCGCCCCCGAGGTCGCCACGACGATCATCTCGCGCTCGGCCTTGGTGAGGCCGCCGGGCTTGTCCATGAGCGCGTCGTGATAGGCGAAGAACGCGCGGAACTCGTCGGGCCGGTGCGCGAGGGCGAGGAAGACGTTGGGCACGAACCCCGACTTCTCCTGCACGGCGAGGATGCGCGCGCGCATGTCCTCGGGAAGCGAGCCGAGCTCGGGGACGGGGTAGCGGCTGATCGGGGGGCTGCTCATGAAGCTCTCCTGGCGAAAGGCGGAAAGGTCATCGGGCCGCGGGGACGCCGCGGCCGGCCCCGCGCCGCAGCGACCAGGCGTACCACGCAACGGCGGTCGCGAGGACGACGTTGAGCGCGAAGGCGGCGGCGAGCACCGCCATCGTGACGGCCACGTCGTCGCGGCCCACGGCGAGCCACGGGAGCGACCACGGATAGGAGCCGAGGAAGATGGTCCATCCGAAAACCTCGGGCACGGAGCGCGGCCAGGCGTGCTCGGCGAGGACGAAGGCGAGCACCGCGACCTCGGCGCCCATGAAGACGGCGAGCAGCGCCGCGCGGCGCTCGCGCACGAACGCGATCAAGCCGCTGCGCCCGCGCGGCGCGTCCACGGCTCGACCGCCGCCGGCACGCTGAACAGGAGCGGCAGGGTCACGACCGCCGCGATGGAGGCGTCGAGCGTGCGCCACGCGGCGAGCGCGAGCGCGATGCCCGCGCCGCACAGGATCGCCGCCGCTGCCCGTCCCCGTCCCGCGGGGGAAAGGTGCGCGACGCAGAGCGCGAGGCAGGCGACGGGAAGCGCCGCGAGCCAGCGGAAGAGGCTGCGTTGCGGATCGTCCGTGAGCCAGTCGCGAAGGAGCGCGGCGCGATCGGAGCCCGGGCCGCTCGCCACGAAAAGGAGCAGGTACCAGACCGACCCGACGGTGCCCACGGGAACCAGGTAGGCGAGCGCGGCGATGCGGCGGGCCGACCAGCGCGCGGCCCAGGCGTCGCCCGTGCGTTGCCCGTCAGCCATCGCCGTACTCGCGCGCGAGCTCGCGCAGGAACGATCGCGTGGTCTCCAGCTCGCGCCGCTCCTCGGCCGTGAGGCTGCGGAACGGCCTCCACTCGACCGCGAGGCCCGCGCAGGCGGCGTCGGCCGAGCGCTGCGCCGACTCGAGGTCCGGATGCCGCTGCGCGACCACGGTCATCCACTCCGCGTTGCAGTGCATGAGCACGATGCTGCCGTCGAGCAGATCCTCGGCCATGAGCATGCGCGAGGCCGAGCCGAAATCCACCGGCACGCCGTCGCCCGCGATGCCCGAGCGCCGCGCGCCGGGACCGCTCGCGTCCACGATGGCGTAGCGCACGACGCGCGCTCCGTCGATCACGAACGGGGGCTCTTCGGCATCCATGGAGCAAGACTACCGCCGCCGCATCGGCTTGTCATGGGCGCTCCCACGGCTCCACCGGGCCCGGGACCACCCGGAACAGCGGATGGGGCTCGGGAACGCGGACGCCGCGCCAGCGCGCGTAGTCCGCGAGGCTGCGCGCGCGCAGCTTCGCGAGGAGATGGCGCCACTCGTGTTCGAGCTGGCCCGACGTCGCGCGGATGCGCGCTCGCGAGCGCACCGGGCCCACCTTGCCGGCGTCGAACGCGTAGCCGCGGCGCACCGCTTCGGCGTGCACCGCGCGAAGGTACGCGTTGATCGCGGAGCGCGGGCTCGCCTGCGCCCTGAACCGGTCGAGCTGCGGATGATGCCGGTAGCCCACGGTCTCGCCGCGCAGCACCGCGCGGCCGAGGAGCGCCTCGCGCCACAGGGCGACCAGGCCGCGGGCGTCGAGGTATCTCGGGTGCAGCGTCCAGAGGCGCACGGCTTCAGGAGGCCTTCGCGCACCCCTCGGGCTTGAAGATGCGGCGCGTCGAGGCGGGATGCTTCGCGAGCTTCTCCGCGGGCCGGCGCGGACGGGCCACGAGCTCGCCGCCGCAGTTCGGGCAGCGCCCGCCGAGGACGCCCTCCGCGCAATCGCGGCAGAACGTGCACTCGAACGAGCAGATGAGCGCCTCGCCGGATCCGGGCGGAAGGTCGCGGTCGCAGCATTCGCAGTTGGGCCTGAGCTCGAGCATCTTCGCGGGGTTCCTGTCGGGTGTCCGAGGGCGCGGGACTGGTTGTGCGGCCGAGGGCCTAGCGTGCGGCCTCGCGCGTCCAGCGGCCGGCGCCCTTCGCGAGGTCGGCCGAGAGCGTGAAGCGGTCGCCGCACACCTCGCAGCGGAAGGAGTATTGCACGGCGGCGGGAAGCGCGCCGCTCGCGAGCGCCGAGCGCAGCGCCGCGAGCTCGGGTGCCCCCTCGCCGCGGTCCTCGATGCGGCGAAGCACCCCGCGGTCCATCTCCTCGGCCGCCACGCGCAGCGCGTTCACGAGGTCCCCGGTCGAGCGGAACTCGTGCGTCGAGAGCTCGCGGCATTCCTCGCACGGCATCGGCGCTCCCTGCGCCTCGAGCGTCGGCGCGACCCGGAATGATCGCACGCCAGCGCCGCTGCGCTTCACCCCTCGACGTAGCTCACGTCCGCGATCCAGTTGCGCCTGCGCCGCGCGAGGCGCGCCTCCACGTCCTCGCCCTCGAACGAGGCGGGCGCGCGGCGCACGATGGACGGGTCCACCCCGTTGAAGGCGTTCACGTTCACCACGGCGTACAGTCTCCCGTCGATCTCGCTGGTCACCACCGGAACGACGCCGCAACGGGCGCAGAGGTGGAAGTCGGCGGTGCGGGTCCCGAACGCGTACTTCGAGACGAGCGAGGCCTCACTCACCCGCACGCGCAACGCGCCGGCTGGGTTCGAGGTCCAGAGGCCCCCGTGCTTCACGCAGAACGAGCACCCGCACGCGCGCGCCCGGATCTCCGCGGGATCCGGTTCCCACTCGAGCTCGAACGAGATGTTGCCGCAGTGGCAGCCGCCGCGGATCAGCACGACCGCCCTCTCCCTCTCAACGTGCCTTCGATGCGCAGTCGGCGTGCGCCGCTGCCATCAGGGCCGGCCGCTCCCGCCGCAGCCGCTCTTCGATCTCGGGCGACGAGAGCTGCGGCTCCGACTTCTGGAGGTTGCGCCGGAACTCCGACGCCCTCGAGCTCCACGCGTCCAGCTCGCAGGCCTGGGACGCCGTGATTCCCGTCGTCGCCGGGCGCTTCAGGAGCGCGACCGCGGCGAACACGAGCGCGAGCGGAAGGATCCCCGCCGCCACCAGGTACTTCTGGCGCTTGCGCTTGCGCAGCTCCTCGCGCTCGAGCGTCTCGACGAGCGTCCGCACGTTGCGCAGGGCCTTCTGCTCGAGCGTCCGGAGGCTTTCGTCCATGGTCCCTTCGATCCCGGCGGGGAAGAGGCCTATTGTGCCGCGCCCGGCGTCGCCTTGCATCCGTCCGGGGGCGACCCGCGCCGATGCGTCGGCCCTGGCCGGGCGATCAATACGGCGAGCCGTCCTTGCGCGTGAACGTCCACTTTCCGTCGACCATGACCGCCTTGAGGTCGTCGTCCGGATAGGTCCCTTCGTCGCCCGGCGTCCGGTCGCCCACTTCCAGGTAGACGACGTCCTCCGCGGTCTCGTTGAGCAGGCGGTGGCCGTTGCCCGTGCCCGCCCTGAAGCCGGCGCACATGCCCGGCGCGAGCCGCGTGCGGCCCTCGTCGGTGTGCAGCGTCGGATGTCCCTCGAGGATGTAGACGAACTCGTCCTGCCGCGTGTGGGCGTGGCGCAGCGCCGACATGCCCCCGGGCGCGATGCGCGTGAGGTTCACGCCGAAGTTCGCGAGGCCGAAGAGGTCGCCGAGCGGGTGCTTGCGCCGGAGCGCCATCCGCGAGGCGAAGGGCTCGGGATAGACCGTCGGCTTCGTCCTCGGGGGCGCTTCGGCGGCGACGATGCAAAGGGGGTATGTCGGGGTCGTCATGGGGGATTCGTTCTGGATGGGGATCGGCGATACGGTTCGGGAGACGGCGCCGAGGCCGCTCCCGGTCATGCAAACGGCCGGGGCACTGTCCTGTACGTCGCCTCGAAGATCGACCTTTCCTCGTCGTCCGCGAGCGCCGACCCGAGGGCGCCGGCAATCTGATAGTGCCTGGAATGCAGCCCGTAGTCGCCGGCCGCGTGGGCCGCGTTCGCCAGCACCGCGTGGGCGAATGCCATCTCCCACGCCGCGCTCTCGTTCGCCATCACGAAATCGAACGAGCGTCTCGCGTACGGCAGCGCGGTCCGTCCCAATCCGAGAAGCGCGTGAACGTGGCCGAGCAGCATGAGGGCGCGGGCGTTGTGCAACTCGGTGCCGACCTCGCTCCAGTGCAGCGCGGCCGCGTGCGCGGCATGGAGCATCTCCGCGTCCTCCGCCTCGGTGCGATCGGCCTTCTCGGCGAGCCGCCATGCCCGGTTGTTGCACTCGACGGCGAACCACCGGTTCCACCGGGCGATCTCCTCGGGCGCTACCGTGTCGTGCATGGGAGGGTCTCCGGCCGCCGTCAGTGGGTCGCCGCGCCGACGATCACCGCCGCGTCGAGGAGCATCCATCCGATGCACGGCAGGTAGATGTTCCTGTCTCCCTTGCGCAGACCGTACCAGAACCAGAGCACGGCCGAAAGGAGATAGGCGCTCCACGACACGATGGAAACGCCGGCGGCCTTGCCGCCGATCCAGATGACCAGGACCTGCGGGACCGTCATGAGCATCGTGAAGACCGACATGCCGCCCAGGACGCGGCTGAGCGTCGTCGTCGAGAGGGATGCGGCCGCCGCGGGGGTTCTCGGTTCGGGCGCCATGGTCGCCTCCGTGATCAGAGATCGAGCTGCATGAACACGCTGTTCGGATCCTCCCGGTAGCCGGCGAACGGCCCGCAGCGCGTGAAGCCGAAGCTTTCGTAGAGTCTCTGCGCCGGGAGGAACGCCTCGGCCGAGCCCGTCTCGAGGCTCAGGCGCCCGTAGCCGCGCTCCCTCGCGACGCCGACGATGTGGGTGAGAATCGCGCGCCCGGCTCCGCGGCGGCGCAGGACCCTCGGCGTGCGCATCGACTTCACCTCGCCGTGCCCGCGCGACAGCTCCTTCAGCGCCCCGCAGCCGAGCAGCACGCCGTCCTCCCAGATCGTCCAGAAGGTGACGTCCGGCGCCCGGAGCTTCGAGACGTCCAGCGCGTGGACGGACTCGGGCGGCGAGAGCTCGTACATGTTCGAGAGGTGCTCGTTCAGCAGCGCGAGGACCTGGGGCCGCGTGAGGTCGTCGATCTCGATTCTCATCGTGATCCCCCGAGGGCCGAGCCGGTCAATCCCCGATGCTCCCGGATCTCGACTTCGCATTCGATCTCGACCGGGATGTCGAACGGAAGCTCGGCCATGCCCACCGCGCTGCGCGCATGGGCGCCGCGCTCGGGGCCGAAGAGGCTCACGATGAGGTCGGTGAAGCCGTTGATGACCGCGGGCTGCCGGTTGAAGCCCGGCGCGGAGTTCACCATGCCGAAGACCCGCGTCCAGCACACGATGCGATCGAGGCTTCCCAGCTCGCGCCCGAGGCTGCCGAGGATCGCGAGCCCCGTGAGCCGCGCCGCGGCGTAGGCCTGCTCCACCGTCACCCGGTCGCCCACCTTGCCGCGCGGCTCCGCGAGCGAGCCGTCCGCGTTCGTGGGGCCGTGGCCCGAGGCGATCGCGCGAGTGCCCACGATGCGCACCCACGGGAAGGGAAGCACCACGCCGGGAGGCATCTTCAGCGGCTCCGGGATGGCGAGCCCCATCGCGCGCAGCCGGTCTTCGATGGATGACATCTTTCAGCTCCTCACGCCGCGTCGGATACGGGAGCCCCGGGTGCTCGCCGGCGCCTTCCGAGCCAGGCGAACAGGGCGCAAACCGCGATCAGGGTGGCGAGCGAGCTTGCGGCCATCGCGAGCCCCGAGGGGGGAGGCGGAGCGATCGTCATCCCGGCCACGGTGAACGCGAGGAGGGCGAGGCTCGACGCGGCGAGCGCCACGGACTTCGCGCGCGCGAGCCGGCCGCCGGCGAGGAAGAGGCCCAGGCCGATCACGACGATGGCGGCCTCGACCCCGAGGGCGGCCGGCATGTCGTTCCAGAGCGAAAGGCCCACTTTCGCGGAGGCGTCGCCGGCGAGCGGCAGCTCGGGCTTGTGCACCAGGGCGTCGAGGAGCCAATGCGAGAAGACCGCTGTGGCGACGAGCGCCGCCGCCCGCCAGCGCGCCTTCCCGAGGCGTGCGTAGCGCCACGCCGCGAGCGTTCCGGCGCCCGCGGACCATGCTGCCGCGGCAAGCAGGCCGTGCGAGTAGGGAAAGACGAAGTCGGGCTGGTGCGTGGCCGCGAAATCGGCGGGAATGCGCACCGACTCCCACCCGAGGAGAACGAACAGCCAGAGCCCGATGTCGAGCAGGAGCGCCGAGGCCACGAAGACGCCCACGTTCACCCGCCGCTCCATGCGCCCGATGGCCAGGGCCGCTCCGATGTGACCGGCGAACATGCCGCTCCCCGGCCTACTTCCGGTCGCCGCGGCCGAGAAGCGCGCCGAGCGCCGTCCCGAACGCCGCCCCGAAGGCGACGCCCATCGCAGTCTGGTCCATCGCCGCCCCGATGGCGGTGCCGATCCCGACGCCGACGGCGATCCAGATCCCCAGCCTCACGCGTCCTCCCCTTTGTCCACTCAGCCGATCCGGTCCTCGCCGAACTTCTCCTGGATGCGCTCGACTTCCTCGCGGCCGCGAATCAGCGCCTCCACGCACTCGGCGTCGAGCTTCTCCCCCGCCAGGCGCTGGAGCATGGCGAACGCCTCGTCGTTGGTCCACGCGTCCTTGTAGGGGCGCCGGCTGGTGAGGGCGTCGAACACGTCGGCGACGGCGACGATGCGCGCCTCCAGCGGGATGTCGCCGCCCTTGAGCCCCGCGGGATAGCCCTTGCCGTTCACGGCCTCGTGATGGTGCTCGGCGATGTTGCGCAGGATGTTCACGTGCTGCATGGCGTCGAGGCCGAAATTGGCCAGCATCTCGTCGATGATCTCGCGCCCCTTGCGGGCGTGGCCGCGCATGATCTCGCTCTCCTCCGCGTCGAGCTCGCCCGGCTTGAAGAGGATCCGGTCCGGTATCGCGATCTTGCCGATGTCGTGCAGCGGCGAGTACATGAACACGTGCTCGATGTACTCGTCGTCGAGGTCGTGGCGCGGCGCGAGATCCCGGGCGATGAGCCGCGCGAAGCGCGACATGCGATCGACGTGGCTGCCGGTCTCCGGGTCGCGCACGTGCGTGAAATGCGACGAGGTCCTCACCGCCGCCGCGAGCGTCCGCGCCGCGGTGAGCTCGTTCAGCACCATGAGCGAAACGAGATGGCCGAACACGTCGAGGTAGTTGAGCGCCGATTCCGTGAACACGTCGCGCTCGTAGGAATTGAAGAAGATGAAGCCCGCGAACGCCCCTTCGCCGAAGATCGGCATCGTGTAGCTGGCGGCATATCCCTGGCGTCCGATGCGCCGGGTGTGCTCGTGCTTGCCGCTCTCGAAGGTGAGCATGTTGTTGATCACGCGCGGCCGGCCCTCCTCGAGGAGCCTCGCGAGCGACGGCGCCTCGCCCAGGGTCGTCTGGTAGTTGGACAGCGGGTCGTCGTCTCCGCTGCTGTGCAGGTAGGTCTTGAGCAGGGTGGTCTTCGGGTCGTAGAGCGCGATGGCGATGCGCGCGACGAACGGGAGCTGCTTGCGCACGACCCGGTGCGTCTGGACGAGCTTCTCGCGCAACGGCAGGTTGCGATTCAGCGCATCGAGCGTGTCTTCGTAGGATTCCATGGAGGGCGCGATCCGGCGGGCGGGGTCAAGCGCGTCCGGCGCTCATTTCGACATCAGGTTCGCGATCAGCCGTTCAGGCGGCTCGAGGTTGCCCACGAGCTCGGGCGGCAGCGAGTGGCGCCGGATCACGTACGAGGCGGCGTTGAAGCTCACCGCGACCTCGCCCGGGACCGGCTCGGTCACCAGGGCCTTGAGAGGCAGGTCCAGGCCGCTGAGCGGCCGGGCCAGCATGAGGGGCGTGCCGGCCCTCGGGTTGCCGAAGACGATCAGCGTGGTCGGCGGCATCGCGAGCCCGGCTGCCGCGGCCTCCGCGGCCTGGTCGATCGTCGCGAACACCTTGATGCCGTGCTCCGCGAATCCCGCAAGCAGGCGCCGCACGGTCTCGGCGAACGGATACGGGCTTCGCACGCTCACGATGCCGGCAGTGTCGGGGGGTGTCATCGGGAACGCGGACCTCCTCGATCGCAACGACGCTGCATCCATTCGCCCGGCTACCAAGCCGCCGGGCACTCCGGCCTCGAGCTGGACGGCTCTCTGAGCATGACCGCCGACAGCTTCTCGTCGATTCTTGCCGCTTCCTCCGCCTTCCCTTGCGGGAGCTCGGAGCCGTCGCGATCGAGATAGCGTACTTTGGTACAGAGAACGACGTCCACTTCCTTGCGAGACTGCTTGAGCGCCGCCTTGATCGTGTAGGGACCGGCCCGTGCGCCGCCCAGGTGCTTGAAACGTGGCCCCAGGCGCGTCTCGGCGAAGGCCGAGTCCGCCAGGCGCAGCGAGGACGAGAGCGCTTCATAGACGTCGGGCTGCTGTTGCATGAGCGGCTTGAGCTCGTCGGTGCCGAGCGTGCCTCCGGCCAGGCACGGGCCGCCGGCGATCGTCGAGAGCAGGAAAAGCAGGCCGATGCGTGAACGTTTCATCTCACGCGTCCGGGATTCACGAGCCGTTCTCCTGTCCGCCCCGACACGCCGTCAGGCCTCGGCGATCGCGGCGATGGAGATCCTCATTCCGGGAATCCGCACGGGAAGCTTGGCGCCCTGCCGGGCCGGCGGGTTCGAAGGGAACCACCTGACCCATTCTTCGTTCATTCCGGCGAAGTCGGATTCCTCGAGGAGGATCACCGTGGCGCTCACCACCTTCGACATCGAGCTTCCCGCCGCCTCCAGTATCGCCGAGATGTTCGCGAGGCATTGGCGGCACTGTTCCTGCACGGTCGTTCCGACGATCTGGCCCGAGGCCGGGTCGTGGGGCCCGGTTCCCGAAACGAAGATCAGCCCGTTCGCCTTGACGGCCTGGCTGTACGTCGGCGGCGGCTTGGGCGCCTTCGATGTCGAAATGATCTCTCGGCTCATGGCAGACTCGATTCGGGCAGGGGTGGAAATTCTAAGTCGCGGCAAGCGCACTGACCATGACGTAGTACCCGTCGGGATCGCGGAGCGCGAACTCCGGGGTTCCGGTGCTGGGGTTCACGTGCGGCTCCTCTTCGAGGTCGGCCACCAGCGCGCGAGCCCGAAGGAGCGCCTCGTCGAAGTCGTCCACGCGAAAGAACAGGAGCAGCCCGTTGCCGGGTTGCGACCGGCCGGGGCTGGTCAAGGTCGGATGCTCATGGGCGCCCCACTGGTGGAGGCAGAGCAGGACCGTTCCATCCGCGTCGAGGATCTGCCCGAAATAGTCGTGGGCGGGAAACGTTTCGGGCTGGCCGAAGAGCGACTGGTACCACTTGAAGCTGCGTGCGACGTCGGCGACGCCGATGATCGTCCAGGTCCGTTTCACGGCAGTCGGACCGGCTCATGCATGCGGCGCCTCCTCGCCCTCCGGGCTATCGGCCGATGCCGTCTTCCCCAGGCCGAAGCGCGCATGGTAGACGTAAATTCCGGCGGGAAGACCGATGATCAGCATGAGTGCGAGCGCTTTGATCAGCGACGGCCCGCTTTCTCGCCCGGATCCGGCTTGGACATCGAGTGCGGCAGACACCACGTACCACAAGCAAGATCCCACCACGGTCACGCCCACGGCACTCCCGATGAACCGGGCCACGCGTCCCCGAGTGACGCAGGCGAGCGCGATCGCGAAGCAGAATGCGCCGAACGCGTAGTGGAAGACGCCCTTTCCCGCGGACATGCCGATCCGGATCATGGCCAGGCCGAGCAGCCCCGCGAACGACGCCACCACGACGCGAGCAAGCAGGCTCATGCGCCTGTCCCCTCGCAGCCGGGCCGCGTCCGCGCCATCGTCATGCGGAGAACGCGACCGTGAGACCGGGAAGCGCGATGCCCTGCACCTCGGATCGCCAGGTCTCGTCCGCCCGAATGGAATGCGCGGTGGTGATCGTGCCGGTCGTCACGATCTCACCGGCTTGCAGAGGCGCGTAGTGGGGTTGCCTTGCCAGCACCGACGACAAATGGGCGATCGCAGCGAGCGGGCTGCCCAGGACGTTGGACCCCTTCCCACTTTCGACCAACCGGCCGTCGCATGACAAATCGAGCGTGAACGATTCGAGCGCGGCCATGACGTCGCCCCCGAGCCGGGGCAAGGGCTGCGGCGGCCCGATCAGGAGCGTAGCGTGGAGCGCCCAGTCGGCGACCGTGTCGGGGGCCTGGAATTTCCAGCCCGGGAAGTGCGACTGCACGATCTCGAACCCGTGAGCCACCCACCCGATCGCGTCCAGGATGCCGGCAAGCCCGGCCCGGGCCTCGGGAGCCTCCTCGAACCGGACCACGATTTCCGGCTCGATCCTCGAGTCCGCGAATCGGCTGAGGTCGCACGTGGTGTGCGTTTCGCGCAGGTGGACGACCGTCGAGTCGTAGATGTAGGCCCAGATCGGCTCGCGGACTCCGAACTTGGCCCACATGTCGGGGTTGGTGAAGCCGATCTTCCGGCCGACGGGCTTGGCGCCGTCTGCCAGGCGCGCGAGGTGGACGAGATGCGCGACCTCGTACGCCGTCGAAAGATCGAAGCCGGGGAAGCGCGTCGTGAAAGGCGCGATTTCCCGCCTCGAATCCTGCGCCGCCTTCATTTCCGAGGCGAGAGCGTGAAGGTCGAGCGCAGTCGGCATGGGGATCGCTCCGGTGGGCCGCTCCAACGCGCGGATGATAGCCCTCCCCGGGCGGGAACGCAGCGCCTCCGGGCACAGAGGCGCCCGGATCGTCCTAGCGCGCGGCGGCCCACAGCAGAGACAGGCCCGAGACCAGCATCACGCCGTCCAGGACGCGCCTGAACACATCCGTGGACATGCGCAGCACGAGGTGCCGGGCGACGAATGCGCCCGCCATCACGGCCGACCCGCACAACAGCCCCTTCGCGACGATCTCGACGGGGAGCGCGCCGAGCGCGCGGAACGTGACGACCTTCGCGCAATAGACGACCAGCGAAGCGGCCGCCTCGGTCGAGAGGAAGGCGCCCTTCTCCAGCCCATAGGCGAGGAAGATCGGCACGCTGAGGGGACCCGTCGACACGACGATGCCGGTGAGGAATCCGATCGGGCCCCCGAGCAGGGCGAGGTGCAGCCGCGTGACGTGCAGCTCGTGCCGCGCGATCCATCGCCGCGCGGGAATCATCGACACGAAGAACAGCCCCAATGCCACGTCGACCGCTCGCGCCGGCAGCGCGAGCAGGCTGTGCACGCCGAGCGCCGCGCCCGGAATCGAGGTCGCCGAATACGCGGCCACGGCGCGCCAGTCCACCAGCCGCCACCACGCGATCACGCGGCCCAGGTTGCCCATGATCGAGGCGATCGCCATGATCGGCACGGCGTGCTTCGGGCCGAAGAGGATCACGAGGAACGGCATGAGGACCATGGAGGAACCGGTCCCCACGACTCCGCCCAGCGTGCCCGCCGCGAGCGCCACGGCGAGGAGGATCACGTACTCCATGGCCGCTCAGCGCCCCCGCTAACTCTCCGGCGGAAATTCGGCGTAAGAGGGAATCGGGCCATCCTCGAAGAGCCACGGTGCATCGTGCGAACGCCAAATCCGCCGTTGCGGCCGCAGCCCCGGGTCCTCGTCGAGGGGTGCCGCCCGCAGGATCACGTACGGCGACCCCGAGCGTGCCGCGACGATGTGGCACCCGCACACCGAGCAGAAGAAGCGCGTCTTCCCGGGCGAGGACTCGTAGGCCGTCAATCTGCCTTCCCCGCTCAGCCACCGAAAGTTCTCCCGGGCGACGCGGCCCGTCGTCGCGAATGCCGCGGAATGCGTCTTTCGGCACGTGATGCAATGGCAATGCCCCAAGGAGTCAAGCCGGTCTATCTCATATGAGACCGCGCCGCAGTGACATCTGCCTCTCATTTCGACGCTCCTTCCTCGAGATGCCCTCTCCCCCACCGCTCTGCTCATGACCGTCATGCTCAGGAACAGTATCCCCGGAGGAAGGCCGCGGCTTCATCCGAGATGCCCACGATCTTGTTGGTCGCTTGACGATAGAGCTTGAAGTTCAGCTCGGTTTCGGGCCGACCGTCGTTCCAGCTGGAAAACGGCTTGAGCTCGCTTCGTCCGAGGCGACGCCTGGCAAGCGCCGTGCGCCTGACGGTGATGCTCACGCGGGGTGTTTGCCGGGCGATGCCGGCCCTCCTCGGGGTCGCTTCGGCTGAAGTCACCACGCCGCTCGCGACCAGGCCTTGACCGCCCTCGTTCTCGCTTGCGAAGAGGAAGATCAGGTCACCCTTGGCGATGTGCTTGCCACCGTACATCGTCTTCTGGTCGCTGAACGCGAAAGCCTCGGCTCCGGGATCGGCGACTTCGGCCTTGATCGCGAACATCGTTCCTCTCACCGCTTCAAGGGTTCCGGAATCTGCGCAGGATCGCCCTCAGTGCTCCCGCTCCCAGCGTCCAGATGACTCCAAGGATGAGACCCAGCGTGCCCAATGCCAGCAGAGCGAAGAACGGCGCGAGCTCCACTCCGGGGTGGTCCCCAATCAGCCGGCCGCTGATCACTCCGTAAGCGAAGATCCCGACCAACGAGGCGATAGCGAAGACGGCCCAGCTTCTCGACCGCCCGGTCACCCACGAAGTCACGAGGCACATGACCAGCAGGGCGGCCATCGAGACGCCCATGTAGCGAACGAGCGCTGCCACGTCCATGCCGGCTAACGACCCTGTTCGGCGGCTGGCGGCGATGCCGTGGCCGGACGCATCCCGCCATGCCTCACGGTCCGCTCCAACACGTTGTCAGGCTTCATCGGGGATCGGCTCATTGAGATCGCGGACCTTGACGAGGCGGCGCCCATTGGGAACGTACTCGCCCTCGACGATCACGTCTCGGAAGTCGTGCTTCAACGTTTCAATTTCCATTCGAAGGCGCTCGATGGAACCGCCGCTCGCGACGGCCGCACAGCGCACCAGACGCGGCTCGGCCCTCGATCCGTCGTGGATCGTGGCTGCCTCGAGCAGCGCAAGCGCCTCGTCCTGGTCCGATGCATCGAACTTGCGAGCGACGAATCTCTCGACGTCGGCCGGAATCACGGTCGATGCCTGCACGCCGAGGTTGGCAGTCTGCGTGCGATCACTTCGTGGCCGCACCGACAAGGCACTCGCCCGGCACCTCGAACCCACCAGGCGATTCGAAACTACGCATCGAGCCTTCTACCTCGTTCCACACGGACTCGCGTTCTCGAGGGGACAGGTGAGCCATCATCGCATTGAACGCACCGAAGGCTTCGCTCGCGACCCGCACGTACTCGGCAGCGCTCGCTATTCGATGGGGCACCGGCACGGCGTGAATCTCGGGGTCGGCGAATCCCGCTTGACGGAAGATTTCTTCGAGCACCCCGGGGCCGCCAAGGCTGAACGGTCCAGGTTGCCCTGGAGCGGGAGGCGGGAGTTGCGCGCGCCGGCGAATGATGGAAGCCGGCATCGCGCCCCAACTGTTTCGATCGGGCGTGGAAAAGACGACCACGGCGACCCGACCGCCCGCTCTCAAGACACGGCGCCACTCGCGTAGCGCTGTCACCGGGTGCGGCATGTACATCAGGCCAAGCCGGCACAGCACCGCATCGAAGGAGGCGTCGGGGAGATCCAATTTCTCGCCGTCCATGGCGCGGGCCTCGATCTGCTCGAGTCCTCGCTCGCGGGCGACCTGGAGCGCAAGCTCGACGATCCCTTCCGAGATGTCGGTCGCCAGCACGTAACCGCCAGGGCCGACTCGTTCGGCGGCGCTGACAGCCGGCTCGCCTGCGCCGGCGGCGATGTCCAGGACGCGCTGACCTGGCCGAATCCGGGCCAAGTCGAGCATCTGCCGGGTCACTTCGCCATACCAACGATCCAGAGTGGGATTCCAGCGTCGCCACGCCGCGCCGTCCCGGTTCCATTGCTCTCGCTGCGCGTTCTTGTACTTCGCTGCGTCGAATGAGGGTTGATCTCCCGCCACGCGAGTCCTCCGTTCGGCTAGACCTTGACGTTGCTTCGCGCTGCGTGACCCGGACCGCTTTCGGCGAGAAGTCGCGGCTGCTTCAGGTCATGTTCAATGGCCAGAGGCCATGCATTACGGCCGGAATCCACACGTTGCCCGATCGGGCGTAGACGATTCCGAAGAATAGGCCAATTCCGAATATGGCGGCGAGGCCTCCCCAGTTCACGCCGCCAGGCCCGCCGAGGTAGTCGAAGTGCAGGGGCCCAAAGGTGAAGACCACGTTCGCGACAAGAAGTCCCGCGACGGTGCCGAATCGACGGGTGAGCTCGGTCTGCAGCCAATCCCGATAGATGAGCTCCTGTCCGATTCCCCAGACGACTCCGAAGGCGACTGAAAACAAGAGGAATCCCGCGAGTCCGTGCCGATCAAGCAACGCACGGAGATGAGCACCGAACAGCACCGAAAAGACCAGTGCCGCGGCCGGAACTACTTGAACGAAGTAGAGCCGTTCGCGCCGCGTCCAGTTGACCATTCGACGCACACCGAAAGCCGCCGCCGGCACTCGCACGAACGACCAATGCACGAGAAAGAAGGCCGCCAGCCATGCGACGACGAAACCGAGGTTTGCGCCGGGCGATCCGCGCACCCCAGCCTCATCGAAAGCGAAACGCAGCAGAATGGGCATGGCGATCCCGACGACAATGAATGCCGACGACACGCGGAGACCGACGCCGTCATCGTAGGTTGGCGCCAGGGGTATCTCGAACCGCATCGCGTGCGCCTTGAGCGACTCGGTGACGAGAGACGGCGTAGTCACCGTGCCTCCAGGAAGGTTCGGCCAATCACCTTGCGCGACAGCTTTGGCATGACGCCTGACGACCGAGTCGATGGATCGACGCGCCGCAACCGGCAGTTAGGTCGCTCTCACTGACGCACATAGCGCAGGTGCGTAGCAGTTGGACTATCGACAACCCTGTCAATGCGAAGCTGCGGCCCGGGCTCGCGCAGGTTCTCGAAGAGACGCCGCCCACCGCCGAACAGCACGGGCGCCAAGGCGATTTCAAGCTCGTCCACGATACCCATGTTCAGGTACTGCTGGATCACATCCGCTCCACCTGCGATGCGAATATCGCGACTGCCCGCGGATTTTCGAGCGAGCTCGAGGGCACGCTCCGGCCCGTCATTGATGAAGTAAAAGGTCGTCCCACCCGGGCGGACCCAGGGTTCGCGCTTCGCGTGGGTAAGAACGTATACCGGTGCGTGAAACGGAGCCTCCTCGGGCCAAGCGCGCTCGCCCTGGTCGAACATCCGCTTGCCCATGATATTGGCGCCGATGCGCTCCGTGGTGTTGCGAAGCATGTCATTGACGGGGCCGGTCTCTCCCCCCGGTCCGAGCTTGAGGTTCTCGCGGAAGTACCGCTGGTCGAAGATCCAGCGCATCAGCGCACCCCACTTGGCGCCCCAGTTCTTGTACTCGGGCTTGTCCCAATTCTCCATGGTCATTCCTTCGGGTGCCATGTAGCCATCGAGGCTGAGCCCAATGTTGACGAATAGCTTGCTCATGACTCTCCTATCGCGACTCCGGATGCCGGCCTAACGTTCGAGGCGAGCGGCATGCGGCGCCTCACCCGACCCGTTGCCACGTGAGAGTGCGGGTGACAGCGGTCCCGTCTGGGGCCGAGGTCTGAACTTGAATGACGAGCTCGTCGCCGCGAACGTGCATTTCGCGGGTGAGGACCGAGCCAACGTTCTCTTGCGACAGCGAGCCGATAAGGCGTTGCGTTACGGTGTGCGCAGCGTCGTGCACGGTATAGGTCCCAAAGTACGCGTCATATCCGCCCTGTGCACGCGTATTGTTCCTCGCGCCGACCGGTCCTTCGGGCAGAGGAGCTGACCGGTCGCGCTTCATGAACTGCGCAGCGAAGTGACCGGAGCGGTCGTATATCAGAAGCGCGATGGGATCTTCGCCGAGCGACGGTTCCGGCCGACGCTCGCCCGAGACGGTGACATCGATGCGAGACTGAAGGAGCCAGGTACCAGGCAGCGAGCTGGAGAGCGGAATGTCGGATGTCACCGGACCTCCCGAAACGGGTAGGCGTGGCGCGCCGCGGCCTAACGACTGGTTAGGCCGCACATACGCCAGTGCAGGATCGAAGCGCTAGTCCAGGAATTTCCAGGTCTTTGCACCATCGAACCTCCGAATCCGGGTTGACTCGATGACGGACGGGTCAAAATTGCGGAAATTGACCCCCATCTTGTCCCTGCCGCGACTGATGGGTTGCCAGTGCGTCACGCAACCGCAGTTGGCGCATCTGCAGAGCCAAAGGTACTTGTCGCCCCAAGCGTAACGGTCCAGCGCACCCTTGCGGGCAACGATCTTCACCTCGCTCCGATCGTAGTAGCCCCACAGGCCCGCGTGGCGGCGACAGATAGAGCAGTTGCAGCTAGTGAGGCGCCGTGGCTTCCGTGCGACTTGCACTTGTACCGCCCCGCAATGGCATGAACCTGTGAGCATGGCACTTTCCTCTTGTGCACCCTAACGACCGACATGAGCGGCGACTGTGGGCAAGCGAAGCTTGCCGGAAGACGTCCGCTCGATGGAGAGGTTAGGCCTCGGGCGCATGGCAAACCGCCTCGATGTTGTGTCCATCGGGGCCGGTGACGAAGGCGGCATAGTAGTTCGCGTGATAATGGGGACGCAGGCCGGGGGCGCCGTTGTCCTTGCCACCGGCCGCCAAGGCCGCGTGATAGAAGGCCTGCACTTGCTGGCGAGTGTTCGCGACGAACGCGATGTGAAGGGGCGCTGGCTTCTCCCTGGCTTGGTACAGACACAAGGAGGAGTTGGTCTTGCCGCAAAGCTCGATACCGTAGGACGGATCACCTTCGGAGCCTGCTGTTACTCCGAGCGGTGCGAGTGCCTTCAGGAAGAAGGCCTTTCCCGCAGCGTAATCACTGACTCCGAACTTGACGTGGTCAAACATGCGCCCTCCAAATTGGGGTGGCTCGATGCGAGGCCGAACGACCGAGTTGAGCGGGGGCGCGACGCTGCTTCTCCGCACCGTACGCGCGTTTGCAGTTGGTGCGCGGACCGGTGCGGCCACAATGCTCCACGGTCCGCTCCAACGCGCTGTTAGGCATCTCGTGCCTACGGGTCTTCTGGCGTGATGCCCGTGTGCTTCGCGATCCGAGCCAGCATCTTTGGTCCAATTTCCTCTCCGTCGTGAAATGCGAAGACGAAATCCGGGTAACCATTGCGGCTAAGCGTGCGATGTGACCCAGTCTGACGCTTGAGCTGCCACCCGACGCTCAGCAATGCCGCGTAAACGCGACGCGCCTTGGTCGAAGGCCACTGTGTCTACGCAGCAATGCTGAAGGTGATGGCCTGGGGTCCGGTCTCGTGATTTTCGAGACGTTCAGCCAGCACTCGAAGGGCAAGGACTTGCGCCTTGGCCATGGCGTCGTTTGCGGAGTCGCCATACGCAAGAACGCCAGGCAGTTGCGGCACCTCCGCCAGCCACCGGCCGTCATCCTCGCGCTCGCACTCGATCACAAAATTCATGGCGCTGCCTATTTTACGCCGCTGCTTACGAGATGCCTAACGACCGAGTTGAGCGGCCGACCACGATGCCGATGCCGCGGCTAGACGCGGCCCACCATGCCTCACGGCCCGCTCCAACGCGTTGTTAGCCGGCGATGCGGTCATATTCAGCGTGGCTGCCGATCCAGAACCACTGAACCCCGCCTGGATTGTCGTGGCCGAGCGCGCGGTGGTGTTCGCCCACGCGGACTGACGAGACCTTCCCAAGGCGCTTGAAGTGAAGCGACGGATGCCGTGGGTCGGACTTGAGGAGTTCGAAGTTCTTGTCGGCAACCGCCTGAACGGACTTCGGCAGCCCTTCGTAGAGCTCCCAAAACCGAGCCGACGTGGTGTGCTTCAAAGGGGCCGGGTTTTGTTCGCCCTGTAATCGGCCATCGATTCTTCGATGAGGCGGTCAAGTTTCCCCGCTGCCGCGTCGGCTTCAATTTGACGATCCCAAAGCTGGGCGTCGAACTCCGCAAACCACTCCCGGAACTGCGCGAGTTCCTCGGCGGAGAGGCTCTTGATGAGGAGTTCCAGTTTCTCGATCGCGCCCACGATGGACCCTATTGAACAACGTCAAGCAATTGTACGCCGCTCATTTGTCGCCGGCTAACGACCGAGTTGAGCGGCCGGCCACGATGCCGATGCCGCGGCCAGACGCGGCCCACCATGCCTCACGGTCAGCTCCAACGCGTTGTTAGATGGCAGCTCGTATTGCTCTGCGGATGGGCGCGGGGAGCTCAATTGGCTTGAAGTAGCTCGCCGGGAATAGGTAGTCCTCGCCGGATTCGTCGACAACGCGAACGAGCTTGTGCTTCTCGGCGCCGCGATCGGCGAGAAGACGGTAAATCTTCAGCGGCTCGAGAGATGCCTCGTAGCCCTTGTTCTTGAGGCAAAGCACGAATTTCGTGGGGTGCGAGGCCATAGTGTTCAGTCGATAAGCCGCTTGATCTTCAGTTCGCGCCGACCGATTCCGGTGGCTTCATACCAGTGTACCTCGGCGCGGCAAACTGTCCCATCGGAGAGACGTACCTGGGCGAAGCCCTTCCGCTTTCTCCACCGTCCGCGACCATAGAGTTTCCGCAACCGCGCCAATTCTCGAATGCCAGAACCCGAGGCGAATGTCTCGATGTGGGTGATTTCGCCGATCAGCTCGAAGTACATGATTGGATGCCCGGCTCACCACGATGGTTCTTTGGCTGCCATCTAACGACCGAGTTGAGCGGCCGGCCACGATGCACTTGCCGACGCAGCGCGCATCATTTCTTCGGCCCGCTGCGTCGGCCCACCACCTTCCCCGGTCCGCTCGAACGCGTTGTTAGACGTCGTGCCGTTCGCCCGGCCTTGAGCACCACGCGCAATGCTTCGTTAACCGAGACTGAGTCGGGGAATGCCTTCGCGATATCCGGGTCCAGTACGACGACGTTTGAACCCTCCCTCGCAAGGCGTTTGTGATATTTCCCACGCACGCCATTTGAGAAGTCGTATTCAGAACGCATTTCCGAGGCACCGGGCGATTTACGTTTCATAGCGTTTGCGCTCTGAGGCGCTGGCCAATCTTGCACTGATGATTCGAAGGGTGGAACCGCGCTCGGTGTGCGCAACGACGATAAGCCGACCGCCCGAGGAGGCACCCATGGTGATGAATCGCCGCTCTCCGACGGAGTGATCTGGATCCGGGACCGTCATCGAGAACGGGTCAAAGAACGCGGCGGCCGCCTCGTCGAATGAGACACGGTGCTTGCGGAGATTCTCCGCCGCCTTCTCGCTGTCCCATTCGAAGCGCATCGCTCAATTCTAGACGGCCCCTTGCACGACGTCTAACGACCGAGTTGAGCGGCCGGCCGCGATGCCGATGCCGCGGCCAGACGCGGCCCACTATGCCTCACGGTCCGCTCCAACGCGTTGTTAGCAGTCATACACGCCCCTTCCAGTAGTACGGCCTGCGTCGCTGATGCGCCACTGCGACGACGACAATTTCGGAATTGTCGATAGCGTAGACGATGCTGAATGGGAAGCGGCGAAGAAGTGCTCGTCGGAAGCCGTACGCGACTGCAACGCCGAGATGCGGCCGTTCGCGAACCGTGTCGATCGCGTGCTGTATGTCATCGAGGAATGCATCGCCAAGCCCCGTCTTCGCCGCCTCGTAGAAGAGCGCGGCTTCGGTCATCTCTTCCTCGGCAGGAGGAAGGAGCCGGTAGCCGATCACCGCAGGCGGCTACGTGCTCGGGCCATGGCCTCATCGCCTGGAACGGAGGGCATCTCTCCCCGGCGATAGGCGTCATATCTGCGGCGGGCTTCTTCGAGCCAAAGCTCTTCCACCCCCGGTTCGTTGACGGGATCGAGCTCGTCGATGAGAACGCGCGCCAACGCCGCCTTTTCCTCACGGGAAAGTGCGCGGGCTCGCTTCTCGAGGTCGTCGAACTGGCTGCTCATGGTTCAAATTATAGGCTCTGCCTCGTATGACTGCTAACGACCGAGTTGAGCGGCCGGGCACCATACCGATGCCGCGGCCAGACGCGGCCCACTATGCCTCACGGTCCGCTCCAACGCGTTGTTAGCGGGCATTCCTGCCTCTCTGCCTCCAAAGACGTGGATCTCGCGCTGTGTGCAAGATCGCGAACACAACCGCTCGCCCTGTTTGCACTGAGTAGAAGACCGCATATGGGAATCGGCGTGTGAGTATGCGACGAAACTCACGATAGACCTTGCGGCTTCCCTCCGGGTTGGCACGAACATGCTCAAGAGCCGAGTCGACCTCGTCGAGGAATTCTTGACCGAGACCGGGGACCTGCTCGTTGTACCAACGAAATGCCTGGAGGGCGTCGGCCTCAGCTTCAGGCCGAATGATGAGCTCGACGCTCATCCATTGCGCAGAATTCGTGCGCGGACATCCGACCAGGGAGAACCCACCGACGGATCGCGCTCAAACGCTTCCCAGCGTCGGTCGAGTTCTTCGCGCTCGGCTTCCGAAAGTTCAAGTGAGTCCGGGGCGGCGGCAATACTGTCCCAGATCGCCTCGACCAGGCGGATTCGCTCTGGCACGGACAATTTCAGCAATTCGGCGAGGGACATTTGGCCCATGCGGTTACTCTATCACCGTCGTTGAATGCCCGCTAACGACCGAGTTGAGCGGCCGGCCACGATGCCCTTGCCGCGGCCAGACGCGGCGCGTCATGCCTCACGGTCCGCTCGAACGCGTTGTTAGGTTGCACTGCCTTCACCGAAGTTTGCTCAGGCGCTCCGCAATACGCGTTTGCCACCCAGGCCCCGTAGCCTTCCAGCGTTCGATGACGTCGACGGGAAGGCGAATCGAGATGAGCTTCCGCGGGTTCGCAGAGCGGGGACGGCCTCCTTTGTTCACGACCGCGCGAGACAACGCCTCCTCAGAAAGTTCGGGAAGCTCCTTGTACTCGCGAGCGCGAATGGCGTGTGCATCAACCTTGGCGAGGTCGGATTTCAAAGTATGGCGCGAGACGGGCTTTTTCACGATCGTTTGCCTTTCGCATGCTGAATATGTGGCGCGTTGTACCCCGAGGGGCGTAGCCGATTACAACGAGACGCCCGGACAACAAGCCGTAGCAAATGATGCGGCGTTCGCCATAGTTCTTGCGCGTGTCTTCGACCTCGACCGTGATGCCCTCGAAGACGATGACTGCGTCTTCAAAGTCCAACCCTCGATCGGCTAGCGTGCGCGCACGTTTGACTGGGTCGAATGTGATGCGCATTAGTTATTGTAGCTACAATAACCTCGCTGCGCAAGAGAAAACGACGGCGCATCCCGTGCAACCTAACGACCGAGTTGAGCGGCCGACCACGATGCCGATGCCGCGGCCAGACGCGGACCGCCATGCCTCACGGTCCGCTCCAACGCGTTGTTAGCTGTCATATCACTTACTTACGCGAACGATTTCCGAAAGCAACACGTCGAGATCTGCTTGAAATGGTACCTGCGCCGGGGTTGGCAGCGTTTCCGATTTCCTTATATGGACGTGTAGATGCGCATCCGCGATATTTCGCAGTGAACCATCGAGATGCTTCATTGAACCCCGGAACGACTGCGCCCCTGCATAGTTATTCGCGACGTCGGAAAAATTCTTACAGCCAAATATTGGCGGCACATGATCTGTTAGTCCGCGAACGAGCATCGCGGTTGCCATGAGACAGCCATTCGCATAAGCGACATTTAGCTCCTCGCACAGTCTGATTAGGCGAGAAAAGTCCCATTTTCCGTTCGGCAAGGTGCGCAGTTCTGCCAAGCGCGACGACGAGACAAATGTCGGCGTGTTAGCTGGTATCTGCGACTCGACCAATCCAGGTCGTCGGCGAATGTGGTTTATCGCACCCTCGACCAGCTTCTTCATCCGAACAACTGAGGCCTTTGGCGTACCCATTGGCCCGGTGACGCCGTTCGCAGCGAGTAGGAGACCGCTCGAGAAATCATTGAGCGCGCCCAGTTCGGAATCGAGAAGTGCTTTTGCCTCGAGCGCCAACCGCTGGTACTCGGCCGCGTCAGCGGCATTGAGATAGTCGCCAGCCGAATACGCGAGCTGCGCTTCGAGCTGTTCGTACTCGGACACAATCGCCAACAGGTGATGTTCCGCGGCCACTTATGACAGCTAACGACCGAGTTGGGCGGCCGGCCACGATGCCGATGCCGCGGCCAGACGCGGCCCACCATGCCTCACGGTCCGCTCCAACGCGTTGTTAGGTGTCATTCACAGCTGATATTTCGTGATGTCGAGCGCATCGTGAAACACCCCAAGAATGTCCACGTTTCCATCTCCCTTGATCAGATAGGCGATGCGGTAATGCCCATACAGGAGAATGCGGACGTTGCGGCTCGAGTGCAGGTAGCGATGACCCAGCTCGGGATATTGCGCCAGTGCTTGCGCACGCTCGAATATGCCCTCGACCGTTCGATTCGCCGCATCGGGATTATCCGCAGCGATGTACTCGAAGATGTCCTCGAGCCAGCGGAGTGCTTCGTTTGTCCAGGCTATCTGCGCCATGACCGAATGCGCCGCTCCATTTCTTCATTCGAAATGGTGCGCCGCGCATCCGAGTCCGCGAGGCCGCGTTGAATCATGACGTGGAAAGCCAGCTCTCGCACGATCTCGTCGGGCGAGGCGTCATCAGGCTGGCTTTCGATGAGGCGGGTTAGATCTTCCTTTGGCGTGGACATTTTCACACCTCGGCGCTATGCCTATCCTGCCACAAGCGATCGACCTTGGGGAATGACACCTAACGACCGAGTTGAGCGGCCGGCCACGACGCCGATGCCGCGGCCAGACGCGGCCCACCGTGCCTCACGGTCCGCTCCAACGCGTTGTTAGAAGTCATGGCGCCACCTTTTTGCATGACTTGAGGGTGTGCGCTGGCGTCTCGGGCGTTGGCCAGACCTCCTTCGGGCAACCGTGAAGAGCGAACGAGTATTGTGAGACGCGGCCGTCGACCTCGGCCTCCTCGGCCTTCGACTCAGGCACCCACCAAACCACAACGTGGTCTCCCCGCTGTTCGAGCTTGTAGGGCCGGTGCATTGCCTCGAGAACGCGCTGATTGAATTCGGTGAGCCGTGGATCGTAGTCGATTCGGCCGACGCACCTTACGGCGTCACCGCAGTAAGGATCGGCACCACTCGCAGCGCCCGACACGACCGCGATGATGGCGCACAAGACAGCGCTGCTTTTCATGACTTCTAACGACC
>Ga0187776_10000227_pt1 | contig 27450 bp, 29 predicted proteins | sample 0216_BV02_MP12_2_FD_132426 | JGI IMG/M metagenome (GOLD analysis project Ga0187776, IMG submission 132426) | Tropical peat soil microbial communities from peatlands in Department of Meta, Colombia - 0216_BV02_MP12_20_MG | ecosystem: Environmental > Terrestrial > Soil > Wetlands > Peat | place...
CGCACCAGGCTGCGCCGACCACCACGCAGGTCAAGCTCCCACCCAAGCCGAAGCCAGAGCCAAAGCACGCGCCCGCGCGCCACTCGTACGTCGCCGTGACCGTGCTCGACGGCGACCGCCGCGTTCGAGTGCGCGGTGCCAGGGTGAAGCTCTTCGGCCTGCACGCGCGCACGAACCGCCACGGCGTCACGGTGTTCGACGCGCCGCGCCGCCGCCTCGACGTCTCGATCTCGGCGCGCGGGTACACGCCGGCGAGCTTCCGCATCAACTTCCGGCATCGCTATCGCCAGACGCTCCGCATCTACAAGCCGGACCTGCAGTGGCCGGTGTACGGCGCCACCGAAGCGCGGACGCAGGCGCCGAGCCAGATCCGGCTGCGGCCGCCGTTCCGGCTCGTGTGGAGCCGCGGGCTCGGCCACCTGATCGAGTTCCCGGCCGTGGTCTGGAACGGGTTCGCGTACATCGGCAACCAGCGCGGCACCGTTCAGGCCATCTCGATGCGCTCGGGCAAGATCGCCTGGCGGCACGACACGCCGGGGTCCCCGCGGATGGCGTCCTCTCCGGCGATCGACGGGAACGAGGTCGTCTACCACACGATGGCCGGTCGGGTATACGTCCTCGATCGCGTGAACGGGCACCTGAAGTGGAGCTGGAACGCGGGCTCGGCGATCGAGTCGTCCCCGGTCGTGGTCCACGGGATCGACTACTTCGGCGCCGCGAACGGCCGCATGTACGCACTCGACCTGCGCAGAGGCCGGCTGCGCTGGAGCAGATACCTCGGAGCGAAGATCACCTCGAGCGCCGCCATCGCGGGCGGAAGGCTCTTCATCGGCGACTATGCGGGCCGGTTGTGGGCACTATCGCCCGCGACAGGGGCGACTCGCTGGGTCGGCCGGGTCAACGGGAAGATCTACGGGACGCCGGCCGTCGGGCACGGACGGGTCTTCGTCCCGTCGTCGACCGGCAACTCGCTGACGGCGTTCTCGACGAGCGGCCGGTATCTGTGGCGGGTCACGGCCGGCTACTACGTCTACTCGTCGCCGGCGGTCTGGCACGGCGTCGTCTGCTTCGGCTCGTACGACGGCTGGTTCTACGGCGTCTCGGCGGCGACAGGAAGCGTCCGCTGGCGCGTCCCCACGGGCGGCGCGATCTCGGGGGCCGCCGTGATCGTCGACGGCGTCGCCTACGTCGGGAGCTTCTCGCACCGCATCGTGGGCGTGAACGTCCGCACCGGGCACTCGCTGCTGACGTTCCCGCACGGCCAGTACGTCCCCGTCTCGGGCGACGGGATGCGCCTGCTGCTGAACGGCTTCTCGCGCATCTACGCCGTCGAGCCGAGCCACAGCAAGCACCGCAGCCTGGCTCGCTGAGCGGGTTTCCTAAGAGCGCCCTCATGCGCGTCGGCTATCGTCGCGCTTCGTGACTGCGCCTGCTCCCCCTTCGCGCGGCTTCGATCCGGAGGCCGAGCAGGAGGTCGACTTCGCGAAGTACGTCCGGCTCCTTGCCGCCCGCTGGTGGCTGCTCGTCGCCGGCCTCGTCGTCGGTGCAGTGATCGGCTATCTCATCTCGCTCGGCGGCTCGCAGGTCTATTCGGCCACCTCGACCCTCTATCTCGGGCAGCCGACCTCGGCCAGCGGCAACCAGCAGCTCCAGACGCTGCAGACGAATCCGTCCTCGGTCGGCACGATCGTGCACACCCATCAGGTCGAGCTGGCCGTGGCCGCCAAGTGCAGGGCGAAGGTGTCGGAGTTCCGCAAGGGGATCTCCACGAAGGCGGTCACGGGTTACCTCTCCAAGAACGGCCAGAGCCCGCTCGTCCAGCTCAGCGTCCAGGCCAAGAAGGCGAAAGTCGCGCAGTGCACCGCGAACAACCTCGCGAAGGTCGTCAAGACCAAGCTCGGCACCTACGCGGCCGGCAAGATCGCCAACTTCCAGGCTGAGATTGCGGCCGACGAGAGCGACATCAAGGCGTTCCAGGCCGCCATCTCGAACCCCTCCATCTCGCCGACGGACAAGCTGATCCTGCAGACGACGCTTCGCAGCGACCAGCAGGACAAGATCGCGGCGACGGTCGAGCTGCTGCAGGCGAAGCAGGTCGAGCTGCCGCGGATCGTGACCGGCGCAGCCGCGCAGAAGATCACCGCTCGCAGCCGCCGCAACACCGTCGTGATCGCGGCGGTGATCGGTCTCATCCTGGGGGCGATCGCCGCGCTTCTGTGGGACACCGTCGTGCCGCGGCTCGCTCCGCGCAACGACGAATAAAGCAGCCGTCCGAGCGACCGGCTAGCGTGTCGGCAGTCGTCGGGGTCGGCGGCTTCCGCCCAGACACGGATGAAGCACCTGCAGCGAGGCATCGTTCTCCTGGTCCTGGCCGTGTTCGCGGCCTTCGCCGCAACACCGGCTTTCGCCAGCGCGATCATCGGCCGCAACGTCGCACGCCCGACCTTGACGATCGACCGCCAGGGGCGGGCGAGCGTCAGCTACTACGTCGGCGGACAGAGGCGCGTTTTGGTCGCCTGGGGTGCGATCAATGCCCGGACGCCGACCAGAACCGTGCCCCAGGTCAGGTTCCAGCTCCGGTACGGAGCGGGCGGCGGGGGCGTCTGCCTCCCGTACGACGGACCGCCGCTCCCCTGGCTGGTGAAGGCCTGCAAGGCTCCCGACGGCAGCTACTGGGCGCTCCAGTCCTGGCAGCGCCTCAAGCCGAACTACGGCGGCACGAGAGGCGCCTGGGAGCTACATCTCTCCCACTGGCGCGGCCCGCTGGCTCGACTCGTCGTCTACCAGAACTGGGCTCATCGCACCATCCGCCACCTCTTCGGCCGGCTCACCTATCTCGGACGCGGAGTCCACGGCTTCAGCTCGACCCCGCGGGGCGACCCCCTCGACGGCTACGGGAGAAACGTCTACATCGACACGTTCGACTCCCGCTACGGAAGGGGATGGCATCGGGCGAACAGCGCCCTCACCCATCGTCGCGGCCACACGCTGGGAGACTTCTGCTTCGCCTTCTACGCACACGCAGGGCATCCGAACGGCAACGGGGCCAAGTACCGGGCAACGGTCGAAGGCCCAGGCGTGACGCCGGACGTGATGTGGGAAGCGAACGACATCGGCCCCCTCAACGGGACGGTCCAGCGGCAGATGCGAGCGCTGGAGCGAAGCTGGGGAGACCCGAAGTGCCGCGTCTGACCGCGGCATAGCTAGCCTCCCGGCGTGTTCGAGGGTAAGCGCGTCGGGGTCGTCGTCCCCGCCTTCGACGAGGAGGCGCTGATCGCGGCGACGCTCGGCGGCATCCCGCCCCTCGTCGACCGGATCATCGTCGTCGACGACGGCTCGTCCGACCGCACGGCCGAGCGCGCGCTGGAGACCGGCGACCCTCGGGTGGAGGTGCTGTCGCACGAGCGACGGAGCGGCGTCGGCGCCGCCACCATCACCGGCTACCGCCGGGCCCTCGCCGACCGGCTCGACGTCGTCGCCGTGATGAACGGCGACAACCAGATGGACCCTGAGGACCTGCCGGCGCTCGTCGAGCCGGTCGCGCGCGGCGAGCTCGACTACTCGAAGGCGAACCGTCTGGCCACCGGCCAGGCGTGGCAGCTCATCCCGAAGACTCGCTTCTTCGGCAACGCCGTCCTCTCGATGCTCACGAAGATCGCGTCCGGCTACTGGCACGTCGCGGACTCGCAGTCGGGCTACACCGTCGTCTCGCGGGAGATGCTCGAGCGGCTCGACCTCGACCGCGTTTACACGAACTACGGCTTCCCGAACGACATGCTCGTCCACCTCAACGTGTGGAACGCGCGGGTGCGCGACCTCCCGTCGCGGCCCATCTACGGCGTCGGCGAACGCTCGAACATGCGCTACCGCCACGTCGTGCCGCGCATCGCGTGGCTGCTGCTGCGCGGCTTCTTCTGGCGGCTGTGGGAGAAGTACGTGAAACGCGACTTCCACCCGCTCGTCTTCTTCTACGTGATGGGCTTCGTGGCGACGGTCGTGGGTGTGCTGCTCGGGCTGGTCGTCGTCGGCTACCGGATTGCGGGCTACTCGATCCCGGTTGCCACCGTCGTGCTCGTCGCGGTGCTCGTTCTCGCAGGCCTCCAGTTCACGTTGTTCGCCATGTGGTTCGACATGGAGTCGAATAAGGACCTGAGATAGCTACGATCGCGCGGTGCCAACGGCGCTGGTGACCGGCGGGGCCGGGTTCCTCGGCTCGCATCTGTGCGACTACCTGCTCGGGCGCGGCCACCGCGTCATCTGCATCGACAACCTCGTCAGCGGTTCACTCGCCAACATCGAGCACGTCCACGACGACGCCTTCAGCTTCGTCCCACACGACGTCTCGGAGCCGATCTTCGTCGACGAGCCGATCGACTTCGTCTACCACTTCGCCGCGCTCGCGAGCCCGGACGACTACCTCCGCATGCCGCTGCATTCGCTCAAGGTCGGCTCGTACGGGACGCATCACGCGCTCGGCCTCGCGAAATTCAAGCGCGCCCGAATCCTGATCGCTTCGACGAGCGAGGTCTACGGCGACCCGCAGGTGCATCCGCAGCCGGAGACGTACTGGGGGTACGTGAACCCGATCGGGCCGCGCGGCGTGTACGACGAGGCGAAGCGGTACGCCGAGGCCCTGACGATGGCGTACCACGGCCAGCAGGGCGTCGACACCGCGATCGTCCGGATCTTCAACACATACGGCCCGCGGATGCGGCCGAACGACGGGCGCGCCGTCTCGAACTTCATCCGCCAGGCGCTCGCCGAGGAGCCGATCACGGTGTTCGGCGACGGGTCGCAGACGCGGAGCTTCTGCTACGTCGACGACCTGATCCGCGGCATCGTCCTCCTCGCCGAGAGCGGAGAGCATCTGCCGGTCAATCTCGGCAATCCCGACGAGCGGACCCTGCTCGACCTCGCGGAGGTCGTGCAGCGGATCACCGGGTCGTCGAGCGAGATCGTCTTCGAGGCCCTCAGGATCGACGACCCGCAGCAGCGCAAGCCGGACATCACCCGTGCGCAGCAGCTGCTCGGCTGGGCGCCCGAGATCTCTCTCGAGGAGGGTCTGTCGCGGCTGCTCCGCGAGCAGGGCCGCGAGCCGATCGGCGTCTGAGCGGGGAGCCTCTTCTCGTCCGCGCTCTGCGGCGCGAGCCGGCCGAACGGACGCCGGTCTGGTTCATGCGCCAGGCGGGCCGCTCGCTGCCCGAGTACCGCGCTCTGCGCGAGCGGCACGGCTTCTTCGAGATCGCGGGGACGCCGGAGCTCTGTGCCGAGGTGACGCTCCAGCCCGTGCGCCGCCACGGCGTCGACGCAGCGATCCTCTTCGCCGACATCATGTCGCCCGTTCTGGGCATGGGCGTGGACGTCGAGCTCGTCGAGGGCGTCGGTCCGGTGGTCGAGAAGCGGATCGACTCGGCGGCTTCCGTCGAGCGGCTGCGTGTGGCGGAGGCCGAAGAGTGGGCGGCACCGATTCTCGAGGCCGTGCGCCTCGTGCGCGCCGAGCTCGAGCCCGAGCGCGCCCTGATCGGCTTCTGCGGCGGGCCCTTCACCGTCGCCGGGTACCTCGTCGAGGGCAGGCCGAGCCGCTCCTTCGTCCGGACGAAGGCGCTCATGTACCGCGAGCCGGCCGTCTGGCACTCGCTCATGGAGCGGCTCACGGAGCAGTTCGCGCACTACGTCGCCGCAACGGCCGAGGCCGGAGCCGATGCGATCCAACTGTTCGACTCGTGGGTCGGCGTCCTCTCGGTCGAGGACTACGAGGAGTTCGTCGCGCCCTACTCCGGGCGCGTGCTCGAGTCGGCCGGCGTGCCGACGGTCCACTTCGGAACGGGCGCCTCGGCGCAGCTGCTGGCGGCGATGGCGCGTGCGGGCGGCAGCGCCCTCGGCGTGGACTGGAGGATCCCGCTCGACGCGGCCCGGGAGATCGTCGGCGAGGACAGGGCGGTACAGGGGAACCTCGACCCGGCCGTGCTGCTCGGACCGTGGAAGAGGGTGCAAGCTGCGGCGCGCGACGTCCTCAGCCGTGCAGGCGGCCGCCCCGGTCATGTCTTCAACCTCGGGCACGGTGTGCTTCCGCAGACCGATCCGGACGTGCTCACGCGGCTCACGGAGCTCGTCTACGGCTACCGTCACGCCGCATGAAGCAGGCGGTCGTCCTGATGGCGTACGGCTCGCCCGAGCGGCTGGCCGATGTCCCCGCCTACTACGCGGACATCCGCGGCGGCCGTCCGATCGCGCCGGAGCACCTCGCCGATCTCGTCGAGCGCTACCGGCGGCTCGGGGTCGAAGGCTCCTCGCCGCTCAACGCGATCACCGAGCAGACGCGGGCGGCCCTGGAGGCCGAGCTCGACCTCCCCGTCTTCACCGGGATGAAGCACTGGACGCCGCGGATCGCGGACGCGGCCGATCGGGCGGTCTCCTCGGGCGCCGAGCAGATCGCCGGGATCGTGCTCGCGCCGCACTACTCCTCGCTGTCGATCGCGGGCTACCGCGAGCAGCTCGAACGCGCGCTCGTCGGTCGCTCAGAGCTGCGCTTCGTCGAGAGCTGGCATGACGAGCCGGGCTTCGTCGAGCTGCTTGCCGACCGCGTTCGCGGTACGCGTGCGCACGTGGTCTTCACCGCGCACTCGCTTCCGGAGCGGGTCATCGCGGCGGGCGACCCGTATCGCGACCAGCTCCTCGAAACGTCCCGGCTGGTCGCCGAGGCGGCGGATCTCCATGCATGGAGCTTCTCCTTCCAGAGCGAGTCCCCCACGGGCGAGCCGTGGCTCGGGCCCGACATCCTCGACCACCTCGAGTCGCTGCACCGCCAGGGCGTCGAGCACGTCCTCGTCTGTCCGGTGGGCTTCGTCTCCGACCACCTCGAGATCCGCTGGGACCTCGACGTCGAGGCGCAGGAAAGAGCGGGCGAGCTCGGCATGTGCCTCGAGCGGATCGAGATGCCGAACGCCGACCCCGTTTTCGTCCGCACGCTCGGGACGATTGTGAGACGCACACTGTCGGTACCGTCACCTGCGTGAGCTCGAGAACGTGTCCGGACTGGCCGGAGCTGATGGAGATCGCTCCGGAGCTCCAGTTCAAGCATTACACGGTCGCCGAGGCCAGGCTGCCGGCCGACGCGCTCATGCACGTCCCGGAGGTCTCACTGTCCGAGGTCGCGATCTGCTGTGACCTCGACCGGCACGTCTTCTACGCCGCGCACACCGACGAGCGCGTGGCTGAGGCGCTCCGCGCGAGCCACTGGTTCGAGGTCCGCGACTGGATCGCCGCCGGCCGTCCGGGTGCGCTCTAGTCCACCGGCGTAAGCAACGGCTCGCCGCGCACGAACGCGAGCACGTTGTCCACGAGCACGCGGGTCATCGCCGCGCGCGTCTCGAGGGTCGCGCTCGCGATGTGTGGCGTCAGCACGACGTTGGGCAGAGCGAGGAGTCGTTCCGGCACGTGGGGCTCGACCGCGAACACGTCGAGCCCGGCGAAGATCCGGCCGGAGACGAGCTCGTCCACGAGCGCGTCCTGGTCGACGATCGCCCCGCGCGCCGTGTTGATCAGCGTGGCCCCTTCCCGCAGAAGGGCGAGCCGCTCGCGGGAGATGAAGCCCTGCGTCTCGGGAGTCAGCGGCACGTGGAGCGAGACGACGTCGGCCGTGCGCAGGAGCTCGTCGAGCGGCAGCCCACCACTGCGGCGGTTGAAGACGACGTGCATGCCGAACGCCTCGGCCCGCTGCGCCACCTCGGAGCCGATCCGTCCGAGGCCGACGAGGCCAAGGGTCGAGCCGGCGAGGTCGTGGCCGAGCAGCTCGGGCTGGGCCCAGCGGCGCCGCCAGTCGCCACCGCGGACCAGCCGGTCCGCCGCGACGACGTGCCGGCGGCAGGCGAGGATCAGCGCGAGCGTGAGGTCGGCGACGGCCGCGTCGAGAACGCCCGGCGTGTTCGTCACCGGGATCCCGCGCTCGCGGCACGCAGCGACGTCCACCGTGTCGTAGCCGGCGCCGTAGTTGGCGACGAGCCGCAGGTCGGGGAGGAGTTCGAGTTCCGCTGCGCCGACCGGCACGACGACGGCGACGAGAACCTCCACGCCGGGCAGCGGCTCCTGCGGCGGCCATGTCTCCAGGAGCTCCAGGTCCGGCAGCTCCGCCCACGCCGGCCCGGGAAGCTTCTGCGTTGCCGCGATCCGCACCGCCGCAGTATCTCCGGAGTGCATAGTTGCCCCCGTGGCCACCGTCGTGATCCCGTTCGCAGGCACGGAGGGCAAGACGCGCCTGCACGTCTCGCGGCGCGTCCGGCAGGCTGTCGCGCAGGCGATGTTCTGCGACGTCCTCGCCGCCTGCGTGACGGTCGGGCGCACGCGTGTCGTGACGCGGGACGAGGACGCGGCGGCAGCGGCGGTCGATGCCGGTGCGGAGGCGGTTTCCGATCCGGGAGGGGGACAGGGCCAGGCCGTGCAGGCAGGCCTGAACGGCGTCGAGCCCGGCGGGATCCTCGTCGTCAACGCCGATGTCCCGTGCGTCGTTCCGCACGACCTTCGTTCGCTGCTCACCGCGACGCCGGCCGGCTCGCTCGCCCTCGTCGAGGCCCTCGACGGGACGACGAACGCGCTCAGCCTGCCCGCGCCCGAGGCGTTCGCGCCGCTCTACGGCCCCGACAGCGCCGACCGCTTTCGCGTGCGCGCCGCGTCGCTCGGGCTGGACGCCGTATCTGTGGCGCTTCCGAACCTCTCGGACGACGTGGACACGATGGACGACCTGGCGCGGCTGCAGCTGCGCGCCGGCCCCCGCACGCGGGCGTGTCTCGCCGAGCTCGAGGGGAGCCTCGTCTGAACGTCGCGGTTCTCTCCGGCGGCGTTGGAGGCGCTCGGTTCGCCTGCGGCGTCGTCGACGTTGCCGGCGCCGCCGCGACGAGCGTGGTCGGGAACGTCGGAGACGACGTCGAGGTGCTCGGCCTGCACGTGTCGCCGGACCTCGACTCGATCCTCTATGCCCTCGCCGGTCTCGCCGACGAGCGGCGCGGCTGGGGCCGGGGCGACGAGACCTGGCGAGCGCTCGAGACGGTCGGAGCGCTGGGCGGCGAAGACTGGTTTGCGCTCGGCGACCGCGACCTCGGGCTCCATCTCGTCCGGACCGAGGCCCTGCGGGCGGGAGAGCGGCTCTCGGCCGTGACCGCCCGGCTGGCGCTCGCGCTCGGGGTCGAGTCACGGCTGCTGCCCGCGACCGACGACCGGCTGCGCACCCGGCTCGAAACGCCGGCGGGCACATTCCCCTTCCAGAAGTGGTTCGTCGCGCGCGGCCACCGGGACGAGGTCGACGCCGTCCATTTCGAAGGGGAGGAGGCGGCGCGCCCGGCGCCTGGGACGCTCGATGCGTTGTCCGCCGCCGACCTGATCGTGCTCGCTCCGAGCAATCCGTACGTCTCGCTCGCGCCGATTCTCGCGGTGCGCGAGCTGCGGGCTGCGCTCGCGGCGCGGCGCGTCCCATGCGTCGCCGTCAGCCCGCTCATCGGCGGTCGTGCGGTCAAGGGCCCCGCCGACCGGATGCTGCGGCGCCTCGCCGGCGGCACGGCGCCGCGGCACGTCGCGGGCTGCTACCCGGGCCTGATCGACGCCCTCGTCGTCGACGAGGCCGACGCGGGAGACCTGGAGGGACTCGGCGACGTGCGCCCGATCGTGACCCGGACGCTGATGAGCGACGGCGACGCGCGGCGGCGTCTCGCCGAGGCCGCGCTCAAGGCTGGAAGTGCCGTCGGCAAATCCGACGGCGCCCGGCCGGAAGATCGGGGGGCCGTGCCGGCGTGAGGGTCGCGATCGTGGGAGGCACTGGCGACTTCGGGCTGGCGCTCGCACGCCGGCTCGTGGAGGCAGGTGACGAGGTGGTGATCGGATCGCGCGATCCCGACCGGGCCGAGGAGAAGGGCAGCGAGGTCGGCGCGTTCGGCGGCGCTGCAAACGAGGAGGCCGTCCGGGACGTCGAGCTCGTGGTGCTCGCGACCAGGGCCGATGCCGCGCTCTCGACTGCAGGCGTCGTCGCGGAAGCGGTCGGCGCCACGCCCGTCCTGAGCGTTGCGAGCGAGCTGCACTTCTCGCCCACCGGTGTCTTTCCCTACGCCGAGGCGCGGTCGCTCGCCGAGCGGACGCAGGACCTTGTGCGCGCGCCGGTCGTCGCGGGTCTCCACTCGCTCGCCGCCCGGCAACTCGCGCGTGGGCGTCCCGACGAGGATGCCTTCGTCTGCGGCGACGACGTCGACGCGAAGGCGCTCGCGCTCGAGCTGGCCGGGAAGGTCGTGGCCGGCAGGGCTCTCGACGCGGGGCCGCTTGCGAGTGCGCGTGCGCTCGAGGGCATGACGGCGGTGATCGTCAACCTCAACAAGCGGTACAAGGGCCATGCCGGCCTTCGCGTCACCGGCCTGCCGTGACCGAGGTCGTCGAGATCGCAGACCCCGCGGCGCGGTCGCAGATCGCGGATGCGGTGCTCAGCGACTTGCCCGAGTGGTTCGGAATCGAGGAGTCGAACCGGGACTACATCGAGGCGGCCGCCACGCTGCCGACCTTTGCGGTCGAGCCGGACATCGGCTTCCTGTGCCTCAAACAGCACGCGCCGCGAGCGGCCGAGCTCTACGTCATGGGAGTGCGGCGCGACCATCACCGGCGCGGCATCGGACGAACGCTCGTCGCCGCGGCCGAGACGTGGTGCCGGGCGCGAGGCATTCGCTACCTCCACGTCAAGACGCTCGGCCCGTCGCGGCCGAGCCGCGGGTACGACGCCACGCGCGCGTTCTACGAGGCGCTCGGCTTTGTCCCGCTCGAGGAGCTGCACGGCCTCTGGGCCGAGGAGAACCCGGCACTCATCCTCGTCAAGGACGTCGAGCACGGTTTCTCCGTCGTTCCGGTCGAGGGGCTACCCGAGCTGCGTGAAGGCGACGACCTTGTAGCGCTCATCGCGGAGCGAACGGAGCTCGAGGACGGGGACGTCGTCGTCGTCGCGCAGAAGGCCGTCTCGAAGGTCGAGGGCCGGATCGTCGAGCTCGCAGGAATCGAGCCGTCGGAACAGGCGCGCGAGCTCGCCGGCGACGAAGCCGATCCGCGCCGGATCCAGGTCATCCTGGACGAAGCCGCCGAGCTCGTCCGCGTTCGCCCGCCGCTCCTCATCGCCCGAACCCGGCACGGCTTCGTCTGCGGCTCCGCGGGCGTCGACGCTTCGAACGCTCCGGCGCCGGAGACGGTCGTCCTGCTCCCACTCGACCCCGACGCATCCGCCGCACGGCTGCGCGAGGGCCTGCACGAGCGGACGGGCGCCGAAGTCGGGGTCGTCGTGACGGACTCGTTTGGCCGGCCGTGGCGGGCCGCGACGACCGACGTGGCGATCGGCGCCGCCGGGGTGGAGGTCGTTCGCGACCTCATGGGCCGGCGCGATCCCACCGGCTACGAGCTGCACGCAACGCGTATCGCCGTCGCCGACGAGATAGCCGGCGCGGCCCAGCTCGTCTTCGGCAAGCTCGACCGCGTCCCGGTCGCCGTTGTTCGCGGACTCGCCGTGCGCGGCGACGGCCGCGCCGCCGACATCGTCATCCCGCCCGAGACCGATCTCTTCCGCTAGAACCCGTGCCGTGAGCGACGCGATCGAGCAGGCGAACGCGCTCCTCCGGCAGCGGGGTTACGCGGAGCGCGACCTCGCCGTACACACCGGCCCCCGGGGGAAGGCGCTGCTCAAGGGGAACAAGATCCTCAGCCCTCTCAGTGACGAGGCGGAGGTCGTCCTGCGTGTCGTCCGCGATCTCGTACCCACGGATGAGGATCTGGGCGCAAAGATCCTGCGGCCGGCCGAGCTGCGCGCGAAGCTCTGAGCGTGGAGCCCGAGGCCGAGCTGCGCCGTGATGATCTAGCCGGTGATCCGCTCGAGCAATTCCGGCGGTGGTTCGGCGAGACGACCGCATCGATCGAGGTGCCGGAGGCGATGGCGCTGGCGACCGTGGCTTCCGGCGGCGCTCCGTCGGTGAGGATGGTTCTCCTGAAGGAGTTCGACGACCGCGGGCTGACCTTCTTCTCGCACTACACGTCGCGCAAGGGTCGCGAGCTGGAGGAGAACCCACAGGCGGCGTTGCTCTTCCACTGGTCGCCGCTCGGCCGGCAGGTTCGCGTCGAGGGGCGGGTCGAACGCCTGTCGGACGAGGAGTCGGACGCGTACTTCGCCACCCGTCCGCGCGACGCCCAGCTCGGTGCGCTCGCCTCACGGCAGAGCGACCCTCTCGGATCGCGGGAGGAGCTCTACGAACGGCTCGCCGATTTGGAGGGGGATCTCGGGGGAAAGCCCGTGCCGCGGCCGCCGACGTGGGGCGGCTACCGACTCGTGCCGACGGCCTGGGAGTTCTGGCAGCATCGATCCAGCCGCCTGCATGACCGCTTTCGCTACGAGCGCGAACCGGACCGCGGGTGGCGGATCGAGCGGCTCTTCCCGTAGCCGGAGAGGCTGCGCCGCAAGGCAGCGAGCCGCTCGTCCCAGGCGGAGCCGACCGAAACCATCCACTCGACCGCGTCCTCGAGCGGCGCGGGCGTCACCTCGTAGCGCGTCTCGCGGCCGCGGCGGGTCGCGCGCAGCAGCCCGGCCTCCTCGAGGGCCGAGAGCTGCTTCGCCACCGCCTGCCGGGTGACCGGTCGCTCCGCGGCCAGCTCCGTTGCGGTCGCGCTCCCGCGGCTCGCCACCGCCTCGACGAGTGACCGGCGGCCGGCGTCGCCGAGCGCGGCGAAGACGCGGTCTACGCCGCGAGCGCCGTCCACGCCGGCGCCGCCTCTGGCGACGTTTCCAGCGCGAGCGCGCGCAGCTCCAGCGCCGGTGCGAGCTCCGGAGAGGTCTCGACGACGCGCACGAGGGTGCCGTCGACGACCGGCTCGAGCTCGACGACGACACTGCCGCCGTCGTCCCAGTCGAGCACGAGACGCTCCGCTTCCTCGAGCTCGCGAACGACGGCGGCGCGCTCGTCCCCGTCTCCCCAGCGGAAGACGCCCTCGCCGCCTGGACGCGCGTCGAGCTCGACCTCCGTGGCGAACCACTCCTCGAGCCGGTCCGGCTCCGTCAACGCCTCCCAGACCTCGGTCGGCGACTCCGGCACGACGATCTCTCGTTCGACCTCCATCGGCTCCTCCGTTCGCTCTCGACGCGCAACTCTACGGTTGCGTGTAATGTGCAACCGATGAGTAGCGTATCGAACCACCTCGTTCCCATGGTGGTGGAGTCGGACGGCCGCTTCGAACGCTCCTTCGACATCTTCTCGCGGCTCCTGCGCGAGCGGATCGTCTTTCTCGGGACGGAGGTGGAGGCGTCCTCGGCGAACCTCATCGTCGCGCAGCTCCTCTTCCTCGAGGCCGAGGATCCCGACGCCGACATCAGGATCTACCTCAACTCGCCCGGCGGCGACGCGTATGCCGGTCTGGCCATCTACGACGCGATGCAGTACGTGAACCCGGACGTGCACACCTACTGCATCGGAATGGCGATGTCCGCCGCGGCGATGCTGCTCGCGGGTGGGGCGGCCGGCAAGCGTTTCGTCCTGCCGAACTCGAAGGTGATGATCCACCAGGGCTCGGGCGGCTTCCGCGGGACGCCGGCCGACATCCAGATCGCCGCCCGCGAGATCCTTTCCCTCACGCGCCGCTATGCCGAGGTGATCGCGCACCACTCGGGCCACGACGTCGAGCAGGTGATCCGGGACATCGATCGCGACCGCTTCCTTTCCCCGGAAGAGGCCGTCGAGTACGGGCTCGCCGATTCGGTGCTGCCGGCGCGAAACGGCGACGCCTCCAGCTAGGAAGCCGGGCCCTCCCAGACGACGCTGTCGGCGAGAATCTCGTCGATCCGTGCGAGGGTCTCCGCGCTCAGCTCGACCCCCGAGGCACCGGCGTTGTCCTCGACCTGCTCGGGCCGCGACGCGCCGATGATCGCCGAGGCGACGGTCGGCTCGCGCAGAACCCACGCGAGCGCGAGCTGCGCCATCGACAGGCCGAGCTCGTCGGCGAGTGGCCGCAGCCGCTGGACGCGCTCGAGCAGCGTCTGGTCGAGCACGCGGTCCATGAAGCCGCCCATCGCATTCGAGGTTGCGCGCGTGCCCTCGGGCTGCGGCTTGCCCGGCTCGTACTTCCCGGTCAGCACGCCCTGGCCGAGCGGCGACCAGACGATCTGGGAGATCCCGAGCTCGCGACTCGCGGGGATCACGTCCCGCTCGGGGCCGCGCCAGATCATCGAGTACTGCGGCTGGCTCGAGACGAAGTGCTCCACGTCGACCATGGCCTGCGCCTCGCGGATCTTGTCCACCGGCCATTCGCTGAAGCCGATGTAGCGCGCTTTGCCCTCACGAACTACCTCTGTCAGTCCCTCCATCGTTTCCTCGAGCGGCGTGTTCCAGTCGTAGCGGTGGCATTGGTAGAGGTCGACGTAGTCGGTTCGGAGTCGTCGTAGCGAAGCGCTCAGCTGCGTGTGGACCTGCTCGTGCGAAAGCCCGCGGCCGCCGTCGGGCATCGGCCAGAAGAGCTTCGTGGCGAGGATGTACGAGTCGCGCGGGCGGCCGGAGAGCACCTCGCCGAGGAACTCCTCCGCCCGGCCGCGGGAGTAGACGTTCGCCGTGTCGATGAAGTCGATGCCGACCTCGAACGCCTTCGCCACGCACGCCTCGGCTCGCTCCCGCTCGACCCCGCCGCCGTAGGTGAGCCAAGAGCCGAGGCTGATCTCCGAGACGTGGAGGTCGCTGGAGCCGAGTCGCCTGCGGCGCATGGAGCCGACGCTAGCCGTTAGCGTCCGGGCCGTGCCGCAGCTGACCGCGATCGGGATCGTATGCTCCGACATGCGGCGCTCCATCGCGTTCTACGGTCAGCTGGGGATCGAGTTCCCCGAGGGCAACGGACACGTCGAGGCGACCCTGCCGAACGGCGTGCGCCTCATGCTGGACACGGAGGAGGTCGTCCGCAGCTTCCGGCCCGACTGGCCCCGCGCAACCGGCAACCAGCTCTCGCTCGCCTTCGAATGCGAGAGCCCGGACGAGGTCGACGAGCTATACGCGCGCGTCGTGGCCGCCGGCTTCGAGGGCGAGAAGGAGCCGTGGGACGCGTTCTGGGGCCAGCGGTACGCGCAGCTGAGCGACCCGGACGGCGTTCCCGTCGACCTCTTCGCCGCCCTCTGAAACTCGTCGACGACGACGTCGAGCTCGCGTCCGGTCTGCGGCTCTCGATCCTCCGCCCGCCGAGCGCGGACGAGCTGATCGACGAGGCGGCGTTCGACGAGGAGGAGTTCCTGCCCTACTGGGCCGAGCTCTGGCCTAGCGGGCTGGCCCTGGCCCGCCACGTGGCGGGCCTCGAGCTCGGGGGACTGAAGGTGCTCGAGCTCGGCTGCGGGCTCGGCCTCCCGTCGCTTGCTGCGGCCATCCGTGGTGCGGAGGTGCTTGCGACGGACTGGGCGGACGAGGCGGTCGAGCTGCTCCAGCGGAACGCCGGGCGCAACGGCATCTCCCTGCGCGCCGTCCGCGTCCGCTGGGACGAGCCCGAACAGCTGCTTCGCGCTGCGCCCTGGGATCTCGTCCTCGGCGCCGACCTGCTCTACGAGGCTCGCAACGCCGAGCAGCTTGCGGCCCTGCTGCCGCAGCTCTGCGGCGAGGTGCTGCTCGCCGAGCCGGGCCGCCCGCGCGCACAGGACTTCCTCGACCGCTTCCAGGCGAAGGCCGTGGGAGACCGGATCTACCGGCTGCGCTAGAGAGCCCCTGTGGAGGCGTGCCCGCGCGCCCGCGCCGCCTCGCACAGCACGACGCCCGCTGCGACGGCGACGTTGAGGCTGTCGACGGGGCCGAGCGCCGGCACGGCTACTCGGTCGTCCGCTTCGTCGAGCCAGGTGCTCGGCAGGCCGTGCCGCTCACTGCCGAACGCGAGAGCGACGGCGGCGGCGTACGACGGAGCCCAGTACGGTCTCGCCGCCGCAGGCGTCGTCGCGACAAGCCGGATCTCCCGCTCTCGGAGCCACGCGAGCACTCGCTCTCCGGCCGCGGTCGCGCAGGGCAGCCTGAAGACGGCACCGATGGAGCCGCGGATCGCATCGCGGTGGAAAGGGTCGGTGCGCGGGTCGGCAACGACCAAGGCATCGACACCAGCGGCGCACGCCGTCCGCGCGATCGCGCCGAGATTCCCGGGCCGTTCGATCGCCACGGCTACAGCTACCAGCGGGCTCCGGGGAAGCTCGAGCGCCTCGAGCGCCGTCGCGGGGCGTCCGACCACGGCGAGGAGTCCGTCCGGTCGCCGCTGCGTCAGGCTTGCGAACGCCTCCTTGCCGAGCTCGACCACCGCAGCGCCCCAGTCCGCTGCCGCGGTCACGAGGTCGGCGTCACGCCCGCCGGCCAGCAGCTCGGGGGCGACGTACAGCTCGTGGACGGCAGCGCCGGCCGCGAACGCCGCCCGCACCGGGCGAGCGCCTTCCGCCACGCACAGCTCGCGCGAGCCCCGGCGCGCCAGGCGGCGCACGTCCTTCAGCCGGACGTTGGAAGAGCTGACGATGAGCGCGCGTCGTGCCAAGGTGTTCCTCGAGGTCGGGTATGCGCAGGCGGGGCGTGCTGCCACGCTGCGAACGGCGGCTGGTGGGCGCGCTACCTCGACACGACGGGGCGCAGGCTAGCGGCGTCGGCGCCCGCAGGCAAGCCCGCTAGCCTGCGGAGCCGTGTTCGCCGCGCTCGCCCTCGCCCTCTCTCTCGCCCTGGCGCCGAAGCCGCACATCGTCTGGAAGCCGATCCCGTACGGCCCGCAGCGCAAGGCGGAGATGGCCGCGTACGCCGAGACGCACTACGGCATCCACTCGTGGCGGCTGCATCCGAAGGTGATCGTCGAGCACTACACCGGCAGCAACAGTTTCTCGTCCGCATGGAACGCGTTCGCGGCGAACACGCCGGACCCCGAGCTCGGCGAGCTGCCGGGTACTTGCGCGCACTTCGTCGTCGACCGGGACGGGACTATCTACCAGCTCGTACGTCTCAGCGTCATGTGCCGGCACACGGTCGGCCTCAACTACGTCGCGATCGGGATCGAGCACGTCGGCACGTCAGACGCGGAGATCCTCCACGACCCCGCCCAGCTGCAAGCGTCGCTCGAGCTCACCGCCTGGCTCGTCGGCCGCTTCCACATCAGGATCCGCAACGTGATCGGGCACAACGAGAGCCTCTCGAGCCCATACCACAAGGAGCTGTACCAGCCGTGGGCTCATCAGACGCACGCGGACTGGAGCCACCGCGACATGGACGCCTACCGCGCGAAGCTCCGCTCCCTCCTCAGCGCCGACAGGCGGCGTTAGACTCGCGCACATGCCGCGCTATCTGATCGTCCGCAGCTTCGAGGTCGACGAGACGCAGATGCCTCCGATCGGCCGCCGCTCGCGGGAGCTCACCGAGGGCGAGTTTCCCGAGATCACGTGGGAGCACAGCCACGTCGTTGTCGACGACCAGGGACTCGTACGCACCTACTGCGTCTACGAGGCGCCGAACGAGGAGATGGTCCGCGAGCACTCGACGAGGCTCGGCAGGCACGAGATAACCGAGCTGCAAGAGATCGCCGGCGACGTCACGCCGGCCGACTTTCCCGCCGCCTAGCTCGCCTCGCCACCCAGTCCGACCGCGGGCACGTCGTCCAGGTGGAAGAACGCCTGCTGCGCCACAGCGAGCCGCTTGCGCAGGAAGCGGACGCGGTCGAGATCCTCCGCCGGAGTCATTTCGAGCGCCTCCTTGTACAGCGTCACGGCGTACTGCTTCGCCCAGCCGCGTTCCGCCTCCTCGGCCGCCGCCACGAAGTGCTGCACGGCGTGCCCGAGCTCGCCTGCACCGCGCCAGTGGCGAGCGAGCGCCGCGCCCGCCTCGCCGACCTCGGGCGTCGAGGCCTCGATGAACTCCGCGACATGCCGGTGCCCGTCGCGTCGGCGAACTCTCGGCTGAAGGTCGTACGCCACGTCTCGGATCAGAACATGCTTGAACGACCACTGCTCGTCTCCCTCGATCCGGGACACGCTGTCGCGCCTGATCAGGTCGCGCCGCTCGAGGGCCGCTAGCGCTTCCGCGAGGCATTCCGGATCGCGTGTCATCCGCTGGAGCGCTCCGCGCCAAAAGAGCCGGCCGCAGATCGAAGCATCGAGGATCACCTCGCGCTCGTCGCCCGGCAGCGCGTCGAGGCGGGCCGCGACGAGGCCGCGGATCGTCGTCGGCAGGCTCCCGCCCTCCTCGCCTCCGCGCTCGCTCATCACCGCCGCGAGCTGCTCGATGAAGAGTGGATTGCCCTCCGCGACCTGGGCGACGTGAGACGCTTGCGTCTCTGCGCCGAGGAGGTGAAGGGCGAGCTGTGCGGCGTGCGATCCGGCCAGGGGCTCGAGCGGCAGCGCGTTGTAGGCGAGGAGGCCGCCGCCCCAGGCGGGCCGTGCGTCGAGCAACTCGGGGCGGGCGTTCGTCAGAAGCAGGACGGGCAGGTCGTGCAGGCGTGTTGCGAGCAGCTCGATCAGGTCGAGCAGCGCCGGGTCGGCCCAGTGGATGTCCTCGAAGACGAATGCGGTTGCCTCGTCGCGTGCCCCGGCTTCGATGAACACGCGGACCGACTGGAAGAGGCTGTCGCGGTCGGGCGCGCTGGCACCGGTATCGAAGCCGAGGAGAATCGCGAGATGCCCAGCCACGACGGCGGCCTCGTCCTTGCCGACCAGCCGTTCCACCAGCTTGCGCAGCTTGTCCGTCGCGACGTCGACGTCGTCGCTGTCGAAGATGCCGGCGAGCTCCTTCACCTGCGAGGCGAATGCTCCATATGGGCTGCGCTCGCGATACGGCAGGCAGCGGCCGCGGACGACGCGGCCGTCTCCCGCGGCGATTCGCTCCGTGAACTCCGCCATGAGCCGCGACTTGCCCACTCCGGGCGGGCCGAGCACGGTGATGAGGTGCGGCCGTCGCTCCAGCTCGACGCGCTCCCACGTCGCGTCGAGCAGGCCGATCTCCCGGTCACGGCCGACGAACGGCGTGCTCGACAGGTGCCGCTCGCCGGTCGCCGAGGCGGCCGCCACGGCTCGCCAGGCTGCGATGGGTGCGGCCTTCCCCTTCACCGTCACCGCTTCGAGCGGCTCGTACTCGATCGCGCTGCGAGTCGCGCGGTGCGTCTCCTCGCCGACGACGATCTCGCCGACCGGCGCGTGCTGCTGGAGCCGGGACGCCGTGTTCACCACGTCGCCGGCGACCATGGCCTCGCCGAGCGCCGGGCGCGCGGACAGAGTTACGACTGCCTCGCCCGTGTTCACCGCGCCGCGGATCCGAAGCTCGAGCTCGGGCTGATCCGCGTTGAGCGCGGCCACCGCGTCGCGGACGGCGAGAGCGGCGCGGACGGCGCGCTCGGGATCGTCCCCATGCGCGGTCGGCGCGCCGAACACCGCCATCACGGCGTCGCCGACGAACTTCTCCACGACGCCGCCGAAGGACTCGAGCTCGTCGCGCACCGTGCTGTGGTACGGGGTGAGGATCGCACGGACGTCCTCCGGGTCGAGCTGTTCCGAGCGCGACGTGAAACCGACGAGGTCGACGAAAACGACGCTGACGATCCGCCGCTCCTCTCGCCGCGCGTCCTCCGTTCCCAGCGCGGCTCCGCACGCGAGGCAGAAGCGCGCGATCTCGGGGTTGTCCTGGCCGCAGGCGCCACACCGGGGCATTCCCGCATCCTGGCAGCGTTTCGGCTCCACAGCAACGGATTCGGAGCTGGTGCCGCTGTCGGATTGCGCAGGAAGAAGTGAGGGCCCGCGCCCCCGCAGGCCCTCAGTTCGTGAACGGTCTAAGCTGGGTCAGGCTACGAGCAGCCGGTGTTGGTGCCGCAGTCGCGGCACGTGTAGCAGCTGCCGGTGCGGACCATCCGGCCGCCGCAGCGGGCGCACTCGACGGCGTCCTCCCAGGTGTTGAAGAGCGCCGTCTGGCCGGGCGGCGGTATCTCTCCAGGTTCCGCCGGTGCGGCATTGCCGTTGGCGTAGCGCTCGGCCAGCCGCGCCTTCACCTCGGCAGAGAGGATCCCCGCCTCCTCCTGCTGCTCGGCAGTGAGGAACGTCTTGCCGAACCAGCGGAAGATGTAGTCGACGATCGACTTGGCGGCGCGGATGTCCGCGTCGTTGGTGAGGCCGCTCGGCTCGAAGCGCTGGTGGGACAGCTTCGAGACGTACACCTCCGGCGGCACGCCGTACTGGAGGCCCATCGAGACGGCGATGCAGAGCGAGTTCATCAGGCCGGCCATCGTCGTCCCGTCCTTGGCGATGTCGACGAAGATGTCGCCCGGGCTGCCGTCGTCGTACGTGCCGACGTGGATGTAGCCCTCGTAATCGCCGACCCGGAACTTGCGGCCGATCTCCCGCCGGTCCTCGGGCAGGCGCTTCCGCTCGTGCACGTGCACCGGCGGCGTGGCGACGGCGGTCTGGCCGTCCTTGCCGGAGCTCGAGAGCGGCTGTGCGACCTTGCAGTTGTCGCGATAGATCGCGATCGCCTTGACGCCGAGCTTCCAAGCATCGATGTAGAGATCCATCACGTCCTCGACCGCGACCTCCTCCGGCATGTTCACCGTCTTCGAGATCGCTCCGGAGATGAACGGCTGTACGGCGCCCATCATCCGGACGTGGCCGAGGTAGTGGATCGTCCTCTCGCCGACCGCGCAGTCGAAGACCGGGTAGTGCTCGGTCTTCACGTATGGCGCGCCGACGACACCGTTGCGCTCGTCGACGAATGCGACGGTCTCCTCGATCTCGCGCGGTGCGTAGCCGAGACGCTCGAGCGCCATTGGGACAGTCTTGTTCACCATCGTGATCTCGCCGCCGCCGACGAGCTTCTTCGACTTGACGAGCGAGAAGTCGGGCTCCACGCCCGTCGTGTCGCAGTCCATCATGAAGCTGATCGTCCCGGTCGGCGCGAGCACCGTCGCCTGCGCGTTCCGGAAGCCGTGGATCTCGCCGAGGTCGAGCGCGTCGTCCCAAGCCTTGCGGCAGTGGCCGAGCAGATCGGCCGGAACGGAGTCGGCGTGCTCGATGTTGCCGACGGCGGCCCGGTGCTTCGCGATCACGCCGACCATCGGCGCCCGGTTGACCTGGTAGCCGTCGAACGGCCCCATTCGCGCGGCGATCTCCGCCGACTTGCGGTAGGCGCGACCGGTCATCAGCCCGGTGATCGCCGCCGCGTACGCTCGTCCCTCGTCGGAGTCGTACGGGAGGCCGCGCGCCATTAGGAGCGCTCCGAGGTTCGCGTAGCCGAGCCCGAGCTGGCGGAACCGCTTCGCGTTCCGCCCGATCTCGGGCGTCGGATAGGACGAATAGCCGACGAGGATCTCCTGCGCGAGGAAGACGACGTCGACCGCGTGCTCGAACGCCTCGACGTCGAGCTCGCCGTCCTCGCGGCGGAACTTCATGAGGTTGAGCGAAGCGAGGTTGCACGCCGAGTCGTCGATCGACATGTACTCCGAGCACGGGTTCGAGGCGTTGATGCGGCCGGTACTGGGGAGCGTGTGCCACGAGTTGATCGTCGTGTCGTACTGGACGCCCGGATCGGCGCACTCCCACGCCGCCGCGGCGATCTGGCGCAGCAGGTCGCGCGCATCGACCGTCTCGAGAACGGTTCCGTCGGTGCGGGCGGCGAGGTTGAACTCGTCGCCCTTCGTCGCCGCCTCCATGAAGGCGTCGCTGACCCGGACGGAGTTGTTCGCGTTCTGATACTGGATCGACGCCCAGTCAGGCGAGTCGAGCGACATGTCGTAGCCGTTCGACTCGAGGACGCGCGCCTTGCGCTCCTCCTTGGCCTTGCACCAGATGAACTCCTCGACGTCGGGATGGTCGACGTCGAGGACGACCATCTTCGCGGCGCGCCGGGTCTTGCCACCCGACTTGATCGTGCCGGCGGAGGCGTCGGCTCCCCGCATGAACGAGACCGGGCCGGAGGCGTAGCCGCCCTTCGAGAGCTGCTCCTTCGACGAGCGCAGGCGGGAGAGGTTGACGCCCGAGCCCGAGCCGCCCCGGAAGATGACGCCCTCGCGCCGGATCCAGTCGAGGATCGACTCCATCGAGTCGTCGATCGAGAGAATGAAGCAGGCTGAGCACTGTGGCGCGGCCTCGAATCCGACGTTGAACCAGACCGGGCTGTTGAAGGAGGCGTACTGGTTGACGAGGATCGCCTTCAGCTCGGCCTCGAACGTCTCGGCCTCGTCGGCGTCGGCGAAGTAGCGGCCCTCCTTGCCCCAGGCGACGACGGTGTCGACGACGCGGCCGATCATCTGCTTCACGCTGGCCTCGCGCTCCGGGGAGGAAAGGCGGCCGCGGAAGTACTTCTGGGCGACGATGTTCGTGGCCGTCTGCGACCAGAACTTCGGGAACTCGACCCCGCGCTGCTCGAACGCCGGGCCGTCGCGGCCCGGGATGACGGCGTCGCGCGTCTCCCACTCGATCTCGTCGAACGGGTCGCGGCCGGGGATCGTGAAGAACCGCTTCACGCCGAGGCGTGCGCCCTCTTCGACGACCGTGTTCACGACCTCTTCGGCCGTAGCTTCGCTGCTCTGAACCTGCTCGACGCTCGCCATCTTCCCCTCCCGGAATTTTAGTCGCCGGTCGCTTCCCGACCGCGCCGCCGGACCGCTGATTCCGCCGACGGGGAACGGGACCGTAGACCCCGCATCGGACGGAGCAGAAAGGGCCCTGCGAGGCTAGTTCGCGCCGAGAATCAGGACGAGCTGATCGCTTCGGTCGGAGCCCGCGAGGCTCCCGTCGAGCGGAGCCACGGTGAGGATTCCGGCGTCGTGTGCGAGGCGCTGCGCCTCGGCCCGCCAGCCGGGCCTGAAGAGGACGAGCGAGCGTGCGTAGGCCTGCGGCGCGTCGGCCGCGGTCGCGTGCCGGTAGCCGATGGAGAGAAGCGTCGACGCTTCGGTGCCGGCGACACCAGCGAGCCCGTTGCCGTTGAGCACGAGCACTGATGTGCGAGAGCGTGGCCGGAGCGGCACGGCATGTTCCTTCGAGACACCTCCGGAGCTCGGTGCCGGCGGTGTCCGATCGAGACCTGTCTGCGCCCGATGGGCTCCGAACACGTGCGCGCCGGCCACGGCGAGCAGCACGGTGAGCTCCGCCAACGCGATCGCGGCCGCCACGAGGGCTGCTACGCGCCAAGGAAAGGGACGACCGAAGGGCTGGACGTGCTCCACGGACCGTCACCGTTCGCCGGAAGGTCAGCTGCTCCTCCTCCGCTCGTCGTATCGTCCCCGCCGTGTTCGTGACCTTCGAGGGAGCCGACGGATCAGGCAAGTCCACGCAGGCCGAACTGCTTCGGGCAGCCCTCGTCGCCGAAGGGCGCGATGTGGTACTGACGCGCGAGCCGGGTGGGACCGGGCTCGGCGAGCGGATCCGGGCACTCCTCCTTAATGGGCCGGAGATGACACCGTGGGCCGAGGCGGCGCTCTTCGCAGCGTCCCGCGCCCAGCACGTCGAGGAGGTGATCCGGCCGGCGCTCGAGCGCGGCGCCGACGTCATCTGCGACCGGTTCGTCGATTCCTCGCTCGCCTACCAGGGCATCGGGCGCGGCCTCGGCGTCGACGAGGTGCTCGAGCTCAACCTCCATGCCACGCACGGCCTTCTGCCCGACACCACCGTGCTCCTGCTCCTCGACACGGGGACGGCGGCTTCGCGTGCGGGGGAGAGCGACCGGCTCGAGCGCGCCGGAGACGACTTCCGGCAGAGCGTCGACTCCGCCTACCGCGAGCTCGCGGAGCGCTTCCCGGAGAGAATCGTCGCGATCGACGCGACCGGATCACCCGAGGCGATCGCCAGGGAGGTGTATGAGCGGCTTCGAGACCGTTCCTGAGCAGCACGAGGCCAAGCGGCTGCTCGCCGCTGCCCTCCACGAGGGGCCGGCGCACGCCTATCTCTTCCACGGGCCGGCCGGTGTGGGCAAGCGTGAGCTCGCGCGCCGGTTCGCCGCCGAGCTCCTTGGGGACCATGCACGCGTCGAGCGCGGCAGTCATCCCGACCTCTACGTGCTCGAGCCGCTCGGTGAGCAGATCCGGATCGACGACGTCCGCGAGCTGCGCCGCGACCTGCACATGCGGCCGTTCGAGGCGGAGCGGCGCGTCTACCTCATCTTCGACGCCGATTCGCTGAACGAGGACGCGGCGGACGCCCTGCTCAAGGATCTCGAGGAGCCGCCTCCGTACGCCGTCCTCGTTCTCGTCGCCGAGCGGCTCGGGCCGCTGCCGGAGACGATTCGATCGCGCTGCCAGCTCGTGCCCTTCCGTCGTCTTTCGGAGCCCGCTGTGCGGCAGGCGATCAAGGAGCATGCCCCCGAGCTCGGCGACGAGGAGGTCACGACGCTCGCGCGTGTGGCCGGCGGCCGTCTCGGCCGTGCGCTGCAGCTCCTCGACCCGTACGCGGCGCGCCGTCGCGCGGCGTTGATCGGCGTCGCGCGGGCGGTGTATTCCGACTCTGCGTTCGAGCCCGCGGACGGCGCCGAAACCCTTCTCGCGGGCATCGCCGAGCGGGGGGCCGAGGCGAAGGAGGCCGCGGAGGCGCAGGTGGAGGCTCTCGAGCTGACCGGGCGGGAGGCCGAGCAGCGCGTGCGGCGCGCCCAGCGCGGCGCCGAGCGCGAGGAGCTGCTCGCCCAGCTCGAGGAGCTCGAGTCCTGGTTCCGCGACCTTGTCGTGGTCGCGGCGGGCGCCGAGACTGCGGCCGTCCACGTCGACCGGCTCGCGGAGCTGGGGACGGACGCCACGCTCGAGCGGATGCACGCAGCCGAAGAGGCGTGCGAGCTCGTTCGTGCGGAATGGCGGGAGGCCGAAGAGCTCCAGGTTTCGACGCCGCTGGCCCTCGAGGCCCTTCTGATCCGCCTGCGCGGCGAGCTGGGGGTGACTGCCGCAGCGGTCTAGGAGCCGTTTCGAGCGCTCCGCCCGGCAGGGCTCGCCGCCGGTTAGCCGGCCTCAACCGAGAAGGGCCGGGATCGCTCCCGGCCCTTCACTGGTGTCTCTCAGACCCCTCTGGCTATGCCGCTAGACCTATGCGGCGAAGACGAGCTCGTCGCCGAGCGCGAGTTGGAGCCGCGCCAGCGCGTCGCTCTCGAGCTGCCGGACGCGCTCCCGCGTCAGCCCGAGCTCCTTGCCGATCGTCTCGAGCGAAGCCGGCTCGGCCTCGAAGCCGAAGCGAAGCTCGATGATCCGGCGCTGCCGCTCGGGCAGGTCAGCGACCGCGCGCTGGACGCGCTGCCGCCGCACCGACTCGACCGCCTCCTCGGCCGGATCGATCGTCGACTCGTCGGCGAACAGGTCGCCGAGCTCAGAGTCGCCGTCCGAGCCGAGTCCCTGGTTGAGGGAGACGGAGTCGACGGCGTCGAGTGCCTCCACGACGTGCTCGAGCTTGAGCCGTGTCGCCTGGGCAAGCTCCTCCGGGGTTGCCTCGCGGCCCAGCTTCGCCTGAAGCTCGGCCGAAGCACGGTTGAGCTTGATGCGGCGCTCCTGGACGTGGACCGGGATACGGATCGTCTTCGACTGGTTCGCGACCGCCCGCTGGCAGGCCTGGCGGATCCACCAGGTCGCGTAGGTCGAGAACTTGTAGCCCTTGCGCCAGTCGAACTTCTCGGCTGCGCGATTGAGGCCGATCACGCCCTCCTGGATCAGGTCCAGAAGGGGTACGTCGTGGCCCTGGTACCGCTTCGCGATCGAGACGACGAGGCGAAGGTTCGAGTTGATCATCTTCTCCTTCGCCGCGAGATCGCCGCGCTCGATGCGCTTTGCGAGCGCAACCTCGTCCGCAGCCGTGAGCAGCTTGTGGCGGCCCGCCGCGTCCATGAAGAGCTGCAGCGGGTCGAGCGTGCCGGTGACCGGCGCGGCAGCGACCGGACGCGTCTCCTCGGGTGTCTCCTCGCGCACGACGACATCGCGCTCCTCGAGCGCGGTGCGAAGGCCGGCGAGGTCGTCCTCGGTCAGCTCGTGCTCGTCCGCCAGAGCCTGGATGTCCTTCTCCTCGACGAAGCCGCGCTCGGCGGCCTCCTCGAGCAGGCGCTCGACAGGCGAGAGGTCATGCAGATGAATCGTGTCGCTCAGCGTTATTCCTTTCGCTCGTGATGGGCTACTGGTTTCAGTTGCCCTAGGTGGCGCAGCGCGGACTCACCGCGAGACGTCTTCACCTATGCGAGTTATAGAACGGCGTTGCACCGAAGTCCATTCCCAAGACAGGTGTTTTTTCTATTTCCGAACAAAGTCTCATTCCCTGCTTAGCAGGGAAAATCACCGCTCGACCGCTCGGCCCGAGACCTCGTCGAGAACGATACGGAGAACGACGACTCCGGGCTCGACCCGGCGCTGTTCGGCGGGACGGCCGGCGGTGCGCGCGAAGCGCTCCCGCAGCAGGGCGAGAGCCGGTTCGACGGCGTCGCCCGTCAGTTCCTGGCACGTCCCGTCGGCGATCACGCTCCGCCAGCTCCCCCTACCGTCCGTGTCGTACTCATCCACCTCGACGCATACGAGCGGGTTCTCCCGCAGCATCGCGGTCTTGCGCCCCTCGGTCGTGGCCGCTACAACGGAGCCGTTCTCGTACGCATAGATGAGCGGCACCACGTACGTCACACCGCGGGCGTGGCAGCCGAGGCGTGCGATCCGCTGGCCGCGGAGGAACTCGTCGATCTCGGCGCGGGACAGTTCTCGCGGGACTCCGCGGCCCGCATCGGGAGCGTTCATGCCTGGCTGAGCGTAGGACATGCTGAAATTGTGGTGATGCGGAACTGGATCCTGGCGGCGTTTGCCGTCGTTCTCGTCGTCTCCGGAGCCGCGGTCGCCGCGCTTCTCGCCTGGCCGACTGCCGGCATTGCTTCGTCGACCACCGGCTTGGCCGTGGTGTCCCTTCCCGGCTTCTCCGGACACGTTCACCAGGTCTCCGTGACCGGCCCGGATGGCAAGTCGCTGCCGATCGGGGTCAGCCACGGGGTCGTCTGGCCCCACGTTCGCCTCCCCGCCGGCACCCAGGTGACGGTCACGGTCGAGGTCCGGCGCCCGGGCTGGATCGGCTGGCTCGTAGGGCGCCACGACAAGCGAACGGTGAAGCTCGTGACGCCGGTGGCGCACATCCGATCGACCTTGCTCCGACCGCAGCGTGGCCAAGCCGTGACCGTGAGCTTCGCCGAGCCTGTGGCCCGCGTCAGGGTAGGACGGACGACGCGGCGCGGACTGGGCTCAGGTCGGACGGCCGTCCCGCTCGGCGCCGTCGCTTCGAAAGGTGCGATCGCCGGGACGAGGATGGTTGCGGCCGCCGCGCGGCGGTGGGAGACGCTGTCCGAGCCGGTTCGCGTTTCGTGGTTCGTGGCGGGCGCCAGGACCACGGTCATCTCGTATCCCGCCCTGGGCAGGCGGCTGCTGCCGCACGGAGCCCTGACCCTGACCTTTGCACAGCCGGTCGCGGCCGTCCTCGGCTCACGCTTGCCGCAGCTCCGGCCGGCGACGCGC
>Ga0187776_10000228_pt1 | contig 27399 bp, 26 predicted proteins | sample 0216_BV02_MP12_2_FD_132426 | JGI IMG/M metagenome (GOLD analysis project Ga0187776, IMG submission 132426) | Tropical peat soil microbial communities from peatlands in Department of Meta, Colombia - 0216_BV02_MP12_20_MG | ecosystem: Environmental > Terrestrial > Soil > Wetlands > Peat | place...
AAGCCGAGGTACACGGTGCCGGGGCCGCCGCTGCGGTGCGCGTCACGGCGGCGTAGAGCAGGACGAGGGCGGCGAGCGCCGCGAAAGCCCGTGCCAGGCGAATGCGGGTCGGTTGCGCCCCGGTGCGGCGCATCAGCCACGCGCGCCCGAGGACGATGCCGAGCGCGAAGTGGCCGAGGAACTGCGGCAGCTGCATCGCGAGCAGCCGCCGCACGGTCTCCTCGGTCCATCGCCAATGGGATCCCGCCGCCATCGCCGCCTCGACGAGTCCCCGGAATCCGTGGGCCGCGGCCCACGCCCAGAGCAGGGAAGCGAGCGCCGAGGCCGCGAGCGCGCGCAGCGGCGCCCGGACGAAGAGCGGTGCGGCGAGCGGCAGGAGCAGGTAGAACTGCGCCTCCACGGCGAGCGTCCAGAGGGCCCCGTTCACCCCGAGCGATCCGCTCGTGAGCGGCGTCGTGTTCTGGAGGAAGAGCGCGTGCGCCGCCGCGTTCCAGAGGTCGACCCACAGGTCGCTCCTCCAGTAGCCGCGGCCGTGCAGCAGCGGCATCACGAGCGCGAAGAGCATGACGAGCTGCAGGTAATACGCCGGCACGATGCGGCGCACGCGCCGCGCGTAGAAGCCCGCGGTCGACGGCGCGGGGGCGGCGCTGCGCGCATGCGCGAACCAGGGAAGCGCGAGAAGGAATCCGGAGATCAGGAAAAAGAGGTCGACCCCGAGGTAGCCGTTGCGCACGAGCGCGTCGAGCGCGGGCACGCGTCCCAGGGCCGCGATCCACGGATCGCCAGCGGCCACGGGGCCGCGCACCGTCACGTAATGGAAAGCCACCACCCACAGCACCGCCACGCCGCGCAGGCCCTCGACGGGCGCGATGTAGCCGACCTCGGCGCGCACGCCCTCGCTCATCGCAGCGACACCCGGGCGCCGTAGCCCGTGAGCTCGAGGTAGCCTCGTCCCGCGGCGCCGCCCGCTTCCCGGAGGCGCACCGCGCCTTCCCAGTAGAGCGTTCCGGTGCTGCGGCGCGCGTCGAGCTCCTGGTCGTCCATGAGCGGCTCGAGGGTCCACTCGCGGCCGTCCACCCGCAGCGTCATCGACACCGGGTAGCGCACGCCCGTGCGCGGCGACGTCCAGCTGCGCCGCACGTCGAAGCGCACGTCCTTTTCCCCGTACGACTCGGCCGGCCCGCCCGGCGCGCGCAGCGTCGCCTGGGCCCAGAGCACGGAGCCGTCCTTGTCGCGGATCCGGAATGCCATGAGCGCGCCGCCGTCGTCGAGGTTCGCGCCCACCCAGTCCCAGCCGACCGCCTCGGGCGCGAGCAGCTCGCTCGACCACTCGTGATCGAGCCACGCGAGGCCGTGCACCGCGCGCACGGCGCCGCCCACGCTCACCGTGCCCGCCACCCGCAGCTGCGGCTCGCTGTAGTAGTAGCTCGCCTGCGCGGCCGAGGGTCCCTTGCGGCTGAAGCCCTTGTCGCCCTCGAGCAGCACCGGCTGCGTGGGCTGGAGCGAGAGGTCGAGGCGGAACCCCGCGGCGGCGATGCGTGCCCGGTACGCGCCCGCCTCCCGCACGAGCGACCAGTCGTCGATGCGCACGCCGGTATTCGCGGTTTCCGCCGCGACGAGCCCGTCGTAGGCGCGCTCGGCGCGCTGGTCGTGCAGGAAGCGGCCGCGGGCCGGATCCGCGAGGGCGACGTGGGCGAAGAGGAGCTGGCGCGGGCTGAAGCGGCTGGGATTGTCCTCGGCCGCGGGATTGCTCAGGCGGAAGAACGTGACCTGGAACCCGAGGGTCCCGCCCTCGGACTCGAGCTGGCCGGTCACGTACCACCACTCGATGCGGAAGCGCGCGTGCGCCCCGAAGTCGCGCGGGAACACAAGCGGCTTGCCGGGCACGACCGGGGCGAGCTCGTCGCCGGCGCCGGGCGCCGTCGCGGCGAGGAGGAGCGCCGCGGCGACGGCGATCGCGCGCGCGCGCGGGCCGGGCCTAGGCATCGTCCTTCAGCGCGAGCACGGCCTCGCCGCGGACCGCGAATGCGCCGCTCGCCCGCGCGCCCGCCGCGCAGAGCGCGACCACGGCCGCGACGAGCGCCGCGAGCGTGCCCCAGGGCCAGTGCACCTCGATCGTCCAGTGGAAGGACTGGCGATCGACGATGCGGACCAGCACGAGGCTGATCGCCACGCCGGAGGCGAGCCCGATCGCCGCGCCCAGGATCCCCGCGGCCGCGCCCTCGAGGGCGAGCAGGCGCAGGACCTCGCGGCGGGTGAGGCCGAGGAAGCGCAGCACGCCGAACTCGCGCCGCCGCGACCAGGCGAGCGCCGCGAAGCTGCTCGTCACGCCGGCGAGCCCGATGGCGATCGCGATCGCCTCGAGGGCGTAGGTGACGGCGAAGCTGCGGTCGAAGATCGCGAGGGAGCGCCGCTTGAGGTCGGACGCGTCCTCGAACGAGAAGCCGCGCGCGTCGCCGAGGGCCCGGCGCACTGCCGCCTCGCCGGCCCGGGAATCCACTCCCGGAGCGAGGTGGATCGCGAGGTCGTCGGCGCGCGTGTCGCCGGTGAGCTTCCGGTAATCCTCGAGCGGCATCACGACCGCGCCCCAGGTGCGCGCGTAGTCCCGGGTGATCGCCGCGACGCGCACCGTCGTCGCGTGCCCGGCCACCGGCAGCACGATGCGGTCGCCCGCATGCCAGCCCTCCAGGTCGCGGGCCGCTTCCGTGACCCACACCCACGGCACGGGCCCGGGCGGCGGCAGGCCGGGCGGGCTCGCCTGGTAGCCCTCGAGGATGCGCTCGTTCACGGGCCGCGCGATGAGCGTGAGAGGCTCGGCTCCCGCGCGCAGCACCAGCCGGTCGTAGCGCAGGGGCTCGCTCGAGCGCACCTGCGCAAGCGCGGCGACCGCACGCTGCTCGGCCTCGGTGAGGTAGCCGGTGTCGCCGCCCGAGGCCGTGCGCAGGTACAGGTCCGCGCCCACGATGCCGTTCAGCCAGTCCTCGAAGGACACGCGGAACGAGAAGACCATGATCGCCATCGCCACGCAGAGCGAGGCGCTCACCACGATGCCCGCCACGCTCGCGGCGAGGTGGCCCGGCAGGTGGCGCACCTGGGCGAGCGCGAGGCCCGTGACGGGCGAGTCCGCGGGGGCGATGCGCGCGAGCAGCGCGCGGCACAGCGGGCCCACCGCGAGAACGGCGGCCGCAAGCCACGCGGCGATCGCCGCGTAGCCGCCCAAGGGGAGCCCGTCTACGGCAGGCGCGAGGAGCAGCGGCACGCCCGCGAGCGCGAACGCGATCGCGCCGCGCGCCGCGCCCGGGCCCGCGGGCAGGTCGATCGCGCGGTCGCGCAACGCCTCGGCGACGGGGATGCGCTCGACGGCGCGCGCGATCCAGAGGGCCGCGGCGACCGCGAGCCCCACGGCGAGGAGGGCGATCGCGCCGAGGGCGAGCGGATCGGGCGCGAATCCGACGCCGCGCGCGTCGAAGTAACCGGCGCCGAGATCGGCACCGACGCGGGCGAGCACGGCGCGGCTTGCCTCGAGGCCGAGCGCGGTGCCGGCCGCCGCCCCGAGCGCGCCGACGAGAGCGCCCTCGATCGCGAGCTGGAGGGCGAGGCCGCGGCGCGTGAGACCGAGCGCGCGCAGCAGCGCGAGCTCCTGCCGGCGGCGCGCGGCCTGCAGCGCGAGCGTGGAGAACACCAGGAAGGCCCCGGTGGCGAGCGCCACGAGGGCGAGCGCGTCCAGGTTCACGCGATAGGCGCGGCTGATGGTCGCGGCGCGCCGGGAGATCGAGGCGGGGAGCGCGGCCACCACGCCGGGCGGCAGGGCCGGCGCGAGCGTGGCGGCGAAGCGCGCCGGATCGACGCCCGGGGCGAGCCGCAGGTCGATGCGCGAGAGCTTTCCCAGGCGGCCGAAGGCCCACTGCGCAGCAGCGATGTCCACGACCGCGAGCTCGCCTGCCGACGCCATTCCCGGCAGGATCCCCGCGACGCGGAACTCGACCGTGCGGCTGCCCGCGGCGAGCTTCAGCCGTCCCGCGGCCGCGAGCCCGAGCCGCGCGGCGGCCGAGGGCGAGAGCCAGGCGCTCTTCCCGTCGAGGAGCGCCGCGGCCCCGGGCCGGTCGCCCGCCGCCGCGTGCGCGACGAACGCGGGCTGCAGCCGCTCGGCGCGCATCGGGTCGATGCCGAGCACCCGAAGCGGCCCGCCCGTGCGCCCCGCGACCGCCGCGTCGACGTCGACCACGGGGCTCGCGGCCTGCACCTCGGGCCGGCGGGCGATCCACGCGTAGAGGGACTCGTCGAAGCCGCTCTGCGGCCCGCGCACCTCGAGGTCGGCCGTCCCGGCGAGCGTGCGCGCGGCGCGGTCGATCTCGGCGAGGGCGGAGGTGTGCACGGTGTGCACGGCGCCGGCGAGCGCCACGCCGAGCGCGATGCTGAGCGCCGTGAGCGCGAGACGCAGCCGGTTCGCGGCGAGCGTGCCCCGCAGGATCATCGCGCACACGGTCGGGTTCACGGGAGGTCCTCAGGCGGGGCGGAGCCGTCCCTGCGCGAGGCGCATCACGCCGTCGGCGCGCGCGGCGGCCACGGCCGAGTGCGTGACCATGAGCGCCGCGGCGCCCGAGCGCCGCACCGCCTCTCCGAGGCACGCGAGCACCGCCTGCGCGCTCGCCTCGTCGAGGTTACCCGTGGGCTCGTCGGCGAGGACGAGGGCCGGGAGGTGCACGAGCGCGCGCGCGATCGCCACGCGCTGCATCTCGCCGCCGGAGAGCGTGTCCGGGCGGCGCGCGGCGAACGTCCCGAGCCCCACGCCCTCGAGGGCTTCGCGCACGCGGCGCTCGCGCTCGGTGCGCCCGGCGCCGAGGAGCGCGAGCGGCAGCGCCACGTTGTCGCCCACGCTCAGGTAGGGAAGCAGGTGGAAGGCCTGGAAGACGAAGCCCACGTTGCGGCGGCGCCAGAGCGCGAGCGCCTCGTCATCGCCGTAATCGAGGCGCGTCGCGTCGAGCCGCACCTCGCCGCGGTCGGGGCGGTCGAGGCCCGCGACGATATGCAGCAGCGTGGACTTGCCCGAGCCCGATTCGCCGACGATCGCGACCCAGCGCCCGCGGGGCACCTCGAGGTCGACCTCGGCGAAGAGGGGAGGGCCGGCCCCGAACCCCTTGGCCAGCCCGCGCAGCTCGAGCATGCGGGACGCGTCAGACCCAGGCGACGATGCCGAGCGTCGCGCCGTGGACGTGCATCCCGTGCCCGGTCATCCTTCCTCAGTCCCCGCTGATGTAGTGCTCGAGCTGCTCGATGGTGAAGTCCTGGTCCGCGATGATGTCGCCCACGATGTCGCGGATCGACACCATCCCCACCACGCGCCCCTCGTCCACGACGGGCAGGTGGCGGATCTGCTTCTCGGTCATCAGCGCCATGCACTCGCGCGCCTTGGTGCGCGGGCTTACGCAGACGACGCTCGAGGTCATGATCTCCTCGACGCGGGTCGAGTTCGAGGCGCGGCCCTGCAGGATCACCTTGCGCGTGTAGTCGCGCTCCGAGATGATGCCGGCGAGCCGGTCCCCGGTCATCACGATCGCCGCGCCCACGTCCTCCCGGGCGAGGACCTTGATCGCGTCGAGCACGGTCATCTCGGGCGCCACGGTAACGATGCGGGGGGCCTTTGTCTTCAGCAGTTCGGCCACGGTCTTCATCGCTGCCCTCCTTCCGGTCACATGTTGGGGTAGTTGGGGCCTCCACCCCCTTCGGGCACCACCCATTCTATGTTCTGCGCCGGGTCCTTGATGTCGCACGTCTTGCAGTGCACGCAGTTCGGCGCGTTGATCTGCAGCCGGGTCGCGCCTCCTTCGGTCACGAATTCGTACACCCCTGCGGGACAGTAGCGCGACTCGGGCCCGGCGTAAACGGGGAGGTTCACCGCCGTCGGGACGGCCGGATCCTTCAGGCGCAGGTGCGGGGGCTGGTCCTCCTCGTGGCTGGTGCTCGAGAGGAAGACCGAGGACAGCCGGTCGAAGGTGAGCACGCCGTCGGGCCGGGGGTACTCGATGGGGCGCGCCTCCCCCTTGCGCACGAGCGTTTCGTGGTCCGCGTGGCGGTGGGCGAGCGTCCACGGCGCCCTTCCCCGGAAGACGACCTGGTCCACGCCCACCATCAGCGTGCCCAGGTACAGGCCCTTCGACATCCACGGCTTGAAGTTGCGGGCGCGGTGCAGCTCCTCGCGCAGCCAGCTCGATTCGAACGCGCGCGGGAAGGCCTCGAGCTCGTCGTGGCTGCGCCCCGCCGCGAGCGCCTCGAAGGCCGCCTCGGCCGCGAGCAGTCCCGACTTGATCGCCGCGTGGGTGCCCTTGATGCGCGAGGCGTTGAGGAAGCCGGCGTCGTCGCCCACCAGCGCGCCCCCGGGGAACACGAGCCTCGGCAGCGACTGCAGGCCCCCGGCCGCGATCGCCCGCGCGCCGTAGCAGATGCGCCGCCCGCCCTCGAAGAAGCCGCGGATCGCCGGGTGCGTCTTGTAGCGCTGGAACTCCTCGAACGGGCTGAGATACGGGTTCGAGTAGCCCAGGCCCACGACGTAGCCGACGGCGACCTGCCCGCCGGCCATGTGGTAGAGGAAGGAGCCCCCGTAGGTCGCCGCGTCGAGCGGCCATCCGGCGGTGTGGACCACGAGCCCCGGCACGTGCTTCGCCGGGGCCACTTCCCAGAGCTCCTTGAGCCCGATGCCGTAGACCTGCGGCGAGCGCCCTTCGCGCAGGCCGAAGCGCGCCTGGAGGCGCTTGCCGAGATGCCCGCGCGCGCCCTCGGCGAAGATCGTGTATTTCGCGAGCAGGTCGACGCCGGGCTGGAAGCGCGCGGTCCGCTCGCCGTTCTTTCCGATGCCCATGTCGCCGGTGGCGACCCCGCGCACCCGGCCGTCGTCGGTGAAGAGGACCTCGGCCGCCGCGAAGCCCGGATAGATCTCGACGCCGAGCTCCTCGGCGCGCTTCGCGAGCCAGCGGCAGAGGTTGCCGAGGCTCGCGATGTAGTTGCCGTGGTTGCGGAAGCATTCGGGCAGCATCCAGCCCGGCACCCGGCGCGAGCCCCGCTCGGTGAGGAAGAGGAAGCGGTCCTCGGTGACCTCCTGGTCGAGCGGCGCGCCCTCGGCCTTCCAGCCGGGGAAGAGCTCCGCGAGGGCCTTCGGATCGATCACCGCGCCGGACAGGATGTGGGCCCCGACCTCCGAGCCCTTCTCGACCACGCAGACGGCGACCTCGCGGCCCGCCTGCGCGGCGAGCTGCTTCAGGCGGATCGCCGTGGCGAGCCCGGCGGGGCCGGCGCCGACGACGACCACGTCGTAGGACATCGATTCGCGGTCGGGCATGGAATCCGGGGCGGTATTGCGGCGCGGGTGGGAAAGGCGAAGAGTTGCTGCGATTATAGCCAGCCCACCGATTCGACGCCCCGAGAGAAGGCCGCGATGATCCGACTCGACATCCCCGGATTCGGCGCTCGTGCCCTGGAGCACCTGGTGCTCGACTACAACGGCACCCTCGCGGAGGACGGCGCCATCGTCGACGGCGTCAAGGAGCGGCTTCTTCGACTGTCGCGGGACCTCGTGGTGCACGTCGTGACGGCCGATACTTTCGGGCGCGCGGCGGCGTCCCTCGAAGGAATTCCCTGCTCGCTTCGGGTGCTTTCGGGATCGGACCAGTCGGTATCGAAGCTCGAGTACGTGAATGCGCTCGGGGTGGCCGCGACGGCCTGCGTCGGCAACGGCCGCAACGACCGGCGCATGCTCGCGGCCGCGGGACTCGCGATCGCGGTGATGCAGAAGGAAGGGTGCGCGAGGGAAGCGTTCGAGGCCGCCCACGTCGTCGCACGCGACATCCGCGACGCGCTCGACCTGCTGCTCAAGCCGCGGCGGCTCCTCGCGACCTTGCGCGACTAGCGGCGCTTGATCGCGCAGGTTGCGATGCCGCGCACATCGCCCGCTCGCGTCGCGGGTCGCAGGCCTAGTTGCCGATGCCCTCGACCTCGATGATCCCGAATTCGGCGGGGACGCAGGCATAGAAGACCCGCACCTTCGCCTCCCGCACGACGTCCAGGAGGCGCCTCGCCTCGTCCTCGCTCACGATGAATTCGACCTCGACCGTGAGGTCGCCGGCGAGCTCGAAGAACCTGGATTCGTGCAGCACGCCGTGGCGCCCGAAGCCGGCCATCGCCTTGAACGCGGTGCCGCCGTGGACGCCAAGCTTCTTCGCCTGCTCGAGCAGCCACTCGTAGAAGAGCATGCCGTGGACCTTGCGGTTCTCGTGCGTGTAGAAGCGCAGATAGGCCCCCTTCATGGCGTTCGTCCCCCCAGCACGAGGTGCGCGGCGGCGATGCCCAGCAGCGTCATGGCGATCGAGCCCGCGACGTGAAGCGCGACGATCGCGGCGGTCCATCCGTACTGGCCGCGCGTGAAGAGCGTCGTCGTCTCGGCCGAGAACGTCGAGAAGGTGGTGAGCCCTCCCAGGAACCCGGTCGTGACGAGCAGGCGCAGCTCGGGCCCGAGCGCATCGTAGTGGGTGAACACGGCCATCGCGATACCCATGAGCCATCCGCCGAGGAGGTTGGCCGCGAGCGTGCCGAAGGGAATCGTCGGGAATACCGGATTGAGCAGCACGCCGAGTCCCCAGCGAAGCCATGCGCCGGCGGCGGCTCCGGCACCTACCGCGGCGAAGGAGAGCCAGGGCATGGGAGGGTTCCCGTCGATTCGGGCATGGGAGCGCCGATCCTACACAACGCCGGCCGTCCACGCATTGAGCAGCCGGCGCGCCTGCACCGCCACCTCGGAAGCCGTGAGCCCCACGGGTCCGGTCCCGCGCGCCACGCACGCGTCGGCCGCCGCGCCGTGCAGGCACACCGCGTACTGGAGCGCATGTTCGGCGTCCAGCCCCTGGCACAGCAACGCGCCGATGATGCCCGCGAGCACGTCGCCGGTGCCGGGCGAGGCGAGCCCCGGATTGCCCGTGGTGTTGACCGACCAGCGGCCGTCGGGGAAGGCGCACAGGCTCCCCGCGCCCTTGAGCACCACGTGCGCGTGGAAGCGGCGGGCGAGGAGCAGGGCGGCGCCGAGGCGGTCGCCCTGCACGCCCTTCGCGTCGGTACCGAGCAGCCGGCCCGCCTCGGCCGGATGCGGCGTGAGGATGGTGGCGGCGGGGCGGCGGGCGAGGAGAGAGGCGAGCGATTCGTTGGCCCCGAGGACGTTGAGCGCGTCGGCGTCCAGCACGAGCGCGCGGTCCCCGGCGAGGAGCGACGGCAGGACCGTGCGCTCGAAGAGCGAGGCGGAAGTCGCCGAAGGCGAGCGGCCCGCGCCGGGACCGGCCACGACGACGCGCGCGGAGGCGACGGCCTCCTCCACGCTGCGCAGCATCAGCTCCGGATGCACGAGGTCCACCGCCGGCGCATCCGCTCCGAGCAGCCCCGCGTACACGCGCCCGGCCCCGGCGAGCAGGCCAGCGCGCGCGGCGAGCAGCGCCGCACCCACCATCCCGCGCTGCCCGCCGACGACCGCGAGCGTGCCGAAGTCCCCCTTGTGGACGTTGCGGCGCCGTGCCGCGAGCCACGGGGCGGCGAGCTCGGGCGTGAGGAGCCGGCCGTGCGCCTCGGCCGCGACCGCGGCTCCCGCTCCGAGGTCGTCGCACTCGATCGCGCCGCAGCAGTCCGGCCCATCGGCCGTGTGCAGGCCCACCTTGTGGGCGAGGAAGGTGACGGTGCGGGTGGCGTGCACCGCCGCGCCGCGGATCGAGCCGGTTCGGCTATCCAGGCCGCTCGGCACGTCGATCGCGAGCACGGGAGCGCCGCTCGCGTTGATGCGCTCGATGAGTGCGCGGAACGCCGGATCCACGTCGCGGGCGAGCCCGAGGCCGAGCAGCCCGTCGACCACCAGCGCGAGGCGGGGCTCGTCAGGCCACTCGCGGACGATCGTGCCGCCGCGGGCCGCGAAGGCCGCGCGCGCCGCGCGCGCCTCCGGCGCCTTCGGCTCGGCGGCGCTCGCTTCCAGAACGAGCACGCGGTGGAAGCCTTCGAGCAGGTTTTCGGCCGCCACCCACGCGTCCCCGCCGTTGTTCCCCGGGCCCGCCACCACGAGGATCGGCCCGCCCGTGTCCGAAGCGAGGCGCCGGGCGGATTGCGCCGCGGCGCGCCCGGCCCTTTCCATCAGCGTGGGCCCGCTCGCCGGGGCGGCCCGCGCCTCGACCGCGCGCATCTCGTCGGGCGTGAGGACGGGAACGGGCTTCACGGGGCCGCCGTCAGGGGTGCGCGGGCGCCGGGATGGGCGGCGCCGCGACGGCCCCGAGCTCGGGCGTGAGCACGGTGTCGACCGCTTTCGGGAGCAGGTCCGGATAGTCCCGGCTGTAGTGCAGCCCCCGGCTTTCCTTGCGCGCGAGCGCCGAGCGCACGATGAGCTCGGCCGTGAGCACGAGGTTGCGCAGCTCGATGAGATCGTTCGAGACGCGGAAGTTGGCGTAGAACTCCTGGATCTCCTCCTGCAGCAGCTGGATGCGGTGGCGCGCTCGCTCGAGGCGCTTGTTGGTGCGCACGATGCCCACGTAGTTCCACATCGTGCGGCGCAGCTCGTCCCAGTTGTGCGCGATCACGACCTCCTCGTCGGCGTCGGTCACGCGGCTCTCGTCCCATTCGGGCAGGGCCGGGACGCTCGAGGGAGGCTGCCCGAGGATGTCCGCGGCGGCCGATTCGGCGAACACCAGGCACTCGAGCAGCGAGTTGGACGCGAGGCGGTTCGCCCCGTGCAGCCCCGTGCAGGCGACCTCGCCGAGCGCGTACAGGCCCGGAACGCCGGTGCGGCCCCGCAGGTCCGTGGCGAGCCCCCCGCAGGTGTAGTGGGCGGCGGGCACGACGGGGATCGGCTCGCGCGTCATGTCGATGCCGAACTCGAGGCAGCGCGCGTGGATGGTGGGAAAGTGGGCGCGGATGAAGCCGGCGCCCTTGTGCGTGATGTCGAGGTAGACGCAGTCGATGCCGTGCTTCTTGATCTCGAAGTCGATCGCACGGGCCACGATGTCGCGCGGCGCGAGCTCGGCGCGCGGGTCGTGCCGCGGCATGAAGCGCTCGCCGTCCGGGAGCTTCAGCAGCCCTCCCTCGCCGCGCACCGCCTCCGAGATGAGGAAGGACTTCGCGTGGGGATGGAAGAGGCAGGTCGGGTGGAACTGGATGAACTCCATGTTCGCCACGGGTGCGCCCGCGCGCCATCCCATGGCGACGCCGTCGCCGGTCGACGTGTCGGGATTCGTGGTGTAGAGGTAGACCTTGCCCGCGCCGCCGGAGGCGAGGATCGTGAAGCGCGCCGCGAGGGCCTTCACGCGCCCGGCGCGGATGTCGAGGACGTAGGCGCCGTGCACCCGCCGCGGATCGGCCCCGCCCACCCGGCGGCCGGCGACGAGGTCGATGGCGATGTGCCACTCGAGCACGTCGATGCGGGGATGGGTCTTCACCTGCCCCACCAGGGTCTTCTGCACCGCGCGTCCCGTGGCGTCGGCCGCGTGCACGATCCGGCGGTGGCTGTGGCCCCCCTCCCGGGTGAGGTGGAGCTCCTCCTGGTTGGCGCCGTCCCGGGTGAAGGGCACGCCCTGGGCCACGAGCCATTCCACGGCTTGGCGTCCCCGCTCCACCACGAAGCGCACGGCGTCGTCGTGGCACAGTCCCGCGCCGGCCACCTGGGTGTCGCGGATGTGCTCCTCGACGGAATCGGAGCTTTCCATCACGGCGGCGATGCCGCCCTGGGCCCAGCTCGAGGCGCCGTCGAGCAGCTCGTGCTTGGTGACCAGCGCGACCCGGCAGCGCTCCGCGAGGCGCAGGGCGGCCGACATGCCCGCCAGCCCGCTGCCGATCACCAGGACGTCGTATTCGTTCAAGGGGGAGGCCGCGGATGGGGGGTGGAAATCGCGCCTGCGCCGGGAAAGGCCCTACGGAACCAGGAACTATTGGCCGGTGTTCCTGTCTCCTGTCTAATGTCCGGGCAACGCGCGCCAAAGGAATGAAAAATTTGAGCTTTATAATACCCCAGGAGGTCAAGAAGCCCTTCGTGGCGCCACAGCCCCGGAGCGGTCTCACGGGGGCCTCGACGGCTCTCGCCAGATCATCCATCCAGGGGCGCATGAGCGACAGGGAAGTCGACCAGCAGCTGGTCGAGCGCGCGCAGCGCGGCGAGAAGCACGCCTTCGAGCTGCTGGTGCTCAAGTACCAGCGCAAGCTCGAGCGGCTGCTCTCGCGCGTGATCCGGGATTCGTCCGAGATCGAGGACGTGGCCCAGGAGGCGTTCATCAAGGCCTACCGGGCGCTGCCGAACTTCCGCGGCGACAGCGCGTTCTATACGTGGCTCTACCGCATCGGCATCAACACGGCGAAGAACTACCTCATCGCCCTGGGCCGGCGCGCGCCGACCTCCACCGATTTCGACAGCGAGGAAGCCGAGGGCTTCGAGGATGCGGCGGGGCTGCGCGACATCAACACCCCGGAGAGCGAGCTCGCGAGCAAGCAGATCGCGCAGACGGTGAACGACGCGATCGCGGCGCTGCCGGAGGAGCTGCGCACGGCGATCACGCTGCGCGAGCTGGACGGGCTCTCCTACGAGGAGATCGCGCAGATCATGAATTGCCCGATCGGAACAGTCCGGTCGAGGATCTTCCGGGCACGCGAGGCCGTGGCGGAGAAACTGCGGCCGCAGCTCGGGACGAGCAAGGACAAACGCTGGTAACAACGAGGACTCGGGGCGCAACCCCGCGCAGTGCGGCCCCACCGGAGAGTCGGGCCTAGTGAACAGGAGCAGCAGATGACAAAGGAAATTTCGGCGCTGATGGACGGTGAGCTCGATCCGCAAGAGGCGGAACGGGCGATCCGCGCCTGCGGGATGGACGAGGACCGGAAGCGCACCTGGTTCCTCTACCACATGATCGGCGAGGCCATGCGCGGCCAGGCTCCGGGCAGCCTCGAGGTGCCCGCGGGCGTGGCCGAGAAGCTCAGGGGCGAGCCCTCGGTGCTCGCGCCGCACCGGCGCGCGGCGCGCCCGGCCGCGCGGGTGGCCATCGCGGTGGCCGCCTCGGTCGCGACCATCGGCATCGTCGGGTGGCTGGGCTCCCAGGGCGGCTCGCCCGTTCCCGTGGCCGCCCCCGGACCTGCGGTGGCGAGCTCCGCCGCCCCGGCTGCGGTCGTCGCGAGCTCGAGCGCCCCCGCTCCGGTCGTCGCGGCCTCGAGCGCCCCGGTGCCCGTGGTCGCCGCCCCCGTCGCGGCGGTTTCCGGCTCGATCGAGCCCGTGTCGAACACCGCGGCCATCCAGACGGTTCCCGCGCTCACGGTGCAGGAATACCTCGTGGCCCACCGGCAGGTGCCCTCGCCGGAGCTCTATCGCGCCGTGACCAATCGCACCCCGGTCGACGCCCGATGAGGGCGCTCGCCCTCGCGGGCCGCCGCCGCTGGCTGCCCGCGCTCGCCTTGGGAGTCGTCGCCTGGGGTGCCGAGGCCGCGCCCCCCACCGATGCCATGGGATGGCTCGAGCGGGCCGCGGAAGCGGCGCGCAGCGCCTCCTACGCCGGCACCTACGTGCACAGCAACGGCCAGCGCGTCTCGACGGTGCGCATCACCCACGTGAACGTCAACGGCCAGGAGCACGAGCGCATCGAGTCGCTCGACGGCCCGCCCTTCGAGATCGTGCGGCACAACGACGAGATGTTCTGCTACTACCCCGACGCGAAGACCGTGCGGCTCGACCGGCGGGTGAACGCGCGCTTCTTTCCGTCGCTCTTCCGCGCCGGGGCCGACGTGGTCGCCCAGAGCTACGACGTGAAGCTCGGCGGCCTCGAGCACGTGCTCAGCTACGACTGCCGGTGGATCCGGCTGCAGGCCCGGGACGCGCTGCGCTTCACGGAGCGGATGTGCTCCGAGGTGGCGAGCGGCCTCGTGCTCCGGGCCAAGACGCTGGGCCTGGACGGCCAGGTGATCGAGCAGTACACCTTCACGGACCTCAAGATGGGCCCCGCGGTCGCCCGCGAGGACGTGAAATCCCTCCTCGAGTCGCGGGTGAAGCGGTGGACCACCGATGCCCAGCCCCGGGACGAGGCGAAGAGCGTGGACACGGGCTGGACCGTCACGAAGCTTCCTCCGGGCTTCCAGAAGGTGAAGGAGCTGCGGCGCACCCTGCCGGGCCGCCCCCATCCGGTCTCCCAGATCATCTACAACGACGGGCTCGCGAGCCTGTCGGTCTTCGTCGAGCCGAACGACTCCCCGCCGCGCACCGCGGAGGCCTCGAGCGAGGACGGCACGACCACGTTCTTCGCGCGCCCGATGGGCGACGAGCTGGTGACCGTCCTCGGGGAGGTGCCGCTCGCCACCGCCGAGGCGGTGGGCCACAGCGTCGCCCGCCGGCCGTAGAATTCGTGGCATTGCGCTGGAAATCCCTTCCATCCGCCCCGATCTGAGCCCCCATGGCCCTCGCCGGCCGTGCCCTCCATAACAGGACAGAGACCATGAATCGATTGCAGGCCTGCATCCTCAGCGCGTTCCTGGCGTTCGGCGCCGTCACCGTCCAGGGCGAGGCGAGGGCCGCGAGCCCCGCCCCGTCGAGCGCCCCCGTCGGCGTGATGCTCCCCGACTTCGCCGACCTGGTCGACAAGTACGGGCCTGCCGTCGTGAACATCAACACCGAGACGCGCATGCAGGCGCGCCAGCAGATCCCGGGGCTGTCCGAGGACGACCCGTTCTACGAGTTCTTCAAGCGCTTCATGCCGCCCGAGGGGCCGCAGGGCAAGTCTCCGAAGGGCGCTCCCGCGCCCAAGGGGCCGCTGCGCCCGTTCGGGCTCGGCTCGGGCTTCATCGTCACGCCCGACGGCTACATCGTGACCAACGCCCACGTCGTCGAGAACGCCGACCAGGTGAAGGTCCGCCTCACCGACAAGCGCGAGCTCATCGCCAAGGTGGTCGGCGTCGACACCCGCAGCGACGTGGCGGTCATCAAGGTGGAGGCGACCAGCCTGCCGACGGTGAAGATCGGCGACTCGAACAAGCTGCGCACGGGCGAGTGGGTGATCGCGATCGGCTCGCCCTACGGGTTCGCCAACACGGTCACCGCCGGCATCGTGAGCGCGACCAGCCGCGACAACCTCGCGAACGACCCGAACATGGACGCCGTACCCTTCATCCAGACCGACGTCGCCGTGAACCCCGGCAACTCGGGCGGGCCGCTGCTCAACATGCGCGGCGAGGTGGTCGGCATCAACTCGCAGATCTTCTCGCGCACCGGCGCCTTCGCGGGCATCTCGTTCGCGATCCCGATCGACTACGCCTACGGAGTCGCCGAGCAGCTCATGAAGTCGGGGCACGTGACCCGCGGGCGCATCGGCGTGGGGATCACCAACGTGACGCGCGACCTCGCCGACAGCCTCGGGCTCGCCAAGGCCCAGGGCGCGGCGGTGGGCACGGTCGAGGAGGGATCGCCGGCCGCGAAGGGCGGCGTGCAGCCCGGCGACGTGATCCTCAAGGTCGAAGGGCGCGCGGTCGACGGCTCCGCGGACCTGTCGCGCACGATCCGCGCGATCAAGCCCGGCACCAAGGTGCACCTCACGGTGTGGCGCAACGGCAAGACCCACGACGTGACCCTCACGGTGGTCGAGTTCAAGGACGAGGAGGCGGGCGCGGCCGTGCCGACGAGCACCGCGGTCCCGGCGCCGAAGCCCGGCAAGCTCGGGCTCGCCGTGGTGGAGATCCCGGACGACCAGAAGAAGGCGCTGAAGCTGCCGGGCGGCGTGGCCGTGCAGGCGGTGGAGGGCGCGGCCCAGGCCGCCGGCATCCAGCAGGGCGACGTGATCCTGCGCGTGAACAACACCGACGTCCCGAACGTGAAGGCCTTCAACGAGGCGCTCGCGAAGCTCGCACCCGGGAAGACCGTGGCGCTGCTCGTGCGCGACGAGAACGGCACGCGCTTCGCGATCGTCCATCCGGAAGCGGAGTGAACCCCCGGCTCACCGTCCTCGCGCGCCCGTACTGCCATCTCTGCGAGGAGCTCATCGCGGGCCTGCGCCTCTTCCAGGCCCGCTACGACTTCGACATCGAGGTGATCGACGTCGACCGGCACCCGGCCCTCGAGGAGAGGTGGGGCGACAAGGTGCCGGTGCTGCTCGACGGCGACCGGGAGATCTGCCACCACTTTCTGGACGCCGAGGCCGTGGATGCGCGGCTCGCGCGGATGAAGTAGAATTGTGCACCGCAGTAAATGGGCAGCGGGGCGGCCGTTGGAGCGGACAGCAAGCTGCCGCTCAACGGCGCGTGACAGCGGGGCGGCCGTTGGAACGGACGGCCAGCCGCAGTTCGACGGCGCGTGACAGCGGAACCACCACCCAACGCGGCAAGCGGTCAAAGAGGCCACCCGACGGTGGCCTTTTGATTTGAATGGACCACATCCGCAACTTCTCCATCATCGCGCACATCGACCACGGCAAGAGCACGCTCGCCGACCGGCTGATCGAGCGCACCGGGGGGCTCAGCTCTCGCGAGATGGAGGCGCAGGTCCTCGACTCGATGGAGCTCGAGCGCGAGCGCGGCATCACGATCAAGGCGCAGACGGCGGCGCTGCGCTACACGGCGCGCGACGGTCGCGAGTACCTGCTCAACCTCATCGACACGCCGGGCCACGTGGACTTCTCCTACGAGGTGTCGCGGTCGCTGTCGGCCTGCGAGGGGGCCCTCCTCGTGGTGGACGCCTCGCAGGGCGTCGAGGCGCAGACCGTCGCCAACTGCTACACCGCGACCGAGCTCGGGGTCGAGGTGGTCCCGGTGCTCAACAAGATCGACCTGCCGAGCGCCGATCCGCAGCGCGTAATCCGCGAGATCGAGGACGTGATCGGGATCCACGCGGCCGACGCGATCCGCTGCAGCGCGAAGACGGGCGAGGGCATCGACGACGTGCTCGAGGGCGTGATCGGGCGCATCCCGCCGCCGAAGGGGGACCCCGCCGCGCCCCTCAAGGCGCTCGTGATCGACTCCTGGTTCGACAACTACGTGGGCGTCGTGATGCTCGTGCGCGTGGTCGACGGGACGCTCAGGCCCCGCGACAGGGTGCGCCTCATGGCCACCGGCGCCGTGCACCTGTGCGAGCAGGTGGGCGTCTTCACCCCCAAGTCCGTCGCGCGCGAGGCGCTCTCGGCGGGCGAGGTGGGCTTCGTGGTCGCGGGCGTGAAGGAGCTCAACGAGGCGAAGGTGGGCGACACCGTCACCCTCGACGACCGTCCCGCCGCCGCGCCCCTGCCCGGGTTCAAGGAGATCAAGCCCCAGGTCTTCGCGGGCCTCTACCCGGTGGAGAGCAGCGAGTACGAGGCGCTGCGCGACGCGCTCACGAAGCTGCAGCTCAACGACGCGAGCCTGCGCTTCGAGCCCGAGACCTCGCAGGCGCTGGGGTTCGGCTTCCGCTGCGGGTTCCTGGGGCTCCTGCACATGGACATCGTGCAGGAGCGGCTCGAGCGCGAGTACGGCATGGCGCTCATCACCACCGCGCCCACGGTGGTCTACCAGGTGCTGGAGAAGGACGGCGCGGTGATCGAGGTCGAGAACCCCTCGAAGCTGCCCGATCCCTCGCGCATCGAGGAGATCCGCGAGCCCATCATCCGCGGGACCATCCTCATGCCCCAGGAGTACGTGGGGCCGGTGATCACGCTGTGCACCCAGAAGCGCGGCAGCCAGGTGAACATGCAGTACGTGGGGCGCCAGGTGATCCTCACCTACGACCTGCCGCTGAACGAGGTCGTGATGGACTTCTTCGACAAGCTGAAGAGCGTCTCGCGCGGCTACGCCTCGCTCGACTACGAGTTCAAGGAGTTCCGCGCCGGCGACCTCGTGCGCCTGGACATCCTCATCAACGGCGAGCGCGTCGACGCGCTGTCGCTCATCGTGCACCGCGAGAACGCGAGGTACCGCGGTCGCGAGCTCGCCGCGCGCATGCGCGGTCTCATCCCGCGCCAGATGTTCGACGTGGCGGTGCAGGCGGCGATCGGGGGCGACATCATCGCGCGCGAGAACATCAAGGCGCTGCGCAAGAACGTGCTCGCCAAGTGCTACGGCGGCGACGTGACGCGCAAGAGGAAGCTCCTCGAGAAGCAGAAGGCGGGCAAGAAGCGCATGAAGCAGGTCGGGAGCGTGGAAATCCCGCAGGAGGCTTTCCTCGCGATCCTGCAGGTCGAATCGAAATGAAGACGCCTCCCGCGGTGGAAGACACAGCGGGAACGGCGTTGGAGCGGACGAGAAGGCGACGCCGCTCAACGCCCTCGAACAAGGATCGAACAAGGAGCGCGTGATGCCGCAGGGTGGGCTCGACTGGGAAATGATCGCGACGGTGGCCGCGGCGGCGAGCGCGGCGGTGATCGGCTGGGATCTCGTCGCGACGCGCACGGGCTCGCCGCGCACGGAGACGCGCAAGGGCCTGCTCGAGGTGGCCTGGCCCGTGCTCTTCATCGCCCTGATGGGGATGCTGCTCAAGTTCACCGACTTCGCCGCGGTCCTGCTGCTGGCGGCGGTGATCACCGGCCTCATCTGGCTGTGGGACGCGCGGTGGGGGCGGGCGCACCGCCCCGCGGAGGAGGCCGAGCCCGTGCTCGTGGACATGGCGCGCGCCTTCTTCCCCGTGATCGTCGTGGTGTTCCTGATCCGCTCCTTCTGGGTCGAGCCGTTCAAGATCCCGTCGGGATCGATGAAGCCCACGCTCCTCGTGGGCGACTTCATCCTCGTGAACAAGTACACCTACGGGATCCGGCTGCCGGTGCTCGACCGCAAGATCGTCGACGTGGGCCCGCTGCACCGGGGAGACGTGGTCGTCTTCCGCTACCCGGCCGACCCCAGCGTCGACTACATCAAGCGCGTGGTGGGCCTTCCCGGCGACAAGGTGGTCTACCGCGACAAGCGCCTCGTCGTGAACGGGCAGCCGGTGCCCGAGGTGCCCGACGGCTTCTACACCGACGCCGAGCTGAGCTACCTGCGGCTGCCGGTGTACATGGAGACGCTCGGCACGCACCGTCACCAGATCATGACCGTGCCCGGGCAGCCGCCCGTGGACCTCGCGCAGGTCCGGCAATTCCCCCACCGGGACAATTGCGAATACAATGACGAGGGCTTCAGCTGCACGGTGCCTGCGGGGGAGTATTTCATGATGGGGGACAACCGCGACCAGAGCAGCGACGGCCGCTACTGGGGCTTCGTCCCCGACGAGAACATCAAGGGCCGGGCGTTCCTGATCTGGATGAACTTCGGCGACTTCCGGCGCATCGGCAAGACCATCGAATGAGGGCGGCGCGCGCGCGGCGTCCACAGGGGGGCTCCATGGGCATGGGCAGGCAGAAAGGCGTCTCGTTGACGGGCCTGATCGTCACGCTCGCGATCCTCGCGGCGCTCGCCATCGTCGGCGCGAAGCTCCTTCCGGTGTACGTCGAGTACTACGGCGTGAAGAAGATGTTCGCCGCGATGGTGCAGAACGGCGACACGAAGGGCAGCATCCCGGAGATCCGCCGCGCCTACGACACCCGCAACGCGATCGAAGACGTGAGGAGCGTCACGGGCAAGGACCTCGAGATCACGCGGCAGGGCGGCGAGACCGTGGTCTCGGCCGACTGGTCGGTGAAGGTCCCGATCGTGGCCAACATCAGCATCTGCATCGATTTCTCGGCCTCCACCGCGAGCGGGCCGGCGGAGTCCGAGAGCCAGTGACGCGGAAGGCGGGACGCGGTGCCCGGGCCCCGGAAGGCCTCGCGGAGCTCGAGCGCGGCATCGGCCACCGCTTCGCCTCGCCCGAATACGCCGGCCAGGCCCTCACCCACCGCAGCTTCGGCACCCCGCACAACGAGCGGCTCGAGTTCCTCGGCGACAGCCTGCTCAACTGCGCGGTCGCGACCCTGCTCTACGAGCGCTTCCCTGCGCTCACCGAGGGCGAGCTCTCGCGGCTGCGCGCCGCGCTCGTGAACCAGTCGTCCCTCTCGGAGATCGCGCAGAAGCTCGCGCTCGGAGAGCGGCTGCGCCTGGGCGAGGGCGAGCTCAAGAGCGGCGGCTTCCGGCGACCCTCCATCCTCGCCGACGCGCTCGAGGCGCTGCTGGGCGCGGTCTACCTCGACGCGGGGTTCGAAGCGGCGCGCAAGTCCGTCGAGCATCTGTTCGCCGAGCGCCTCGAGCGGGCCGCGGCGAGCCCCGTGGACAAGGATCCCAAGACGGGGCTCCAGGAGCACCTCCAGGGGCGGCGCCTGCAGCTGCCGCGCTACGCCGTGACCAGGACCGAGGGCGAGGCCCACGACCAGACCTTCACCGTGGAGTGCCGCGTGGACGATCTCGGCCTCGCGGCGACCGGAACCGGTCCCAGCCGGCGGGCCGCGGAGCAGGCGGCCGCGGCCGGCGTGCTCGCCCAGCTCGAGGGGGCCCCGCGCCGCCGCAAGCCATGAGCGCCGCGGGCCATCGCACCGGCACCGTGGCGATCGTCGGGCGCCCGAACGTCGGCAAGTCGACGCTGCTCAACCGCCTCGTGGGGGCCCACGTCGCGATCACCTCGCGCAAGCCCCAGACCACGCGCCACCGCCTGCTCGGCATCCACACCGACGAGCGCTCGCAGATGCTCTTCGTGGACACGCCCGGATTCCAGACCCGGCACGCGAACGCGCTCAACCGCGCCATGAACCGCATCGTGGGCCAGGTGGCGCGCGAGGTGGACGCGATCGTGCTCGTGATCGACGCGCACGGCTGGACCGAGGGCGACGGCGCGGTGCTGGAGCTCCTGCCGCCGAAGGCCCCGGTGGTCCTCGCGCTCAACAAGGTGGACCGGGTGGCCGACAAGGCGGCGCTCGCCGCGACCCTCGTCGACGCGGCGGCGCGCCGCGATTTCGCCGCGCTCGTGCCCGTGAGCGCCACCCGGGGCACGCAGCTGCGCGCGCTCCTCGACGAGGTGCGCAAGCTCCTGCCCGAGGCCCCGCCCGCCTACGGCCCCGACGAGATCACCGACCGCCCGGAGCGCTTCCTCGCCGCCGAGCTCGTGCGCGAGCGCATCTTCCGGCTCCTCGGCGACGAGCTGCCGTACTCGATCGCGGTGGACATCGAGAACTTCGAGGTCGCGGGGAACCTGCGCCGCATCTCCGCCGTCATCTACGTCGACAAGCCGGGCCACAAGGCGATCGTGATCGGCGAGAAGGGCGCCACCCTCAAGCGCATCGGCACCGAGGCGCGGCACGCGATGGAGGCGCTGTTCGGCTCGAAGGTGTTCCTGGAGACCCACGTGCGCGTGAAGAGCGGCTGGGCGGACAACGAGGCGGCGCTCAAGGTGCTCGGCTACCGCTGATGGACCGCGGCTTCGTCCTGCACAGCTACCCGTATCGCGAGACCAGCCTCATCCTGCAGGCGTGGACCGAGCGGCACGGGCGCATCGGGCTGGTCGCGAAGGGCGCGCGCCGGCCGAAGTCGGCGCTGCGCAGCGTGCTCGTGCCCTTCCAGCCCCTCGTGCTCGACTGGTTCGGCCGCGGCGAGCTGCGCACGCTCAAGTCGGCCGAGCCGGCGCTCGCCGCCACGCCGCTCGCGGGCCCGAGCCTCATGGCCGCCTTCTACCTGAACGAGCTGCTGCTCAAGCTCACCCACCGCGACGATCCGCACGAGGGCCTGTTCGCCGCCTACGACGCGGCGATCGCCGAGCTGCGGCGCCTCTCGCGCTCGACCGCGGTCGCCGAAGGCGCGGGCCCGCCGCCCGATGCGCGAGCGCTCGAATCGGCCCTGCGGCGCTTCGAGCTGCGGATGCTGCGCGAGCTGGGCTACGCGGTCGAGCTCTCGCGGGAGGCGGCGACCGGCCGGCCCATCGAGGAGGGGCGCGAGTACTGGTACGTCGCCGAGCGCGGGCCGATCCCGGCCGAGGGGGAGGGCGCGCCCGCGAATGCGGTAAGATTGCGCGGTCTCACGCTGATCGACCTCGAGCGCGGCCGGTTCGAAGACGCGGCCACCGTCGCGCAAGCGAAGCACCTCATGCGCCTGCTGATCAACCACTCCCTCGACGGGCAGGAACTGGCCACGCGCGCCCTCGTGCGCGACCTGAAGAGCGCCCTCGACGAGGAGGCCGGGCGATGATCGAGCTGGGCGTCAACATCGACCACATCGCGACCCTCCGCCAGGCGCGTCGCACCTACGAGCCCGACCCGGTGTGGGCGGCGGTCGAGGCGCACCTGGGCGGCGCCGACGGCATCACGGTGCACCTGCGCGAGGACCGGCGCCACATCCAGGACCAGGACGTGCGCAGGCTCCGCGAGCTCACGCACATCAAGCTCAACCTCGAGATGGCGGCCACCGAGGAGATGGTCGGGATCGCGCGCGACGTCCGGCCCGAGATGGCGATGCTCGTGCCCGAGGGCCGCGAGGAGGTGACCACCGAGGGGGGGCTCGACATCGCGGGCCAGGAGGCGCGCCTGAAGGGCGTGGTCGCGCGGCTCGCCGGCGCCGGCATCGTGGTGAGCGTCTTCATCGACGCGGAGCTCGCGCAGGTGGAGGCCGCCGCGCGCATCGGCGCGCGCGTCTGCGAGATCCACACCGGCCCCTACGCGCACGCCTTCCACTCGCGCGGGCGCGACGCGGAGAGCGCCCCGGTCGTGGCGGAGATCGACAAGGTGCGGCGCGCGGGCGAGGCGGTGCGCGCGCTCGGCATGCGCTTCAACGCCGGGCACGCGCTCAACTACTTCAACGTGGAGCCCATCGCCGCGCTTCCCGGCGTGCGCGAGCTGCACATCGGGCACGCCATCGTGAGCCGCGCGGTCTTCATCGGCATGCGCGAGGCGGTGCGCGAGATGAAGGCGCTCATGACCTCGGCGCGCCATGCGGCGGGCGAGGCTCCCGCGCGGGGGCGGCCGTGATCGTGGGCATCGGCACCGACGTCTGCTCGGTGGTGCGCGTGGCGGGCGTGCTCGAGCGCCACGGCGAGCGCTTCGTCGAGCGCATCCTCACGCCCGAGGAGCGGGGGCGCTACGCGCGCACGCGCGACAAGGCGGGACACCTCGCCAAGCGCTTCGCCGCCAAGGAGGCCTTCTCGAAGGCGATCGGCACCGGCATCCACGCGCCGTTCAAGTGGCATTGCATCGCCGTCGGGCGCGATCCGCGCGGCAAGCCGCTCATCGTCCCGAGCGAGGAGATGGCGCGCCACCTGGCGAGCCTCGGCGTCGTGCGCTCCCACGTTTCGCTCACCGACGATCACGACGTGGCGGTGGCCTTCGTGGTCCTCGAGGGCCGGGAGCGCCCGTGAGGCCGGGACCGGTCATGGTCGACGTGGGGGGGCTCGAGCTCAACCCCGACGACATCGAGCGGCTGCAGCACCCGCAGGTGGGCGGCGTGATCCTCTTCGCGCGCAACTTCGCCGCGCCCCTGCAGCTCATCCAGCTCACCCACTCGATCCGCGAGCTGCGCAGCCCCCACCTGCTCATCGCCGTGGACCACGAGGGCGGGCGCGTGCAGCGCTTCCGCCACGGCTTCACGCCGATCCCCGCGATGGCGCAGCTCGGCAAGCTCTGGGACCGCGACCCCGCGCAGGCGATCGCCGCGGCGCGCGGCTGCGGGTTCGTGGTGGCGAGCGAGCTGCAGGCCCATGGCGTGGACTTCAGCTTCGCCCCCGTGCTCGACGTGGACTACGGCGAGTCGAGCGTGATCGGCGACCGCGCGCTGCACCGCGACCCCAACGTGATCGCCGTGCTCGCCGAGGCGCTGCAGGCGGGGCTCAACGCCGCGGGCATGAACGCGGTGGGCAAGCACTTCCCCGGCCACGGCTACGTGCGGGCCGACTCCCACCTCGAGGTGCCGGTGGACGACCGCTCCCTCGCCGAGATCTCCGCGGCGGACCTCATCCCGTTCCAGCGCCTCGCGCGCTCGGGGATCGCGGGGATGATGCCCGCGCACGTGATCTACCCGAAGGTCGACCCGAAGCCCGCCGGATTCTCGAGCGTGTGGCTGCAGAAGGTCCTGCGCGGCCAGCTCGGCTTCGACGGCCTCATCTTCTCCGACGACCTCTCGATGGAAGGGGCGAGCACCGCGGGCGGCGCGGTCGCGCGCGCCAACGCGGCGCTCAACGCCGGGTGCGACATGGTGCTGCTCTGCAACGACCCGCGCGCCCAGGACTCCCTCCTCGAGGGGCTGGAGCGCCGGCCGGTGGCCCCCACGCTCGCGCGGCGCCTGGAGCGCATGCGCGGCCGGGCGATCTCGAGCGCGGCGCTCAAGGCGAACGCCGCCTACCTCGCGGCCACGGAGAACCTCGCGCGGGTCCGCTCGGCGTGAAGGCGGCCAGGACGGCACCGCGGGCCGCGCCCGCCGGGAGCGAAGGGCGCGAGGCGGCGGCGTTCGACGCCGCGGCGTTCGTCGCGGGGTTGCCGGGCCTGCCCGGGGTCTACCGCTTCAGGAGCGCCGCCGGCGAGGTGATCTACGTCGGCAAGGCAGGCGACCTCCGCAAGCGCGTCTCGTCGTACTTCCAGAGGAACCTCGCGAGCCCGCGCACCGCGATGATGGTGTCGCAGGTCGCGGGCGCGGAAGTCACCGTCACCCGCACCGAGGCCGAGGCGCTGCTGGTCGAGAACAACCTCATCAAGAGCCTCGCGCCGCGCTACAACGTCCTCTTCCGCGACGACAAGAGCTACGGCTACATCCTCGTCACGGGCCACGAGTATCCCCAGATCCGCTTCTACCGCGGCGCCCACCAGAAGGGCAACCGCTACTTCGGGCCCTATCCGAGCGCGTGGAGCGCGCGCGACACGATCGGCCACCTGCAGAAGATCTTCCTGCTGCGCACCTGCGACGACACGGTCTTCGCCCACCGCTCGCGCCCGTGCCTGCTGCACCAGATCCATCGCTGCTCGGGCCCGTGCGTGGGGCTGGTCACCCCCGAGCAGTACGCCCGCGACGTGCGCCACGCCGAGCAGTTCCTCGAGGGCAAGGAAAGCGACGTGATCGACGACCTCACGGCGAAGATGCATGCGGCCTCCGAGGCGCGCCGCTACGAGGAGGCCGCGCACCACCGCGACCAGATCCGCATGCTCCAGCGCATCCTCTCGGACCAGGCGGCGGAGGCGGCCGGCGCGGGCGACGTGGACATCGTGGCGGCCGTCGAGCGCGAGGCGACGTGGTGCGTGACGCTCGCCATGGTGCGCGGCGGCCGTCACCTGGGCGACCGCAGCTTCTTCCCGCAGAACGCCGCGGGCAGCGACGCCTCCACGGTGCTCGAGGCCTTCCTCACGCAGCACTACGCGCAGCAGGCCGTGCCGGGCCGCGTGGTGTGCGAGGCGCTCGAGGGCGCCCCGGCCCTCGAGGAGCTGCTCGCGGGGCTCGCCGGGCACGCCGTGAAGCTCGTGACGCGCCCCATCGGGGAAGCGCGCACGTGGCTGGACATGGCGCACCGCAACGCCGTGCTCGCCCTCGGGCAGCGCCTCTCGGCGCAGGCGACGCAGGAAGCGCGCGTCGCCGCGCTCCAGGAGCTCCTCGGCGCCGAGGCGCCGATCCAGCGCATCGAGTGCTTCGACATCAGCCACACGATGGGCGAGGCGACCGTGGGCTCGTGCGTGGTCTACGACCGCGGCGCGATGCAGAGCTCGGAATACCGGCGCTACAACGTGAAGGGCGTGGAGCCCGGCGACGACTACGGCGCGATGCGCTACGCGCTCGAGGCGCGCTACCGCAAGCTCGCCGGCGGCGAGGGACGCGCCCCCGACCTGATCCTGATCGACGGCGGCCTCGGGCAGCTGCATGCCGCGCAGTCCGTGATGGCGGACCTGGGTCTGCACCACATCCGCATGGTCGGCGTGGCGAAGGGCCCGGAGAGGAAGCCCGGCCTCGAGCAGCTTTTCGTGGCGGGCGAAGCGGAGCCGCGACGCCTTCCGCCGGACCATCCGGCGCTCCACCTCATCCAGCAGGTGCGCGACGAGGCGCACCGCTTCGCGATCACGGGGCACCGCGCGCGCCGCGGCAAGGCGCGCACGGCCTCGCGGCTGGAGGAGATCTCGGCGGTGGGCCCGCGGCGCCGCCAGCGCCTGCTCGAGCACTTCGGCGGGCTGCAGGGCGTGATCGCCGCGAGCGTCGACGACCTCGCGCGCGTGGAGGGCATCAGCCGCACCCTCGCCGAGCGCATCTACCAGGAGCTGCACTAAGTGGCGGTCCGGCTCAACTTCCCGCTCTTCCTCACCTGGTGCCGGATCGTCGCGATCCCGCTGTTCGTGGCGGTGCTGTATCTGCCGGAGTCGTGGCTCAGCGACCGCACGGCGTGCGTGACCTCGATGTGGATCTTCATCGCCGCGGCGGTCACCGACTGGCTCGACGGCTGGCTCGCGCGCCGCTGGAACCAGACCACCTCGTTCGGCGCGTTCCTCGACCCGGTGGCCGACAAGCTGATGGTGGCCGCCGCGCTCATCGTGCTCACCGAGAAGGGCCTCGTCGATCCCTTCGCCTCGCTCATCATCATCGGCCGCGAGATCACCATCTCGGCGCTGCGCGAATGGATGGCGAAGATCGGCCAGTCGAAGAGCGTCGCGGTGAACATCCTGGGCAAGGTGAAGACCGTCTCGCAGCTCGTCGCGATCCCGTTCCTGCTCTTCAACGGCGTGCTGCTGGGCTTCCACACGGTGAACGTCGGCCGCTGGCTCATCTGGCTCGCGGCCCTCATCACGCTGTGGTCGATGGTCGTGTACCTCAAGGCGGCGATCGAGTCGCCGCCCGGCACGCCGCCCGCGTAGGCGCGGCACCCCCGTGGCCCCGAACCCGGCCTCTCGACGATAGCGCGACGGGGCGCTCCCGGAGCCGCTACTTCGGACCGAAGGCGAGCTGCAGGTCCGCCTTGTCGAACCCCGGCGTCTCCCCGCCGGTGGTGGCGTAGCGATAGAGGGCCGCCTCGTAGATGCCCGAGAGCGCGGCCTGGACCAGTCCGGCGATCCCCACCGCGACGAGCGCCACCGCGAATGCCGCGGCCACGAGGTACACGTTCCCCGCGGCCATGGCCGCGACGACGAGCCCCGCGCCGAGGAAGAGCGCGACGGAGAAGACGAGCCCGAAGGCCGCGGCGATGCCGACGCGGCCGATGAGGTTCTCGCCCCACGTCTTGCGAAGCAGCGCCGCGCTCTCCTTCACCGCGTCCAGCGGCCCCACGTCGCGCGCGACCAGGACGGGCACCACGAGGAAGGTGGCGATCGTCCATCCCGCTCCCAGGAGCGCGACGACGATGCGGCCGACGAATCCGACCCGCTCCTGGATGACGCGCAGCACGACGCCGACGGTGGCGGCGACGAGGGCGTAGCCGGCGATGGCGCCGACGCGCGAGGCCGCGATGCGCAGGCCGTCGCCCAAGCCCGCGCTGCGGCCGTCGAGGCGCATCATGGCCGCCCCCACCAGCGCGGCGTTGAAGAAGAAGATCACGAAGTACTGGCTGAAGTAGAACAG
>Ga0187776_10000231_pt1 | contig 27118 bp, 23 predicted proteins | sample 0216_BV02_MP12_2_FD_132426 | JGI IMG/M metagenome (GOLD analysis project Ga0187776, IMG submission 132426) | Tropical peat soil microbial communities from peatlands in Department of Meta, Colombia - 0216_BV02_MP12_20_MG | ecosystem: Environmental > Terrestrial > Soil > Wetlands > Peat | place...
CGGTGTCCGTCATCCGCCTTTTAATGTTGTGCCTGCTGCTGGGCGTGGCGGCGTCGGCCCGGGGCCAGACCATCGCTGAGCAATATCCCCAGGTCAAAGACTTTTTTCCGCAGGCCGATCGTTTTGGCGAAGTCGAGGGCGACCCGCCCGCGGCCGCGATTTACCAGGGCCAGCGCCTGCTGGGTTACGCCTATCTCACGAGCGATATCATCCGCATCCCGGCCTATTCCGGGCACCCGATCAACACGCTGGTCGGGTTCGACGTCGACGGCCGCATCGTCGGCATCCGCATCGTCGAGCACCAGGAGCCGATCCTGCTGGTCGGCATCTCCGAGGATAGATTGCGCCAGTTCGTCAGCCAGTACCGGGGCAAATCGGTGTTCGATCGCATCGTCATCGGCGCCGGCGGCGCGGGCGACACGGTCATCGACACCATTTCCGGGGCCACCATCACCGTCATGGTGGAAAACGCCACACTCGAGCGCACGTTGCGCCGGGTGGCCGAATCGCGCGGGCTGAAACCGCCACCGGTATCGCAGGCGCCTCCCCCCGCTGACGTGCAGATGACTCCGATTCCGACGGCGCAGACGGCGCCGACGAACGCCACACCCGAGCCGGCGCCCGCGATGCCGGCGCGGAAAACGCCGGAATCGTCCGCGCCGAAAGCGAAACAACACGCACCATTGCTGGCGCCGGAAGAACCGATATGGAAAACGGTGTGGCGCAAGCGCACGTGGCAGATTGGCGTGCTGGTCGCCGGCCTCACGTTCCTGACGACGGTGCTGGTGTTCCAGGACTGGCTCGCGAAGCGCCCGCGCCTGCTGACCTGGGTACGCGACGGTTACCTGTTGTTCACGATCTTTTTCATCGGCTGGTATTCGCTGGCGCAATTGTCGGTCGTCAACGTGCTGACCTTCGCGCACGCGATCATGCACGACTTCCAGTGGGAGAGTTTCCTCATCGACCCGATGATGTTCATCCTGTGGACCTTTGTGGCGGTGACGCTGCTGCTGTGGGGACGCGGCGTGTATTGCGGCTGGCTGTGTCCGTACGGCGCGTTGCAGGAACTGGTGCAGCAGCTCGCACGCCGGTTCAACGTGCGGCAGTTCGAGTTCCCCGACGTGGTGCACGAGCGGCTGTGGGCGGTGAAGTACATCATCCTGCTGGCACTGTTCGGCATCTCCCTGCAATCGCTGACGCAGGCCGAGCGGTTGGCCGAGATCGAGCCGTTCAAGACCGCGATCACGCTGCGTTTCCAGCGCGAATGGGGTTATGTTTTATTCGCCGGCGGATTGATCGTGGTGTCCGCGGTCAACCGCAAATTTTTCTGCAAGTACCTGTGTCCGTTGGGCGCGGCGCTTTCCATCCCCGGACGATTCCGCATCTTCGACTGGTGGCTGCGGCGGCGCAAGGAATGCGGCAAGCCGTGCCAGATCTGCGCCAACGAATGCGAGGTGCGCGCGATCCGGCCGACCGGCGAGATCAACGCCAACGAGTGCCACTACTGCCTGGATTGCCAGGTGACCTATTACAACGACCGCAAATGCCCGCCGGTGGTGGAGCGGCGGAAACGCCGCGAACGCGCGCCGCGCGCGATCGAGCTGGTGCGCGCGATGGAGGCCCACATCGGACCTTCGGGAATCAACGACGTCGACCCCTCGGCCGACGAAGGCTCTTCGCGCCGGCAGGATCCGTAATCCCCCGAAACACCGGCGACGAATCCGCTTGGTATCCGCGGTGAAATCGTCTTGCGTTTGACCCACGTCAAGTGCGGTGATTTTTGACCCACATCAAGGAGTATCCGGCCGCGCAATTTTAGAGTGCGTTGACCATTTCGTTTTTCAACTCTGACGCGGGAGATACGCGACATGAAATACCACCACGCAGCACTGGCCGCCGGTTTGTTTGCAGCCACGGCGCTAACCCTGAGCCACGCAGCACGGGCAGAGGACGTGAAACCTTCCGGCCATCCGGGCACACCCGAAACGGTATTGGAATACAAGGGTGCGCCCACGCCGATCAAGCCGGAGGAGGCCCCCACCGTCATTGCGCCCAAGGCGCCGCCGATGACGCCGCAGGAGTTCGACATCGCGAAGAAGATCTACTTCGAGCGCTGCGCCGGCTGCCACGGCGTGCTGCGCAAGGGCGCGACCGGCAAGCCGCTTACGCCGGACATCACGCTCAACAAGGGCACGGACTATCTCAAGGTGTTCATCAATTACGGCTCGCCCGCGGGCATGCCGAACTGGGGCACCTCCGGCACGCTGACCGACAAGGAAGTCGACATCATGGCGCGCTTCCTGCAGCAGCCGCCACCGGTGCCGCCCGAATTCGGCATGGCCGAGATGAAGGCCACCTGGAAGGTACTGGTGCCGCCGGAGAAGCGCCCGAAGAAGAAGGAGAACGATCTCAACCTGGAAAACCTGTTCTCGGTGACGCTGCGCGACGCCGGCCAGATCGCGCTGATCGACGGTGACAGCAAGAAAATCATCGAGGTCATCGACACCGGCTACGCCGTGCACATCTCGCGCATGTCGGCCTCGGGTCGCTACCTGTTTGTGATTGGCCGCGACGCGCAGATCAACCTGATCGACCTGTGGATGAAGCAGCCGCAGAACGTGGCGGTGATCAAGGTCGGCCTCGAGGCGCGCTCGGTCGACACCTCGAAGTACAAGGGTTACGAGGACAAGTACGCGATCGCCGGTTCCTACTGGCCGCCGCAGTACGTGATCATGAAAGGCGACACCCTCGAGCCGCTCAAGATCGTGGCGACCCGCGGTTTCACCGTGGACACGCAGGAGTATCACCCGGAGCCGCGCGTGGCCTCGATCGTCGCCTCGCACTTCCATCCTGAGTTCGCGGTCAACGTGAAGGAAACCGGCCATACGCTGATGGTGAACTACTCGAATCTCAACGACCTCAAAGTCACCGACATCGGCACCGCGCGCTTCCTGCATGACGGCGGTTGGGATTCGACGCACCGTTACTTCATGGTCGCCGCGAACCAGTCGAACAAGATCGCGGTGGTCGACTCCAAGGAAGACAAGCTCGTGAAGCTCGTCGACGTGGGCAAGGTCCCGCACCCCGGCCGCGGCGCCAATTTCGTCGACCCGAAGTTCGGGCCGGTGTGGGCCACCGGCGACCTGGGTGACGACCAGATCGCGCTGATCGGCACCGATCCGGTGAAGCACCCGCAAAACGCCTGGAAAGCGGTGCGCATGCTCAAGGGCCAGGGCGGCGGTTCGCTGTTCATCAAGACCAACCCGAAGTCAAAGAACCTGTGGGTGGACACGGCGCTCAACCCGAATCCGGAGATCAGCCAGTCGGTCGCGGTGTACGACATCGCCCACATCGACAAGCCGCCGCAGATCGTGAAGATCGCGGAGATGGCCAAGCTCGGCGAGGGCCCGAAGCGCGTGGTGCAGCCGGAGTACAACAAGGCCGGCGACGAGGTCTGGTTCTCGGTCTGGAACGGCAAGACCCAGGAGTCGGCCATCGTGGTGCTGGACGACAAGACCCGCCAGCTCAAGGCCGTCATCAAGGACAAGCGCCTGATCACTCCGACTGGCAAGTTCAACGTTTACAACACGCAGCACGACGTTTACTAAGATGGCAACGAGGGGGCGGGAGCAATCCCGCCCCGCCTGCAAGACGGGAGAGCAGATTTCGATATGCGCAGGCCCACGCGAAAAACCGGCATGATCCTCGCGGCCGGCGGCATGCTGGCATCGACGCTGGTTTTCGCTGACGTCTCCGTCGCGCGCCAGGCCGAGCTGATGAGCCTGCTCGACCAGGATTGCGGCTCCTGCCACGGATTGACGCGCAAAGGCGGCCTCGGGCCGGCGCTTACGAAAGAAGCGCTTGCCGGCAAATCCCCGATCATGCTGCGCGAGGTGATCCTGAACGGCCGGCCGGGCACGCCGATGCCGCCGTGGAAGCAGTTCCTGAGCGAACCGGAAACGGACTGGCTGGTGCAGGTGCTGATCGAGGGTAAAACCGATGAGAAACACTGAACGCGGTTTTGCCTTGCGCGGAATTTTCACCCCCACCCTAACCGTCCCCCGTCAAAGGGGAGGGAATATTTCTTCCCCCTCCCCTCGGGGGAGGGGGTTAGGGGAAGGGGGCGTAATCATCGTGTCGATGCTGGCGCTGTTTGGCTGCGCCACGCCGCGCGGCACCGGCGATCTCGGCGTCGTCGTCGAGCGCACGAGCGGTACGCTGCAGCTGGTCGACACGACCGGCCGCGCGGTGTTCGGTCGGATCGAGGGGCTCGGGGACCTGTCGCACGCGACTGTGGTGTTCTCGCGCGACGAGCGCTATGCCTACGTGTTCGGACGCGACGGCGGGCTGACCAAGGTCGATCTGCTGCGCGGCCGCATCGACAAACGCATCATCCAGAGCGGCAACAGCATCGGCGGGGCCATCTCGCAGGACGGCCGGTTCATCGCCGCCGCCAACTACACGCCGGGCGGCGTGAAGGTGTTTCGCAGCGACACGCTCGAACAGGTCGCCGATATCCCGGCCATGGGCGCCGACGGCAAACTCTCCAAGGTGGTGGGGCTGATCGCCGCCCCCGGCGGGCGCTTCGTGTACTCGCTCTATGACGCCGGCGAGATCTGGACGCTCGATGTGCAGGACCCGGCGCATCCGGCGGTGCAAAAATTCACCGGCGTCGGCAAGCTGCCGTACGACGGGCTGATCACGCCCGACGGGCGCTACTACATCGCCGGGCTGTTCGGCGAGGACGGGATGGCGCTGCTCGACCTGTGGCACCCGGAGCAGGGCGTGCGGCGTATTCTCGACGGTTACGGCAAGGGCGTGCAGCCCCTGCCGGTCTACAAGATGCCGCACCTCGAGGGTTGGGGCTTCTACGGCCGCTACGCCTTCGTTCCGGCGGTCGGACACCACGAGGTGCTGGTGATCGACACTGACAGCTGGCGCCAGGCCGGCGCCATCCCGGTGCACGGCCAGCCGGTGTTCGTCGTCGGCCAGCCGTACAGCCGTTACGTGTGGGTGAACTTCGCGTTTCCCGACAACGACACGGTGCAGGTGATCGACGTCGTCACGCGCCGCGTCGTGCATGAGCTCAAGCCCGGCAAGGGCGTGATGTTCATGGAGTTCACGCCGCGCGGGGAGAACGCCTGGGTCTCGGCGCGCGACAGCGACCAGGTCGTGGTGTACGACACCGCAAGTCTGCAACCGCTCGCGCAGCTTGCTTCGCGCAACCCCAGCGGCATTTTCTTCACGCCGCGGGCGTACAAGCTGGGCTGGTGAAACGGAGAACCGCGATGACGACTGAATTCGACCGACGCCTGCTCAACGATTTTCAGCACGAGTTTCCGCTCACGCCCACGCCCTATGCCGACATGGCGCGTACGCTGGGCGTGACCGAGGACGAGGTGATTGCGCGCCTGCGCAAGCTGAAACAGGCCGGCGCCATCAGCCGCGTGGGCGCGGTGGTGCGCCCCAATACCGTCGGTGTGAGCACGCTCGCCGCGATGGCGATACCGCCCGCGCAGCTGGAATCGGTGGCGGCGCTGGTGAGCGGCTACGCCGAGGTCAATCATAATTACGAGCGCGAGCACCAGCTGAACCTGTGGTTCGTCGCCGCGGCAACGGGCGCGGCACGGTTGCAAGCGGTGCTCGATGACATCGCCGCGCGCAGCGGTTACGAAGTGCTGTCGTTCCCGCTAGTGGAGGATTACCACATCGATCTGGGGTTCGATCTGAAAATATAGAAACATGGCAAGATGAATATGGAACTGAACATCATCCAACACGCCGGCGCGCTGCCGCGCCGTCCCCACGTGGACGAGACCGACCGCCGCCTGCTGGCCGCGATCCAGCACGGGCTGCCGCTCGCCCCACGCCCTTATGCCGAAGTCGGCACGAGTCTGGGATTGTCAGAGTCGGATGTCATCGCGCGCCTGCAGCGCCTGAAGGAGTCCGGCGTGATCCGCCGCTTCGGCGTGGTGGTGCGGCATCACGAGCTCGGTTACCGCGCCAACGCCATGGTGGTGTGGGACGTCCCCGACGAGCAGGTGACCGGGCTCGGGCGCTGTCTCGCCGGCTTCGATTTCATCACCCTGTGTTACCGCCGCCCGCGCCGGCTGCCGCAGTGGCGCTACAACCTGTATTGCATGATTCACGGCAAGAGCCGCGAGGAAGTGCTGGCGCACCTCGAGTGGATGGTCAACCACTGCGGCCTGCAACGGCTTCGGCACGAGGTGCTGTTCTCGCGCCGCCGCTTCAAGCAGTGCGGCGCGGTGTATGCGTCGGCGGACGCGAGCAGGGAGCAGGGTTCCCGCGAAGCGGGAATGCGAACGTCGCGAGTCGGCTGCGGCGCCGGAAAAGATTGAGCAATTCGAAAGATGGAAGGCAAATTCATGTACATTAGTTTCATCATGCACGCCGGCGCAGGAGTGCGCTGATGGACGCCGTCGATCGCGCCATCGTGAACGACCTGCAGGGCGGTTTTCCGATCTCGGAACATCCGTATGCCGAGGTCGCGACACGGCTGGGACTGAGCGAGGACGAACTGTTGCGGCGCATCGACGCGCTGCTGGAAAACGGCACGCTCACCCGCTTCGGGCCGATGTACCACGCCGAACGGCTGGGCGGGGCGCTCACGCTCGCGGCCATGAAGATTCCGGCTGCCGACTTCGAGCGCGTAACGCAAATCGTGAACGCGTTTCCCGAGGTGGCGCACAATTACGCGCGCGAGCACGAGTTCAGCATGTGGTTCGTGCTCGCGACCGAAACCCCGGAGCGCATCGGCGAAGTCATCGCCGAGATCGAACGCGCGACCGGCTACCGGGTATACAACCTGCCCAAACTCGAGGAATTCTACGTGGGCCTGAGGTTCGAGGTATGAGCATGCCGGCGCCCGGTGTCTACATCGAGGAACTCGAACCGGTGCTCGATGCCGTCGACCGCCGCCTCATCGTGGCCACGCAGGAAGGTCTGCCGCGCGTGCCGCAACCGTATCACGCGCTAGCCGCGCAGATCGGCGTGAGCGCCGCGGAGGTGATGGCGCGTCTGCGGCGTATGCTTGAGACCGGCGTGATCCGCCGCATCGGCGCGGTGCCGAACCATTACGCCCTCGGCTTCCGTGCCAATGGCATGACGGTGTGGAATGTCCCGGATGGGCGCGTGCGTGAGTTCGGGCAAAAAATCGGCGCGCTCGATTTCGTGAGCCACTGCTACCACCGGCCGCGGCACCTGCCGGACTGGCCGTATAATCTGTTCGCCATGGTGCACGGGCGCGATCGCGCGGAGGTCGAGGCCAAGGTGGCGAGAATCGCGGAGCTGCTGGGCGAAGCCGACCGCGGCCACGCGGTGCTGTACAGCACCCGGATTTTGAAAAAGACCGGGTTGAGAATTGGGTAGGTTGGGGTGAGCGCAGCGAACCCCAACGTTCATCGATGTCATCGTTGGGGTTCGGCGCTATGCGCCTCACCCCAACCTACAGCAGCTTAGGAGTTATCGATGTTCCGGATATCGCAATACATGCAGGAAATCAAAAACCCCACACCGCTCGGGCCGAAGCGCCAGCCGCCCGGGCCGGTGGTGATCTGGAATCTCATCCGGCGCTGCAACCTCACTTGCAAGCACTGTTATTCGATTTCGGCCGACACCGATTTCCCCGGCGAGTTGTCGACCGCGGAAGTGTTCAAGGTGATGGACGATCTTAAGGATTTCCGGGTGCCGGTGCTGATTCTTTCCGGTGGCGAGCCGCTGATGCGCCCGGACATCTTCGATATCTCGCGCCGCGCCAAGGAGATGGGTTTTTACGTCGGCCTGTCCACCAACGGCACGCTGATTGACGAATCCAATATCGGGCGCATCGCGGAAATCGGCTACGACTACGTCGGCATCAGTATCGATGGCCTGCGCGAAACCCACGACCGCTTCCGTCGCCGCGAAGGCGCGTACGACGCCTCGATGCGCGCAATCCGCCTGTGCCATCAGCAGGGCATCAAGGTCGGCATGCGCTTCACCATGACCCAGGACAACGCGCGCGAGCTTCCCCGGCTGTTGAATCTCATGGAAGCCGAAGGCATCGACAAGTTTTACCTGTCGCACTTGAACTACGCCGGGCGCGGCAACGTCAACCGCAAGGACGACGTGATCCTCAACACCACGCGCTGGGCCATGGACCTGCTGTTCGATAAATGCTGGGATTACACGCAACGTGGCCTGCACAAGGAATTCGTCAGCGGCAACAACGACGCCGACGGCGTGTACCTGCTGTTCTGGGTGCGCAAATATTTTCCGCAGCTGGAGAAGCACATGCGCGCGAAGCTGGCGCAGTGGGGCGGCAATTCCTCCGGTGTCAACATCGCCAATATCGACAACCTCGGCAACGTGCACCCCGATACGTTCTGGTGGCATTACTCGCTCGGCAACGTGCGAGAGCGCCCGTTCTCGCGGATCTGGCAGGACACCTCCGATCCGCTCATGGCCGGCCTCAAGGCCAGCCCGCGCGTGATCAAGGGCCGGTGCGGCGCCTGCCGCTATTTCGATATCTGCGGCGGCAACACGCGCGTGCGCGCGCATCAGCTGACCGGCGACCCCTGGGCCGAAGACCCGGCATGCTATCTCGCCGACGCGGAAATCGGCGTGGAAACGTCGGGCGAGCGCCTTCAGAACCGACCCTATACGCGTATTCCGTTGCGAATGGTGAAATAGGCGGATGTACCAGCGCTGCGCTCCGGACCGATATAGTATGCGACCCGTAACGGCATACCATCGGCGCACGGAGGAATGGGTGAATCCCGAAGAACAACAACGCCTGGCGGTGCTGCTGCGCGCGAGCCGCTGGGCGGCATTCGCGACGGCGCGCGACAACGAGCCGCTCGCGACCTGGGTGGCGGTCGTCCCCGAGGACGATCTCGGCGGTTTCCTGCTGCACCTGAGCCGCCTGGCGCTGCACACGCGCTATCTTGAAACCAACCCCCGCGCGTCGCTGTCGTTCACCGAACCGGACCGCGGCACCGGCGATCCGCAGGAACTGGCGCGCGTCAGCCTGCAAGGTTACGTGGAAACTATCGCCCGCGACTCCACCGGCTACGCCGCGGCGCGCGAACGCTATCTCGGCCATTTTCCCGCCGCCGCGACGACGTTCGAATTCGCCGACTTCGCGCTCGTGCGTTTCGTGTCCGTGACCGTGCGCTACGTGCCCGGATTCGGGCGCGTTTACCGCCTCACGCCCGCCGAATTGTATCCACTCGTGCGCATGGACATCTGACGCCCGTCAGGTCGCGAAGCCGTTGTTCCGGCTAACCCAGTCGCGTGCCGCCATCCACGTCGAGCACCGCGCCGGTGATGTAGGGCTCGCGCACCAGGAACAGCACGGCTTCGGCGATGTCGGCCGGTTGCCCGTAACGCTTCAGCGGCAGGCGCGCTGCGCTCCCTTGCAGCATCGCCGTCTTCTGTTCCGCCGGCATGCCGTCGTAAGCAGGGGTATCCACAAGGCCGGGCGAAAGCACGTTGACGCGGCACGGTGCGAGTTCTCTGGCGAGCGTCATGCCCATGCGTTCGACCGCCCCGTTGACCGCCGCCAACCCGGCGGTGCCCGGAATGGCGGCGCGGGCCGCGGCGCCGGTCACGAGCGTGATTGAGCCGTCGCCGCGCAGCTGCGGCAGCGCCGCCTGGAGACTGTGAAAGTATCCCCAGAACTTGCTTTGGAAGGCATTCTCCAGCGTTTCGGCCTTCAGCTCGCCGAACGCGCCCCAGGCCGCGGGTCCGGCCGCCGCCAGCACGAGATGGTCGAACGACCCCGTTGCCTTGAAGAAACCAGCGATGCTTTGCCGGTCTCCGTAGTCGAGCGTATGGCCCGAAGCGCCGGCACCGATCGTCTTCACGGCGGCCTCCACGCGTTCATGCGTGCGCGCGGACACCACCACGCTGAACCCTTCGGTGGCGAGACGTTGCGCGGCGGCCAAGCCGATGCCTGAGCTGCCGCCGACGACCGCCACTTTTTCCTTCACCGTTGCCATTGTTTATTCCTTAAATACTCACCAAATACTCACCTGTGTCGCGTTCATTTGCGCAGCAGCTTGAAAGCGTGGTTGGCGTTGAAACCGTTGTTGAAGAGATGCGTAATCCACACCATCGCCATCGGCTCGAGATAGCGCGCCTTGTCGATCGTTCCGAGATCGATGGCCGGCGGCCAGCCGAGCTGCCCGATGAGTCCGCCCACCACGCGCTTGGCGTCGGCGTCGTTGCCGCAGATGAGCATGTCGGGTTTGCCCTCCGGGAAGCTCGGGTTGACCATGTGGACATTGCCGACGATGTTGAAAGCCTTGACCACCCTGGCCTTGGGCAGCCAGCGCTGCACCTGCTCGCCGGCCGAATCGGTGTGCCCGAGCGCCAGCACCGGCGGCTTGCCCTCGGCCTCGAAGCGCAGCGGATTGGTCGTATCCAGCACCACCTTGCCGGTGAAATTGCCCGGGTTGGCGAGACGGACGATGCTCTCGGCTTGCGCCCAGCCGACGCTGAACACGATCAGCTCGCCGAAGGCCGCGGCCTCGGCGAAGGTCCCGACCGAAGCGGCGGCACCGGCCCGCGCGAGCCAGGTCTTGATCTTGTCCTGAGCCGGATCGCGCGTGCCGAGCTTCACTTGATGACCGGCCGCTGCCAGGCCGGTGCCCAAGGCGCGGCCCACGTCACCGCTGCCGACTATGCCGATTTTCATGATGAAAGCGACCTCCTGTTTGTGCTGCACGGTTGCTGTTGCAGGAGAAGGCTACGTCCTGGCCGGATATATTGAAAATGGATTATCGTGATAAAGTCCATTCACGGCATGAATCTGCGTACCCTCGATCTCAATCTGCTACGGGTGCTCGACGCGCTGCTCGCCGAGCGCAACGTCACGCGCGCGGCCGCGCGCCTGCACCTGAGTCAGCCGGCCCTGAGCAACGCGCTCGCGCGGCTGCGCCGCGCGCTCGACGATCCGCTGCTGGTGCGCACCCCGCGCGGCATGGTGCCCACCCCGCGCGCCGCCGCGCTCGCCGTGCCCGTGCATCGGGCGCTCGCCGACCTCGAGGAAGCGCTGGGGAACCGCGGCTTCAACCCGGCAACGTCCGATCAGGTCTTCCGGCTCGCGGCCACCGACTACGTGGAGTTCGTGCTGTTCCCGCCGCTCATTCGCCGCCTGCGTGCGATCGGCTCGCGCATCGCGTTGCATGTCGCTCCGCTCGAGGAAACAGTCAAGGCGGACGCGCTCGCGCGCGGGGACATCGATCTGGCGCTCGGTTATTTCCGCCGCCCGGACGAGAACCTGCACACGCGCGCCCTGTTCGACGAGCGTTTCGTGTGCCTCGTGCGCCGCCATCACCCCGTGGTGCGTCGACGGCTCACGCTCAAACAATTCGTCGCACTGGACCACGTGCTGGTCGCCCCGCGCGGCGTGGCGTATGGGATGGTGGACGAACAGCTCGAGCGCCGCGGCCTCGCGCGTCGCATCGCGCTCGCGATTCCGCATTTCCTGCAGGTTCCTTTCGTTGTCGCCGAGACCGATTGCATCGCCACGCTCGCCGAACGGGTGGCGCAACGGTTTGTAACCCTGTTGCCGCTGAAAATCTTCCCGCCGCCCTTGGAGGTGCCCGGTTTCCCGGTTTCCATTCTGTGGCATACCCGCACCCAGCACAGCCCCGCGCACCGCTGGCTGCGCGAACAACTTGTCGAGATCGCGGGCCAGGTATGATTCAGATCAAGGTGTCTTTCCGTTGCGACGGGATAAATATGAGGGCAATGCGCCACCTCGGCTCCCGGAATCGAACATGACATCACCCGCTTTGCGGTCGTTGATCTTCGCCGTGGCTGCGTTCGCCGCGGCATCCGCCGCAGCCACAGGGCCACGGGATGCCGGGGCGCTCTATGCACAGCACTGCGCCTCCTGTCACGGCCCCGAGCGCCTCGGCGGTACCGGCCCGGCGCTGCTGCCGGAGAACCTCGGGCGGCTCACGCGCGAGCAGGCGCAGGGCGTGATCCGCAACGGCCGCGCGCAGACCCAGATGCCGGCGTTCAGCGCGAAACTTTCCGACGAACAGATCAGGCAGCTTGTTGACCTGATCTACACGCCGCCGGCGCAAGAGCCGCGCTGGGGCGAGGCCGAAATCCGCGCCTCGCAGGTGATACATAACAAGCCCGGGACGCTCGGCGACAAGCCGGTGTTCAAGGCCGACCCGCTGAACCTGTTCGTGGTCGTGGAAACCGGCGACCACCACGCGACCATCCTTGACGGCGACAAATTCGAGCCGATCTTCCGCTTCCCCACGCGCTTCGCGCTGCACGGCGGTCCGAAGTTCACGCCCGATGGGCGCTACGTTTATTTCGGCTCGCGCGACGGCTGGGTCAGCAAGTTCGACATCTACAACCTCAAATACATCGCCGAGATCCGCGCCGGCATCAACATGCGCAACATCGCGGTTTCGAGCGACGGCCGCTACGTGCTGGCGGGCAACTACCTGCCGCACACGCTGGTGGTGCTGGACGCGCGCGATCTGTCGCTGCTCAAGATCATTCCGGTGGTCGGCGACGACGGCAAGAGCTCGCGCGTCAGCGCCGTCTACGACGCCGAACCGCGCCGGAGTTTCGTCGCCGCACTCAAGGACATCCCGGAGGTGTGGGAGATTCCCTACAGCGACAAGCACGAGCCGATCTACCGCGGGCTGGTGCACGACTACCGCATGGCCGAGGCGCTGGCGGAGAAGGGGCCGTTCCCGGTGCGCCGCATCCACCTCGACGATTATCTCGACGACTTCTTCTTCGACCAGTCGTACGAGCACCTGATCGGCGCCGCGCGCAACGGCAAGAACGGGCAGGTGGTGAACCTGATCGTGGGGCGCAAGATCGCCGACGTCGACCTGCCCGGCCTGCCGCACCTCGGCTCCGGCATCACCTGGGACTGGCACGGCACGCCGGTGCTGGCGACACCGAACCTGAAAGAGGGCATGGTGACCGTCATCGACATGAAGCACTGGAAGACCATCAAGCACATCAAGACCCTCGGCCCCGGTTTCTTCCTGCGCTCGCACGAGGACACGCCGTACGCCTGGGTCGATTCCTCGTTCAGTCCGGACAAGAACGTGCGCGACGCAATCCAGATCATCGACAAGGAAAAACTCGAGATCGTGAAGACGCTCCGCCCGGAGCCGGGCCACACCGCGCAGCACATCGAGTTCACGCGCGACGGCAAATACGCGCTGGTCAGCATCCCGGAGATGGACGGCGCGCTGGTGATCTACGACGCCGCGACGTTCAAGGAGGTGAAGCGCATTCCGATGAAGCGGCCGCTCGGGAAGTACAATGTGTACAACAAGATCACCCGGTCCGAGGGGACCAGTCACTGAGCGGATGTGTATCTGAACCGTAGTCTGCCCAGCGAACGTGTATAGCTTGGCCACGACGTACTGCGCGTCGGCGCTGGTTTATTTACCGGTGGCAGTCAGACGAGCATCCAATCAGGCTCATCTTTTTCTACGTCATCCAAATCGACCAGAACTGTACCGGAGAGTTTTGGATGGTCGGCGCTACGAGTGAGGCAACGGCACCTTTCGGTTGCTGTACAGCTCTTGCGAATGGCTGGGATCGGCCTATTCTGTTGAAAAACTCTTTTTTTCGTTCGAGGCCAAAAAATTTCAGGGCCACCAGCAAATTATCTTCTCAGGCAAACGGGGGGACAGTGGAATAGCGCCGATTTCTCCGTGGCAAGCCTCTCGCGAGCTCTGGCGTTGAATTTACTTTCAACAGTCGAACACATTCAACGTCAGCGGAAAAATTGGCTCAGAAGATTTTGGAGTTTTTCAACAGAATAGGCCAGAAGCGGCCGGTCGCATTGTCTCGAAAGCAGATGCCCAATGTTTAAATTCAGCAGATGGCAACAAGCGCCGCTTTTTGACAATCTGCGGGAATGATTGGTCAGCCCGCTCAGGTGAACTCTTCGCCGAATAATAATGACCACGCGCTCCGGTATGCCACGTGATGTTGCGTTTCGGTGGGCAGGTGCTTCAAGAAGTTTCTGTGGTTTTGATCGTAATTGTCAATCTGGTCGAGCCGGTCTCCACCCAGATCCAAGGCCGATAAGAATCGCTTTGGATGCGCGACCATCAGGTCGCGCCATTCCGCCTTCAGGCTGCCATCGTTTGCCCACACACGCGCGTGCCGTTGGTTACTTAGCGGGTATATCGAACGAGCGCTGCCAAATGCGGTGTCGAAGTACAAATTCGGGAAACGCTTGATCAAGCTATCAACATACGCGGGCGTATAGCGGGAGGCACGTTCAATATAGCGTATTTGGGCCAGATGACACCAGATCACCTTGGCCTTCGGATACCGTTCCAGCATATTTTCGAGTGGCGCCAGCAGTTCATCTTCGATTTCGTAATGAATCTGGAACGACAGCCCTGTTTTTTCGCTGATGCTAAACACACGTTGTCCGATCGGGCCATCAATTGGGATGCGGGCATCTCGTTCCATATCACCGCGTTTTGCCTGTCGGGGCGATGGGTAGTGGCGGAATTCATATTCGCCCAGAAGCATGATTTGCTTCGTACTGGCGGCGGCCTCCTGGGCGTCGAGGAATGCGTCCGTAGCCTCCGTTAAGGCCGGCGACTGCCCGCCATTCCCCACGGGGATGAAACGGTCTGGGTATCTGGCAAGCAAGCGTTCCGACAAGTTATCGAAACGAACGCCTTTCTTGAATTGGCCTTTACCGATATCTGCGGAAAGCGCCATCAGCCCGATGTTAAGCTGATCCATGCTCTTCGCCACTGAATCGATGTCTAGCTTCGTGGAATCGCAGGAGCTCTCTATGTCGATATAGGGCAACTCGCCAGCGGCGAGAATTTTCTTCAGGCGCTGCGCATACGCCGCTCTCAGTTGCGAGAAATCGGGAATGCCTCGCGCCCTCACCATTCTTGGCAGGCAGGCAACAAAGGGAAGCAAACAGAACATCTTGAGCAAGCGGCGTCTAGCAATCATATTTACCTCCATCTTCCCCGATGGGCCATATTGGCTAATATACGGACGATTCTGTCAGTAGATCTTGGACCTGATCACATCAGCTTGGATTTCCTCAGTTGCTGTCCAGCGAAGGAATTGAGCGCATCCTCCGTTGTCAGAAGTGTTTGTTACTGCTTGCGCCGCTTGGCAACGCACTGCAGGCCAATAAAGCCAGGACCAAACCGCGACAATCCAGCCAGAACCGGCACCACGTCCGCGTTTCTCACGATCCATCACGCGCCTTACCGCTGTGCCAAAATACTGAACTTTGGCCGTGGCGTAGTAGTTGCGGGTCCCCTGACAGAAGTTACCGCTCGTATGCCTTCTTCCTACTCGGCCCTGAGTTCACTTGCCGGATCGATGGCACTACCGGCTTTTCGTAACAAATTACGCCTAGCGAACTTGAGGGACATTGATTGCCGTCAAGATTCAGATTGATCAGCCGATCAAACAAGGGACACGCGATAGAGGATTTTTATAAATCAGAATAGTGCTGGCGTCGGTTCAGCGTCTGCTTTGGTCGATCCGAGACGGTTCTGTTCGCCGAAACCGGACACAGGGTGTCTGAGGCGTTATTTCATCCCCGCCGCGATCAGGTATTCGTGCGGAATCCGCAGCTGGCCGTCGTGGACGAAGTCGCGCGCGAAGCGCCCGACTTCGTCGCGGACCTTGCTGCGCTCGCCGGCAGGTAGCGCGTCGTATTGCTGCTTGAGGATGTCCGAAGCCTCGACCGTGTCCCAAAAGTCGTCGAAAGATTCAAACTGGTAGTCGAACGCCCTGGGTTCCACGGTGAAATCGGAAAATCCCGCCTGCTTCAGCAGATCCTGCAGCAGGCCCGGCGCGCCGAGGGACGTGACCTTGGCGAGCGGCGGATGCAGGTCTTCCGGCAGGCGCGTCTTGAAGCTTTCGTAGGCCCAATGCATGGTCGGCATCGCCTCCGGCGTGCTCCACACCGCGAGCGCGAAGCGCCCGCCGGGCTTGAGCACGCGCCGCATTTCCTTCAGGCCCTGCAACGGATCGGTGAAGAGCATCACGCCGAAGCGGCACAGCACGCGGTCGAAAGAATTGTCGTGAAGGCTCAACTGTTCCGCCGGCATGCATTTGAAGCTAATGCCGGGCAACCGCTCGCGCTCGACCTTCAGCTGCGCCACCCGCACCATGCCGTCGGCGGCGTCGATGCCGGTAATGTTCGCGTGGCCCTTCAGGCGCCGCGCCAGCGTCAGCGCCGGTTCGCCGGTGCCGGAGGCGAGGTCGAGGATGCGCTCGCCCGGGCGGGCGTCGAGCGCCGCCAGCAGTGCCTCGCTCACGGGCGCGATGTGCGGCAGCCACACGTCGAATTTTTCAGCGATCTTGTCCCAGTCGGGTTGATTGTTTTTCGTGCTCACGCGGGGCCTTTTACATGGAATTCTTTCGGCAAGATTAACACGGGAGCGCGTTGACCGGGGCATGATTTATGGGTATTAACAAGTCGCTGAAAAATCCGGAGGACATTTGAATGCGTCATTCCGGCGTAAGCCGGAATCCAGTATCTTAAGGAAGCTCTGAACAAGCAGTAATACCGTCATGCCGGCGAAAGCCGGCATCCAGAATCGGCCTGACGGCCGATGCTTTTTCAAGCCCTGGATTCCGGCTTACGCCGGAATGACGACTTAATCAGAGCTTCCTTCGCCAGCATGCGGCGATCGAAACCTGTCGAATCCTGATTACCCATCGAAGAAAAAACCATGAGCCAACTTTTCTCCCGTTTCACGTTGCGCGAAGTGACGTTCCGTAATCGCGTGTTCGTCTCGCCCATGTGCCAGTATTCGTGCGTCGACGGCGTTCCCAACGCCTGGCACATGGTGCACCTCGGAAGCCGCGCGGTCGGCGGCGCCGGGCTGGTGATGGTCGAGGCCTCCGGCGTTTCCCCCGAGGGTCGCATCTCGCCTTACGACATGGGCCTCTGGTCGGAGGCGCAGCGCGACGCGTTTGTGCCAATCACGCGGTTCATCAAAGAGCAGGGGGCGGTGCCGGGCATCCAGCTGGCGCACGCCGGCCGCAAGGCGTCCACCGACGCTCCCTGGAAAAACCAGGGCGGCCCGCTCGCGCCCGGCGGTTGGGAGCCGCTCGCGCCGAGCGCGGTGCCGTTCACTCCAGCGCATCCGCTGCCGCGCGCGATGACGCGCGCCGACATGGAGCTCGTCATTGGCCAGTTCAGCGGCGCGGCGCAGCGCGCACTCTCCGCTGGGTTCGAAGTGATCGAGATCCACATGGCGCACGGTTATCTGCTGCACGAGTTCCTGTCTCCACTCAGCAACCGGCGCACCGATGAATACGGCGGCAGTCTCGACAATCGTCTGCGCTTTCCGCTGGCCGTGACGCAGGCGGTGCGCGCGGCCTGGCCGGCGCGGCTGCCGCTGTTCGCGCGCATCTCCGGGAGCGACTGGGCGCCGGGCGGCTGGGACCTCGAGCAATCGATCGAACTGGCGCGCCGGCTCAAGGACGCCGGCGTGGATCTCATCGACTGTTCCGGCGGCGGCCTGGTGCCGCAGCAGCAGATCCCGGCCGGTCCCGGTTACCAGGTGCCGTTCGCCGCCGCGATCCGCGAGCGCATCGGCATCGCCACCGGCGCGGTCGGGCTCATCACCGAGGCGCATCAGGCGGAGCAGATCGTCGCCAGCGGCCAGGCCGACGCGGTGTCGATGGCGCGCGAATTCCTGCGCGACCCGTACTGGCCGCTGCATGCCGCCAAGCGCCTCGGCGTGGAAATCGCCTGGCCGCCGCAATACCTGCGCGCCAAGATCTGACAGGATGATGAAAAACTCCCGAAACACACGAATCCGTCATTCCGGCGCAAGCCGGAATCCAGCTTATTAATGATTTTGTTATTTTTAATTTTCTGGACACCGGCTTTCGCCGGTGTGACGAACCCTTTTCCAGTATCCTGCTAACAGTCCATTGCGTGGCCGGCGTATGATCGCAGCTTGACCGGGATCAAATCATATGTCGTTGAGAGTTGCGTAAATGGTTAACCCCCACCCTCTCCCTCCCCCGCAAGGGGGGAGGGGACATTTGTCGGTTCGTGCCGAGACGGCAAGAAAAAAGGATTTCCCCTTCCCCTCGCGGGAGGGGGATAGGGGGAGGGGATAAACATGTCAAATGAAAGCCGCACGCAGATTTTCACGGTCAGCCAGCTTTGAATGCACGCTGGCCTGGCGGCGCCACCGACGAGGAGCAAACCATGTCCCAGACAAAGATACTGCTCGACGAATCCGACATCCCGACGCACTGGTACAACGTCATCGCCGATATGCCGAACCCGCCGGCGCCGCCGCTCGGGCCGGACGGCAAGCCGATTCCACCGCAGGCGCTTGGCGCGATCTTCCCCGAGGCGCTGATCCTGCAGGAAATCTCCGGCGAGCGCTGGATCCCGATTCCGGAGCCGGTGCGCGAGATCTACCGCCTGTGGCGGCCGAGCCCGCTGTATCGCGCGCGGCGCCTCGAAGAAGCGCTCGGCACGCCGGCGAAGATCTATTACAAGTACGAAGGCGTCAGTCCGGCCGGTTCGCACAAGCCGAATACCGCGGTGGCGCAGGCGTACTACAACAAGCAGGCCGGCATCACGCGCCTCAGTACCGAGACCGGTGCCGGCCAGTGGGGCTCGGCGCTGGCGCTCGCCGGGCAGCTGTTCGGCCTGAAGGTGCGCGTGTATATGGTGAAAGTGAGCTACGAACAGAAGCCGTTTCGCCGCTCGATGATCCAGACCTGGGGCGCGGAGGTGATCGCCAGCCCCAGCAACCAAACCGAGTCCGGGCGCAAGATTCTGGCGGGCGATCCCAAATCGCCGGGCTCGCTCGGTATCGCCATCTCCGAGGCGGTGGAAGAAGCGGCCTCGCGGAAGGACACGAATTATTCGCTCGGGTCGGTGCTGAACCATGTGCTGATTCACCAGACCGTGATCGGACTGGAGGCCAAAAAGCAGTTCGAAAAAATCGGCGAATACCCGGACGTGGTGATCGCCTCCTGCGGCGGCGGCTCGAACTTCGGCGGCATCGCGTTTCCATTCTTCGCCGACAAAGCCGCCGGCAAAAAGGTGCGGCTGGTCGCGGTCGAGCCGACTTCCTGCCCGACGCTCACGAAAGGCAAGTACGCGTATGACTTCGGCGACACCGTCGGTCTCACGCCGCTGATGAAGATGTACACCCTCGGCCACGACTTCATGCCCCCCGGCATCCACGCCGGCGGGCTGCGCTACCACGGCGACTCGCCGCTGGTGTCGCAGCTGTACCACGAGAAGCTGATCGAGGCGGTCGCGGTGCCGCAGCTCGCGACCTTCGAGGCCGGGGTGCAATTCGCGCGCGCCGAGGGCATCATCGCGGCGCCGGAGTCGAATCACGCGGTGCGCGTGGCCATCGACGAGGCGCTGGCGGCGAAGAACCTGAAAGAGCCGCGCACCATCCTGTTCAATCTCTCCGGCCACGGCCACTTCGACATGGCTGCCTACGACCGGTATTTCGCCGGCCAGCTCGAGGACTATGCCTACCCGGAGGCGGCCATCACCGCGTCGATGCAGCGCCTGCCGAAGGTGGGTTAACGAGTCTCCGAAGACAGGAGATCAAGCCGGAACCGCAAGCCAGGCCGCGACCGCACGCCTGCATAGCTGGCGACGGCTGCTGATTGCGGCGTTGCAGTAAGCTGCCTATCAGCCAGCGGCTCAATGTCCGGTTTTGAAAAGCGTGTGCGGCTCAAACCGACCCAAAGCGGGCGTTCGCAGAATGGGCGCTTTGCCGGCTTGTTCATCACCCCTCAAATCTGTGTTAATCCGTCACTTAGCAGTTCAATGGGCTTATCCCGTAGGTTTGCAGTATATTGCGGCGAGACGCGTTCGAGGCATTCAGCCGAAATGACTGACCGTAAATGGATTTCGGATACTTTCCGCCCACGGTATATTCAATATCCCGTAGTTGGGCCGTTTAATCATTGTTATGCGCATCCAAGTCGAACATAAATGAGCGGCACGATAGAGCGAAATGGGAATGAGGTGGTCGTTACCGGTGACCTAGACGACTTCCATCGCCTTCTTTCATTTATTCACACAGCAATTGAGAAAGCTGGATATCAGGACTTGATCTTAAATCTAGAATCCTGCACTTCCGCATTTCAAAATTCGATGCTGTCGGTTTGTGCCCAAGTCATGGCCTACCGCAATTCAGGAATCGCGTTTCATCTCAAGCCTCCGACTAGCCCCAAGTTACAAAACCTCTTTCGAAATACCGGCTGGGGGTATTTCTTGGACCCGCGGCAATTTGACCCGTCGAATTTCCGTGGACATACACGAATACCTGCTACTCAATACACTAGCCCTACTGAGCAACAAAGCGCCGTTAACAAAATCGTCAACGTTATACTCGGCGTGATCCCAGACATGCAAAGGTCCGATTTCGCTGCCTTTGAGTGGGCCGTCAATGAAATCACAGACAACGTACTAGTTCACTCCCAATCTCCAATTGGAGGATTGGTCCAGGTTTCAACGTTCGAGAAGTTTAGGAAACAAGTGCAATTCGTTGTAGCAGATGCGGGCGTAGGAATCCCCACGACTTTGCGGCAGGGATTTCCCGAAATCAGGTCTGATACGGAGGCGCTAGATCGGGCGATCCGTGAAGGAGTAACACGAGACAAGAAAGTAGGTCAGGGAAACGGTCTGTTTGGAAGCTACCAAATCTGCAGCAAGTGCCACGGGTTCTTTGGTGTTCATTCTGGGCATGCGCGTCTTGAGTACAGAGATAGCACAGGCCTGTCCATTACCAACGAGAGAATTCCTTATTGTGGTACGCTCGTAGTCGCGACAATAGATTTCTCTCAACCCAAGCTGCTGGAAGACGCGCTACGAATAAAAGGTCAGAAATACCGACCGATTGACTTTGTAGAAAGTGAGTACGAAAGAAACAGCGATGGGAAGATTATCTTTCTACTAAGCAAAGAAACCAACTCTTTTGGTAGTCGTGTTGCCGGTAAACCAATCAGAACCAAGTTATCCAATCTCCTGCGAATGGGGGAGACGGAGAAGATATACATCGACCTTGAAGGAATCCCGATAATGTCCAGCAGCTTTGCTGACGAGGCTTTTGGAAAATTATTTCTCGATGCAGGCCCGGTTGCTTTTACGCAGAAATTCGAATTCGTAAACGTTATGGAAACCGTACAATATCTGATCAACAAAGCCATTGCGCAGCGGATGTCTGCCGGTGTTATTGATTGAAGCGCATAACAACCGCTTCCAGCCGACGTCGGCGCTGGCGCGCCGCCGCGGCTGAAGCGGAACGTTAGAGCGAAAGAATGAACGCGAGCGAAACGGGGTCAGAGAATAATTTTCAGGATTGTGAACCTGTTGCTGGTTATGATAGGCAACTCATAAAGTCGCCATGGACAGGAGTGCACATGGAGCGAATTCCCTCGGCGAGTGAAATCAGGTCACAACTCGCGGGTTTTGCCAAACCGGATACACGGAAAGGCGCTGTGTTGTTTCTGGTTGATCTGTTCATGTACCTGGGGGCCATCACAGCCGTCCTGTTTGCGCCCTGGATTCTGGCCAAGCTGGCAGCCGGAGTGGTGGCGGGGATAAAGATGGGCAACTTGATAACCCTGGCCCATGACGCCGCGCACAACAGCCTGACATCTTCGCGAAAACTGAACAAACTCATTGCCGTTGTGTCGTTTACACCCGGACTCTTCAACTACCGTCTATGGATTTACGATCATCATAATCTTCACCACCAAAAGACCAATGAGGACCATCCCGACTCATACACGCCGCTGTCAAAAAACGAATTTGATGCACTGTCTTATTGGGGAAAAATCAAACAGCGCTTTTATCGATTGCCAACATTATGGGTGTTCGGCATCTATTACATTGTGGAACGCTGGTGGCAGGTTAAATTCATTCCGCGTGCCCGCATCCCTGCCGAGGTACGGCGCGAAAGCTGGCCACACGCGATTTACCTGGTGGGGTATCTGCTGATTTTTTTGGCGCTGCTGGCATATGCCCCCACTTATTCCGACACCCCGCTTCTGCAGGCGATCTTGTTCGGGTTCGTCGTGCCTTTCTATGTGTTCCAGTCCTTGTTTGCGTTTACCGTCTACGTACAGCACACCCATCCGCGGGTGGCCTGGTTCAAGGGTAGACCGGATCGGAACGGCGACGGGCGGCAAGACTTGATTTCCGTGAACCTGGTTTTTCCCAAGTGGTATTCCTATCTCACCCACTACGTCTATGACCACGCCGCCCATCATGTGAATCCGGCTATTCCGTGTTATCGGTTGCCGGAGGCACAGGCCAAGCTGAATGAAATGCTTGGGCCGCTGGCAGTTAGCGAGAAATTCTCTTTTGCCTGGTTAAGACAGGCGCAACGGCGTTGCAAGTTGTATGATTTTGAACAGCATAGATGGCTTGACTTCGAGGGACGGCCCACGTCTCGCGTCACCTTGTCTTTCGAAGCCGATTTGCTCCGCCCGGTGTATGCGTTCCGCGCTGTATAGCGGCGTGCGGGAATGCGGGCAATCAGTGGCTATACCTTTGCGTAGGCGAATTGCCGATCAGGCCGCCTCCAGCGTCTGAATCCCCGCGGCCGTGTGACATGAGGGAGAACCGCCCAAGTCGCGCCGCATCAGGCGATTCGCCAGTACTGATTGATTCCGAGTATTGCCATCCAGCGACGGGTGGACCGCCGGCAGCGCCAAAAAGCATGCGTGAGCGGTAATGTTGACCGTCCGCTCTTTGGCGATGCGCACGGCCGCTCACGGGAAACGCGACTGGCCGGTCATGGCCGGGAGTTGCCCCTTGACCCGATTCGTTATTTGACGACCGCTTCCCGGGCAGAAAATTCCAGATGTACGTTTGCGGATTCGGAAAGACTCAGCGCGTCAGCCAGGACCGCGCACGCACGGTCAGGACCGCGTACGGGAACACCCAGAACAGGGTGAAAAAGGAGAAGTAGGAATAGAAGATGCCGTACACGACATCCCACGAGCGCTCGCTGCGCAGATAATAAAGCATGTAGAACGCGGACATGAATCCCATCGCGAACAGCAGGCGCAGCAGCGTCAGCGGGTGCGCGACGATCAGCGTCACCAGCATCACAAGAATGAAATACGAAACCGGAAAGCGCAGGTTGGTGATGGTGCTGTCCGCGAGCGCGATCAGGCGCGCCTTGAGCGGCCGCTTCCAGACGATCCCGGCGAAGCGCAGTTCCTCGCGCACGTAGCTGCGGTCCCAGCGCAGGTACATCTTGCACAGCCGGGCGTAGGTGTGCGGCACCACGGTGTGCACCACCGCGGTGCGCTGGTACACGGTGTCATAGCCGCGTGCCAGGATCGAGTTGGTGAGCGCGCGGTCCTCGCCGTAGGTCATCGGCACCCCCAGGAACGTTTGCGACACCCATTCGTCCAGCACCTCGCGCACCACCGACAGCCGGTAGGCCGACAGCGCCCCGGGGCAGCAATAGACCGTGCCGTAAGTCGACTGGGCCGCGCGCAGCATGTCGAAGGACAGGACGAAACGCACGTGCAGCATGCGCGGGATCAGTCCGTCTTCGCGGTTGTAGACCGAGACCTTGCCGGCGACCGCGCCCACGCGCGGATCGCGGAACGGCCCGGTGATGGCGAGCAGGGCGTCGCGCTCGATGGCGCTGTCGGAATCGATGGTGACCACGATCGCGCCGCGCGCCTGGCGGAAGCCCGCCTCCAACGCCGCGCGCTTGCCGCGGTTGTGCGCGAAGCGTTGCGTCGTGACCAGTCCAGGATGGCGCGCGGCGGCTCGCTGAATGTGCGTCCACGTGTCGTCGCGGCTGCCGTCGTCGACGACAAGAATCTCCAGCCGCTCGCGCGGGTAGCGGGCGCGGGCCACCGAGTCGATCGCCTCCACCACCATCGCGCCCTCGTTGTACGCCGGAATGACCACGGTCAGCGATGGCGCATCGTCCATGTCGAAGGAAGCGAAGGGGCGGTAACGAAACCACAACGCTGTCCGGAATCCGAGCAGCAACACGCCCATGCTCATCCACAGCATGCTCGGGCGCAACATGGCATGCATCCAGCCATGTTGATTCGCGGTTTGCCAAACTGGCTGAAACACCTGGCCGGCGACGGTGGCGTAGAGGATCAGGCCCAGACCGAGCACGATCGCGACGCGCAGCGTCCAGTCCCAGATATCGGCGGTGGGCGCGGCGGCGATCGCGTTGGCGCGGATCGAATCGGTTTCGGGGTTCAGCATGATTGTGCTTCTCTGACGGTTATTCGCCGGGATTGGACAGCCGGGGCCGCGAAAGGTTACGCGAAACCGCTTGTTTGTAAAGTGGGATTCTGAACATCGGTCGGTTTGCCGGTATGACCGGAACGACTGCGGAGCGCGCGGGAATTCCGGCGGTCGGCGGTCTTTTTGCGACAACGCTGCCGCGGCGCATAATAGTCTCCCTACTTCGCTTCGCTACGTTCGTCCGGCCATAAGAATGAACCGGGCATGATTTCACGCGTCTGAGCGGTAAAGGAGGTGTCCCATGCACGCGATCAAGGAAACACCGATACCGGAATTCGACGAGGACGGCCTGCTGAAGGACCCGAAGCAGTGGAACGAGACGGTGGCCGCGGAGATAGCGCGGCGTGAAGGCATCGGCCGGCTGAGCGAGGAACACTGGGAGGTTATCCGTTCGCTGCGCGAGCACTACGCCCGATTCGGCGTGGCGCCCGCGATGACCAACGTCTGCCGCCAGCACGGCAAGCCGAAGAACTGGGTGCACGATCTGTTTCAAACCTGTCTCAACGCCTGGCGCGTCGCCGGCCTGCCCAATCCCGGCGAGGAAGCCAAGGCCTATTTGAGCGACATGTAATCATCGGCACGTGACGCCTTCATGACGTTCATGCCGTCGCGGCGCGTCAACGCGGCGCGCGCAATTCCATGACGTTCGCGGGGTTGCATTCGACGCCCGGATGCCCGAGCATGGCGATTCATTTTTATTTCCTTCAGACGCCACGCCATGAGCGACACCGAACCCCGCAACGAACTCGAAACGAAGATTCTCGAAGCCCAGGACGGCCGCCTCGGCAGCGACGACTTGCTCAAGACACTCATGACCTCGCAGGTTTTCATGCCGGTCCAGGACGAGAAGGCGCCGGTGCTCAACGTGCAGCGTTCCACGCGCGCCCAGCCGCTGGTGATGGCGGCCGAGGACGGTACGCCGATCCTGGTGCTGTTCTCGAGCCCGGAGCGCGCCAAGCCGTTTCTGCGGAACTACCCCGGATTCACCGGCGGCATCCTCGAATCGTTCCAGTGGGTGCTGAAGAACATGGGCAGCGGCTACGGCATCGCCTTCAACCCCGAGTCCGAGCTCGGCTTCGACATGGAGCCGGAGACGGTCAAGGAGCTGGCGCAGCAGGTCGCCGCCGAAGAAATCAAACACTGATCGGGGCGCGCCGCGTCGACACTCCCGGTCCCCATAGCCGTCACCACCTCCCCGCGAGATTCATGGCCGCGTGAACGCCGGCATCTCCCATTCGTATCGCGGGAGGTATATTCTTGGCGCCTGGTTCACCCGCGGGCGGAAGCGAGGCATGCGACACGGGCGATGGGGAATATATCTGGCGGCGAGCCTTTGGCCGGCCGTGCTCATGGCCAATCCGTTTTCATCCCTGCCGCTGCTTCCCTCGGGGGAAACCACGGTCACCGGCAAGACGGTGATGACCCTGTCGAACGGCGACTATACCAACCCGCATTTTTCCCCCGATTCGCATTACCTCGCGTTCTCGCGCGAGGTGACCGAGGGCGCCACCGAGCTCACGGAAATCCAGGCGCTCGATCTCAAGACCCGGCAGATCAGGACGCTGCTCGACGCCAAGGGTTCGCGCGAGTTTGCCGTGTACAAGAGTTTTGTCACCGGATTTTTCTGGAAGAACCCCACCACGCTCGAGGCCAGCCTTTCCGACGGTGACGTGAACGGCGTCAATCTGGTCTATGACGTGACCAGCGGCAAGCTCGTGCAAAAGAAACCGCTGTCGCTTCCGGACGACACCGCCCGCGACGAAAACCTGATGTCCGCCATGGCCGCGGCATTTCCGTCGCTCTCGACGGAGGTGCTGGCGAACGCGCTGGCCAACGGTTACCGGGTCGGCGACAAAAAATACATCGTGCAAAAAAACTACTGGAAGCAGGACAACCACGTGTGGCTCCTCGACGCCCCGGGCAAGCAGATGCTCAAACTGATCGACGTTCCAGACAACTGGATCTATAGCCTGCGCGGCGCCTTCGCTTACGGCAACGGCTTCGTTCTGCTGGTGGCTTTCGATCAGGACGCCTATCTTGTGCGCTACGATGGGGGCCGGCTCGATTTGCTCTACAAGTTCCGCGTCAAGAATTACCAGCAGACGTCGCTGCGGGTGGCGAACGCGCGCGCCGACCGGGTGCTGTTTCAGGTCATTACCGGTCCGGGCTACGAAAAGCGGGAAAATTATTTTTTCCTGTACGACAAGGCCGGGCTGCGGAAAATCAAGGACACCGCGGCGATTTACGACCTCGACGTCGACCGCGCCGGCCGGCTCGTGTGTTTTTCCCAGTGGCAGGAGAACCATCGGCGGCTCTTCATCAAAGAGCTGAAGGAATAATTGTTGGCGGAAACCGGACCGGCGGAAAAGTTCGAACCGCGGCCATCGCCTCCACCGCATGCACACCGAATCGATCCGCCACTACCTGTTCCCCTGGCGCCACGGCAACCGCTTCGAACTGATCGTGGACGGCGCGCGGTTTTTTCCGCGCATGCTGGAGGCGATCGAATCGGCGCGCCGCTACGTCCTATTGGAAATCTATCTTTTCGAGTCGGGTGTCGTGGCCGCGCGCTTCATTGACGCCTTGACGCGCGCCGTGGGTCGTGGCGTGACCGTCAAACTCCTGCTGGATGACTTCGGCGCGCTCGGACTGACCAAGGCGGATCGGGAGAAACTCGCGGGCGCCGGCGTCGATCTGCTGTTCTACAATCCGATCCGGTTTCGCGAGCGCCTGCGCAACATGTTCCGCGACCACCGCAAGCTGCTGATCGTGGATGGCGAGCTGGCGTTCGTCAGTGGCGCCGGCATCGCCGATGGGTTC
>Ga0187776_10000232_pt1 | contig 27108 bp, 30 predicted proteins | sample 0216_BV02_MP12_2_FD_132426 | JGI IMG/M metagenome (GOLD analysis project Ga0187776, IMG submission 132426) | Tropical peat soil microbial communities from peatlands in Department of Meta, Colombia - 0216_BV02_MP12_20_MG | ecosystem: Environmental > Terrestrial > Soil > Wetlands > Peat | place...
CCGCCTGCGGCGCCGCGGCATTCGTCGCCGGGCGCGCGCTGCGCGCACGCCGCTGGGCGGCGCTCGCCTCGGCCGCCGGGGCGCTCGTCGAGCGCACGCTGCAGATCCTGGTCAACACGATCTCGTTCGCGCGCGTGGGCGCGTTCGCCCTGGCGCACGCGGGCCTCGGGGCCGCGGTGACGGCGCTCGCGGCGGCCACGGGACGCCCCGCGGCGAGCCTCGCGGTGCTCGCGATCGGAAACGCGGTCGTCATCGTCCTCGAGGGAATGATCGTCGCGATCCAGACCACGCGACTCGTGCTGTTCGAGTTCTTCGTCCGCTTCTTCGAGAGCCGCGGCCGCGAGTTCCGTCCGCTGCTCCCGCCCGCTCCCATGGAGGAACGCCCTTGAAGAGACATCTTTCCATCCTCGCCGTCGCGGCGACCCTCGCGGCGCTCCTGCCGCTCGCCGTCTCGCTTCCCGCCGCGGCGCAGGTCGCCGCCCACGCCGGGCTCACCGGGGAGGCCGCCGCCTGGGGCCTGTTCGCCGCCGCGCTCGCGACGGGCCTCTCGTCGCTCGGAGCCGGCATCGCCGTGGCCCGGCTCGGCACCGCCGCCGTCGGCGCCCTCGCCGAGAAGCCGGAGCTTCTCGGCCGGCTGCTGATCTTCGTCGGCCTCGCCGAGGGCATCGCGATCTACGGCGTGATCATCTCGGTGCTCATCCTCGAGCGGCTCGCGTGAGCGTGGCGCCCCTGTCGATCGCCTATCTCGGCGACGCGGCGAGCGCCGCCGCCTTCGCGCTCGCCGGCGTGGCGGCCGAGGCGCCCGCGCCGGGCGCGGAGCGCTCCGCCTTCGAGCGCGCCTGCACGGGCGCGCACGTCGTGCTGCTCGGGGCGCGCTGCGCGGCGGCCCTTCCCGCCGACGTTCTCGCGCGCGCGCTGGCATCCCTCGCGCCGCTCGTGGCGATCGTCCCCGATCCGGCCGGCACGACGCCGCTGCCGGACGCGGCGCGGCGCGTGCGCCGCGAGCTCGGGATCGAAGCATGAAGACCGACGAGCGCGCAGCGGCGCTGCTCGGCCTCATCGAGGCGGACCGCGCCGCGCGCTGCGGCGACGCGCTCGACGCCGCGCAGCGCCAGGCCCGGGCGCTGCTCGGCATGGCACGCGGAGCCGCACGCTCCCGCGTGCATGCGGCCGTCGCGGAGGAACGCGCCGCCTTCGCCGCCCGCGCGGCCTCGGCCGAGGCGCGGGTCGGCACGGCGCGCCGCATGGCGCAGCAGCGGCGCCTCAAGCGCCTCGTCGCGCGCGCCTGGGAGGAGATCCCGCGCTCGCTCGCCGCGCGCTGGGAAGACGGCGCCGCGCGGCGGGCGTGGACCGAGGCGGCGCTCGAGGTGGCGCTCGCGGCACTTCCCGCGGGAAAGTGGGAGGTGGACGCCCCGCCTTCGTGGCCCCTGCCTGAGCGCGAGGCGGCGCTCGCGCGCCTCGCGGCGCGCGGCATCGAGGCCGTCGCCACGGACGCGCAGGACATCGCCGCGGGCCTGCGCGTGCGCAGCGCGAGCGCGGTGCTCGACGCCACGCTCCCGGGCCTCGTCGGCGACCGCCTCGCGATCGAGGGGCGGCTGCTCGAGCTCCTCGAGGAAGGCGCGCCGTGAGCCGCGCGACGATCACCTGGCTCGCGGGCCCCGTCGCGCGGGCGCGTACGCGCGAGCCCTTCCGCCTGCGCGAGGCAGTGCGTGTCGGGACGCGCGAGCTGCCGGGCGAAGTCGTCCGCATGGACACGGGGGAGATCGTCGTGCAGATCTTCGAGGACACCACGGGCCTGCGTCCGGGCGATGCGATCGAGGGCACCGGGCAGCCGCTCGGAATCCGCCTCGGCCCCGCGCTGCTGGGCGGCATCTTCGACGGGCTCATGCGCTCGCTCGATACCGCGGGCGGAGCGTGCGCCTTCGAGTTCGTCCCGGAAGCGCGCGCGGGCGAGGCCCTCGCGGCGGGAAGCGCTTTCGGCCAGGCGCGCGCCGCGGGCGCGGCTCCGGGGCGCGCGCAGTCGTGCCTCGTCCCGCCCGGCGCGGGAGGCGAGGTGACCTGGATCGCCGCGCCCGGCGAGTACGCCGACGATGCCATCGTGGCAAAGCTGCGCGGTGCCGACGGGCGACCGATCGAGCTCGCGATGAGCCACTTCTGGCCGGTGCGCACGCCGCGCCCCGTGGCCGAACGCCTCGCGAGCGACGAGCCGCTCGTCACCGGGCAGCGCCTGCTCGATTCGTTCTTCCCCGTGGCGCTCGGCGGCAAGGCCGCGATTCCCGGCGGCTTCGGCACCGGGAAGACGGTGCTGCTCGAGGCGCTCGCGAAGGCGTGCAACGCCGACGTGATCGTGTATCTCGGCTGCGGCGAGCGCGGCAACGAGATGGCGGGCGTGCTCGACGAGTTCCCGAGGCTCGAGGACCCGCGCACGGGGCGCCCCCTGAGGGAGCGCACGGTCGTCATCGCGAACACGTCCAACATGCCGGTGGCCGCGCGCGAGGCGAGCATCTACACCGCGGTCACCGTCGCCGAGTACTTCCGCGACCAGGGGCTCGCCGTCGCGCTGATGGCCGATTCCACGAGCCGTTGGGCCGAGGCCCTGCGCGAGGTATCGGGCAGGCTCGGGGAGCTCCCGGGCGAGGGGGCGTATCCGACCTATCTCTCGAGCCGCATCGCCGACTTCTACGAGCGCGCGGCGAAGGTGCGCACGCTCGGCGGGGCCGTGGGCTCGGTGACGCTGCTGGGCTCCGTGAGCCCGCCCTCGGGGGATTTCTCCGAGCCCGTCACGAGCCACACGCGCCGCTACGTGCGCAGTTTCTGGGCGCTCGATACGCGGCGCGCGCAGGCGCGCTTCTACCCGGCCGTCGATCCCCTGCAGTCCTACGCGGAGGAGGCCGACGCGATGGCCGCATGGTGGCAGCGCGTCTATTCGGAGCTTCCCGCGGGCGCGCGTCGAGCCGCGAGCGGGGCCAACGAATGGCTCGAGCTGCGGCGGCGCTTCCTCACGCTCCTCGAGGACCAGGCGCGCCTCGAGCGGATGGCACGCATCATCGGCAAGGACGCGCTGCCCGCGTCCCAGCGGCTCGCGCTCTTCTGCGCAGACCTGCTGAACGACGCGGTGCTGCGCCAGTCCGCCTTCTCGCCCGTGGACCGCTACGCGGGGCCCAAGCGCCAGGCCGCGATGATGCGCCTCGTCGCGCACTTCATCGAGCAGGCGGAGGCCGCGCTCGCCCGCGGGGTCGCGCCCGAGCGCATCGCCGCGATGGCGGTCGTGCGCCCCATCGCGCGCATGGGCGAGGAGGTGGCGGAAGGCGAGCTCGAGCGCTTCGCGGCGCTCGAGGCGCGCATGGAGTCCGAGTTCGCGGCGCTCGAGGCCGGGGAGGCCGCCCGTGCAGCCTAGCGTCACGCTGCGCGACGCGGCGGTGCGCCTGGACGGGCCGCTGCTCTTCCTCGAGCGCGCTCTCGAGGTGGGGCTGCACGACGCGGTGCGCGTGGCCGGCGACGACGGCCGCACGCGGCTCGGGCGCGTGGTGGCGATCGACGAGCGCCACGTCACCGTCGAGCTCCTCGATTCGAGCGCCGGCCTCGGACTCGCGGGCACCGTCGTGCATTTCCCCGGGGCGCCGCTCCGCTTCGGCGTGGGGCCCGGGATGCTCGGGCGCGTCTTCAACGGCATCGGCGAGCCCGTGGACGGCGGGCCCGCGATCCGGCTGCGGCGCGAGCTGCCCATCGACGGTCGCGCAGTCAATCCCGCGAGCCGCGCGACCCCGCGCGACTTCATCGAGACGGGGATCACCGCGATCGACCTCATGAACAGCCTCGTGCGCGGCCAGAAGCTGCCCATCTTCTCCGGCGGCGGGCTGCCCCACGACCGCATGGCGGCGCACGTCGCGCGCGCGGCGCGCCTGCGCGGGGCCGGGGCCTCGGAGTTCGCCATCGTCTTCGCGGGCATCGGGCTGCCGTACGACAGCGCGGAATATTTCCGCCGCTCGCTGGAGGAATCCGGCGCGCTCGAGCGCTCCGCCCTCTTCCTCAACCACGCGAGCGACTCCTCCACGCAGCGCCTGCTCACGCCGCGGTTCGCCCTCACCGCCGCCGAGTACCTCGCCTTCGAGGAGGGCCGGCACGTGCTGGTGATCCTCACCGACATGACGAACTACTGCGAGGCGCTGCGCGAGGTCGCGGGGGCGAAGGGCGAGGTACCCGGGCGCAAGGCCTATCCCGGCTACCTGTACTCCGACCTCGCGACCCTCTACGAGCGCGCGGGCTGCGTGCGCGGCGCTCCCGGCACGCTCACCCAGCTGCCGATCCTCACCATGCCGAACGACGACATCGGGCATCCCATCCCCGACCTGTCGGGCTACATCACCGAGGGGCAGGTGGTGCTCTCGCGCAGCCTCGACCGCGAGGGCGTGTACCCGCCGGTGGCGGTGCTGCCCAGCCTGTCGCGCCTCATGAAGGACGGTGTGGGCGAGGGCTACACCGTGGCCGACCATCCGGCGCTCGCCGCGCAGCTCTACGCCGCCCAGGCGCGCGCGGCCCAGGCGCGCGTGCTCGCGAGCGTGGTCGGGGAAGACGGCCTGTCCGAGACCGACCGGCGCTACCTCGCCTTCGGAACGCGCTTCGAGCGCGGGGTCGTCGGCCAGGCAGCGCCGCGCACCCTCGAGGAAAGCATGCAGGCGGGGTGGGACGCGCTCGCCGCTCTGCCCGCCGCCGAGCTCACGCGGCTTTCCGACGCGCAGATCGAGCGCCACCTCAAGGCGCGCGCGGCGTGAGCGAGCGCACCCCGACGCGCACGGCCGTCATCGCGCTGCGCGAGGAGCGCCGCGCGATGCGCGAGGGATGCGCGTTTCTCGACGAGAAGTGCCTCCTGCTCGCCGCGCAGATGCTCGCCGAGCTGCGCCGCCGCGAGGCCCTCGCCGCGCAGCTCGCGCCGCTGCTCGAGCGCGCCCGGCGCGCGGTCGCCGCCGCCCTCGCGCGCCATGGCCTGAACGGGCTGCAATGCCAGCCGCCCCTGGGCGCGGGGGAGCGCCGGCTCGCGCTGCGGCGCCACTCGATCCTCGGCGTGCCGCTGCAGGAGGCGGCGATCGAGGGCGCAGCGCAGCCGGCAAGCCCGCCGGCGCACCCTTCGCCCGAGGCGATCGAGTGCCGCGAGGCGCACGCGGCGCTGCTCGACCCGCTCGCCCGGCTCGCCGCGATCGACGGCAACCTCGCCCGGCTGCACGCGGAGCACCGGCGCACGGCGCGGCGGGTGCGCGCGCTCGAGGACGTGTTGCTGCCCGAAATCGTGCGCGATTGCGACGAAATGGAGGCGGCGCTCGCCGAGCTCGAGCAGGACGAGGCGATCTGGGCGCGCTCGGCCGCCGGCCGCGCCCGTTGATCCCCGTCAATCGCCTCCGCCCCGGACGACATAGGCTGGAAACAGCGCGGCGAACCCACAAGGAGCAGGAACATGGCGAACAAGCTGGTGATCATGTGCACGCACGGCGTCGACAGCCCCGAGCGTGCGACGATTCCGTTCGTGATGGCGACCGCGGCGCAGGCCTGCGACGTGGACGTGCTCATGGGGTTCCAGGCCGACGGGGTGACGCTCGCCGTCAAGGGCGGGGCCGACCGCGTCGCCGCCCCGAGCTTCCCGCCGCTGAAGGACCTCTTCGCCGCGTACGTCGAGGCGGGCGGCAAGCTCTACGTGTGCGGCCCGTGCGTGAACTCGCGCAAGATCGACCCGAAGAAGGACCTCGCCGAGGGCGCGACGGTGGTGAACGCCGCCACCTTCGTGAAGGAATGCACCGAAGCGACCAACGTGCTCGTCTATTAGAAGGGAGCGGCGCCGATGGCCGACGACAACCGCGTCCTCATCGTCATGACCAGCGGGCCGGACACTCCCCGGCGCTGCGCGACCCCGTTCTTCTTCGCCACCCTCGCCGCGGCGATGGATAACGACGTGACCATGTTCTTCACGATCGACGGCACGCTGCTGCTGAAGAAAGGGCTCGCGGAGACGATCTACCCGAAGAAGGGCGGCCAGCCGGCGAGCTATTTCCGGCGCGAGGCGCTGGAGGCGGGCGTCAAGATGATCGCCTGCACGGCCTCCACGGACCTGCACGACCTCAAGCCCGAGGACCTCATCCCCGAGGTGAAGATGGGGGGAGGGGCGACGATGCTCGAGCTCGCCGAGGAGGCGACGACGGTCCTGACGTTCTGATGTCTGGCGAGTAAGCCGGACCGAAACCAGTGAGGGAAGGAATGGTCGGGGTGAGAGGATTCGAACCTCCGGCCTCTACGTCCCGCGTGGTCGCCCTCGGCGCCGGGTCGAAATCAGTGAGGGAAGGAATGGTCGGGGTGAGAGGATTCGAACCTCCGGCCTCTACGTCCCGAACGTAGCGCTCTACCAGGCTAAGCTACACCCCGATCCGGCTCCGCTTCACCATCCGGCGGAGGCTGCGATTGTATCATGGGCCCGATGGATCCGGCCCTCCAGGAGCTCTTCACCGACCCGCTGCGGGACCTCGGCGAGGACGATCCGCGCCTCGCCGGCATCTTCATCCCGGAGCCCGAGCGCGGCGCGCCTCGGTCGGGCGTCACCGCGCAATTCCTCGAGAACGCGGCCGAGTATCACAAGCGCTACGACAACGTGGCGTGGTTCCGCGAGCTCCTCGGCGGCGCGCTCGGAGCCGACGACGGGACGGTCCGCGTCATCCTCGACGTCGGCTCCGGCTCGGGCAACTCCGTGATCCCGCTCCTCGACCTGTACCCGCGGGCCTTCGTCGTCGCGACCGACATCAGCCCGAGCCTGCTCGCGATCCTGCGCGATTTCCTCGAGGCGCGCCCGCAGTACCGCGCTCGCTGCGGCCTCGTGTGCATGGATGCGAACAACGACCGCTTCCGCCCGCGGGCGTTCGACCTGGCGGTGGGCGCGGCGATCCTGCACCACATCCTCGATCCCGCGCGGGTGCTGCACGCGTGCGCATCCGCGCTGCGCCCGGGCGCGCGGGCGCTCTTCCTCGAGCCCTTCGAGACCGGCCACGGCGTGCTGCGCATCGCGTACCGGCGCATCCTAGCCGAGGCCGCGCGCCGCCGCGAGAAGGGCCCCGGCTTCGACATGCTGCGCCGCATGGTGGCCGACCACGAGGCGCGCCTGCGCGACCGGAGCGACCCGCTCGTCGCGAAGCTCGACGACAAGTGGTTCTTCACCCGGGCCTGGTTCGAGAAGGCCGCGGGCGGCCCCGAGTGGACCGACCTGCGCATCGAAGGCATCGGCGGCGACCGCACCCCGATGACGGACCTCGCCCGCTCGGAGCTGCGCCTCGGGATCGGCGCCGACGAGACGGCGCTACCTGGATGGGCGTGGGACATCGTGCGCGAGCACGAGAACGCGTTTTCGCGCGAGGGGCGGCGCGACCTGCTCTTCGAAGCCGTCGTCACGATGCGCCGCAGCGCGCTGCCGCTCGCGCCGGCGGCCGGACGGCGCCCGGGCTGGTGGTGGAATCCGGCGCAATCGGGACGCGGCTTCTTCGTCGAGCCCGAGGGCCCGGCGCCGCGCGCCGCCTGCTGCCTCTACGGCGACGACGGCGAGCCCGCGTGGAGCGTGGCAGACGCATCGCGCCTCGACCTTTCGGCAGGCCCCGAGACGCTCGCGATCGAGCTCGGGGGCGCGACGGCGCGCCTCGAGCCGCAGCACGGCGAGTTCGCGCGCGACGCGCGCACCGGATGGTGGATCGAGCGTTCGCCCTCGCCCGCCTCCTGCGTCGTCGCGGAGTGCCTCGGCGAGCGCGCGATGGCCGCGCTTCTCGCGCCCGACGGCTGGTCCCTCGTCGTCGCGGCGCGCCGCGCGGACGGAAGCTACCACGGCGAGTGGCTGCGCTTCCGGGGCGGGCAGACCGCGACGGGACCGTACCGCGCGCCGCAGCCGCCCGAGCGCCTGGGGCCGGCGAGCCTCGCGTGGTCCGCGGACGACGCGCTCGCGGTCCTCCTTCCCGGCGGGCGCCGCGCCGCGTACCGCCGCCTCGGCCCCGCCGAGGCCGCGCCTCAGAACTTCCGCTCGACGGAGAAGTGCGCGAGCTGAAGGAGGCTGTCGCGGCAGGGCGAATCGGGAACGCGCTCGAGGCGCGCCGTGGCTTCGGCCGCCTCGCCGCGCGCCCGCTCGCGCGCATAGTCGAGCGCGCCCGTGCGGCCGATCGCGGCCACCACCGCCTCGAGGTCCGCCTTCCCGCCTTGCTCGATCGCATGGCGCACGAGCGAGCGCTCTTCGTCGCTGCCCACGCGCATCACGTGGATGAGCGGCAGCGTGGGCTTGCCCTCCGCGAGGTCGTCGCCGAGGTTCTTGCCGGTTTCCTGGAGGTCCCCGGAGTAGTCGAGCACGTCGTCGACGAGCTGGAACGCCGTTCCGAGGTGGGCGCCGTATTCGGTGAGGGCACGCTCGGCCTCGGGACCCGCGCCTCCGAGGATCGCCCCCACCTGCGTGGCCGCCTCGAAGAGCTTCGCGGTCTTGTAGCGGATCACGCGCAGGTACTGGGCCTCGTCGGTGTCGGCGTCGTGGACGTTGAGCAGCTGCAGCACCTCGCCCTCGGCGATCACGTTGGTCGCGTCGGCGAGCACCTTCATGATGCGCAGGCTCCCCGCCTCGACGATCATCTGGAAGGCGCGCGAGTAGAGGAAATCGCCCACCAGCACCGAGGCGGCGTTGCCGAACTCGGCGTTCGCGGTCTTGCGCCCGCGCCGCAGGCTCGACTCGTCGACCACGTCGTCGTGCAGGAGCGTCGCGGTGTGGATGAACTCGATCACCGCGGCGAGCTCGTGGCGGGCCGCGGCATCCGGCGCGAACGCGTTGGCGGCGAGGAGCACCAGCGCCGGGCGCAGGCGCTTGCCGCCGGAGCTCACGATGTAGCTCGCCACGGTGCGGATCAGCGCGACGTCGGAGTCGAGGCGGCGCCGGATCACCTCGTCGACCCGGGCGAGGTCGCGGGCGATGGGGGCGCGGATCGATTCGAGGCTGACGGGGGCGAGCGGATGGTTCATGGGGATTCGCGGCGCAGCTCGAGCACCCGCTGCCGCACCCGGGGACGCCCCGGACAAGTCTTTGACCCTACGAGGAATTTCGCGTATTATAGCGAGTTCGCTCGGGCGGAAAAGGCATCGAGGGGTTTCTTCGATCCTTCCTCCCGAAGCGGGAAAACGCGCAATCCCAGGAGTCCACAATGTACGCGGTCATAAAAACCGGCGGCAAGCAGTATCGCGTTGCCCCCGGCGAAAAGATCAAGATAGAACAGATACCGGCGGACGTTGGCGCCCAGATCGTCCTCGACCAGGTGCTCATGGTCGCGGACGGCGAGGCCGTGAAGCTCGGCAATCCGCTCGTGTCCGGGGCGAAGGTCTCGGCCACGGTGATCGCCCACGGGCGCGGCGCCAAGGTGAAGGTCTTCAAGCTTCGCCGCCGCAAGCACTACCAGAAGACGCAGGGGCACCGGCAGGGCTACACGGAGATCCGTGTGGACGCCATCGGCTAGCGACCGCGAGCGACGCATCGAGGAAACGGAAACATGGCACACAAGAAAGCAGGCGGGTCTTCCCGCAACGGCCGCGACTCCGAGGCGAAGCGCCTCGGCCTCAAGGCCTTCGGTGGCGAGCTCGTGAACGCGGGCTCGATCCTCGTCCGCCAGCGTGGCACCCAGTTCCACGCGGGGCGTCACGTGGGCACCGGCAAGGACCACACGCTCTTCGCGATGGTGACGGGCAAGGTGAAATACCGCGTCCAGGGCCCCGCGGGGAAGCGCACCGTGTCGATCGAGCCGGCGCAGGCCTGACGGCTCTTTACGCTCCGGCCGAAAGAGCCCCGTACGCGTACGGGGCTTTTTCGTTTGGGGCGCCACCATGCCCGACATCGCCCTCTTCCTCGCCGCCTCGGCGCTGCTCACGGTCGCGCCCGGGCCGGACATCCTCTACGTGCTCGCGCGCGGCGTGGCGCAGGGCCCGCGCGCCGGGGTCGCCGCCGCGCTCGGGTTCGCGACCGGCTGCATCTTCCACACGCTGCTCGCCGCGCTCGGCATCGCCGCCCTCATCCGCTCCTCGGAGCTCGCCTTCGACGCGGTGCGCTACGCGGGCGCGGCCTACCTCGCGTGGATCGGCGTGCAGGCCCTGCGGCACCGCGCGGCCTTCGCGCTGCAGGGCGAGGGCGGCGCGCGCGCCCTCGGCCTCATCTATCGCCAGAGCGTGCTCGGCAACATGATGAATCCCAAGGTGACGCTCTTCTTCCTCGCGTTCCTGCCGCAGTTCGTGGACGCGCGCGCGGGCCACGTGGGAGGGCAGATGGCGCTCCTCGGCGCGATCTTCATGGTGCAGACGGCGTTGATCTTCGGCGCGGTGGCGCTCTTCTCGGGCTGGATCGGAGCGTGGATCCGCCGCCGGCCGGCGATCGGCGCGCGCCTCAACGTCTTCGCCGGGCTCACCTTCATCGCGATCGGCATTCGCGTGGCGCTGCCGAGGTAGCCCGCCGTGAAATTCTTCGACGAGGCGAGGATCGAGGTCGCCGCGGGCAAGGGAGGCGACGGCGCGGCGTCCTTCCGGCGCGAGAAGTACGTGCCGCGCGGCGGGCCCGACGGCGGCGACGGCGGGCGCGGCGGCAGCGTCTGCGCCGTGGCGGATTCGAACCTCAACACGCTGATCGATTACCGCTACACGCGCATCTTCCGCGCCGCGAGCGGGGAGAACGGGCGCGGGAGCGACTGCAACGGGCGCGGCGCCGACGACGTCGTGCTGCGCGTGCCCGTGGGCACCGTGATCCGCGACGCCGAGAGCGGCGAGACGCTCGCCGACCTCGCGAAGGACGGCGAGCGGGCGCTCCTCGCGCGCGGGGGGCGCGGCGGGCTCGGCAACCTCCACTTCAAGTCGAGCGTGAACCGCGCCCCGCGCCAGTTCACGCGCGGCGAGCCCGGCGAGGCGCGCAGCCTCGAGCTGGAGCTGCGCGTGCTCGCGGACGTGGGCCTGCTCGGCATGCCGAACGCGGGCAAGTCCACCTTCATTCGCGCGGTCTCTTCGGCGCGGCCCAAGGTGGCGGACTACCCGTTCACGACGCTGCATCCGAACCTCGGCGTGGTGCGCGTGGACGTGAACCGCTCCTTCGTGCTCGCCGACATTCCGGGCCTCATCGAGGGCGCGGCCGAGGGCGCGGGGCTCGGGCACCAGTTCCTGCGCCACCTGCGCCGCACGCACCTGCTGCTGCACGTGGCGGACATGGCGCCGGTCGATCCCGCCGTCGACCCGGCCGCCGAGGTGCGCGCGCTCGCCGCGGAGCTGAAGAAGTACGATCCGTCGCTCGCGAAGAAGCCGCGCTGGCTGGTGCTCAACAAGGCGGACCTGCTCGATCCGGCCGAGCGCAAGCGGCGCGCCGCGGCGCTCGTGAAGAAGCTGCGCTGGACGAAGCCCTGGTTCGTGGTCTCGGCGATCGATGGCGGGGGCTGCCGCGAGGTGGCCTACGCGGTGATGAAGTTCCTCGAGTCGGAGCGGCGCGCGCCGGCGGCTCCGGCCCGCGCGCGCAGGAAGGCCCCGTGAGCGCCGCGCTGTCCGACGCGAAGCGCGTCGTGGTGAAGATCGGCTCCTCGCTCCTCACCAACGCGGGGGCCGGGCTCGACCGGGACGCCATCGCCGACTGGGTGCGCCAGATCGCGCGGCTGCGCGCGAGGGGCCTCGAGGTGCTCGTCGTCTCCTCGGGGGCGATCGCCGAAGGGATGAAGCGCCTCGCCTGGACGCGGCGCCCGCGCGCGGTGAACGAGCTGCAGGCCGCCGCAGCCGTGGGGCAGATGGGGCTCGTGCAGATGTGGGAATCGTGCTTCTCGGAGGTGGGGCTGCACACCGCGCAGGTGCTGCTCACCCACGAGGACCTGGGCGACCGGCGCCGCTACCTCAACGCGCGCACCACCCTCAAGACCCTCGTGGGCCTGGGCACGGTGCCCATCATCAACGAGAACGACACCGTCGTGGTGGACGAGATCCGCTTCGGCGACAACGACACCCTGGGCGCGCTGGTGACCAACCTCATCGAGGCCGACGCGCTCGTGATTCTCACGGACCAGAAGGGGCTCTACTCGGCCGACCCGCGCCGGGATCCCGCGGCGACGCTCGTCGAGCGCGGCACCGCGGGCGATCCCGCGCTCGAGCGCATGGCCGGAGGCGCGGGCTCGGCGATCGGCCGCGGCGGCATGCTCACCAAGGTGCTCGCCGCCAAGCGCGCCGCGCGCAGCGGCGCCCACACCGCGATCGCGTGGGGCCGCGAGCCCGACGTGCTCGTGCGGCTGTTCGCCGGCGAATCCACGGGAACGCTCCTCCTCGCCGAGACCGCGCCCGTGGCCGCGCGCAAGCAGTGGCTCGCCGACCACCTCAAGCCCTCGGGCCGGATCAGCCTCGACGCGGGCGCCGTGAAGGCGCTGGTGAAGGACGGCAAGAGCCTGCTCGCGATCGGCGCGACCGCCGTGGACGGCACGTTCGAGCGCGGCGAGGTCGTGAGCCTCGCCGGGCCCGACGGTCGCGAGATCGCCCGCGGGCTCGCCAACTACGGCTCGGCCGAGACCGCCCGCATCCTCGGCAAGCCCACATCCGAGATCGAGGCGGTCCTCGGCTACATCGCCGAGCCCGAGCTCATCCACCGCGACAACCTCGTCGTCCTGTAGCGCGCGAGCGGCTATACTCTCGCGGGGCCCATTGACCCCCAGGGAGACGAAGAACATGAACCTCGTGGACCGCGCGAAAAACATCGTGCTGCAACCGAAGGCGGAGTGGGCTGCGATCGCGGGTGAGCCGCACACGCTGCAGGAGCTCTACACCGGCTACGTGATGATCCTCGCCGCCATCCCGGCGGTCGCCTCGTTCATCGGCTATTCGCTCATCGGGGTGAGCACCTTCATCGGCACCTACCGCTGGCCGGTGACCGCGGGCGTCGCCCACATGGTGCTCTACTACGTCCTCACGCTCGGCTGGGTCTACGTGCTGGCGCTCATCATCGACGCGCTCGCGCCGAGCTTCGGCGGGGAGAAGAACTTCGCCCAGGCGCTCAAGGTGGCGGTCTTCTCGCCCACGGCCGCGTGGCTCGCCGGCGTGTTCTCGCTCATCCCGGTGCTGTCGATCCTGGGGATCGTGGGCCTGTACAGCCTCTACCTGCTCTACACGGGGTTGCCGCTGCTCATGCGCACGCCGCCCGAGAAGGCGCTCCCTTACACCGTCGTCGTGATCATCGTCGGCGTCGTGCTCGCGGTGATCGTGGGCGTCATCGCGGGCCTCGTGGTTCCGGGTCCGATGCGCGGATACTGAGGCCCCGCTAGTCGTCGGTGCCGAGGACGGGCGACGGCGGCGACGCCGGCCGCTGCGAGCGCGGGTGGCGGCGCCGGCGCCCGTAGGGCGAGACTCCGGGGATGGCGGGGCTCACCTCGAGGAAGCCCGCGAGCTGCTCGAGCCCCAGGCGGTAGACCTCGCGCTTGAAGTCGATCACCGCCTCGAGCGGGATCCAGTACTCGTGCCAGCGCCACGCGTCGAACTCGGGGTGCCCGCTCGCGCGCAGGCTGATGTCGCAGTCGCGGCCCATGAGGCGCAGCAGGAACCAGATCTGCTTCTGCCCCTTGTAGGTGCCGCGGTACTCGCGCCTCACCCAGTGCGTGGGGACGTCGTAGTGCAGCCAGTCGCGCGTGCGCCCGAGGATCTTCACGTGCCGCGCCTCGAGGCCCGTCTCCTCGTGCAGCTCGCGGTACATCGCCTGCTCGGGGCTCTCACCCGGCTTGATGCCTCCCTGGGGGAACTGCCACGCGTGTTCCTTCACGCGCTTGCCCCAGAAGACCTGGTTGCGGGTGTTCACGAGCACGATGGCGACGTTCGGGCGATATCCGTCCCGATCGATCATGGCGGTCACCATCCGATTTCATTGAGTTGATCGCATTTTTCCATAGTTTGCGAGCGCCCGCCACCGCAGGGCCCGGGCGGGTCGGCGTGTAGAATGGCTGGCTGCAAGCCGCTGATTCTTGGCCCAAAAACGAGCCTGACCCGCACTCCCCGGAGACCGCATGCGCGCCACCGAGTACTACCTGGCCACCCTGAAGGAAGCGCCCCAGGAGGCGGAGCTTCCGAGCCACAAGCTGATGCTCCGGGCGGGGCTCATCCGCAAGCTCGCGAGCGGCCTGTACTCCTGGATGCCGCTCGGGCTTAAGGTGCTGCGCAAGGTCGAGCAGGTGGTGCGCGAGGAGATGAACCGGGCCGGGGCGCTCGAGATCCTCGCCCCGCCCATCCAGCCCGCGGAGCTGTGGCGCGAGACCGGGCGCTGGGACCTCTACGGGCCGCTCATGCTGCGCATCCGCGACCGCGGCGAGCGCGAGTTCTGCTATGCGCCCACCGCCGAGGAAGTGCTCTGCGACATCGTGAGGAAGGAGGTGAAGAGCTACCGCCAGCTCCCCGTGAACCTCTACCAGATCCAGACCAAGTTCCGCGACGAGATCCGGCCGCGCTTCGGGGTCATGCGCGCGCGCGAGTTCGTGATGAAGGACGCGTACTCCTTCGACGCGGACTTCGAGGGCCTGAAGCGCAGCTATTCGGCGATGTACGACGCCTACACGCGCATCTTCACGCGCCTGGGGCTCGACTTCCGCGCCGTGGCGGCCGACACCGGCGAGATCGGCGGCACGGGCTCGCACGAGTTCCAGGTGATCGCGGGCTCGGGCGAGGACGCGATCGCCTACTGCGCCGCCTCGGGCTACGCGGCCAACGTCGAGCTCGCCGAGGCGCTCGCGCCCCGGGAGCCGCGCGCCGCGCCCGCGCACGAGATGCGCAAGATGAGCACGCCGGGCAAGCACACCTGCGAGGAGGTGAGCGAGTACCTCCACATCCCGATCGAGAAAACGGTGAAATCGATCGTCGTGATGCACGAGCCGGGCGAGGGCCGCGCGCCCGAGATGGCGATGCTGCTCGTGCGCGGCGACCATACGCTGAACGAGGTGAAGGTCTCGAAGCTGCCGCGCCTCAATCCCTTCCGGTTCGCCACCGACGCTGAGATCCGCACGCGCCTGAAGGCGCCGCCCGGCTCCCTGGGGCCGGTGGGGCAGCGCGGTCGCGAAGCGCAGCCGGGAACCGAAACGGCGCTCCGCGTGGTCGCCGACCGCACCGTGGCCGCCATGAGCGACTTCTGCACCGGGGCGAACGAGGAGGGCTTCCACCTCACGGGCGTCAACTGGGGCCGCGACCTCGCCGAGCCCGAGGTGGCCGACATCCGCAACGTCGTCGCGGGCGACCCCTCGCCCGACGGCAAGGGCATTCTCGAGGTCGCGCGCGGCATCGAGGTGGGGCACGTGTTCCAGCTGCGCACGGCCTACACCGAAAAGATGGGCGTCACCTACATCGACGAGAAGGGGGCGACGCGCCCCATGGAGATGGGCTGCTACGGCATCGGCGTGACGCGCGTGGTCGCCGCGGCGATCGAGCAGAACCACGACGAGCGCGGGATCATCTGGCCCGATCCCATGGCGCCCTTCGTCGTGGCCGTGGTGCCCATGGGCTACCGCAAGAGCGACGCGGTGAAGGCGGCGGCCGACAGCCTGCACGCGGCCCTCGAGGCCGCGGGCGTCGAGGTGCTACTCGACGACCGCGACGAGCGCCCCGGGGTGCTGCTCGCCGACCAGGAGCTCATCGGCATCCCGCATCGCCTCGTGGTGGGCGAGCGCGGGCTCAAGGAAGGCGTGGTCGAGTACCAGCACCGGCGCGAGGCGGCGCCGACGCGGGTGGCCCTCGACGAGGCGGCCGCGTTCGTGCGGTCGCGCCTTCGCGATGGGAAACCCGGCTAGGGGGCTCGCGCTCGCGGCGCTCGGCGCGGCGCTCGCGCTTCCCGGCGCGGTCCTGGCGGGCGCCCAGCGCTACGAGGTCCTGTCGGCCTCCGTGCGCGCCTCGCTTTCCCGCGCGGTGAACGAGCGCGCGACGGTCGACATGGCCGACATGGACCTGCGCGCCTGGGTGCGCGCGATGACCCCCCGGGTGCAGGGGCGCTATTTCGCCGACGAGGATTCGGCGCGCGGCTTCCTCGCGCTCGTGCGCTACGAGGCGCTGCGCGCGGGGCTCGACCCCCAGCTCGTGCTCGCGGTGATCGACGTGGAGAGCCATTTCCGCAAGTACGCGGTCTCGCGCGCGGGGGCGCGCGGGTACATGCAGGTCATGCCCTTCTGGGTGAAGGAGATCGGCGTGCCGGGCCAGGACCTCTTCGTCGAGCGCACCAACCTGCGCTACGGCTGCACGATCCTGCGCTACTACATCGACCAGGAGCACGGCAACCTCGTGAAGGCCCTCGCGCGCTACAACGGCACCCTCGGCCAGGCGGACTACGTGAACCGCGTGACGAAGGCGTGGAAGGACCGCTGGGCGCTCTGAGCGCCGCCCGCTACGCGCGAGCGCCGTCGCGCGCGCCCGCGGTGAGCCGCTCGAGGAACTTGCGGTCCACGGGCCCGACGCGGTCGTAGACCACGCGCCCCTGCGGATCGTAGATGCGCGTGGTGGGCAGCACGTGGGCGTGCCCGAGCTGGCCCTCCACCGCGTGGCTCGTGATCACGAGCGGATAGGTGTGCCCGAGCTTCGCGGCGAGGCGCGTCGCGTCGGCCGCGTCCCCGGAGTCCGCGGCCACCCCGATCACCTCGACCTCGGGATGGGCGCGGGCGAAGGCGGCGATCTCCGGGATCTCGGCGACGCACGGCCCGCACCACGTGGCCCAGAAGTTCACGACGACCCAGCGGCCGCGGTCGTCGTCGAGCCGGTGGTGGCGCCCCTGGGTATCGACCACGTCGAAGCCGGCGGCCTGGGCCGTGGCGACGGCGGCGATTGCGGCGAGCAGCAGAAGCGGGCGCAGGAAGGATCGCGGGCGGATCATCGGGAGAGCGCGTCGGAAGGGGGCGATTCGGGAGCGGGCGTGGCTTCAAGCTTACTCGAAAGCGTGGCGAGCGGGCGCTCGAGCCCCTCGCGCATCTCGGCGGCGGCGCGCGCGAAGTCCTTCGAGATCTCGGCCCACTCCTCGGGGCGCATGCCGCCCACGGGCGCCACGGCCGCCTCGTAGAGCTCGCCCACGGTCGCGTGCTCCGGGTCCTCCGCGAGGACGAATTGCCCGCGCCCCGCGCGCTCGACGATGCCCGCCTCGGAAAGCCGCGCGAGCAGGTCGTCGAGCTCGGGAGCGGGCAGCACCGCATCCCGGCGCAGCCGCTCGAAGCCGAGCGCGGCGGGATAGGCCGCCGCGAGGCGCCCGGCCACGCGCACCGCCTCGTGGAAGCGCGTGCCGGGGCGGTCCGCGCGGGTCCACAGGTGCGCGTGCCAGTAGCCCGCGCACGCCGTGATCTCCGCCCCGAGAAGCACGACCATCCACGACAGCTCCAGCCAGACGAGGAAGATCGGCACCGCCGCGAAGGCGCCGTAGACCAGGCTGTAGGTGGTCGCGTGGCGCACGTAGACCGCAAAGAGCTCCTTGGCCGCCTCGAAGAGCACCGCCGCCACGCCGGCGCCGACGAGCGCGTGGCGCCAGGGCACGCGGCGGTGGGGAACGATCTTGTAGACGAGGAAGAACGCGACCGCCGTGAGGACCACGGGCGCAGCCTCCACCAGCGCGGCCTGCGAAGCGCCCACGACCGACGCGAGCCCCACCGGAGCCGACAGCACGTAGGTCGTGACGGCCATTCCGATGCCGACGAGGACGGGCCCCGCCACGAGCACCGCGACGTAGCCCGGGACCAGCACCCAGTACGGGCGGCGCCTGCGCACGCGCCAGATCGCGTTGAGCGAGCGGTCGATGATGAGCATCGTGGCCACCGCGAGCACCAGCACCGCCGCGAGGCCCGGCCAGGTGAGGCGGCGGGCGTTGCGCGCGAAGTCGTCGAGGTACGTTCCGATGACGCGCTCGGCCGCGGCGGGCGCGAGGTTCGCGAGCAGGAAGTCCCTCGCCTGGGCCATCGCCGAGGCGAAGAGCGGCGTGGAGGACAGCAGCGCGACCCCCACGGCGAAGCTCGGGACGATCGCGAGCAGCGTCGTGTACGTGAGGTTGCCCGCCATCTGGGGGCAGCGGTCCTCGGACCAGCGCCGCAGCACGAAGCGCGCGAAGCCGAGGAGGTCGAGGACGAGGTCGATCAGGCGGCGCATCGCGCGGTCTCGCGGCACCCGTACGGTGAGGCGGAGCGACGTATCATGGTACCCGTGAAATCCGCCGCCTGGCTCGCGGCCGTGGCCTGTCTCGTGGCGCTCGCCCTGCTGTGCGCCGCGTGGGAGCTCTTCCTCGCGCCGGTGAAGCCGGGCGGCTCCTGGCTCGCGGCGAAGGCGCTCCCCCTGCTCGCGCCGCTCCCCGGCGTCCTGCGCGCTCGCCGCTACACGTTCCAGTGGAGCACCCTTCTCATCTGGGCGTACTTCGCCGAGGGCGTGACGCGCGCGATATCGGACCGCGGGCCCTCGGTGCCCCTCGCGGCCCTGGAGATCGCGCTCGCGCTCGGCTATTTCGTCTCGGCGGTGGCCTTCCTGCGCGAGCGCGGCGACGGGGCGTGAGGGCTCACGGTCTGGCGCGCGCTCACCGCGGCGATCGAGATCTCGCGCAGGAACACCATCAGGCAGGCGGTGAGCGCGGCCAGCGCCGCGACGAAGAGCACGGCCACTTCCCGGGCGACGTTGGCCGCGATGAACGCGCCCGCGAAGGCGGTGCCGATCAGGACGCAGACGAACAGCGCAGCGAGCACGGCGAGCGCCGTCGCCCAGATCACGAGCGAGATCCGCCGGTGGAGCATCGCGAGCTCCCGCGTGGCCTGCTCGCGCCGCTCGTTCACGTACTCGGGGAGGTGCTCCTCGAGGATCCGGCGCCGGTCCACGGCGCGCGCGAGCCGGGCCACGAGCACGTTGATGATGGTGCCGATCGCGGTGAGCAGGAACACCGGCGCCACCGCGATCTGGATCACGCGGGCGATGTCGGCGAACTGGGTCTCGTGGGGCACGGCCGGACTCTAGGTCCGCCGGGAGAGCGCGTCAAGCGCGCCCGCGGGCGAGGCGCGCACGGGCGAAGGCGAGCGCCACGGGCACGAGGCTCAGCGCGACGATCCCCGCGATCATGAGGCTCAGGTTCGCGCGCACCCACGGGACGTTCCCGAAGAAGTAGCCGCCGTAGCCGAGCAGCCCCACCCACGCGACGGCCCCCGCGGCGTTGTACGCCGCGAAGCGCGGCCCCTCCATGGAGGCGAGGCCCGCCACGAACGGAACGTAGGTGCGAACGATGGGCAGGAAGCGCGAGAGCACGACCGCCCGGCCGCCGTAGCGCTCGTAGAACGCGTGCGCCCGGGCGAGGTGCGCGGGATTCAGCCACCGCGCGCCCTCCTCGCGGAAGTAGCGCCGCCCGAGCCACCGCCCGATCGCGTAGTTCGCGCAGTTGCCGAGGAAGGCCGCGACCGCGAGGAGCGCGGCGAGCAGGTGCATGTCGAGCGCCCCGCCCGCGGCGACCGCGCCCGCCACGAAGAGCAGCGAATCCCCCGGCAGGAACGGGGTCACCACGAGGCCCGTCTCGGCGAAGACGATCGCGAAGAGGATCGCGTATACCCATGCCCCGTACTCGGCCACGAGGCGCAGCAGGTGCGCGTCGAGGTGCAGGACGAGGCCGACGAGGTCCAAGCGAGCGGCGCCGCCCTCTAGGGCACGGGGTGCTCGGCGACCTTGCGCTCCGGCTTCACGAAGTCCTCGCGCGAGGCGCCGAGGTACATCGCGACGGGGCAGGCGACCAGCACCGAGGAGTAGATGCCGAAGAGGATGCCCACGGTGAGCGCGAGCGCGAAGTAGTGCAGGCTCTCGCCGCCGAAGAAGAAGATCGACAGCACCATCATCTGCGTGCACCCGTGGGTGATGATGGTGCGCGAGATGGTGCCCGTGATCGAGGCGTCCATGATGTGCGCCACCGCGGACTTGCGCATCTTGCGGAAGTTCTCCCGCACCCGGTCGAACACCACGACCGACTCGTTCACCGAGTAGCCGAAGACCGCGAGCACGGCGGCGAGCACCGGCAGCGAGAACTCCCACTGGAAGAACGCGAAGAAGCCCAGGATGATCACCACGTCGTGCAGGTTCGCGATGATGGTGGCGACCGCGAAGCGCCACTCGAAGCGGAAGGCGAGGTAGATCACCACGCCGATGCAGACGAACAGGAGCGCGAGCCCCCCGTCGGTGGCGAGCTCCTTGCCTACCTGGCCGCCCACGTAGTCGCGGCGCTTGAGCTCGGCGGTCGGGTCGTCGGCCTTGAGCGCGTTCATCACCTCGTCGGCCTGCTTCTCCATGAGCGCGTTCTGGGCCTTCTCGTCGGCCATGGGCCTGAGCGCGAGGCGCACCAGCACGTCGCGCGAGCTGCCGAAGTTGAGGACCTCCTCGCCCGTGATGCCGTGCTTCTCGAGCGCCGCGCGGATGCGCCCCGTGTCCGCGACGTGCGGGTAGCTCACCTCGAGCACGGTGCCGCCGGTGAACTCGATGGAGAAGTGCAGCCCCTTCGTCGCGAGGAACACCACCGCCAGCACGAAGACGATCGCCGACACCACGTTGAACACCAGCGCGTGGCGCATGAAGGGGATGGTGCGGCGGATCTTGAAGAATTCCATGGCCTAGACCGCCGCCTTCCCGGGCTGGTGCCAGGACGTGTCGCCGATCGAGAGCTTCGGCACCTTCCTGCGCCCGCCGTAGATGAGGTTCACGATTCCGCGCGAGACCACCACGGCGCTGAAGATCGAGGTGAGGATGCCCAGGCAGTGCACCACGGCGAACCCGCGCACCGGCCCGGAGCCGAAGGCGAGCAGCATCAGGCCCACGATGAGCGTGGTCACGTTGGAGTCGAGGATCGTGCCGAAGGCGCGCTCGTAGCCCGCCTGGATCGACATCTGCGGGGTCATGCCGGCGCGCAGCTCCTCGCGCACGCGCTCGTTGATGAGCACGTTGGCGTCGATCGCCATGCCGAGGGTGAGCGCGATGGCCGCGATGCCCGGCAGGGTGAGCGTCGCCTGCAGCATCGACAGCAGCGCCACGAGGAAGAGCAGGTTGCACGCGAGCGCGACCACCGAGATCAGGCCGAACATCACGTAGTACAGCGACATGAAGACCGCGATGGCGGCGAAGCCCCAGAGCACCGCGTGGAAGCCCTTCTCGATGTTCTCCTTGCCCAGGCTCGGGCCGACCGTGCGCTCCTCGATGATGTCCATGTTGGCCGCGAGCGCCCCGGCGCGCAGCAGGAGCGCCAGGTCCTTCGCCTCGTTGATGTCCTGCAGGCCCGTGATGCGGAAGTTGGCCCCGAACTCCTCCTGGATGGTGGGCCACATCGCGACCGCCGTGCCGGTCTTCTCGACGAGCAGGATCGCCATGCGCTTGCCGACGTTCTCGCGCGTGACCTGGCGCATCACGCGCCCGCCCGCGCTGTCGAGCTTCACGTTCACCACGGGCGAGCCGGTCTGCTGGTCGAAGTTCGCCTGGGCGTCGGTGATGCGGTCGCCGCCGATCACGAGCGAGCGGCGCACGAGCACCGGGGCGCCGTTGCGCTGGTCGTAGAACTTGTCGGTTCCGAACGGCGCGGGCTGGTCCTTGTACTGCGCGAAGGCGTCCTCGCCCCGGCCCTGGGCGTACTCCTCGGCGACCAGCCGGATCTCGAGCGTGGCGGTGCGGCCGATGATCTCCTTCGCGTGCTCCGGGTCCTGCACGCCGGCGAGCTCGACGATGATGCGATCCGCCCCCTGCTGCTGCACGATGGGCTCGGCCACCCCGAGCTCGTTCACGCGGTTGCGCAGGGTCTGGATGTTCTGCTGCAGCGCCGCCTCCTGGTTCGCCTTCACCACCTGGGGCTTCACCGTGGCGACGAGCTGGCCCTCGGCGCCCGTATCCTGCTCGCGCACGTCGAGGTCGGGCATGTCGGCGCCGAGCTCGCGCAGCGCCGCCGCCTCCTGGTCCTTCTCGCGGAAGCGGATCACGATCCGGTCGCCTTCGCGCGTGAGGCCCGAGTAGTAGATCTTCTTGTCGCGCAGCGTCGAGCGCACGTCCGAGGCGTAGCGCTCGACCTGCTTCACCGCCGCGGTCTTCATGTCCACCTGCAGCAGGAAGTGCACGCCCCCGCGCAGGTCGAGGCCCAGGTACATGGGCTTGGCGCCGAGGGCCTGGAGCCAGCGCGGCGAGTTGGGCACGAGGTTGAGCGCCGCGCCGTAGGCGTTGGCGTCGATGTTGGCCTGCGCGATGTCGCGGGCCTTGAGCTGCTCGTCGGTGTCGGCGAACCGCAGGCTGAGCTTGCCGTCCTTGAGGTCGGCCCCGGTGGGAGTGACGTGGGCGCTCCTGAGCGCCGCCTCGATCTTGTCGCGCAGCTCCTCGTCCACCCGGATCGCGGTACGCTTGCCGGAGACCTCGACGGCGGGCACCTCGCCGAAGAGGTTCGGCAGGGCGTAGACGATCGATACGAGCAGCGCGACCGCGACGATCGCGTACTTCCAGGCCGGATACCGGTTCATCGCCTTACTGGGCGTCCTTGATGGTGCCCTTCGGGAGCAGCTGGGTCACGGCCTGCTTCTGCACCTGGACCGTCACGTTGGGCGCGATCTCGAGCGAGAGGTAGTTGTCCGAGATCCTCGCCACCTTCCCGAGCAGGCCCACCGCCACCACCTCGTCGCCCTTCTGCAGGCCCTCGAGCATGGTCTTGTGCTCCTTCGCCTTCTTCATCTGCGGCCGGATCATGAGGAAGTAGAGGACCACGAACATCAGGACGATGGGCAGCATGCCCACCAGCGTGTCGCTGCCCTGGGCCGCGCCCGCGGCCTGGGCGTATGCGGTGCCGATCATGGGAACTCCGGACGGAAAGGTCTGGCGCGGCGGGCTTTCCCTCGCTAGCCAGCCTGCGATTCTATCATGCGCCCGGCGGCGAAGCGCCGCCGGAACTCGCCGAGATCCCTGGCCGCGATCGCCTCGCGCAGCCCGCGCATGAGCTCCAGGTAGTAGTGCAGGTTGTGGATCGTGTTCAGGCGCGCCCCCAGGATCTCCCCGGCCCGGTGCAGGTGGTGCAGGTAGGCGCGGCTGAAGCGCCGGCACGTGTAGCAGGCGCACTCGGGGTCGAGGGGGCCCGGGTCGTCGCGGTGGCGCGCGTTCTTGATCTTCACGTCGCCGCGGCGCGTGTAGAGCCACCCGTTGCGGGCGTTCCTCGTGGGCAGCACGCAGTCGAAGAGGTCGATCCCGGCAGCCACCGCCGCCACGATGTCCTCGGGCGTGCCCACTCCCATGAGGTAGCGCGGCGCGCCCGGGGGCAGGCGCGGGGCCGCGTGGGCGACGATCCGCTCCATGTCCTCCTTCGGCTCGCCCACGGACACGCCGCCCAGCGCGTAGCCGTCGAAGCCGATCCCGGCGAGCGCCCCGAGCGACTCGTCGCGCAGGTCCTCGAACATGCCGCCCTGCACGATGCCGAAGACCGCTCCGGGGTCGCCCTCGTGCGCGCGCTTCGAGCGCTCGGCCCAGCGCAGCGAAAGCCGCATCGAGGCCGCGGCCTCGTCGCGCGTGGCGGGGTAGCCCGTGCACTCGTCGAAGACCATCGCCACGTCGCTCGCCAGCACGCGCTGGATGCGCATCGCCTCCTCGGGAGTGAGGAAGAGCCGGTCGCCGTTCACCGGCGACTGGAAGGCGACTCCCTCCTCGCTCACCTTGCGCAGCGCGCCCAGGCTGAAGACCTGGAAGCCCCCCGAGTCGGTGAGGATGGGCCCGTCCCAGCCCATGAAGCGGTGGAGCCCTCCCACCCGCTCGATCACCGCGAGGCCCGGCCGCAGCCACAGGTGGAACGTGTTGCCGAGCACGATCTGCGCGCCCAGCTCCACGAGCTCCGCGGGGCTCACCGCCTTCACCGTGCCGTAGGTGCCCACCGGCATGAAGGCGGGCGTGTCGACCGTGCCGTGGGCGAGCTCGAGGCGCGCGCGCCGCGCGGCCCCGTCGGTGGCGAGGACCTCGAAGCGCATCAGCGCCAGTGCGGCGGATAGGTCTTGTCGAAGTACGGCATCGACTCGATGCGCGCAGCCCACGCCGCGAGGGCCGCGGGGATGAGCTCCGTGAGCTTCGACTCGGGCTTGCGCGCGGTGATCCGCTTCACGTAGGCCACCATGGGATAGAGCACCAGGTCCGCGGCCGTGGGCGCGCCGCCGGCGAGGTAGTCGCCGCGCAGCTCGTCGGCGAAATAGGCGAGCTCCGCGGCCACGCGAGCGCGCGCCTCGGCGACCTTCGCCGCGTCCGGCGCCGCATCGCCCTTCCAGAAGTACTCGTCCACGATCCGGTCCAGGCCCTGCAGGTTCAGGTACTCCTGCGCCTCGCGCGAGAGACGCCGGATGCGCGCGCGCGACCGGGCGTCGCCCGCATAGAGCGCCGGCGCATTCGGCGCGAAGCGCTCGTCGAGGTACTCGAGGATCGCTTCCGACTCCCACAGGGCGAAGCCGTCGTCCACGATCGTGGGCACCTGGTGGCGCGGGTTGATCGCGACGAACTCGGGCTTCTTCGTGTCTCCCGCGGAGAACGAGAGCACCCTGAGCTCGTAGGGAACGCGCAGCTGCTCGAGCGCGAGCCACACGCGCCAGGAGTAGGGCGAGCCGTGACCGTGGTAGAAGGTGAGTGCCATTTCGCGAGCCTCCTTTGCGTTGGATTGTTGGTTCTCAGCCGTCGAGGCGCAATCCCTCGAGCGGAACGGCGGGGCGGCGCGCGGCCACGAGGTCGGCGATCACGCGGCCCGTCCCCAGGGCGAGCGTGAACCCGAGCGCCCCGTGGCCCGCGTCGAGCAACAGGTTCGAGCAGGGCGTGGCGCCCAGCACCGGCGTGCCGCGGGGCGTGGCGGGCCTCAGCCCGCACCAGGGCTGCAGGCGGGAGAAGTCGCTCGCGTCGGGGAAGGCCGAGCGCACCTCGGCCACGAGCTGCCCCACGCGATCCGTGTCGATCGACGCGGTGCGACCGGCGAGGTCGGCCATGCCCGCCACGCGCAGCTCCCCGCCGAGGCGCGCGTAGACGATCTTGCGCTGGTAGTCGGTCACGCTGATGCGCGGCGCGCCCGCCTCGCTCGTGATGGGGAGCGTCAGGCTGTAGCCCTTGAGCGGATAGACCGGAAGGCGCATGCCGAGCGGCTTCACGATCGCCGGGGCCGCGGTGCCGAGCGCCACCACGTAGCGGTCGGCCTCGAAGACGCCGTGGGAGGTCTCGACGCCGATCACGCGCCGCCCGAGGGCGAGGAGCCGCGCGACCGAGACGCCGAAGCGCATCGCGACCGGGTTCGGGCCGGCCGCCATGAGGCGCGCGAGCTCGTTCGCGAACTTGAAGCAGTCGCCCGCGTCCTCGCTCGGGGTGTAGATCGCGCCGGCGATGCGCGGGGCCATCGCCTCGAGCGCGGGCTCCACCTCGACGGTGCGGCGCGCGTCGAGCGCCTCCTGCTCGCAGCCGAGGCTCGCCTGGTAATCGAGGAGGCGGCGCGCCGACTCGAAGGAGCCGCGGTCGGTGTGCACCACGAGCTTGCCGTTCCTCACGTAGTCGAAGTCGATCGGGTGCGCCGCGATGAGCTCGTGCATGAGCGAGCGGCTGTAGAAGGCGAGGCGCAGCAGCCGGCGCGTGGTCTCGTCGGACCGGCTCCGCGTGCACGCGGCGAGGAAGGCCGCGATCCAGCGCCACTGCTCCGCGTCCCATTCCGGCACGAACTTGAGGGGGGAATCGCGCCGCAGCAGCCACGGCGGGATCTTCGGGATCACCGAGGGGCTCGCGAGGGGCGCCACGTAGCTGTAGGAGAGCTGGCCGCCGTTCGCGAAGCTCGTCTCGAGCGCGACCGCGCCGTTTCTCTCGAGCACCGTCACCTCGTGCCCGTCCTTCCACAGGTACCAGGCGGCGGCGACGCCGGCGACGCCGGCTCCGAGGACGAGGACCTTCACGCAAGGAAAAAGGGCCGCGCGAGGCGGCCCTTTCGCGCCCGGGCGCGCGCTACCAGCGCACCAGCAGCGGCACGATGAGCAGCGCCACGATGTTGATGATCTTGATGAGCGGGTTCACCGCCGGTCCGGCGGTGTCCTTGTAGGGGTCGCCCACCGTGTCGCCCGTCACCGCGGCCTTGTGGGCGTCGCTGCCCTTGCCGCCGTGGTGGCCGTCCTCGATGTACTTCTTGGCGTTGTCCCACGCGCCGCCGCCCGTGCACATCGAGATCGCGACGAAGAGCCCCGTCACGATCGTGCCCATGAGCATCCCGCCGAGCGCCTGGATGCCCGCGTCGCGCCCCATGATCGCGCCGACGATGAGCGCCACGGCGATGGGCGAGAGCACCGGCAGCAGCGACGGCACCATCATCTCCTTGATCGCGCCGCGGGTGAGCATGTCCACCGCGCGCGAGTAGTCGGGCTTCGCCGTGCCCTGCATGATGCCCTTGATCTCGCGGAACTGGCGGCGCACCTCCTCCACCACCGAGCCGGCGCAGCGCCCCACCGCCTCCATCGCCATCGCGCCGAAGAGGTAGGGAATGAGGCCCCCGGCGAACAGGCCGATGATCACCGCGGGGTTCGAGAGCTGGAAGTCGAGGTGCCGGCCCGCCTCCTCGAGGCGGTGCGTGTAGTCGGCGAAGAGCACCAGCGCCGCGAGGCCCGCGGAGCCGATCGCGTAGCCCTTGGTGACCGCCTTCGTCGTGTTGCCGACCGCGTCCAGCGGATCGGTCACGCTGCGCACGTCCTTCGGCAGCTCCGCCATCTCCGCGATGCCGCCGGCGTTGTCCGTGATCGGGCCGTAGGCGTCGAGCGCGACGATGATGCCGGCCATGGACAGCATCGAGGTCGCCGCGATCGCGATCCCGTAGAGTCCCGCGAGCTGGTACGCCGCCCAGATCGCGAGGCACACCGAGCGCACCGGCCACGCGGTCGAGCGCATCGACACGCCGATCCCCGCGATGATGTTGGTCGCGTGCCCCTTCGTGGAGGCCTCCGCGATGTGCCTTACCGGCGAATAGTCGGTGCCCGTGTAGAACTCGGTGATGATCACCATGAGGGCGGTGAGCACCAGCCCCACGACGCAACAGCCCACCAGCTTCGCCACCGTGAGGCCGGGAGAGGCCGCGACCACGTCGTGCATCATCCAGTCGGTCACGAAGTA
>Ga0187776_10000234_pt1 | contig 26940 bp, 25 predicted proteins | sample 0216_BV02_MP12_2_FD_132426 | JGI IMG/M metagenome (GOLD analysis project Ga0187776, IMG submission 132426) | Tropical peat soil microbial communities from peatlands in Department of Meta, Colombia - 0216_BV02_MP12_20_MG | ecosystem: Environmental > Terrestrial > Soil > Wetlands > Peat | place...
AGATGATTGCTGACGTAATGTCGCGATTTGCAAGTCAATCAACTGAAGGACTTCTCGTTTGGATGGCGGAGGCTCTTGAGCGCAACGCTTAGGGCGAAGAAACGGCGCAAACCTGCGAAATCGCCTGTTTACAACACCAATAACCATTCGAGGCTGCGACAAGCGGTGAGCTTACAATTCTGGTTCGACTGAAGCCCCAAGTTTGGCTAGGGCTTAAGGAGACCTGAACCATGAGTTCCTTTGCAATCAGCGTGATCGCGTTCGCCTGTGTGTTCGGAGGCGCATTGGCTGGCATGCTTCTTCGGGGTGTGCTGCCCCAGCACCATCTCAGTGCTGATTCGAAGGACACGGTGAAACTGGGCATGGCGTTGGTCTCCACTATGTCTGCACTGGTTCTTGGTTTGCTAGTCTCTTCGGCAAAAAGCTTCTACGACACCCAGGGCGCCGAACTGAACCAGATTTCGGCCGACATCGTGGCGCTGGATCGCCTGCTGGCCCATTATGGGCCGGAGACGAACGAAGCACGCGAGGTGCTGCGTGGCGCCGTTCTCAGGCAGCTTGAACGACTCTGGCCGCGGGAAGGCACACGGTCGGAAGCGCTAGGAACCTCTGAGGCTCTCCTCGAAAAAATTCAGGGACTCTCGCCCAAAGACGACAAGCAACGCTCGCTTCAAGCTCAGGCGCTCAATATTGCGATTAGTGTCGGGCGAATCCGCTGGTTGATGTACGCGCAGGGAAATGCCTCGGTTTCCAAGCCCTTGCTGGTAATCATGGTCTTCTGGCTTACTGTGGTTTTCGTCAGCTTCGGCCTGTTCGCACCTCACAACCTGACCACCATCGCTAGCCTCATGGCTGCTGCGTTGTCGGTTTCTGGCGCGATCTTTCTTATCCTGGAGATGTATTCGCCTTTTGGCGGTCTGATTCAGATCTCGAGCGCTCCCCTCCGCTCTGCGCTGACACACCTTGGCCAGTAGCATAAGGAACGCACCCCACAGTCATCCCAACGCTCTGCTCTGAAAATGCAGGGGGACGCGCCGCGCCCGTCAATTGTCGAAATATCCCCCGATTTCACTCATTGACCTTGGCCAACAGGCAAACAGACGGCGCAAGCTGGTGTAATCGCCTGTTACAAGTGAGTTTTGTGGGGAAATTTTGTTTCGGCCTTTTTCCTCTTTATAGGTTATTGAGGGAAATGGCGGGGACGACGAGACTCGAACTCGCGACCTCTGCCGTGACAGGGCAGCGTTCTAACCAACTGAACTACGTCCCCGCTTTTCGGGTGAACCGTCGGCGGAATGGTGGGCAGTGCAGGACTCGAACCTGCGACCTCCTGCTTGTAAGGCAGGCGCTCTAACCAGCTGAGCTAACCGCCCTCTGTGCCTTCTCTCCTCAGAATCTCACAGGGACAGAGGGACAGCAATTCAGTATACGTGAGGGCAGAAAAGTTGGTCAATTTGCCACGCGGCATCAGCGCTCAACCGCGCGGGCCAGTCGAGGCACAAGCGCCCATGGCAAGAGCTATTGCCCCACCCGGTAGCACGCGGCGAGGCTTAGGGGCGACCATCGGGCTCATGCCCCTGGCGATCGGTCCCCTTCCCGTCCCAACATTTCCTGCATTTGTCACCGGCACACTTGCCACTTGGTACCCACGCTGCTTAGCATTGATCAACGGCCGCGTTGACGTGGGGCTCTCATAAGTCAGACTTTCGTGGATTGCAGTCAGCTCCCGCAATCCGCCGCTGTCGAGAGATAAATTACAGACGAGTGACCGTCTCCACCCCAATTCGAATCAGCGAGTCCGCGGTCGTCACGCGCGCGACAGGCGCCAGCACGCGCGTTGTCTCGGTGGACATGCTGCGAGGCCTGGCGATGGTACTGATGGCACTCGATCATACCCGTGATTTTCTAACTCATCTGCGGTTTCCACCCGAACTCCTCAGCCAGACCTACGGGGCACTGTTCTTTACACGATGGATCACGCATTTCTGCGCACCGATTTTCTTCTTCCTCGCCGGGACGGGAGTTTATTTGTCGAGCACGCGTGGCAAGTCACTCAGCCAGATCTCGCGCTTCCTCTGGACCCGCGGACTGTGGCTCGTGTTGCTTGAGCTGACGGTGATTTGGTTTGGCTGGACCTTCGTGCCTCATGTCGGAGGTGCTGCGATCGTGATCTGGGCGCTGGGCTGGAGCATGGTCCTGATGGCGGCCATCGTGCGCCTCCCCTTCCCCGCAATTGCGGTGCTGAGTTTGGGAATGATCGCTACTCACAATTTGCTGGATCCCATCAATCCAGCCAGTTTCGGCAGATATTCGTGGGTATGGCTGACTCTGCACGTTCCCGGTTTTTACCTGATTAAGCCTCCGCAAACGGGCTTTTTCATTCTTTATCCTCTTATTCCCTGGGTAGGCGTCATGGCTGCGGGTTACTGCTTTGGCGCGTTAGTGACGAAGCCGCCCGAGGAACGGCGGAGGGTGTTTTTCCGGCTCGGCCTCGCCTTGACGCTTACGTTCTTAATGCTGCGTGGCCTGAATCTCTACGGCAACAGTCCCGCCGGACTTGGTTTTGGCTTTCCCTTTTCCGCCGGACCCTGGCAGGTTCAGCACTCGCTCAGCTTGACGGTAATCTCATTCTTCAACACTGAGAAATACCCGCCCTCTTTGCAATACCTGCTGATGACGCTTGGACCGTCGCTAATACTTCTCGCCGGCTTTGAATGTTTAAATCCGTCCGGTCGTCTGGGCAGAGTACTTCTGGTCTTTGGCCGCGTGCCGATGTTCTATTACGTTTTGCACATTTATCTCATCCATCTCATGGCCGTGGGCGTAGGGCTCTTATTCCACCAGCCCGTTTCCTGGCTGCTGCATGGTGGAGCTTTCCTTTCCTCTCCGCCGCCTGGTTACGGGCACAATCTGCCATTCATCTACCTGATGTGGCTGACCGTGGTGGCAATCCTCTACTTCCCTTGCCGCTGGTTCATGCGACTTAAAGAGCGACGCAAGGATTGGTGGCTTAGCTATCTCTGAGCCATCCCTGACATGCTTACGCTCGATCCATCATCTGAAGCAGCTTTTGCTTCACCTCAGGCCATTCTTCTGCCACGATGGAATATCGGGCGGAGTCGCGAGCGGTGTGGTCCACGGCTATTTTGTGAGCGCGAAGAATTCCTTCGAATTGTCCTCCGATGCGTTCCAGCGCGGCGCGCGAGCGCTGGTTTCGCGCGTCGGTGTGAAAACAGACGCGAAGCACCTTCCAGGTCTCGAAGGCGTGCGACAGCATGAGCAGCTTAGCTTCAGTGTTGGCGGCGGTCCGGATGGCAGAAGGCGTCAGCCAGGTGTAGCCGATCTCACAAACATCAGGTGTGCCGCGGTCATTTTTTCTGGGGTGCCGGTCGGGCCACGACCAGCGCTCGACATTCCAGAATCGGGTGGAACCGATCACCTGGCCGTCAGTTATGCGCACGGTCGCAAAGGGCAGCGCGGTTCCTTCGTCTTGCCAGGCGAGGGCGGTATCGATGTATTTGGCGGCCTCGGCCTTACTTTGTGGGACGGGGGTCCACTGATACAGTGAGGGATCGGCTGCGGCAGCAGCCACCAGCCCATCGACATGGTGATGTCCGAGCGGCTCGAGACGAATAACTTTTCCCTGCAGCACAATCCCATCCGTTCCCATGGAGCTACTATGCAACGTCAAGGTTGCGTCCGGCAACTTCGGCTGCTTCGGAGGTGCGACCGTCCACCGATACAGGCGCACAGGTCACACGCTTGCGCATCACTGTTATTCTCTTTTCGGTGCGCCGACTTGTAATCAATGCCGATGACTTCGGGCTGACTCCAGGAGTCAACCGGGGCATCGCCGAAGCTCATGAACATGGCATCGTCACCTCGAGCACCCTAATGGCCAATGGCGCGGCGCTTGGCAATGCGGTCGAGATTGCGCGCTCGCAGCCGGGGCTAAGCGTCGGCTGTCACCTCGTATTAATCGACGGATCGCCGCTCCTACCTGCCGAGCGGGTCAGAAGCTTGCTTGCGCCGGAAGCCAGCCGCAATCCCAATCCCGCATCGCCACATTTTCGCTCCAGCCTGCCAGGCTTTGCGCGCGCAGCAATGACCGGACGCCTCGACCAGCGGCAAATAGAAGATGAAGCGGAAGCACAAATCCGGCGTTTGCAATCGGCAGGCTTGGCGGTTTCTCATATCGATAGTCATAAGCATGTCCATCTGTTTCCTGCGGTCGCTTCCCCCCTCCTTCGAGCTGCCGCGAAGTGTAACGTTCATGCTGTGCGGAACCCGTTCGTCCCTATCCGCCCGCTGGCGTGGGCTCATCTCGTGCGCCGTCCGCGCTTATGGACGAGGTACACGGAAACTAAGGTTTTGCGCCGCTATGCCGACCAATTTCGCCGGCAGGTTGCCGACCAAGGAATGATTACCACCGATGGCAGCTTCGGCGTTGTCGCTACCGGATCGCTGGATGAGAAGCTGTTTCGCGCCATCCTCTGCTCTGTTCCAGAGGGGACCTGGGAATTCGTCTGCCACCCGGGCTACCATGACCCCGAACTCGACCACGTGAGAACCCGCCTGCGCGAGTCTCGCGAGCTGGAACTGCGGGTGCTAACTTCGCAGATGGCGCGGGAGCTGGTGCGCGACGAGGGTATCCAACTGCTCAGTTACACGCAGCTCGTGGCAGAAAACATTCGGAACGTCACAAATGACCGCGGCCCTAGCGGCGCTCCTCCAGCTCGTCCATGAGATGGCTTGTGAGCACTCATCAGAAAAGAAGGGGTGAGGGCTAAAACTGAATCCCAGAGCCGTGGCGCAAATCGAATCCTTTACAGCATCGGGGAGCGCCGATTTGAAGATCGGAATTACCTGCTATCCCACTTATGGCGGAAGCGGAGTGGTTGCCACCGAACTGGGGATTGAGCTTGCCCAGCTTGGCCACGAGATCCACTTCATCACTTATTCTCAGCCCTTTCGCCTGCGCGAGCACCAGCCGAACATCTACTACCATCAGGTCGAGGTTTCGCACTATCCGCTGTTTGACTACCCCCCATATGACCTTGCGCTGGCTACCCGCATGGCGGAAGTGGCCCAGATCTACGGGCTTGATCTGTTACACGTTCACTATGCGATCCCGCATTCGGTGAGCGCGCTGCTCGCCAAGCAGATGATCGGATCGGGGCCCAAGGCCAGGCGCTTGCCATTTGTGACTACCCTGCATGGAACCGACATCACACTGGTCGGAGCGGATCGCTCCTACTTGCCCATAACCCGCTTCTCCATCGAGCAAAGTGACGGCGTAACTGCCATCTCCAACTATCTGCGCGACCGCACCTACGCGGAATTCAAAGTTCAGAATCAGGTGGAGGTCATCTACAACTTCGTCAACTGCGACGTTTACCGCCGCGACCCCGGCTGGGAGCGCCGCCGGTCTGAGTTCGCGGACGCGAACGAACGTCTGCTGGTTCACCTCTCTAACTTCCGTCCGGTAAAGCGCATCTGGGACGTGATTGAAATTTTCGACCGGGTACAGAAACAGATTCCGTCGCGGCTGCTGCTGATCGGCGATGGACCCGACCGCTCCCGCGCCGAGTGGATGGCAATGGATAAAGGAATTCACAAGCGCATCATATTCCTGGGCAAGCAGGACCTGGTTCACGAAAAGCTCGCCCTCGCTGACGTGATGCTGTTACCCAGCGAACTGGAGTCGTTCGGGCTTGCAGCCCTGGAAGCAATGGCGTGCGAGGTCGTGCCGGTCGCGACCGGAGTGGGAGGAATCCCGGAAGTGATCGAGGATGGGCGCACTGGCTTTCTGGCCAAAGTCGGGGACGTCGAGACCATGGCACGCCAGGCGGTGGATATTCTCGGTGATGAGCCGCGCCTACGGCAGACGGGACAGCGGGCCAGAGCAGCAGCCATGAGCCGCTTCTGCCACAGCAAAATCATTCCCCAATACGAGGAGTTTTACCGCAGAGTGCTGGATCGGGCTGCTTGAACTGGATTGGCTGCGGGAGAGACCTCTTCCCCGGCGAAAATCGGAATGATCAGCTCAACCAGGGTTCCGCCGGAAGGATTGTTGTTGACCACCATTTTCGCCGAGTCGCCATAAAGGACCCGCAGCCGCTCCGAAACATTGGCCATGCCAATCCCGGTGCCTCCAAATCCTGTGGGACGTTCCAGGAAGCCATCGCTCATCCCCACCCCATCGTCCTGAACCTGAATCACCAGCGTGCCGCCGTGCAGCGCACTTCGAATGACAATCGATCCACCTTCGATTTTCGGACCCAAGCCGTGCTTGATCGAATTTTCCACCAGCGGCTGCAGCACCATGCTGGGGACCAGGGCATCGAGCGAGGCCGGATCGAGCTGCTTGATGACCTGCAACTTGTCGTGGCCAAAGCGAACGACCTCGATGTCCAGGTAGTCGTCGATGAATTCGATTTCCTCGCGCAGTTGCACAAATGCATCCGCTTTGCGTAAAAGCCGGCGCAAGATGTTGGCCAGCTTCACGATCAGTTCGCGGGCCGTGTCCGGATCGAAGCGGACCAAGGAGGATACAGAGTTCAGAGTATTAAACAGAAAATGAGGATTGATCTGGCTCTGCAGCGCTTCCATGCGTGCCTGCAGCAGCAATCGCTCCTGCTCTTCCAGCTTCAACTCGATGCGGGTGTTGTTCCAGATCTTGAGCGGGATGCCGATGCAAAAGATCGTGCTCGCGAAATTCGCGACTTGCACCCAAAGATTCCGGCTGTCGAGGGTGAAAAGAAATCCCGGGCGCCATCTCGCCAACTCGATGCCCAGAAGACGCAGCGCAATGATCACCAGAAAAAGCGTGATCTGCCAGTCCAAGCGGGGGCGGGGAAAAAGTTTGCGTATCCAACGGTAGATATTGAGGTCAACAAACGGGGAGAAGGACCAAATCAGATCCCGGTCGGTTGCCCCGGTCCTCAGCAGCCCCATGGTGAGTCCTACCAGGATGTTGAAGGGCAGACTGAGCCACTCCGCATGCATGACCGCTGGAATTGCCAACAGCAATCCACCCAGAGCACCGGCAAGCGGTCCACCCACAACTCCCATGAGTACGGCCGCTTCGAATGAAAGATCCGCCGCGAGGAAATTAGGAGTGCTCGCCCGAACGAGCACGCCCAAAGCAAACGGCACGGACATGAAGATTGCCAGATATATGGTCTGACTGAAAGTGCGGTCTTCGTGGAAGAGGAGCCTCTGGAATTCGCGCGATCGCACCAGCGCACTGCCCACCGCGGCGGCCACGCCCAGCTTGATCAACAGCGAAATCAGGATCAGCTTGTCCATCCGCAAACAAGTGTAACCCCGCTTATCGTCTGCAGAACAGGGCTCTATCGAAATCGCAGGCAGAACCGCTGAGCTCGCTCATCGCGGTTGGGGGATGAGTATTCCGGCCGCGTGGCTTTTGTCGAGTCTTATCAGGCGGCCTCGGATTCGTCGCACAGATTCTGGTAATACTCACGGCCGCGCTCGTAGCCGCGGGCAAAGGCTTCGGCCACGTCAGCGCCCGGGTGCTGACGTTGCATTTCCTCCACTCTGTTGGCCATCTCTGCCGAGACTTGATCGAATTCCTGGCAGCGGTGCCTGGCATGCAAAGCAGTTTCAAAGCCGAGACGATAGAACTTTTCGTCGTTTTGGAAGTCTCTGCCGGATGCCGAGTAATGCTCGCGTTCCGCGCCTTGCAAGCCGATCCACCACTGCTGTCGCGCCGCATCGACGGCCTCCGCTCCCTCCACCTCCAGCAATTCCCGAATGGGGGCGGCGTCATGTCCATCTTCCGTAATAACGATCACCACGGAACGCCCTTTGCGAAGAGCGTCTTCATAGACAAATAACTCGTCCTCGGGTAATCCCGTCGTGGTGAAATTCTCTAGTGCGCCTCCGGTCGCCGCTCCGACTGTGGCGCCCGAAGCAGCGAGCACCGCGGCGCCGAGCACTCCAACTGCCGTAACCGGCCCAACCCCAGGTATGACGGCAGCCGCCAGCAAACCTCCGGCGGACAGCCCCCCAGCCGCGCCTATCACCGCCCCGATCGCCTTCCCCATACCGGGCTGCTCTGCGGCGTCGGTAGGCACCGACTCCGGCCCCGTTTGCAAGTCTCCCGGAGTCAACAAAATGATTTTTTCAGTTGGAATGCCGGTTGAGCGCAGACTCGCGATGGACCGCCGGGCATCATCCTGCGACGAAAAGATTCCGGTGACAGGTTGCATCAGGTATCTCCTTCTCGGCCAAGGCCGCGATTTCCATGAGGATTGTGTCCGAAAGAACTGTTGTTATTCTGATCTTTTTTCAGAGCCCTCACCATACTTGGAATACCTGATGGCAAAGCCACTCGGATGAGGTAGGCCAGGCTCAGCTCCGACGTAGCAGCCCGTCGCTCTTCTCTGCGGCAGCATCGACTACGGCATTCACTTGATCGGCGCTCGCCAGCCCTCCCTGGGCCAGATCGGGGCTGCCGCCACCACGTCCATGCATTCCCGCCAACACCTCTTTCATCAGCAGCGACACATCCACCGAAAGATCCTGCGATCGCGCAAAGACCACCGAGGGTTGCGCCGCGGTCGTTCCCAACAGGATAAGCACGCGAGGATGTTTCGCCAGCTTCTGCGCCAGGATTTTTGTGAACGCCAAATCCCGATCGGGAAAAACTCTCTTCACCACCTTATAGCCGTCCTTATCCGGGGCTTCTCGGTAGATCATCTCTGCCCAGACTTCGGCCAGTTCCCCAGATAGTCGCTGATTCGCTTTCTGGGCCGCCTTCAAGTCGTCGAGCGACTTCCGCGCCTGTTGCGGTACTTCCCAAAGATGGGTAGAGAATACTGCCGCCGCCTCTGTCAGTACCTGAAAATCCCGCTGCATGGCCTTAAGCGCTCGATCGCCACAAACAAATTCCACCCGCACTCCGCGCGCGATTTTCTCAGTCTTTCGGATCAAGATAGGACCGATCTGCGCTGTGCTGGCCACGTGAGTACCCCCGCAGGCATTCAGGTCGAACCCGCCTATGTCGATCAATCGCAGCTGGTGGCCGCCTTGGATCAAAGCACCCTCCGACTCATCCCCCGCATTTCCGCCCGGCTCGCCCTTGCTGGTTTTCGCTGCAATCTTGCCCAGAGCAGGAAGCTTCCGCACCCCCATATCCCTTGCTCGCTCCAGGTCCACAAAGCTGATTGCTACGGGCCGGTTTTCCCATACGATCCGATTCGCCAATTCCTCAGCCTTCGTTCGCTGCTCAGCAGTGATACGCTGAGTTGCCAGATCGATGGTACAGACATCCTCCCCCATGTGAAAAGAGACGGTCGGGATATCAAAGAGCGTGATGAATGCTGCCGATAATACGTGTTGGCCGGAATGCTGCTGAATGTGATCACGGCGCCGCTCAATATCGATACGCCCCTCGACCGGAAGACCTGCTTCGAGTTCGGCGGCCGATCCTTGCAATATGTGAACAACATCGCCTGCGCCGTTCTCTCCCACCTGGACTACCCGAAGCTCAGCCGGCTCACTTCCCCGCAGCGTCACGCGAAGCATGCCGGTATCGCAGCGTTGTCCTCCGCTGGTTGGATAAAAGGCGGTGCGATCGAGGATCAACGCAGGCGTCCCATCCACCTGCACAAGTTCGCGAATCTGTGCCGTAAATTCCTGAAGGAATGAGTCCGTGTAGTACAAGCGGTCTGTCATCGACAAACTCTCTGCCTGGCGCCGTCAGGTGGGATGGTTTGAAGATGTTCGTTTCCGATCTCAGGTCGTCATTAATTTCACCCGGCCTCGGATCGCACTTAATAAGGTTGAATAATGCCACCCACCCGCTTGCGCTTTGTCTCAGCCCCGGTTCTATCGCTGGCTGGCTTCTGCTTATAGCTGCTAATCACGTCGATGTACTTCAGCCCGGATCCGGTGTTAAACAACACTACCTTATCTGTGGACTTCAGGAAGCCTGACGCTATCAGCTTGCGATAGGCGGCGAGCGAAGCCGCTCCCTCAGGTGCGGCAAAAATCCCCTCTTGCGATGCCCAATCCTTTACCGCACGGATGATTTCATCATCACTTACGGCCACGGCAGTTCCGCCGCTCTTCCTAAGAATGTCGAGGATCAGATAGTCGGCATATGCCTTCGGAACCCTGAGGCCGGCAGCGACCGTGGTGGCGTCAGGCCAGAATTCCGAGACCGCTTTCTTTTCTTCCCACGCCTTGGGAATAGGGGCACACCCGGCAGCCTGGACGGCTATCATTTTCGGCCGTTCCGGGCCGATCCACCCCAGGACTTCCATCTCTTCAAACGCCTTCCACATTCCGATCAGACCCACGCCGCCGCCGGTGGGATAGAAAATCGCGTCCGGCAGCTTCCAGTCGAGCTGCTCCGCCACCTCGTAGCCCATGGTCTTCTTCCCTTCCACGCGAAACGGCTCTTTCAGCGTGGAGACATCGAACCAGCCTTCTGTATCGCGGCCCTCCTGCACCATGCGCGCACAATCGCTGATCAAGCCATCCACCAGCAGGATTTCCGCTCCATATTGCTGGCATTCCACCAGATTCGCGGCCGGCACATCCTTCGGCATGAAGATGTGCGCTTTAATTCTGGCGGCAGCGGCGTAGCACGTCAGCGCACTTGCAGCGTTGCCGGCCGAAGGAATTGCAAGCTTCTTCAGGCCATATGCCTTGGCCATGGTCACGGCAGCGCAGAGCCCACGAGCCTTAAATGATCCGGTTGGATTCAATCCCTCATCCTTAATAAAGACATGCGGCGTGCCCCTGCCTGGCAGCATTGGCGTGAAACCCTCGCCCAGGGTGACGGGCTGCACGTCTGGCAGAACCTCCCGGTATCGCCACATGCTAGCAACCCGCCCTGCCAAAGACTCGCGCTTGAAGCTCCCTTTCAAAGCCTGCAAATCGTAGCGTACGTAGAGCGAGCCTCCATCTTTTGGACACACAGTCTGCGGCCGGTCAGCACTGATCTTTTCCGAGCACTTGGTGCACTCCAGATACAGGATTTTGGCCATCGGTCGGAAGTTTACCACCTGGATTCTTAAGCGCAGGATCCGCCCATGGCTAACGCAAATGTGGAGAGAAGGCGAGTCAGCGGAGCATCCATGCTGATGCAGTTGAAGGGGAGTTGAATGCAGGGGCTCTTCGGCTCGGTCAAACACCAGGTCCTTCGACTCGGGCCGGGGACCTTTTGCCCGGCCGTCGCTCAGGATGACAGCTGAAGAGTATTCTCGGATTTTCCGATGGAGTTGGATGGACGGGAAATGACGCACACGGCATTGCAGTCAGGCATCGGATTCTACTATTCCCGCTCCCGCAGCATGGAAATCACATCGTCAGCAGTGATCACGCCTGTGAGGCGACCTTCATCATCGACCACCGGCAGCGTGAGCAGGTTGTATTTATCGAAGAGCTCGGCGACTTTCTTCTCCTTTTTGTCGACATGAACCGTGACCAGAGGCTCCTGGCTGAGCTCTTTGAGTCTGGTTTCGGGCTTGGCGAGCACGATCTTGGGCAGAGGCACCGCGCCTACCAGCTTCTCACCATTCTCCAGCAGGAAGATGGTCATGACGCTCTCCACGCCGCCTTCGAAGTTGCGCATCATCTCGATGGCGTCGTGGACCGTGGCCGCAGGGGGCAGCGCCATATACTGGGTGGTCATTTGCCTGGCGGCGGTGTTTTCCTCATGTTCTAGGAGTTCGGAGACTTCCTCCCGCGGCTCCGGTTCCATTTCCTCCAGAATGATTTCCGAAGTCTCCTCTGGCAGATCGCTGAGCAGATCGGCGGCAGCCCCGGGATCCATCTCCTCCACGATGTCAGCCGCGCGATCCGTATCGAGCGACTCCACAATGGACCGCTGCAGCTTGGGATCCACCTCCTCCAGGGCTCCGGCGGCCACTTCTTCGTCCAGCGTCTCGAAAACCGCTTCGCGCTCCGCGGGCGAGAGTTCTTCCACAATATCGGCAATGTCAGCAGGATGCAGCTTGGCCAGGCGATCGTGCGAAATGCGCAACCTCACGCGGCGGGCAGGGTCGATCTCGATCAGATCCACAAATTCCCAGGGGATAGTTTTTTGCGGAATTCGCTCCAACAGCGATCGCAGCAGACCTGCCGGCACCAGGCCCTTCAGCAGCCTGCGCACCGCTCCACGCGCGCCCACATCAACGGCTCCGATGGAAAGCTGTACGTGATCGTCGACCTCGGTTTCGTTCAGATCGATGTCGTTTACCCGGACGAGTTTGCGTCCATGCACATCGATCACCTGCTGGTCGAGGAGGTCGCGTGAGAGCAGCAGGAATCCTTCGGTGCCCTGTGGCGCCTGCCAGTCCTTTGCCCAATTAGCAGCTCGCACTCCGCCGTTGACCCCATGAATCATGGCGAAGGACAGCAGCCGCTCTCCTTCCTTGGTCTTGACAATCACATGCGCCAAGCGAGAACGGTCCTCTTGCGGGGCCAGTGCGAGCTCGCGCACACGCCCCACCGTCGCGCCGCTGAGGTCGGTCACCGGGCTACCCAGGATCTCCGATAGAGCCACACTCGCCATGCTTGCTGAGCATACTCAAATTCAGTGCCAGGAATCCAGATTGACTTGAGCCGATCTGCGGGCGTGAGCGGGAGTCCGGCGGACCACCGTCGAGCTGTGCTCGACCTGAACAGAGGGGGACGTCCGTTCCCACGTGGCTCGTGCCCGCAAATCGGCTCAACCTAAGGACAACAGCAGATCCCTCGCTTGGCTCGGGATTTCGCCTGCGGGCTCCCGCCTCGCTCACGCCCGCAAATCGGCTCAAGTTCGCGTTTGACATCCTCGACTCCGCACAGGCAAACTACCAGTTTCTCGGCGCAAGGTCCCTCAAACCGGATTCGTAGTGGGCTTCAGAATCCGGTAGAAGGCTTCTTAAGAATTGAGCATGACGGCAAAACGGGTCGTCCACAGGCTGGATTCCACGCTAGAAAGCGTGAACCAGGCGGAGCAGAAAGCCAGCCAAATCGCGACCGAATCCGGCTTCGACGAGGAGGCGGTCCACCGTATTGAAATGGCCGTTCGCGAAGCAGCCGTCAATGCCGTTTACCACGGCAACGCCTACGACCCCAATAAGAAGGTAACTCTACAGTTTGAGCGAACCCCGGAATCGCTGGTTATCACTATCTCGGATGAGGGCAAAGGGTTGGACCCGTCGGACATCCCCGATCCGCTGTCGCCGGAGAATCTGCTGAAGCCCTCGGGGCGCGGTATCTTTCTCATCCGCTCCTTCATGGACGAGGTTCGCATTCGCCGGTTACACCCGGGCACGGAAATCACGCTTGTTAAGCACCGCACTAATACAGAAGCCAGCAAGGAGGAGTCCAAGTGACGATGAAGTCAAGTAGCCGGCAGGTCGATGGCGTCACCATCGTGGATCTGAGCGGCCGCATCACCCTCGGGGAAGGCAGCACCATGCTCCGCGATATCGTCCGCGACCTGATCACCAAGGGGAACAAGAAAATCTTGCTCAACCTGGGTGACGTCACCTACATCGACAGTTCGGGAATCGGCGAACTGGTCAGCGCCTTCACCACCGTGCGCAACGGTGGCGGCGAACTCAAGCTGTTGAACCTGACCAAGAAAGTGCATGATCTGCTGCAGATCACAAAGCTGTACACAGTGTTTGATATTAAGGACGACGAAGCCGCCGCGATTCAGTCTTTTGTGAAGTGATGGCATGATTTGTGGCATTTCTTACGGTTCTTCGGCGCCCCTACCGGCATGATCTTTATGCCGGCGGGTAATCCCTCGCTTTAACTGTACTGGGTCCCTTTCAATTGCCAGTCCTGGGTCTCTACTCGCTTGCGGGTGGCCTACCTTTGCCGTTTTTGGGCGCAAGATGGGAAAAACTCTGTGCCTCTGTGACCCTTTCCTGTGACTGGGGTCGCTGACCCACAGCCTGCCGCCACATGAGAATGCAGGGCGAATGCCTGTTCGATTCTTCCTGTTTCTAGTCGCGAGTGCGTCCCTGGCCTCTGCAGGCTGCGTTACCGTAAATGACGCCGGCCAGAAAATCGGCGCAATCACGTGCGTGACCGGCAAAGTGCTCAAAGTTGACCAGTCCAATAGCCGTGCCTTCTTCTTAGATTTCTGCGAGGACCACCGCAGGTGCCCCTTCACCGTGGTGGTCTTTCCGCGACACCTGCGTGACGTAGGAGATATCCGGGAACTTGAGGGTAAGGACATCGAAATCCACGGCGAGGTTCAGCAATGGATGGGGAAAGCGGAAATTGTCCTGAGAGATGCGCGCCAATTGCATGGAGGCAGTCTGCCGCCGGTGCCCAAAACTTATGATGTCGCGCGCCAAGGCAAATACAATCCTGGACAATTCAGAAAGGCGAAAACCAGCAAGAGTTCCACAACAAAACCCAAGAAGGCGACTGGCCCGGATGAGCTTGGCATTGATGTCCAGGAAAAGCCAGCTGAGTTCTAGGCCGTAGCCCTGACCGCCGGGGAACTCCTCAGCAGTCCTTCCACTGAGGATAGGAAAGCGCCTCCTAGACCCTGCAGTGCTACCGTGGCATCTGCACCGGGAACCGGAGGCTCACCCTCATTGCACAGCACCAGCACCGGCGGGCTCATCATGCGCTCCTTCGCTAACTGGATCAGTGCAGACCGCTCCTCGGGAGGTACGGTGCAGCCAATCACAATCAGTTCGAAGCCGGAGGTGGACAGCGATTGGGTTGCTTGATCGAAGGAACTTCTTCCAACTACATGGTAGCCGGCGGACCACAACAGGGCGTTGCGAGTACACAGAAGGGCTCGATCGTATTCGACAGAAAGGATCCTATGCCGCGCCATGGCGAGATCCTCCCAGAGGAGCGCCTATCATAATCCCGACTGTGGCAAATAGCCATATCTGCTGAACCAGATCGTGCATCTTCCAGCTCCCAAACCGGCGCTAGTTGGGGGTCTAGCTTCTCCCTTGAACCCCGGATCAGGGGAAATGTTGCTTCCGGTATAATTTGCCCTGCCCAATGGGCACACCTTGCGTGGGAGACAGCATTGCTTCCTTCTAAACTCGCCCTTTTTCTGACTTTAGTGTTCGCGATCACCGCCTTCACTCAACAACCCAGCGCTGCCAGGAACCCCAAGCCAGCCCCGGACGAACCGCAAAAATCGCAGAGCGAGGAACCACCTTCTAAGGTTCCAACTTCAGCGGCGGCCAGAGAGTCTCAGCCTTCGGCCCGTCACGCCGAAGAGCCCAAGCCCGAGGCAGCGAAGGAAGCTGCCGAAAAGAAAGAGGAAGAGCACTACGACATGACGGAGGTGGCGCCGGTCGTCACCCACCATCAGATCACCCTCGATGGCCGCCCGCTGCGTTACACCGCCACAGCCGGCCGCCTGCCGATCAAGCGCGACGACGGCAAGATCGAAGCGGAAATGTTCTTCGTGGCCTACACCCTGGATGGCCAGGACGCGTCTCGCCGCCCGCTGGTTTTCGCTTTCAACGGCGGACCAGGCTCGGCTTCGGTATGGCTGCATATGGGAGCCCTCGGACCGAAGCGGGTGGTGCTTCAGCCCAATGGCTTCATGCCGGCATCGCCTTATCGCTTCGCGGATAACCAGTACACACTGCTTGACCGCGCCGATCTCGTCCTGGTTGATGCCATTGGGACCGGATTCAGCCGCGCCGCCAATGCTGAGCTGTCCAAGAAATTCTGGGGAGTCAAGGGCGACATCGAAGCCTTCGGCGAATTCATTCGGATGTACATCAGCCGCTACGAGCGCTGGTCGTCGCCGCTGTATCTGCTGGGCGAGAGCTACGGCACCACCCGCGCCGCCGGAGTCGCAGGGTACGTCGCCGATCGCGGCATTTCGTTTAACGGGATCACGCTGCTGTCGACGGTCTTGAAGTTCCAAACGCTGCAGTGGACCAAATCGAACGACGAACCTTACTGGCTGATTCTTCCCTCCTACACCATGATCGCCGCGTACCACAAGCGGCTGGCGCCGGATCTTATGCAGGACCTGGGCAAGACCAGGCAAGAAGTTGAGCAGTGGGCATCTAATGAATACGCCAGGGCGCTCGCGAAGGGCGACGCTCTGACCCCGGACGAGCGCCAGCGGATCATCGACCAGCTCGCCCGTTACACCGGATTGAGCAAGCAGGTCATCGACGAGGCGAATCTTCGCATCAACGTTGCCGTCTTTACTCACAACCTGCTGATCGACCAGAAGGTGCGCGTGGGACGCCTGGACGGCCGCTTCACCGGACCCGATCCCGAGGGTCTGCTCGATACCCGCTTTTATGATCCCACCGGCTCGGCCATTCTTCCTCCCTTCACCTCTATCTTTAATAATTATGTGAGGACGGAGCTGGGCTACAAATCCGACATGCCTTACCGCGTGCTTGCGTTCCAGGATGAGGGCGCCTTCAGCAAATGGGACTGGGGATCGGCAATCCAGGGCTTCCCCGATACCGCTACCGCACTCCGCGCTGCCATGGTCAAAGACCCATATCTGAAGGTGCTGGTGATGGAAGGCTATTACGATCTGGCCACACCGTTCTACGCCGCCGACTACACCATGGATCAGATGGACTTGAGCGCGGCCTATCGCAAGAACATCTCCTTCGCAACCTACGACTGCGGCCACATGGTGTATCTGGATTTGAATTCCCTGGCCAAGATGAAGCGGGATCAAGTGGAGTTCATGCAGAAGACGCTGGTGCAGTGAAGAACATTTCTGCGCCTTGAAATCCGGCACGAACCTCTCAGTACTCGGTCTCAACAAACAGGATTGGCTAGCTATCCTGGTAAGCGCGTGCCTGACGATTCTCACCGAACCTTCTGAGCACAGTTTCGGCAAATTCGTCTGCGGGCTGCGGCATGCTGAAGTAGTAGCCCTGACATTCGTCGCAGTGCTGCGCGCGCAGCATCGCCATCTGTTCTTCGTTCTCGACGCCCTCGGCGATCACTCTCAGGTCCAGACTCTTTGCCATGCTGATGATGGCGGCGGTGATAGCGGCATCGTCGGGATCCACCGCCACGTCTTTCACAAAGGAGCGATCGATCTTGAGCTTGTAAACCGGAAACTGTCTCAGGTAGCTCAGGTTCGAATATCCTGTCCCGAAATCGTCGATTGATAGCCTGACTCCCATCTCCGTTAATTTCTCGAGCACGGACAGCACTACCTCCGCGCTCAAGATGATGAGACCTTCGGTCAGCTCAAGCTCCAGATGCATCGGAGAGAGACCGGTTTCGCACAGTACTTTCTTGACGAGTTCCGGGAAGCCCTTTTGGCGGAACTGTATGGGAGACACATTCACCGACACCGGAAGGACTGCCAAGCCCTCATCCTGCCATCGCTTGGCCTGCTGGCAGGCGGTTCTAAGCACCCATTCGCCGATGGGCAGGATTAGCCCGCTGTTCTCGGCGATGGGTATGAACTTGTCGGGCGGCACCAGGCCCAGCTCGGGGTGGCGCCATCGGAGAAGTGCCTCCGATCCAGTTATGTTGCCACTCGAAATGTCCACCTGCGCCTGATAGACCAAAAAGAGTTGGTTCCTTTCCACCGCGCTTCGCAGACTGCTCTCCAAAGCCAACTTTTCGTCGGCGTAAGCCGTCAGAGATTCGGTGAAGAACTGAGAATTGTTGCGGCCATTTTCCTTAACGGAGTACATCGCAGCATCTGCGTTCTTGATGAGCGTCGCGACATCACTGGCATGATCGGGAAACAGGCTGATCCCGAGACTGCAAGTCACACTCAGTTGGTGATTCTGAATGACATAGTCTTTGATTATTTCGCTGGTAATGCGTTCGGCGGTTAGAGCGGCGTCAGCTATTTCCTTGAGCGCAGTGAGCACGATAATGAACTCGTCTCCTCCTAAGCGAGCCACCGTGTCTTGCTCGCGGGTATATTTCTTGAGCCGATGGGCTACCTCTTTGAGCAAGAGATCGCCAGCGGCGTGCCCCAGGGAATCGTTGACATTCTTAAAATTATCCAGGTCGATGTACAGTACAGCGACTTTTTCCTGCCGCCGGCGGGCATTGGCCAAGGCAACCCTCATCCTGTCCTCGAGCAGGTTCCGGTTCAGCAAACCGGTCAGGGAGTCGTAGTGAGCCAGAAATTTCACCTGCTCTTCCGCGGTCTGGCGTTCCCGGATTTCCGTGAGCAAGCGCTGATTGGCATCTTCCAGCTCTCGCGTACGCTCGCTAACTCTATGCTCAAGCTGGCCGTTTAATTCTTTGATCTGACGTTCGGCGCGCATGCGGGTCTGGGTTTCGTGGACGATCATCCTTACTACGAGCAGGGCGACAAGAGTCATTACCAATACAGCAAGCGCGATCATCAGCAGAGAAGCCCGTCGTGCGGTGGCGTAATTGTCTCGGCTCTGCCGGGCCGCAAGCTCGACCTGATTCATCTGGAAGCGTACGAAATCGTCCCAGGCGGCCTGGTATTGCCGCAGCGCGGGCGTGGTTTGTTGAACCATCACGGCCACCGCCGCGTCGTAGCGGTGTTCCTCCAGAAGCAGATGGAGCGCATGCAAATAACTTTCGATATAAACAACACGCGCGCGTTGCACGGCTGCTACCAATCTCTTCTCTTCTTCCGAATCGCACTTTTTCTCGATCTGCGCTAACAACTCCGCAATCTTCCTGGTGTTCTCGGCGCGAGTGGCCAGCAACTGGTCGGTTTGATCCTTGTCTTGCGTTAAGAACACCAGCATGGTTATACGTACGTTGCGATTGGAATACGCCAGCGCCTCACGCGACAGTTGCAGCTTGTTCCAACGCCTGCCCAGGATGTCTTCGAAGTCGGCGTTGATCTGATCCATCCGCTTGATTCCCAACTCGCCGACTGCAATCAGAATCCCGACCAAAACGGTGAAGGCGACGGCCAGGAAAAATGCAATTCGCCCTGCACTGAGCGGCGTCCTGGTTAGAACCGCGTGGTTTCCGGGCGGGTATCCGGTGGGCTGCTCGATGGGGGAATGGATCGCGCTCATGAGAGGAATATGCTTTTTGCTTTCGATGCTTCCATCGGCCCTTTTTCCCAGAGCATGATTGGGATCACCATAGACACTTACTTTGGTAATCGGCGAGGGCCTTTTGTGCCGGAGGAATGCGAAGTCAGATCGTGTGAAGCTAGCGTGTTTTCAAGTATTTTGAGATTTATGAGAGCGCAGACGGTGTCTGGAGAAACGTACCCGGGATCGGTGGGCAAAGATCAGGATGAGCGAGAGCCCTGACAATTCCCATCAACAAAGAGTGAAATTATGGATCACGGCATTGAGGCGCAGGAACTGAGGTCCGACGACGTCGTAGTCGCGGCCGAGTTGCTGGGCGACCCACCGCGTCAATTCGGAGTAAATGCGCATCAGACGCAGGAGATCGCTCTGGCGGATGAAGCTGACCTGGCAATCGCCCTGGGTCTGCGCAGTGGCTTGACAGCCACGGTCAGTGACCGCGGCAGCAACTGCCGCCGATAAGCCCAGGACTTCACCTGCGTGTGCGATTCGCAGGATTGACACGTTGCCATCCCGGTTGCGAACGGAGAGTTTCACCCGCCCCCGGCGGACGAGATAGATCCCACGTGGCGACTGGCCTTCATCGAACAACACCGTGCCGGAGGGATACGTGGCAGTGGACGCCGCATTCTCCAAGGCTCGCGATACTGCCGCCGGCAGATCCGCAAACATCTGGTTAGCTGCGGGAGGATCGTCTAAGTTGATCACCTGTGGGGCCATTTGCCACCTCATACAGGTGATAAAGCAGATCGCTAACCATTCTCAGGATGATTGGATTAATGCTCGCAAGTCTACCCATGCTCATCAAAACAGGACAGTTGCAGGTTTACTACAGCAAGAAATAAGCCTCATCCCAGATGGCATGAACTGGGTCAAATGGCACACAACCGCGTGATCTTGATCACCTCAGCGCCTTCAGGGCCGGGAGCCCGAAGTCTCGCCCTTTTCGAGACCTGGGTTATTCCGCAGATGACTAGCTCGCCCCCACTCCCGCCAACACTTCTTCCAGCGTCCTACCTCGCAGTGGTGGAGTCCCTCCGGGCTGGGAGGCAACCCAGCTGGCCAGACGGTTGGCGGCATCGTTGATTTCCTCCAGCGAAGCTCCGCGCACGTAGTAATGCGCCAGGCAGGCAGTGAAGGCGTCGCCTGCGCCCACCGTGTCGCTGACTCTCACCTTGAATCCCGGATGTCTGGCAAACCCGGACCTCGCCACCAGTAAGCTCCCGTCGGCGCCCTTGGTCACGCACACCAACTTCAACGCGTATTTCTCCAGTAGTCTCCGCGCGCTCGATTCTTCTGAGCCGCCTTCCACTCCCAGCATCGCCGCAACCTGGGGCAACTCATGCTCATTCAGCTTGACTACGTGCGCCCGCCTCATCGACTCATGCAGCACCTGGGAATCGTAAAAGTGCTGGCGCAAATTCACGTCATAGACGCGCCGGGCTTCTTTGCGCGTGGCTTCAAGAAACCTGCGGATGGTCTGCTGGGAAAGGCTTGACCTCTGGGCCAGAGAGCCGAAGCAAACCACATCGGCATGCTCAGCTAGTTTCTGCCACTGGGATGTCCATTCCAGAAAGTCCCATGCGACGTTCACGGCGATGGTGAATTGCGGCTGACCACTCGCATCGAGCGCGACCTCGACGGTGCCTGTGGGATGGATCTCGTCTTGCTGCAGGTACGTGCAATTGACACCGAGTAGTTCGAGCTTTTTCTGAATCTCGGCTCCCAGAGCGTCATTTCCGACCCGGCTAGCGACAATGCTGTTATCCCCGAGAAGATTCGCGGCATAAGCGAAGTTGGTGGGAGCGCCGCCAAGCTGCTTGCCGCCGGGCAGCATGTCCCAGAGAACCTCCCCCAATCCAACCACTGTGCGAGGCTCGTCGCTCATCTTGTATCTGCTGATCTCTTTCCTGCCAACCCGGCCAGCAGGTTGATGGCATCCCTCACCGGCTCTGACCTTCTGCTACTCCGACGTATTTGTCCGCGCCGCCGTAGTAGAAGAGCCAGCGCTTCCCTTCCCGCACCAGCCCTTCGACAAAGACGACGTTCGTCACCTGTCCCACTTTCTCCCATCCCAGTTCGGGTGAGAGTAGTGGCGCATCACCACGGGCCAGCAAATGAGCAGGATCATTTTTGTCGAACAGCGCCCAGCACAGGCGGTATACCAGCTGATCGTCGGCGCCGTTGTAGAAGAGCAGAATGCCTTCAGGCGTCAGCAGCGGCGGCGGACCGGGTTCGACAACACGAGAATCAAATTGGCCGGGGCGGCGTGGCAGGACCGGAGTTTTCGATGCCTCGGTCCAGTGCACGAGATCGTTGGACGACGCCAGCCCTGTCTGGTCGGTTTTATCCGCCGCGGTTCCCAGGAAATACATCCAGTACTTGCCGTTGATCTTCTCGGTCAGGATGGCGCCCGATTTAGTCCAGCCCACATTCCAGTTTCCCTGGTAGGCGGGGAGGATCACGCCCCGGCGCTCCCAGTGAATCAGGTCTTGCGATACCGCGAGGCAAAGCTGCGCGTCTTTCTTGTTGTAGCCCGTATAAGTCAGATAGTACGTGCCGGCGATCTCGACCAGACGCGGATCCTCCACGCCGCCATCGTGCTCGTAGTCGGTTTCCGGAACGAACACCGGCTTATCCCGCGGCTGAAAGTGAAGGCCGTCGGTGCTGGTCGCATAACCCAGCCGCGAGGTGCCCTGCTCGTCCTGCGTGCGGTAGAGCATGATGAATTCGCGTCCACGCTTCACAACCGCGGGATTGAAGGCTCCCGCAGAACTGAAGCTGTTCGGACGAGGCGAGATGATGGGCTGAGTCGAGAGGCGGTGGACATCGGAGATCGGAGCCTGGCTCGAAGGCTGCGCCAGCAGGAACGTGGAGGTCACGAGTACTGCAAAGAGATTGTTTTGCCAGCTCCCTTGCACCGCGGTACCTCCTGACACCGTTCTTATTCCGCTCAAATCCCCTGGTATAAGTGAAATCCGCGGCTGATCTCGCGGCTCTTTGTGCGCTGCGGAGGTTAGCCCAAGCCAAGATACGAGTCGAGAACTTCTTGCCTGTACGACCGAGAAAGCTCCTCGGCGCGGCCGCCTGCTCGCCACCTCTGTACGGCTTCCAGAACCTGTTTGACGCTCGCGCCGCAGAACGTTACTATGACCCCCCGCGGATGTCCCAATCGACAAGCTTACTGTCTTCAGTATTGAATTTCGGGAGTGTTCCTCACGGTCTTCAGAACTCCGTTAGGCTGGTTCCCATGACGCGAAATCTCCTTCGCCTGCTCCTCGTACCGGTTCTGATTCTCGCCGTCGTGGCGCAGTGTGCCGCTCAGAATGGCGCTCAAGTTGCGCCAGATCGCCGTCTACCAGAGATCCTCGCGTACATCGATAAGGCATGGGGAACTCTCGGGCGTTCGATGGACGACTGTAAAACCGTCACTGACGAGCGCAAGCAGCAAGGCAGGGCGCTGGTCTATTTCCCAGCAGAGATGGAGATGCCGCCCATCGCGAAAGAACTGGAAAGCAAATGCGGTATACAGACAGCCAAACTGCCACAGGTGATCAAGGCTCCGGGGTCTTTTGATATGCACCTGTTGTCCAAGCATGGGCTGCTCTTTCTGCCCAACCCCTATGTCGTGCCCGGAGGCTTTTTCAATGAAATGTATGGCTGGGACAGCTATTTCATCATCCGCGGCCTTCTTCAGGCAGGTAAGACCCAACTCGCCCGCGGCATGGTGGAGAACTTTTTTTTTGAAATCCAACACTACGGCGCCATCCTGAATGCCAATCGCACATACTTCCTCACTCGCTCGCAGCCGCCGTTCCTGAGTTCGATGGTGCTGGCCGTCTATGAGCAAGGCGCAGCCGGCGGCAAGCCTGATCGTGAGTGGCTGGAGCGCGCCTATCCGTTTATCGTGCGCGACTATGAGATGTGGACGACCGGCCAGCACCTGGCGGGTAATACTGGCCTGTCGCGGTACTACGATTACGGAGACGGTCCGACTGCCGATATCGCGGACACCGGTGACGCATATTATGCGGATGTGATCGGCGCGCTTCTCGCCGGCGAAATTGCCAACGACTATTTTGTTCGCCAGCATGCCCCCCAGCCGGTCGCGGTTCCTGCATACGCCCTGGAAGTCTGCTCCCAGGGCGCAAAAGCACGCAGCTGCAGTTCGCCGGTCACCATGGAACTGACCGCCGACTACTACAAAGGCGACCGCGCCATGCGCGAGTCGGGATTCGATATTTCCTTCCGTTTTGGCCCATACAGCGGCAGCACACATCACTACGCACCGGTGTGCCTGAACAGCCTGCTGTATAAAACCGAGCGGGATCTGGAGAAGATCAGCACAGTGCTCGGGCATCCCGACCAGGCGCGCACCTGGGCTGATCGCGCCAAACATCGCGCCGATCTCATGAACAAATACTTATGGGATCCGCAGCGCGGGATGTTCTATGACTGGGACTTCGAACAGAACAAGCGCTCCGATTACAACTACGCCACTACCTTCTATCCTCTGTGGTCGGAAATGGCTTCTCCGGAGCAGGCACGCGCGGTTGTTGCCAATCTTAAGATTTTCGAGCAGCCCGGCGGCCTCGTCATGAGCGACCGCGAGACCAAGGTGCAATGGGATTATCCCTACGGCTGGGCACCGATTCAGATGCTCAGCATCGAAGGCCTGCAGCACTACAAGTTTGACGATGTTGCCGGCCGGCTTTCCTACAAGTTTCTCTCCATGGTGGTGGACAACTTCACCAACGACGGCACCATTCGCGAGAAGTACAACGTCGTGACTCGCTCAGATGAGGTGCGCCTCACGGCCGGCTACAGAGCTAACCTCATCGGCTTTGGCTGGACAAATGGCGCGTTTCTGGTGCTGCTGCACGATCTGCCGCCCGCATTGCGCACGAAACTCGAACAGGGCGAAAGTCAGGCTGCGGCACCTAAGATGACCAGGTAAGGGCAGCCGGCGCCGGTCAGACCGGCGTGGCGGATCCGCTCAGCGCGGGAGGTTCGAACAGATTTCTGCGCATGCTTCAAGCCCACTGTGGACAAAAACAGCGACGGAATACAGGCCCGGCTACTTATTCATCTCTTCCAGGCTGTGGGTCTGCCTGGCCTGGAGCTCTTGCGAGATCTTGAATTCGTTATCGGCTGCGCCGCGGTTGCCAAGAGCCTGGTAGGCTTGCCCCAATAGGTAGTGCGCCACATAGTTATTCGAGTCCATACTGAGGGCACGTTGAGCGGCGCGAGCGCTGAGCTCGGCCTCCCCTTTTTTCAGCAGCACCTTCGCCATCAGCACATAAGGGCCGCTGGCGGTAGAGTCAAGCCAGATCGAGCGCTGCAACAAGCGCTCGGCATCATCGAATTTCTGTACGCGAGAGTAGGCATCGGCCAGCTTGTAATAAGTTGCCGCATAGGCGGGGTTGATGGCCATCTCAATTTGAAATTCGCCGATCGCCTCCGGGATCTGTGATTTGAACATGAAGAGTTCTCCCAGAAGGAAGTGCGCCAGCGGCAGCTTGGGATCGAGGGCGGCGGCTTTTTGCGCGTATTCCTCCGCAATGGGCTCAAATTCCTGGCGCAAAAGCATGCGTGCGGTGAACAGATAGCTGGCAGCAGAATCGGCAGGCTGATCAAACATGCGGCCAAACGCCTTGCGCGCCGATGGATAGTCCTTTTTCTGGATATAGGAGACACCCAGGATGTAGGAAGCGTCTACGTTGGCCACCGGATACCAGCCCTGCACTTTTTCGAGATATGGAATCGCCTCGGAGGGCCGCCCGGAGAGATAGTAGGAGAGCCCCAGCAGCTGCGCTCCCTCCTTGTCATCTGGATCCTGCGCGAGGGCTTTCTTCAGGTAATCGATGGCCTTGGGGAAATTGCTTTTCTTGTAGTAGGCGACACCCAACTCGTGGGCCAGGCCCTTCAAATCAGGATTGCTAGCGTCCAACTGCTGAAGCTCAGCGAGTGCCGCATCGCTGTTGCCATGTTCGAGCAGTTCACGAGCGTGCGCCAGCGAGGCGGAGAGCTGCAATTCAGCTGTGTGAGACGGCCGCGGAGACGCCGCGCCTTGAGGCGGCGCCTGCCCAAGAGCAGTTATGGTGCACCCTGCCAGCGTCAGTAAACCAATCCACCGAATACTTCTCATACCCATACTCCGCAAGTCCGAAAAATAATGACCATGTTCTCTACAAATTCGGGATCAATGTGCGCATGCTGATGGCGTGGCGTTGATCTGCTGCAGTAGCCGCTTGGCAGCCTGCATATCCGGATTGAACTCCAGTACACGCAGGATAAACGATCGGGCATCATCCGCCTTGCCTGCATCGCAGAAAGTCCGCGCCAGATTCATTCCGATGGTGCTGCGTGCGGGCGCTCGCCCGAATGCGTCGTCCCAAAGCTGGATAGCGTTACGCAAATTCCCCTCGCGGGCTTCGATCGCACCCAGATTGTTTGCCGCGTCAATCAAATATGGATCAACGGCAAGGGCCCGGCGATAAAGATCGCGCGCATGATCTATAGCTCCGTGCGTCTGCTCCAGGTATGCCAAGCCAGAAAGGACTACGGCATCCGGTGGATTCTGTCCGGCCGCAACTCGCAGCAGCCTCTCGGCTTCAGTCTTTGCGACAGGCATCCCGTCTTTGGCCAGAGACTCCCAGGCCAACGCCAGGTCGCGTGTATCCTGTTCCGCTTCTGGCGATGGTGGGAAAGGCTGCAGGCGTGGAGAGCGTGGTGACAGATCTTCCAGACGTGGCGCAGGTCCAGGACGCCGCGGAATGCGATGATCGGTTACCTGCGTGTGCACGATGTCGGTGCTCGATATAGCTGCCATATGACAGGCTGTGCAATCGCTCTGTTCCGCATGATGCTTGGCGCCGAAGGCCTCGCCGTGGCATGTGAGGCACTTGCCGCGAAAGTAGGAAACCCGCTCTTCCGCCGGGGGCGAAGAGTGAGGGTCGTGACAGCTGGTGCAGGACATTTTGTCCCCTGATTTCTGTTTGCACATGCTTCCAGCTAATGCCTCAACCTGGCTGACCGCTCCCAGCCCTTGCGCCTGCGGATCAATAAGCACGTAGTAACGCATATAGTCAGACAGATTGTCTCCCGGGCGATAGTCGTAAACGTGACGCCCGCGGCGCTCAATCGCCACCTTACCTTCCAGATGGCATTGCATGCAGACTGCATCCCGCCAATCCGGTACCAGCTTCGCCGGATTTACGATCGCACCTCCCTTCACGTGCGCCGCCCCCGGCCCATGACAGCGTTCACAGCTTACGCCCGAATAGGCGAATACCGGCATGTCATAGCGATTCTCGGTTCCCTTGAGCGGAGGCTTCATGCCGCTAACGTGACAATGCAGACAACTGGTGTAGGCGGGAAGGTTGAGAGGAGCTTGTCGCGCATCCTGGTACGCGGGCGCCATGTCCCAGGTGTGCTTGTTCGCATACCAGTTGACTGGTGATTCGAACAGGAAGCGGTCAACGGCGAACAGGTAACTCTTCCCCCTTCGTCCCGAACCGATGTAGTACAAGAGTTGACGCTTGCCGTTGAGTGCAGCATCTCCGGGCCGCTCGAAGGTCAACCAGGCGCGATTGCCATCAGCGTAAATCCGATAATGGACCCGGGATGGCGGATGAACGAAGTCAGCAGGAATCAGATCGTCGGTTGCGGGCCCGCTGGCATGGGCCATGGAGGTACGCTTGTAGGACTCATAGATTTTTTGGTGGCAGGGCGCACAGGCCTCATTGCCGACATAACCCGATCCGTCGGTGCTTGACGGTGCCTGGCGCGCCAGAGCGGAGATGGCAACTAAGCTACTCAACGCAATGGCGAACACTAGACCCTTCGACAGACCCTTCGACAGCCGCAGCAACGAGAACTCCCGCCTGAAATTCCCCAACAGCAAAAATTAAGGGGAGCCTGGAGGACTCCCCTTAAG
>Ga0187776_10000236_pt1 | contig 26925 bp, 37 predicted proteins | sample 0216_BV02_MP12_2_FD_132426 | JGI IMG/M metagenome (GOLD analysis project Ga0187776, IMG submission 132426) | Tropical peat soil microbial communities from peatlands in Department of Meta, Colombia - 0216_BV02_MP12_20_MG | ecosystem: Environmental > Terrestrial > Soil > Wetlands > Peat | place...
AACCCGAAGGGCGAGATCATCGAGCGCCCGATCAAGGCCAACTTCATGGAGGGCCTGTCGGTGCTCGAGTACTTCATCTCGACCCACGGCGCCCGCAAGGGCCTCGCCGACACCGCGCTGCGAACCGCCGACTCGGGCTACCTGACCCGGCGCCTGGTCGACGTCTCGCAGGACGTGATCATCCGCGAGGAGAACTGCAAGACGAAGGAGTTCGTCGAGCTCCCGCTGCACGTCCCCGAGGGCGTGAACAAGAGCATCCTCGGGCGCGTGCTGGCCGACGACGTCCACCGCCCGCTCGCGAGCGGCAAGCCTGGCAAGACCGTGGTTGCGGAGAAGGGCACGGTCGTCACGAACCAGGTGCTGGCCGACATCGAGGAGGCGTTCACGGAGCACGAGCTCGAGGAGGAGCCGACCATCCCGGTGCGCTCGGTGCTCAAGTGCCGCAGCGAGTTCGGTGTGTGCCGGGCGTGCTACGGCATCTTCCTCGCGACCGGCGCGATGTGCGAGATCGGCGACGCCGTCGGGATCATCGCCGCGCAGTCGATCGGCGAGCCCGGCACGCAGCTGACGATGCGGACCTTCCACACCGGGGGCGTCGCCGGCGCCGACATCACGCACGGCCTCCCGCGGGTGGTCGAGATCTTCGAGGCCCGCAACCCGAAGGGCGCGGCCAAGCTGGCCGAAACCGGCGGGGTCGTCCGCATCGAGGACACCGAGCGCGGGCCGAAGCTCTCGATCGTCACCGACGAGGTGGACGAAAAGGGCGAGGCGGTCGAGCCCGTCGCCTACCAGCTCCCGCGCCGGACCCGCGTGCTCGTCGTGGACGGCCAGGAGGTGGAGCCGGGCGACGCCCTGCACGAAGGCTCGCTCAACCCTGCCGACCTGCTCCGCCTGAAGGGCTCGACCCCGACCGAGCTGTACCTCGTCGCCGAGGTGCAGAAGGTCTACAAGTCACAGGGCGTCGAGATCCACGACAAGCACATCGAGCTGATCGTCCGGCAGATGCTGAAGAAGGTGCGGGTCGAGAACGCCGGCGACACCGACCTGCTGCCGGGCCAGCTCGTCGACCGCGTCGTGCTCGAGCGCGAGAACGCGCGCGTCAAGAAGGAGAAGTCGAAGAAGGAGCAGGCGACGTTCGAGCCGCTGATCCTCGGGATCACGAAGGCTTCGCTCGCCACCGAGTCCTTCCTCTCCGCTGCCTCCTTCCAGGAGACGACGAAGGTCCTGACCGACGCCTCGATCGAGGGCAAGGTCGACCGCCTGCTCGGGCTCAAGGAGAACGTGATCATCGGCAAGCTGATCCCGGCGGCGACCGGCCTCAGGCGCTACCGCTCGATCGAGATCGGCCCTTCCGAGAAGGTGCCGAAGGAGACCTACGAGCGCGAGGCGCTGCTGGCCGCGCTGGAGGAGATCGGCGCCGACGGCGGCGACGGGCTAAACCTCGCCGGCCTCGGGCTCGACTTCGGGGGCGAGCCGCAGGGCGGAGACGGCGAGAGCAAGCCGCGTGAGTCGACCGAGGCGGAGGAAGTCCCCGAGGTCGACAGTCCGCTCGACGAGTAATTCGCACGCTGCGCCAGCCCCGGCCCTGGCCGGGGCTGGCCGCCGTTCTTCCCACGTGCTACACATGGGGACGGGGTTGAAGCGGCTACTCCTCATCCTTCTGGCCGCCTGCGTCGGCCTGGCAGCGCCGCACCGCGCAGCCGCGCAGGAGACCTGCGGCATCCCGGACAAGGGCACGCTCTGGATCGACTTCACCGCCTCCCCGTTCCCGTTCTGGCAGCTCTTCGCCCAGCCCGGCGTGATCGCCGCCTCCTCGAACTTCATCTATCCGCAGCTGTTTCGCGCCGACGGGGCCAAGACCGTCTACTGGGACATGCACATCAACCGGCGCGTGGGGACGCCGCTGGAACCGTTCGACCCGGCGACCGTGATCGACCGGGCGAACCGGATGTACGACGTGGCCGCCGCGTCGATGGTGTGCGCCCAGCCGATCATCGCCGAGAACGAGCTGAGCGGCGCCAGCCTGATCACGCCCTGGAGCGCGACCAACGCGCAGTACCGGCGCGACGTCCTGATCTACCTGCAGACACTCTCGGCGCGCGGCGCACGGCCCTGGCTGCTCGTTCCGAGCAAGCCGTTCATGGGTCCCGAAGCCGCTGACTGGTGGCGCCAGGTGGCGAAGGTCTCCGACATCGTCAGCGAGTCGTACTTCTCGGCCGCGCGCTGGTCGAAGCTGGGGGCGTTCACCGGCAGCCGCGACATGCGCAACCTGTTCCGGGCGCGGATCGCGCCGTATACCGCCATCGGGATCCCCACACGCCAGCTCGGGATCATGCTCGGCTTCGAGACGACGCCGGGTTCGGGCGGCCGCGAGCGCGCCCCCCTGCCGGCGTGGCTCGAGGTGACGAAGCTGCAGACGCTGGCGGCCAGGCTGGTCGCGAACGAGCTCGGCCTGCGGGCGGTCTGGTCGTGGGGCTGGGGCGTCTTCGCGAAGGGCTCGCCCGAGGACGACCCGGACAAGGCCACCGCGGCGTGCGTCTACCTCTGGACGCGCAACCCGAAGCTCTGCAACGGGCCCATGGCGGGCGGCAAGCACTTCAACACCTCGCGGACCGAAGGGCAGCTCATCCTTCCCGGCGGCGTCCGCTGCTCGGTCCAGGGACGGCCCGTGCGCAGCGGGGACATCGGGGCGCTCACCTCGGTGACCGGCGACGCCGAAATCGCCTTTACGGCCGTCTACGCACGCGCGGTGGCGAGCGCGTTCCAGCGGGTCAAGTCGTCCGACGTGATCGCCGCGGAGAAGGCGGTGGTCGGCTCCCGCTTCGGGAGCTACGGCGCCTACCGCGCAGCGCTCGCGCGGGCGCACGCGAGCCGCGGGGTCGCGCGCGGCGTGATCGCCGACGAGCTGCGTCGCGCGAGGATCGAGGCGAACTTGCGCGTCTCACCGCCCTCGGGCTCGTCGGTGCTCGACTACTACGAGACTTACGCGGAGACGAACGCACGGCAGGTCGAGACGAAGACCGGTGTGTCCTGGCTCGGCGGCCGCCGTCGCGGCTTTGCGCTCGAGTCGAACGCGCCGGCGCAGCTCTACCGGCTGGCCCCCGGGCGCTGGGTGACGATCCGGACGATGCTCGGCCCGGTGCAGGTGCGCGCGCTCGAGCAGACCGTTCCGCTCGGCGGCATCCCGCTCCAGCTGGCCAGGCCGGCGGTCGTGACGGCGCTGAACGCGCTTGCCCGCGACCACCGGTACGAGAGCTGGCTGCTCGCCCGCGAGCGGGGGTTCGACGCCGTGACGCTCTGTCGCAAGGACGACCAGCCGACCCCAGGCGTCGTCCCGCTGACGGACTACCTGCCGTTCCTCGCCGTCGACTAGTAGCGCTACTGGGCGCTGCTGAGGCTGCGGCCGTTCGCGTCGGGCGGCTTCTCGTCCGCGGCCTCGAGCGCCCCGTGCGAGACGACCTGCGCCTTGCCGCGCTCCTTGGCCCGGTAGAGCGCCTCGTCGGCCCGCTCGAAGAAGACCGTCGGGTCGTCGTCCTCCCGCAGCTCCGCAATCCCCGCCGAGACCGAGAGCCGCCCCGCCTGGCCGATCGGGTGCGTGGAGATCGCGCCGAGCAGCCGGTGGTAGAGCTGGTCGGCGTCGCCGGTCGACGACTCGGGCAGGATCACCGCGAACTCGTCGCCGCCGACGCGGCAGGCCACATCCGCCGAGCGGACGACGTCGCGGACGCGGTCGGCGGTCTCGGCGAGCACGGCGTCGCCGGAGAGGTGGCCGATCCGGTCGTTGATGGCCTTGAAGTCGTCGACGTCGAAGACGACGAGCACGAGCTTGCGCCCGTAGCGGTGCGCGCGCGACACCTCTCGCGCCAGCGTCTCGTGGAAGTAGCGGCGGTTGTGGAGCCCGGTGAGCGCATCGAGGTCGGCGAGCTGCCGCGCCTCCTTGAAGCGGCGCGCGTTCTCGATCGCCGGTCCGGCCCGCTGCGCGAGCTCCTCCAGCTCCCGGATCTCCTCCTCGGCGAAGCGGTGGTCAGGGGAACGGCTGTACACGGCGAGGAATCCGATCGACCCGGCCTCGCCGGGAACGGGGACGGCCAGGCCGGAGTGGATGAGATCGGCGCTCTCGGCCAGCGAGAGCGGGTACTGGTAGATCAGCGAGATCGCGCGCGCCTCGTGTCCATCGGGCGGCCCCGAGATCACCTGGCGGTGCGCCTCATCGGCGGAGAGCCCGAGCGTCGCCACGATCGGCTTGTCGGTGCTGTCGGCGACCGAGACGAGCGCGGCGTCGACGCCGGGCACGGCGCCGCCCGCCTCGAGCGTGCGCGCGAGCACTTCGTCCAGGTCGATCGAGCCGGCCAGCTCGGTCAGGTAGCGGTTGCGCCGGCCCTCCTCGCGGGCGCGCTCGAGGGACTCCGAGAGCTCCCGGATCATCGACTCCATCCGGGTGTTCATCTCGGAAACGAGCGTGAGCAGCTCTTGGCTGCCGGCGGGCCGAGATCGCCGGCTGCGGATGAATAGCGCAATCGATACCAGGAGCAGCGCCGCAAGCGCTGCCCCCGCCGCCACCAGGACGGTGGTACTCGTCACCGCCTCGACCATCATCTCCCTCGTTCCCACACCCTCCGATGCCCGGACCCGCGATTTGGCCGCAAGTTTCGGGGCGCTCTCACTGTAAATCGGTTCGGGCCCGCAGGCTATGGCTTGAAAACACTAAAAAGCCCGAGCAGGATACGCCCCTCTGCTTGCCCGTGGAGGCGGGATCCGGCTCAGCCATGCGTGTTTCCGCGTTTGACGCAGAGGGTGCGCGTTCGCTACCATCGTCATCCGGTTGGCAGGGGCGTCCAGCCCCGGCCAGCCTTTGTTGTGTTCATGCCCACTCGAAGGACGTAGATGCCGACCGTCAATCAGCTGGTCCGAAAAGGCAGGAACGCCCCCAAGGCGAAGGTGAAGACCCCTGCCCTACGCGGCGCGCCCCAGAAGCGCGGCGTGTGCACGCGCGTGATGACGCAGACGCCGAAGAAGCCGAACTCGGCTCTTCGCAAGGTCGCGCGCGTCCGGCTGACCAACGGCATGGAGGTCGGCGCCTACATCCCGGGCGAGGGCCACAACCTGCAGGAGCACTCGGTCGTGCTCGTCCGCGGCGGACGGGTCAAGGACCTGCCGGGGTACCGCTACAAGGTGATCCGTGGCGGGCTCGACGCCGCCGGCGTCGGCGACCGGCGCCAGGCGCGCTCCAAGTACGGCGCGAAGCGAGGCAGCTGATGCCGAGGCGCGCCACGGTCCAGCCCCGGACGCTGGAGCCGGACCCCGTGTACGGCTCGCGTCTCGTCACGCAGGTCGTCAACAAGGTGATGACCCATGGGAAGAAGTCGAACGCCGAGGCGATCGTCTACAGCGCCCTGGACCGGGTCGGCGAGCAGACCGGCAAGCCGCCGGTCGAGGTGCTCGAGCAGGCGGTCAAGACCGTGACACCGGTGCTCGAGGTCCGCTCCCGCCGCGTCGGCGGGGCGAACTACCAGGTGCCCGTCGAGGTGCCGCAGCGCCGCGCGCGCACACTGGCCGTGCGCTGGCTCGTCACGTTCGCGCGCGACCGGCGCGAGAAGCACATGTCCGAGAAGCTTGCAGGCGAGATCCTGGACGCCCTCAACCAGCAGGGCGGCGCGTTCAAGCGCAAGGACGACCTCTACCGGATGGCGCAGGCCAACAAGGCCTTCGCGCACTACAGGTGGTGAGCGTGACGACCGTGAACGAGAAGACGCAGGACGCGGTCGCGCTCGACCGCGTCCGAAACATCGGGATCATGGCCCACATCGACGCGGGCAAGACCACGACGACCGAGCGGATCCTCTACTACACCGGGCGCACCCACAAGATGGGCGAGGTGCACGAGGGCGCTGCGGTCATGGACTGGATGGCGCAGGAGCAGGAGCGCGGCATCACGATCACCTCTGCTGCGACAACGGCCTCGTGGGGCGATTTTCGTATCAACATCATCGATACGCCCGGACACGTGGACTTTACGGTCGAGGTCGAGCGCAGCCTGCGCGTGCTCGACGGCGCGATCGCGATCTTCGACTCCGTCGCGGGCGTCGAGCCGCAGTCCGAGACGGTGTGGCGCCAGGCCGACCGCTACCGGGTGCCGCGGATCGCCTTCATCAACAAGATGGACCGCACCGGCGCGGATTTCTTCGCCGCCGTGCAGTCGATGATCGACCGCCTCGGCGCCCACCCGGTGCCGGTGCAGCTGCCGATCGGCCAGGAGGAGCATTTCCGCGGAGTCGTCGACCTCGTCGAGATGCGCGCAATCACGTGGGCAGACGACCTCGGCACGACCATGGAGACCGGCGAGATCCCGACCGAGCTCCTCGAGCAGGCGCAGGAGTACCACCACCAGCTGATCGACTCGGTCGCCGATCACGACGACGAGCTGCTGGAGACGTACCTGCTGGACGAGGACGCAGTCACGCCGGAGATGCTCAAGCGGGCGCTCCGCGCGGCCACGCTCGACATCTCGGTCACGCCCGTGCTCGCCGGCTCGGCGTTCAAGAACAAGGGCGTCCAGCCGCTGCTCGACGCCGTCGTCGACTTCCTGCCGAGCCCGCTCGACGTGCCTCCCGTGCACGGGATCGACCCGCGCACCGAGCACGAGCTCTCCCGCCGCGCCGCGCTGGACGAGCCGTTCTCGGCGCTCGTTTTCAAGGTCATGTCCGACCCGTACGTCGGCAAGCTGACGTACTTCCGCGTCTACTCGGGCCAGGTCAAAGCCGGCGACCGCGTCATGAACACGTCCACGGGCAAGACCGAGCGGATCGGCCGCATCCTGCAGATGCACGCCAACCACCGCGAGGAGCGCGAGGAGATCGGCGCGGGTGAGATCGCCGCCGCGGTCGGGCTCAAGGCCTCGACCACCGGCGACACGCTCGCGATCGACACGGCGCCCATCCGGTTGGAGTCGATGGACTTCCCGGAGCCCGTGATCGCCGTCGCCATCGAGCCGAAGACGAAGGCCGACCAGGACAAGCTGGCCGGCGGGCTGCAGCGCCTTTCAGAGGAGGACCCGACCTTCCGCGTGCGCACCGACGACGAGACCGGCCAGACGCTGATCTCCGGGATGGGCGAGCTCCACCTCGAGATCATCGTCGACCGGCTCCTGCGCGAGTTCTCGGTCGACGCGAACGTCGGCCGGCCCCAGGTCGCCTACCGCGAGACCTTCGGCCGGCCGGTCGAGAAGATCGAGGGGCGCTTCGTGCGCCAGACGGGCGGCCGCGGCCAGTACGGCCACGCGGTGATCAACGCCGAGCCGACCGACCCGGGTGAGGGCTACGACTTCGTCGACAAGATCGTCGGCGGCAAGATCCCGCGCGAGTACATCGGCCCGGTCGACCTCGGTATCCAGGAGGCGATGGAGTCGGGCGTCCTCGCGGGCTATCCGGTCGTCGACGTGCGCATCGAGCTGATCGACGGCTCGTTCCACGACGTCGACTCGAGCGAGATGGCGTTCAAGGTCGCAGGCTCCATGGCCTTCAAGGAGGCGATGAAGCGAGCGAAGCCGAAGCTGCTCGAGCCGGTGATGGCGGTCGAGGTCGTCACTCCGGAGGACTATCTCGGCGACGTGATGGGCGACCTCAACTCGCGCCGTGGACGCGTCGAGGGCCTCGAGCCGCGCGGGAACGCGCAGGCGATTCGGGCCCGCGTCCCGTTGGCGACGATGTTTGGCTACGCAACCGACCTGCGCTCGACGACGCAGGGCCGCGCCACGTTCACGATGCAGTTCGATCGCTACGAGGAAGTGCCTCAGTCGATCGCGGGCGAGCTCGTCGACTCGCAGTCCACGTAAGGAAGGAAAGGGAGGAATGGGCAAGCAGAAGTTTGAGCGCACCAAGCCGCACCTCAACGTCGGGACGATCGGTCACATCGACCACGGCAAGACGACGCTCACCGCTGCGATCACGAAGGTGCTCGCGGAGAAGGGCGGCAACACCACCGAGAAGTCGTTCGACGAAATCGACAACGCTCCCGAGGAGCGCCAGCGCGGCATCACGATCAACACCTCGCACGTCGAGTACGAGACGGAGAATCGTCACTACGCGCACGTCGACTGCCCCGGGCACGCGGACTACATCAAGAACATGATCACGGGCGCCGCCCAGATGGACGGCGCGATCCTCGTGGTCTCCGCCGCCGACGGGCCGATGCCGCAGACCCGCGAGCACATCCTGCTCGCGCGCCAGGTCGAGGTGCCCTACATCGTCGTGTTCCTCAACAAGGCCGACATGGTCGACGACCCCGAGCTGCTCGAGCTCGTCGAGCTCGAAGTCCGCGAGCTGCTCTCGCGCTACGAGTTCCCGGGGGACGATATTCCGATCGTCACGGGCTCGGCACTGAAGGCGCTCGAGGGCGACGAGGAGCAGGCCCAGAAGATCCTCGAGCTGATGCAGGCGGTCGACGACTACATCCCCGAGCCCACGCGCGACACCGACAAGCCGTTCCTGATGCCGATCGAGGACGTCTTCACGATCACGGGCCGCGGCACGGTCGTCACCGGCCGGATCGAGCAGGGCCAGATCAAGTCGGGCGACGAGGTCGAGATCGTCGGCATCCACCCGGAGACGGAGAAGACCGTCGTCACCGGGCTCGAGATGTTCAACAAGACGCTCGACTTCGCCCAGGCCGGCGACAACGCCGGGGCGCTCCTGCGCGGCACGAAGCGCGAGGAGGTCGAGCGCGGCCAGGTGCTCTCGAAGCCGGGCTCGATCACCCCGCACACGGTGTTCAAGGCCGAGGTCTACGTGCTCTCGAAGGACGAGGGCGGCCGGCACACGCCGTTCTTCAACAACTACCGCCCGCAGTTCTACTTCCGCACGACGGACGTCACGGGCTCGATCAAGCTCCCGGAGGGCCAGGAGATGGTCATGCCGGGCGACAACACGAACATGGACATCGAGCTGATCCAGCCGATCGCCATGGACCAGGGACTGCGCTTCGCGATTCGCGAAGGCGGCCGCACCGTCGGCGCCGGCGTGGTCACCGCAATCGAGAAGTAAAGGGAGCGCCGGTGCCGCAGAGCAAGATCCGCATCCGACTCAAGGGCTACGACCACCAGCAGCTCGACAAGTCTGCGAGCCAGATCGTGGAGACGGCCCAGCGGACCGGCGCGACCATCACCGGGCCTGTGCCCCTGCCCACCGAGAAGAACGTCTACTGCGTGATCCGCAGCCCGTTCAAGGACAAGGACTCGCGCGAGCACTTCGAGGTGCGCACGCACAAGCGCCTGATCGACATCCACTCGCCGACCCCGAAGACGGTCGACTCGCTGATGCGGCTCGACCTACCTGCCGGGGTAGACATCGAGATCAAGTTGTGAAAGGCATCGTCGGCAGGAAACTCGGGATGACCCAGGTCTTCGACCCGGAGACCGGCGAGGTGACGCCGGTGACGGTGATCGAGGCGGGCCCCTGCCCGGTGGTCCGGGTGAAGACGGTCGACTCCGACGGCTACGAGGCGGTCCAGCTCGCCTTCGAGCCGGTCGCCGAGGCGAAGCTGACGAAGGCCCAGCTCGGCCAGCTCGGCAAGGCGGGCGCACACCGCAAGCTGATCGAGTTTCGCGGCGCGAGCACGCTGACCGAGGGCGAGTCGGTGACCGTCGAGGCCTTCGAGCCGGGCGAGCACGTCAAGGTCTCCGGGATCGGAATCGGCAAGGGCTTCGCGGGCACGATCAAGCGCCACAACTTCAGCCGCGGCCCGGTCTCGCACGGCTCGCACAACATCCGCCAGCCGGGCTCGATCGGCGCCTCGGCGACGCCGTCGCGCGTCTTCAAAGGGATCCGCATGGCCGGCCGGATGGGCGGCAAGCGCGTCACGCAGGTCGGGCTGACCGTGCACGACGTGGACGCCGAGCGGAACCTGTTGCTGGTGAAGGGGGCTGTGCCGGGGCCGAAGAACGGCTTCGTCGAAGTCAGGGAGGACAGCGGCCGTGGCGGCGCCTAAGGCTCCGGTCATAGGGTCGACCAAGACCGTCGCGCTCGAGGAGGGCGTCTTCGGCGCGGAGGTGAAGCCGCACCTCGTCCACGAGACGGTGCGCGCCGAGCTGAACGCCGCCCGGTCGGCGACGCGGGGCGGCAAGAGCCGTGGCCTCGTCGCCGGCGGCCGCTCGAAGCCGTGGCGCCAGAAGGGCACCGGCCGCGCCCGCGCGGGCACGACCCGCGCGCCGCACTGGACCGGCGGCGGCATGGCCTTTCCGCCGAACAACCGGAACTTCGACTCGAAGGTGAACCGCAAGGTTGCGCGGGCCGCACTGCGTAGCGCGCTCTCCGCGCACGCGCGGGCTGGAACGCTCGGCGTCGTCGACCCGAGCGGCTTCTCGGAGCCCTCGACCAAGGCAGCCGCGGAGCTCGTCGGCAAGTGGGGGAAGGATCAGCCCCTGCTCGTGGTCGCCCAGCCGGAGGACATGAGCCTGATCCGCTCCTTCCGCAATCTCGACCGCGTCGCCGTGACCGTTCCGGCGGAGCTCGAGGTCAACCAGGTCGTCTGGGCGCGCTCGCTCCTGATCAGCGAGGCGGCGCTCGAGCACGTGCAGGGGAGGGCCTCGTGAGCCTCCATCCCAATCAGATCCTGCTCGCGCCCGTCGTGACCGAGAAGAGCTACGAGCTGATCGACCAGCACAAGTACTCGTTCCGGGTCCATCCGGATGCGCACAAGACGCAGGTCAGGCAGGCCGTCGAGGAGCTGTTCGACGTCCACGTCGAGAGCGTGAACATCCTCAAGGTGCAGCCGAAGCCGAAGCGCCGCGGGACGAGGCGCGGCGTCAGACCCGGCTGGAAGAAGGCCGTGGTCCAGATCCGCAAGGGCGAGCAGATCGAGATCTTCCAAGGGGCGCAGGTCTAGTGGCTCTCCGCAAGTACAAGCCCACCTCTCCTGGCCGCAGGTTCATGTCGGTCTCCGCGTTCGACGAGATCACCAAGTCTGAGCCCGAGAAGAGCCTGGTCGAGCCGCTCAAGAAGAGCGGAGGGCGCAACGCCTACGGCCGCATCACCCGGCGCCACCAGGGCGGGGGCCACAAGCGCCGCTACCGCATGATCGACTTCAAGCGGGTCAAGGACGGCGTCCCGGCGAAGGTCGCTGCGATCGAGTACGACCCGAACCGCTCGGCGCGGATCGCGCTGCTCCACTACGCCGACGGCGCGAAGGCCTACATCCTCGCGCCGGCGCGGCTGCAGGTCGGGTCGACGGTCGAGTCCGGCCCGGGCGCCGACATCAAGCCCGGCAACGCGCTCCCGCTCGAGAACATCCCGACCGGCACGCTCGTCCACAACGTCGAGCTGAAGCCGGGCAAGGGAGGCCAGCTCGCGCGCAGCGCCGGCTCGGGGATCCAGCTCGTGGCGAAGGACGAGGGGCAAGGCGTCCTTCGGCTACCATCGGGCGAGCTGCGCCGGGTGCCGCTCAGCTGCCGGGCGACGATCGGGCAGGTCGGAAACGTCGACCACGAGAACATCACCGGCGGCAAGGCGGGCCGCAGCCGCTGGAAGGGCGTGCGCCCCACGGTGCGCGGCTCGGCGATGAACCCCGTCGACCACCCGCACGGCGGCGGCGAGGGCAAGTCGAAGGGCGGCCGCCACCCGGTGACGCCCTGGGGCGTGCCGACGCTGGGCAAGCGCACGCGCCGCAAGCACAAGGAATCCGACAAGTTGATCGTCCGCGGCCGCCGCCGCGGCAAGGAGAAGCGATGAGCCGCAGTTCGAAGAAGGGGCCGTTCGTGCAGGAGCGGCTGCTGAGCCGGATCTCCGCCATGAACGAGTCCGGCTCGAAGCAGATGATCCGGACCTGGTCGCGCGCCTCGACCGTCTTCCCGGAGATGGTCGGGCACACGATCGCCGTCCACGACGGGCGCAAGCACGTGCCGGTGTTCGTGACCGAGCAGATGGTCGGGCACAAGCTCGGCGAGTTTGCGCCCACGCGCACCTTCCGCGGGCACTCCGGCGACCGCAAGACCGAGGTGAAGAGAACCTAGTGGCCGCCGCGGAGCGTCAGGAAGTACGGGCCGTGGCCAAGTGGGTGCGGATGTCGCCGCGCAAGGCCCGCCTCGTCACGGAGCACATCCGCGGCCGCAGCGTCCCCGAGGCGCGCACCGTGCTCGCGTTCACGCCTCGTGCGGCGGCGCGCGAGATCGAGAAGGTTCTGCGCTCGGCGGTCGCGAACGCCGAGGCCAACCACAACCTGCGCGGCGACGAGCTCGTCGTCGCGGCAGCGTTTGTGGACGAAGGCCCGGTGATCAAGCGTTTCCGTGCGCGTGCGCGCGGTCGCGGCGTGCGGATCCACAAGCCGACCTGCCACATCACGGTCACACTGGCCGCTCCGCGGCGCGTGCCGGAGCCGGTTGTGCCGGAGCCTGCGGCGGAAGAGCCGCCGACTGCCGAGCCGAAGCCGAAGGCGGCCGCCAGGAAGCCTGCTGCTGCGAAGGAGCGAGCTGCCAGGAAGGCGCCCGCAAAGAAGAAGGAGGCAAAGACCTGATGGGCCAAAAAGTCCACCCCGGCGGCCTGCGCGTCGGCGTCATCCACGACTGGAAGTCGAACTGGTACACGGGCGCGAAGGAGTTCCCGGCCTACCTGCTCGAGGACATCAAGATCCGCGAGCACATCCAGAACAAGCTTTCGCACGCGGGCCTGTCGGACATCCTGATCCGCAAGGACGCGCAGCGGATCACGATCGACATCTACACCGCGCGGCCCGGGATCGTGATCGGCAAGTCCGGCGTCGAGGTCGACGCGCTCCGCAAGGAGATCCACGGCATGACCAACAAGGCCGTGCACATCAACATCAACGAGATCAAGCGGCCCGAGCTCGATGCGAAGCTCGTCGCCCAGTCGATCGCCGAGCAGCTCGAGAACCGCGTCAGCTTCCGCCGCGCGATGAAGCGCTCGCTCGCCTCCGCGATCCGCTCCGGGGCGCAGGGCGTGAAGGTGCAGTGCGGCGGCCGGCTCGCCGGCACCGAGATGAGCCGCTCGGAGAGCTACTCCGAGGGGCGCGTCCCGCTGCACACGATCCGCGCCGACATCGACTACGGGTTCGCCGAGGCGAAGACGACCTTCGGCCGGATCGGCGTCAAGGCCTGGATCAACAAGGGCGAGATCATGCCGGAGGGCTACGAAGGCGTCTCCCAGCGCGACTCGCGGCTCGGCGACCAGGACCAGGCGCGCCGCCGCGGCGGCACCACCGAAGGCCTTGGCGCCTCGCGCGAGGGCGGCCGCGGGCGCGGGCCCGACCGCGAAGGGCTCGGCCCGGTGCGCCAGCGCCGCAAGGGGCCGGGAGGCCCGCGCCGGCCGGGCGGCGGCCGTGGACGTCCGCGCGCCCAGGAGACCACGGAGCGCCCAGGGACGGAAGAGACGACCGCGCCGGAGCAGCCTCCGGTCGAGCCCGAGGCGCAGTCCGCTCCCGAGGCAGTGGCCGAGGCGCCCGACACGACCACGCCCGAGCAGCCGAGCGAGCCCCAGGCCGAGACCAAGCCGAAGCCCCGTACCAGGAAGAAGAAGGAGACGTAGGTGCTCCTCCCCAAGAAGACCAAGTACCGCAAGTACCAGCGAGGCCGCCGCCGTGGCATCTCGAAGGGCCAGACGAGCGTGCAGGCCGGCGACTACGGGCTGAAGGCGCTCGAGCCCGGTTGGGTCACGAGCCGCCAGATCGAGGCGGCACGAATCGCCATGACCCGCAAGATCCGCCGTGGCGGCAAGGTCTGGATCAACGTCTTCCCGGACAAGCCCGTCACGCAGAAGCCCGCCGAGACCCGGATGGGCTCCGGCAAGGGCTCGCCCGAGCACTGGGTCGCCGTCGTCAAGCCCGGGCGTGTGATGTTCGAGCTGGCCGGCGTCGACGAGCGCCTCGCCAAGGAGGCGCTGCGCCTCGCGAGCCGCAAGCTGCCGATCAAGACCCGAGTTGTGAAGAGGGAGGCTGATCTCTTTGCGAGCTAGAGAGCTGCGCGACCTGACCGACGAGGAGCTGGAGGACCGGCTGGCCGACACGCGCCAGGAGCTGTTCAACCTCCGGTTCCAGAGCGCGACCGGGGCGCTCGAGAACTCCGCGCGCCTGAAGCTCGCCAAGCGCGAGATCGCGCGCATCCTGACCATCCGCCACGAACGAGAAGGACGACTGACGAGCGAGACCCATGGCTGACGAAGAGCAGAACGAGACAACCGAAGAGCAGACCGAGCCGACTCCCGAGGAGCCCGTGGCCGAGGAGCAGGCGCCGGAGACCCCGGCCGAGGAGCCCGTGGCCGAAGAGGAAGCTCCGGCCGAGGAGCCTGCCGTGGAGGAGCCTGCCGCCGAGGCCGAGGCAGGGGAACCGGTCGCCGAGGAGGAGGTCGCTCCGGCGCAGCCCGCCCCCAAGCCGAAGCGCAAGCGCCTGCCGCGCTCGGAGCGCCACAAGCACTCCAAGCCGAAGCGCGAGCGCCCGGCCGAGCGGCGCCCGATCGTCCGGCTGCCGAAGCCCGAGCACGAGCGCGGCCGCCGTCAGGAACGCCGGGGCGTCGTCGTCTCGAGCGCGATGGACAAGACGATCGTGGTCAAGGTCGACACGGTGAAGGCCCATCGGCGCTACAAGAAGGTCGTCCGCCGCTCGGCGACGTTCCACGCGCACGACGAGCAGAACGCGGCCAAGGTCGGCGACCTCGTCCGGATCGTCGAGACGCGCCCGCTCTCGAAGACCAAGAACTGGCGCCTCGCCGAGGTGCTGGAGGCCGCCAAGTGATCCAGCAGGAGAGCCGTTTGCGCGTGGCCGACAACACCGGCGCGCGGGAGATCCTCTGCATCCGCGTCAAGGGCGGGTCGAAGCGCCGCTACGCGCGCGTCGGCGACGTCATCACCGCGACGGTGAAGACGGCGAGCCCGCAGGGCGCGGTCAAGAAGGGCGAGGTCGTCCAGGCCGTGGTCGTGCGAACGCGCAAGCCCTTCGGCCGCAACGACGGCACCTCGATCGCCTTCGACGAGAACGCCGCCGTGCTGATCGACAGCGCGCGCAACCCGCGCGGCACGCGCATCTTCGGGCCTGTCGCCCGCGAGCTGCGCGAGAAGAACTTCATGAAAATCGTGAGTCTCGCCCCGGAGGTGCTCTGAGCATGGCCAAGATGAAGGTGAAGAAGGGCGACCTCGTCCAGATGCTGGCCGGCAAGGACCGCGGCAAGCAGGGGCGCGTGATCGAGGCGCGCCCGCGGGAACGGCGCGTGATCGTCGAGAACCTCAACGTGGTCAAGCGCCACATGCGCCCGCGGCCGCTGAAGGACTCGAGCCGGATGGGCGGCGCGCAGATGACTCCCGGCGGCGTGATCGAGAAGGCCGCGCCGGTGCCGGTCTCGAACGTGATGCTCGTCTGCCCGACCTGCAACCGCCCGACCCGCGTCGGGATGTCCACCAAGGAGGTCAAGGGCCGCGAGGTGCACGTGCGGCAGTGCAAGCGGGCCGACTGCCTCCAGGAGATCGATAGATGAGGCGTCGCTTGCGCCAGGGGATCCCCAAATGAGCCGGCCGCGAAAGGCAGCAGAGACGAACGGCTACGCGCCGCGCCTGAAGGAGCGCTACGAGAGCGAGGTCCGCCCGCGTCTGAAGGACGAGCTCGGCCTCTCGAGCGTCATGCAGGTGCCGCGGGTCCGGAAGATCACGCTGAACATGGGCGTCGGCGAGGCGAAGACCGAGGCCAAGGCGCTCGACAGCGCAATCGAGGAGCTGACGACGATCGCCGGCCAGCGCGCGCAGGTGCGCAAGGCCCGCAAGTCGATCGCCAGCTTCAAGGTGCGCGAGGGCATGCCCGTCGGCGCGCGCGTGACGCTGCGCGGCGCTCGCATGTGGGAGTTCCTCGACCGCCTGATCTCGATTGCGCTCCCGCGCATCCGCGACTTCCGCGGCCTCGACCCGCGCTCGATGGACGGCCGCGGCAACTTCTCGCTCGGGATCCGCGAGCAGATCATCTTCCCCGAGATCGACTACGACCAGATCGCCGGCATCCGCGGGCTGGATGTGGCGATCACGACCTCGGCTCCGGACGACGAGCAGGGCCTTGCGCTCCTGCGCGCGCTCGGCATGCCGTTCACCCGGCCCGAGAACGACGAAGGAGAGAGTCAGTAGATGGCACGCAAGGCCTTGATCGAGAAGTCGCACAAGCCGCAGCGCTTCAAGACGCGCGCGTACCACCGCTGCAATCGCTGCGGGCGCGCACGCGCGACCTACCGGAAGTTCGGCCTCTGCCGGATCTGCCTGCGGGACCTCGCCCACGAGGGCGTGATCCCCGGCATGACGAAATCGAGCTGGTAATGCAAACCGATCCCATCGCAGACATGCTCACCCGCATCCGCAACGCCAACAAGGCGTTGCACGAGAACGCGGAGATGCCGAGCTCGCGCCTGAAGGCCGAGATCGCCCGCCTGCTCAAGGAGGAGGGCTACATCCGCGACTACCGGATCGTCACCTCCGGCGAGTTCAACGAGGCCGAGCAGGACAAGAAGAAGCAGCGTCCCTACGACACCCTGGTGATCGACCTCAAGTTCGGCCGCAACCGCGAGCGCGTGATCACCGACCTGAAGCGCGTCTCCAAGCCCGGTCGCCGCGTCTACGCGCGCAAGGACCGTTTGCCGCGCGTGCTCGGTGGGATGGGCACCGCGATCCTGTCCACCTCGAACGGCCTGATCACGAGCCGCACGGCCGCCGAGCGCGGCGTCGGCGGCGAGGTCGTCTGCTTCATCTGGTGAGCGAATGAGCCGAATCGGTAGACAGCCCATCGAGCTTCCCTCCGGCGTGTCGGTCTCGATCTCGCCCGGCCGCGTGATGGTGAACGGGCCGCTCGGCGAGCTCTCGCAGGAGGTGCCGCAGCGGATGAAGGTCGAGCAGCAGGACGGCTCGGTGGTCGTCTCGCGCCCGACCGACCGCGGCGACGACCGGGCGCTGCACGGGCTGACGCGCTCGCTGATCGCAAACATGGTCCAGGGCGTCACGGGCGGCTTCGAGAAGCGGCTCGAGATCCAGGGCGTCGGCTACCGCGCCTCGCTGCGCGGCACCGACCTGGAGCTGAACGTCGGCTTCTCGCATCCCGTCGTGCTCAAGGCGCCGGCCGGGATCACCTTCGACGTTCCGACGCCGACCGAGGTGATCGTCAAGGGCATCGACAAGCAGCAGGTCGGCCAGACCGCCGCCGAGGTGCGCAAGGTGCGCCCGCCCGAGCCGTACAAGGGCAAGGGCATCCGCTACGAGGGCGAGTACGTCCGCCGGAAGGTCGGCAAGCGAGCATGAGCACGCTCACCGTCAGGAAGGCGCGGGAGCGCCGCCACAAGCGGGTGCGCGCCAAGGTCTTCGGCACCGCCGAGCGGCCGCGCCTGGTCGTGTTCCGCTCCAACCGCGGGATCGAGGCGCAGCTCGTCGACGACCTCGACGCGAAGACGATCGCCGCCGCGAGCTGGCTGCACCTGTCGAAGGCGAAGGGTTCGAAGACCGACCAGGCGGCCGAGGTCGGCAAGCTGCTCGCGCAGCGGGCGAAGGAAGCGGGGATCGGGAGCGCGGTCTTCGACCGCGGCGGCTACCTGTACCACGGACGCGTCAAGGCGCTGGCGGAGGCCGCGCGCGAAGGAGGCCTGAAGTTCTAGATGGCATTCGACCAGGACACGAGGGAGCTCAAGGAGCGCGTGGTCGAGATCAACCGCGTCGCCAAGGTGGTCAAGGGCGGCCGGCGGTTCTCGTTCACCGCGCTCGTCGTGATCGGCGACGAGTCCGAGCGCGTCGGGCTCGGCTACGGCAAGGCGCGCGAGGTTCCGCTCGCGATCTCGAAGGCGGTCGACGACGCGAAGAAGAACCTGTTCGTCGTGCCGCAGCACGGGACGACGATCACGCACGAGATCCTCGGCGAGTTCGGCGCTGCGCGCGTGCTGCTGCGGCCGGCCAGCGAGGGAACCGGCGTGATCGCCGGCGGCGGCGTGCGCGCGGTGCTCGAGCTGGCCGGGATCCGCGACATCCTCGCGAAGAGCCTCGGCACGACGAACCCGATCAACATGCTCAAGGCGACCGTGAACGGCCTCCAGCGGCTGTGCCGCCCCGACGAGGTCGCGGCGAAGCGCGGCCTCTCGATCAGCCAGGTGCTGCCCGTGAGCGCGAAGCCGCCGGAAGAGGCCGAAACTACCGAGCCCGTCGAGGAGACCACGAGCGATGGCGAAGCTGAGGATCACGCAGACGCGTAGCACGATCGGCCAGAGCGCCAGGCACCGCGGCACGCTGCGGGCGCTCGGCCTCGGCAAGATTGGCCGTAGCGTCGAGCGGGACGAGAGCCCGCAGCTCGCCGGTATGCTCAGGAAGGTCCGTCACCTCGTGAGGGTGGACTCCGATGCCTGACGACCTCAACCTCTCCAACCTGAAGCCGGCGCAGGCGCGCAAGGACCGCAAGCGCGTCGGGCGCGGCCTCGGCTCCGGCAAGGGGCGCTACTCCGGCCGGGGGCTCAAGGGCCAGAAGTCGCGCTCGGGCTCGCACAAGATGCGGCCGGGCTTCGAGGGCGGTCAGAACCCGCTCTACATGCGGCTCGGCAAGCTCCGCGGAGGCTCGGCGGACGCGCTTCCCGTCGGGCCCTTCCGAACGTCGACCGCGCCGGTGAACGTGGCCGCGCTCGAGGAGCGCTACGAACCCGGTGCCGAGGTCACGCCGGAGTCGCTCGTCGAGAAGGGCGTGCTCAAGAACACGCGAACCGACGTCAAGATCCTCGGCAAGGGCGACCTGACCAAGAAGCTGAGCGTCACCGCGCATGCCGTCTCGGCGACCGCGCGGGAGAAGATCGAGGCCGCAGGCGGCACGATCACGCTCCTGCGCGAGCCGAAGGTGCGCCTGCCGAAGCGCAAGCCGGAGGCGCTGCGCCAGGTCAAGCCGGAGGCAGCGGCCGACGAGCCGGTGGCCGAGGAGACGGCGTCCGAGGCCGAGCAGGAAGCGGAAGCACCCGCCGAGCAGGCGGAGGAGGAGCAAGGCTAGATGTTCTCCTGGCTCGCCAACGCCTGGCGCGTGCCGGAGCTCCGGCGCCGCGTCTTGTTCACGGCGATGATCCTTGCGCTCTACCGCCTCGGCTCGTGGATTCCCGCTCCCGGCGTCGACTCGGCGTCGATCCAGAGCTACTTCAACAACAAGGGCGGCACGCTGCTCGGCTTCCTGAGTGTCTTCTCCGGCGGCGCGCTCTCGCGCTTCTCGCTGTTCGCGCTCGGGATCATGCCCTACGTCACCGCCTCGATCATCCTGCAGCTGCTGACCGTCGTGATCCCGAAGCTCGAGCAGCTCCAGAAGGAAGGCGAGGCGGGCTACGCCAAGATCAACCAGTACACGCGCTACCTGACGGTGGTGCTCGCGGCCGCCCAGGCGGCCGGGTACGGGTACCTGTTCAAGCGGCAGGGCGCCCTGGTGCACGCCAACTCCGGTCGGCTCGTGCTGATCGTGGTCACGCTGACCGCCGGCACGACGCTTTTGATGTGGATGGGCGAACTGATCACCAAGCGCGGGATCGGTAACGGGATCTCGCTGCTGATCTTCGCCTCGATCCTCTCGGCCGCGCCCGCCGGAGTCAGCGCCTGGTACAACGGCGGCCCGATGGAGAAGCTGTTCTTCCCGCTGATCGCGATCGGGATCGTGGTGGCGGTTGTCTTCGTCCAGGAGGGCCAGCGCCGGATCCCGATCCAGTACGCCAAGCGGATGGTGGGGCGGCGCCTGACGAGCGGCCAGTCGACCTACATGCCGCTGCGCGTGAACATGGCCGGCGTCATCCCGATCATCTTCGCCGCCGCGCTGCTGGCGCTGCCGCAGACGGTGGGCTCGTTCTCGCCGAACGCGCAGACCTTCATCAACCGGCACTTCTCCTACTCATCGCTCAACTACCTCGTCGTCGAGGCAGTCCTGATCATCGTCTTCACCTACTTCTACACCGCGGTGCAGTTCAACCCGGTCGACCAGGCGGACAACCTGCGCAAGTACGGCGGCTACGTCCCCGGGATCCGTCCGGGCCCGCCGACGGCGCAGTACTTCGACCGGGTGCTGACGCGCCTGACTCTGCCCGGCTCGCTCTTCCTGGCTGCGATCGCGGTGCTCCCTAGCATCTTCATCAAGTACGGCGGCTTCTCACAGGCGAACTCGCGCGCCCTCGGCGGCACCTCGGTGCTGATCGCCGTCGGCGTCGCGCTCGACACGATGCGCCAGATGGAGTCGCAGATGATGATGCGCTCCTACGAAGGCTTCCTGAAGTAGTGCTCAACGTATTGCTGCTTGGGCCGCAAGGCGCCGGCAAGGGAACCCAGGGAAGGCTCATCTCTGCGGAGTACGACGTCCCGCATATCAGCACGGGAGACATACTCCGGGCTGCCATCGCCGAGGGCAGCGAGCTCGGGCGCCAGGCCGAGCCGCTCCTGAACGCGGGCCAGCTGGTTCCGGACGAGATCATGATCGGGCTCATCCGCGAGCGGATCTCGCAGGAGGATGCGCAGGTGGGCTTCATCCTCGACGGCATTCCGCGAACCGCCCGGCAGGCCGAAGAGCTCGACGCGATGCTGGACGAGGTCGGCCGGCCGCTGGGGATCGTGTTCGAGCTCCAACTGTCCGAAGAGGCTTCTCTCGACCGGCTGGGCAAACGGGCTGAGCAGGAAGGCCGCACCGACGACACGCCCGAGGCGATCCGGACGCGGCTTCGCCTCTACCACGAGCAGACCGAGCCTCTCGTCGAGTACTACCGCGCGCGCGGAATCCTGGTCGGAGTCGACGCCGGCCGCTCGATCGATGAGGTTTTTGCGGAGATCCAGAAGGCGCTCGAGACAGAAGCGGTGCGGTCGTGATCATCTGCAAGTCGCCCGAGGAGATCGCGCGCATGGCCCGCGCGGGCGCCGTGGTGGCCGACGTGCTCGCCTTGATCGGCGAGCGGGCCCAGCCGGGCGTCACCACCGCGGAGCTCGACGCGCTCGCGGACGAGTTCATCCGATCCCAGGGCGGCCAGCCGACCTTCAAGGGCTACCGCGGCTACCCGGCCTCGATCTGCGCTTCCGCCAACGACCTGGTCGTGCACGGGATCCCCGGGCCGTACGCACTCGTGGACGGCGACGTGCTCTCGGTCGACGTCGGGGTCACTCTCGAGGGGTTCGTGGCCGACTCCGCCTGCACGTTCCCGATCGGCGAGATCCCGCCCGAGGCGGAGCGGCTGCTCGAGGCCTGCCGGGCCGCGCTCGCCGCCGGGATCGCGCAGTGCCGGGCCGGCAACCGTCTATCCGACATCTCGCACGCGATCCAGACCGTGACCGAGGAGCACGGCTTCTCGGTCGTGCGCAGCCTGGTCGGTCACGGCGTCGGCCGTTCGATGCACGAGGAGCCGCAGATCCCGAACTACGGCGAGCCGGGCCGCGGGCCGCGGCTCTCGCCGGGGATGACCTTCGCGATCGAGCCGATGATCACCGCGGGCAGTCCTGAGGTCATCCTCCACGACGACGAGTGGTCGATCTCCACGGCGGACGGCTCCCTGGCCGCTCACTTCGAGCACACGGTCGCCATCACCGAGGCCGAGCCGAGGATCCTGACCGCCGCCCGGACCCCGGTGCATACGTGACGCTCGCGCCGAGCTCTCGATGATGGCCGACCAAAGGATCGAGGCCTACGCGAAGTTGCTGGTCGAGGACTGCCTCGACGTCCAGCCGGGCTGGCAGGTGGTGGTGTCCGGCGGCGCGCTCGCGAGGCCGTTGCTCGAGGCCCTCAGCGCCCTCCTCGCCCGCCGCGGGGCCTACGCGATCCAGCGGATCAGTCTCACAGGCGTGCGCTTCAACCTGCAGTGGGTCCGGGAAGCCCCGGACGAGCTGCTCGACACCCCGGCGCCGATCGAGGTGCAGCCGCTCCACGAGGCAGACGCCTGGATCGGGATCGAGGCGCCCGAGAACACGCGCGAGCTCTCGCTGATCGGCGCCGACCGCCTGGCCAGGATCCAGGCTGGGTTGCGCCCGCACCTCGAGCGCGTCTTCTCGTACGACCTGAAGTGGGTCGGCTGCCAGTTTCCGACCGCGGCGCTCGCGCAGGACGCCGGCATGTCGCTGACCGACTTCGAGGATTTCCTCTACGGCGCCTGCCTGCTCGACTGGGACGCCGAGCGGGAGCGGATGAGCGCCTACGCCGCGCCCTTCGACGAGGCGGAGGAGGTGCGGATCGTCGGACGCGAGACCGACATCACGCTCAGCCTCGCCGGGCGCAGGGGGGAGGTCGACGCGGGCGGCGCCAACATGCCGGGCGGGGAGTTCTTCTACTCGCCGCTCGAGGACTCGGCGTCCGGGACGATCGCCTTCACCGAGTTCCCGGCCGTCTACGCGGGCCGGGAGGTCACCGGCATCCGCCTGCGCTTCGAGGAAGGCCGCGTGGTCGACGCCTCGGCGGACACGCACGAGGACTTCCTGGTCGAGATCCTGGACCGCGACGAGGGCTCCCGACGGCTCGGCGAGCTCGGGATCGGCTGCAACCCGCGCATCACGCGGCACATGAAGAACACGCTCTTCGACGAGAAGATCGACGGCACCGTCCACCTCGCGCTCGGCAACGGCCTCCCAGAGGTCGGTGGCGAGAACGTCAGCCAGGTTCACTGGGACATCGTCAAGGACCTGCGCGAGGGCGGGAGGCTTGAACTGGACGGAAAGGTCGTGCAGGAGAGCGGAAAATGGCTGATCTAAGGCGTCGCTTGCGACGCCGACCTCAGGACAGAGGGCCTTTTGGCCGTCTGTCCGTCTGAAATGACCGGTCGATGACGGTGGCTGCGATTCCCGTAGGTCTGAGCCACCTTCCCTTTGCTACCATTGACACCCGCGGCGAGAGCCGTGTTTTTCCGTGTCCCCAACCGCGCTCAGCGAGCGCGGTTTCTGTGAGGTAGATGGCGCAAAAAGAAGAGAAGATCGAGGTCGAAGGCGAGATCGTCGAGGCGCTCCCGAGCACGATGTTCCGGGTGCAGATCGACGGGATGGACCAGACCGTCTTGGCCACCATCTCCGGGAAGATGCGCAAGCACTACATCCGCATCCTCCCGGGGGACAAGGTCAAGGTGGAGCTTTCGCCCTACGACCTGACCAGAGGAAGGATCACGTACCGACACCGATGAAAGTCCGAGCTTCAGTCAAGCCCATGTGCGAGCGCTGCCGCGTGATCAAGCGGCACGGCAAGACCATGGTCATCTGCACCAACCCCCGCCACAAGCAGAGGCAGGGCTAAGCCATGGCGCGCATCGCCGGCGTCAACATCCCCAACCAGAAGCGGCTCGAGATCGGGCTGACGTACATCTACGGCATCGGCCGCTCGACGGCGAAGAAGATCTGCGCCGAGACCGGGCTCTCGCTGGACGAGAAGGTCAAGGACCTGACCGACGAGGAGGTCACCAAGCTCCGCGAGTACATCGACGGCAACCTCCAGGTCGAGGGCGACCTTCGCCGTGAGCGCACGCAGGCGATCAAGCGCCTGCAGGAGATCGGCGCCTACCGCGGCTTCCGCCACCGCCGCGGCCTGCCCGTGCGCGGCCAGCGCACGAAGACCAACGCGCGCACGCGCAAGGGCCCGAAGAAGACCGTCGGCCGCGGCAAGAAGGCACCGACCAAGACCTAGTGCCTCGTCCAGCAACACATGTCGGCTTCTGGCCCGCGATCACGCGGCGCCAGAGCCCACCCTTGACCTTGGCAAGGCAGTCCAGCCTTGCCGCGGCCAAGTGCGAGCTCTGGCTTGGTGCTCGCGACCCAGAAACTCGACGGCGTCACTGGACGGGGCACTAATGGCACCTCCTCGCAGACAGGCGACCCGCGGCCGCACGCGCCGGCGCGTGCGCAAGAACATCGCGATCGGCCAGGCGCACATCAAGACGTCGTTCAACAACACGATCGTGTCGCTGACCGACAACGAGGGCAACGTGATCGCGTGGGAAAGCGCCGGCTCGGCCGGCTTCAAGGGCTCGCGCAAGTCGACGCCGTTCGCCGCGCAGGTCACCGCCGACGCCTGCGCGCGGAAGGGCATGGAGCACGGGCTGCAGAAGGTCGAGGTGTTCGTCAAGGGGCCTGGCGCCGGCCGCGAGACCGCGATCCGCTCGCTCCAGGCCGCCGGGCTCGAGATCCTCGGCGTCAAGGACGTCACGCCGCAGGCGCACAACGGCGTCCGCCCGAAGAAGCGGCGGCGGGTCTAGTTATGGCGCGAGACCGCTCCCCCAAGTGCAAGCAGTGCCGGCGAGAGGGCATGAAGCTCTTCCTCAAGGGAGAGCGCTGCCTGACCGAGAAGTGCGCGATCGAGCGCCGCAGCTATCCGCCGGGCGAGCACGGCCGCGGCCGGATCAAGCAGTCCGAATACCTGCTGCAGCTGCGCGAGAAGCAGAAGGCGCGCCGCTACTACGGCCTGCTCGAGAAGCAGTTCCGCACCTACTACACCAAGGCCGCCAAGGGCTCGGGCATCACCGGCGAGACGCTGCTGCGCATGCTCGAGACGCGGCTCGACAACGTCGTCTACCGGCTCGGCTTCGCCGCCTCGCGCGCACAGGCCCGCCAGCTCGTGCGGCATGGCCATTTCCAGGTCAACGGCCGCCGCGTGAACATCCCGAGCTACCAGGTCCGGCCCGACGACATCATCACGCTCAAGCCCGGCAGCCCGGCCGAGCAGGTCGTCCGCGACGCCACCGACCTGACCGCCTCGGTCACGCCGTGGCTGCAGGCCGACCACGACGGCCTCACCGGCAAGGTGCTCAAGTGGCCGGAACGGGAGGAGATCGACACCCCCGTCCAGGAATCGCTCATCGTCGAGCTCTACTCGAAGTAACAGAAAGGAACGGAATGGCAGTAAGGACCAGCTTGATGGAGTTCCAGATCCCGCGGATCGTCCACGAGGAAGTCGACGAGAACCGCGGTGTCTTCGTGATCGAGCCGCTCGACCGCGGCTTCGGCTACACCTTCGGCAACTCGCTGCGCCGCGTGCTGCTCTCGTCGCTCGAGGGCGCCGCCGTCACCTCGGTCAAGATCGAGGGCGTCGCGCACGAGTTCACGACCCTGCCGGGCGTCCGCGAGGACGTGACCGACATCCTGCTCAACTTCAAGAACCTGATCTGCCGCCTGCACGGCGACTCGCCCGAGATCGAGGTCCGGCTCTCGAAGAAGGGCCCGGGCACGGTCAAGGCCTCCGACATCGAGGCGCCGGCCGAGCTGGAGATCCTCAACCCCGACCTCGAGATCGCCAACCTCTCGGACAAGGGCAAGCTCGAGGTGACGCTGACGATCGGCCGCGGGCGCGGCTACGTGCCCGCCGAGCTGAACCGTGGGCCGGAGCACACCATCGGCGTGATCCCGATCGACTCGATCTTCTCGCCGGTTCGGCGCGTCTCGTACGACGTCGAGGCCGCCCGCGTGGGGCAGCGCACCGATTACGACAAGCTGCGCATCGACGTCACGACGGACGGTTCGATCGACCCGCGCGACTCGATCGGCCAGGCGGCGGAGATCCTGATCCGCCAGCTGGCGATCTTCACCGACATCGACCGGATCGAGGGCCTCGGCGAGGCCGGGGCGGCCGCGGAGGCGCAGGCCGAGCCGGCGCTCGCCCACGGGATGGAGAACTTCCCGATCGAGGAGCTCGAGCTCGGCGTCCGCTCGTACAACTGCCTGAAGCGCGTCGGCATCGAGACGATCGGCGACCTGGTCACCAAGACCGAGAACGAGCTCGCCGCGATCCCGAACTTCGGCAAGAAGTCGATCGAAGAGGTCAAGGAGACGCTCGCGACCCACGGGCTCAACCTGCGCGGCGAGGACGGCGCCTCCGCATGAGGCACCACCGGTCCGGACGCAAGCTGGGCCGTGACGCCTCGCACCGCAAGGCGCTGTACGCGAACCTGACCGGCGCGCTGATCGAGCACGGCCGAATCAGGACGACCGCGGCCAAGGCCAAGGAGGTTCGGCCGGTCGCCGAGCAGATGATCACGCTCGGGCGGCGCGGCGGCGTGCCCGCCCGGCGGCAGGCGCTCAAGTTCCTCCGCTCGCAGGACGTCGTGCACAAGCTGTTCAGCGACGTCGGGCCGCGGTTCGCCGAGCGGCCGGGCGGCTACTCGCGGATCGTCCGGATCGGGCCGCGCCTGGGCGACGCCGCCGAGATGGTCTACCTCGAGCTGGTCGACTACGTCCCGCCGGACGTCAGCGCTCCGGCGCCGCGCCCGAGGCGCGAGCGCTCGGAGCAGGAGCCGGCCGAGGAGCAGTCCGAGCCGCCGGCCGAAGAAGAGCCGCAGGCGGAAGCAGAAGTCGAAGCCGAGGCCTGAGCCCGGCTAGTCGACTCCCCAGGAGGGCCTATGATCCTCCTCAGCTCATGGAAGGACGAGCAGGGGTAGGTAGCGGGTCCGTCGAAGGCTGTCGACGCGCCTTCGTCGTGCTGGTCGCAGCCCTCGCGTTGCTGGAAGGGATCGTCGGCGCCGGTCCCGCGCGTGCCGATGCTCCGCTTCGGTGGTCGGCTCCGGTGGAGATCGACCGCCATACTCCGTACGAATCGGGCCGAGGGCTCCACGGCGTCTCCTGCCCGGCGACGAACCTGTGCCTCGCGGTCGACACCAGCGGCGACCTGCTCACCGCGACCAACCCGACCGGCGGCGCGGGCGCGTGGACAGCCGCAAGCGTCGATCCCGCAACCCCGCTCGCGGGGATTTCCTGCCCGTCGACGACCTTCTGCGTGGCGGTCGACGGCTCCGGGAACGTGCTCACCTCGACCGACCCGACCGGCGGCGCAGGCGCCTGGAGCTCGACCAACGTCGACGGCTCCGCCTTCCTCTACACCGTCTCGTGTCCCACGACGACACTCTGCGTCGGGGTCGACGAGAACGGCAACGTGCTCACCTCGATCGACCCGACCGGCGGCGCAGGCGCCTGGAGCTCGACCAACGTCGACGGCTCCGCCTTCCTCTACACCGTCTCGTGTCCCACGAC
>Ga0187776_10000238_pt1 | contig 26813 bp, 25 predicted proteins | sample 0216_BV02_MP12_2_FD_132426 | JGI IMG/M metagenome (GOLD analysis project Ga0187776, IMG submission 132426) | Tropical peat soil microbial communities from peatlands in Department of Meta, Colombia - 0216_BV02_MP12_20_MG | ecosystem: Environmental > Terrestrial > Soil > Wetlands > Peat | place...
CGGTGGCCAGCTCGCATTCGCCGTTCACAGGAATCGCGCTCGGCTCGTTTGTCTTCCCGATTTTTCGCTGAGCAATAAGATAGAACCGATGGGCAGGCGAATCGATGCCGAGTAGCGAGGGCGCCACGTCATAGACCGGCACGATGCGGCCGCGGCGGACAATCACGCCCGCAACCAGCGGCGACGTGTGAGGAAACGTGTGCAGCCGGACCGGCGGAGCGAGCTCGGCGACGATATTGGAAGGCAGCGCGAAGCGGCGTGGTCCCACCTGGAGCAGAACGAATGAATTGCTGTGCGAACTCTCGACGGCAGTCATGCCTGTACAGCCCCTTCCATTTCATGGCGGGATTCGGCTGCTTTTGTGGCGCGGTCGAGTGCCTGAAATTCCTCGCGCGTCAGAAAACCAGAAGGCTCAATCACCGGAATCACGTGGTCATCTACGTAAGCTAATCCGCGGTACCAGTGGCGCTCTTCGCCGGTGAACGCCCGCGGCAGCGCATGAACGGCGTGAATTTCTGTCATGCGTTCGATTTTGTCCACGAGCACCGCTACACGGAGCTGGCGAAGGATGAGAACAAGTGCGGGGCGCGTGACCGGCAGATTGAAATGCGTGCAGGCGTTCACGATGTAGTAGGTGCGGTGGGCACGCTCAAAAGTGTGGCGCACTTTCGGAAGCAGCGGTTGCTCCATTTCTCTGGCGGCGCCCGCCAAACTGTCAGTGCTGCGAATTTCCTGCACGGATTCGGCGGCGACGGCAAACATCTGGTGCGCCACGGTGAACAGAATCACCTGCTCGGAGCGGCCCGAGCGCCGCAATCTGGCCGATTCAGGGCTCGCGATTTTCATCGGACACCTACCGGGGCGAGCCGGAGCAGCTTTGCGACGCGCTTTTCGATGGCGGTGCTGATTTCATCGAGGCTCAGAACTTCGTTGACGAGGCCTGTCTTGATGGCTTCTGCGGGCATCCCGAAAATCACGGACGTGGCTTCGTCTTGCGCGATCACGTAGCCCCCGGCTGCCTTCAGCGCATTCACGCCCTTGGCCGCGTCCGAGCCCATTCCAGTGAGAACGACGCCGATGGACAGCGAGCGGGCATAGGCGCCGATGGTTTCAAAGGCCACGTCGGCGCATGGACGGTAGCCGTCGATGCGCGCGCCGGCATCGAGCAAGATTTTTCCGGTGGAAGAGACGCGGAGGTGATGCGAGCCCGGGCAGAGATAAATCGTGCTCAGCTGAACCGGCTCGTTTATTTCCGCTTCCTTCACCGGGAGCGAAGCAATCTCCGCCAACTGCACGGTGAATTGTTTGGTGAAGACTGCTGGCATATGGAGGACAAGAAACACGGCTCCAGGAAATTCCTTCGGCAGACCTGCGACCACGCGCAGCACTGCGGCCGGGCCGCCCGTGGAAGCCGCGACCACCACCAGCGGAAATTTTCCGCCGTTTTGGGCTGCGAATGCGGCCCCGCTTGACGGAATGGCCGGAGCCGCCAGAGGGGCGTGGGGCGCGGGTAATTTCGAACGCGTCGCTGTGCGCACGACGCGGACTTTCGCGGCCATTTTCAGCTTGCGGGTCAGCTCGTCTCGCGTGTTGTGCATGTCGAGATCCACGCCGCTCGAAGGCTTGGAGACGAAATCAATGGCACCGAGTTCGAGCGCGCGGAGAGTGCTGCTGGCGCCCTCGCGCGATTCGGAGCTGACGATCACAATGGGCCGCGGATTTTCCGACATAATCAGCTCGGTGGCCTGCAAGCCGTTCACATGCGGCATATTAATGTCCATCGTGATCACGTCGGGGCGCAAAGAATCGGCGAGTGCCACGGCATCTCGGCCGTCGCGCGCCTGCCCGGCCACTTCCAACTGCGGGTCGGAGTTGATGATCTCCTGGAGGACTTTGCACATGAAGGCGGAGTCGTCCACCACTAGCACGCGAATCTTCCTGTTGGAGCCGGGGGTCATATCAATTCTGTCGTAGCGGCAATCCGTCCGCTGGACGCCCTTCCGCCATCTCCGAGCCGATCAGACTCTCGACGGTCGAAATCAATTGGTCCTCCTGCACCGGCTTGGTGAGGAAGCCGGACGCGCCTTCCTTCAGGGCGCGTTCGCGGTGCTTGGCGCCGGCGCGAGAAGTGACAACGAGAACGGGAATCCGCCTGGTGGCGGGATTCTGGCGGAGGTGGGCCATCAGCTCGTAGCCGTTCATGCGCGGCATTTCGAGGTCCGTAATCACCAGGTGACAGCCGACCTGCGCCACGATTTCCGAAGCTTCCAGCCCGTCGGAAGCCAGCTCGACGCGGTAACCCGCTTTTTCGAGCATACGGCCGACAAATTTGCGGACGCTGATGGAATCGTCCGCCACCACGACGACGCGGTCGTTTTCCACCGGGTCAACCGCTTCCGCCGGAATGCTGCCCGCGGCGACCGCTTCCGCGCCGGGCGCAAAGACACGGGCAGCCGGAGAGGAAGCGGGCAAAGCATGGCGCTCGGCCGTGTCGGCGGAAATCAGCCGGTTCAGATCGATCAGCAGGATCAGGCTGCCGTCCGGAGCGATCGTCGTGCCCGGAAAAAGTTTCACTCGGCGCATATAGTCGCCGAGGTTCTTGATGACGATTTCGTCTTTCCCGAGGACTTCTTCCACGACGACGCCGACCTGCCGCCCCGCCACCTTCACGATGACCATGTGGAAATAGCCGTTTAACGGCTCTAGCGGCGGCAGCGCGAGTTGCAAGTCGAGGCGGAAGATTTCCGTGACCACGTCGCGGACGCGGGTGAGCAATTTTCCGCCGACGTCTTCGATCTCCTCGGGGCGCAGGCGCCGGATTTCCTCAACCACGGCAAGCGGGAGCGCAAACACCGAGGTCCCGCAGCGCACGAATAGCGCTTGCGAGATGATCAGCGTGAGGGGGACCTTCACCGTGAAGCATGCGCCGCGGCCTCCTTCGGAGCGGACCTCGATTTCGCCGTTCAGCGCGTGAACGTTGGCGCGCACGACGTCCAGGCCGACGCCGCGCCCGGCCAGCTCAGTCATGGCAGCGGCGGTGGAGAATCCCGGACGAAAGAGGAATTCGCGCAGCTCACGTTCCGAGAGTTCCGCAGCGGCGACGGGAGACGTGGCTCCTGACTCGATCACGCGCTCGCGCACTTTTTCATAGTCGATTCCGCGGCCGTCGTCTTCGACCTCGATGAAGATGTGGTTGCCGCGATGATAAGCGCGGACGGTGACGTGACCTTTTTCAACTTTCCCGGCATTTCGCCGCGTCGACTGATCCTCGAGTCCGTGAGCTACCGCGTTGCGGACCAGATGGATGAGCGGATCGGAAATATGCTGAATGATGTTGTTGTCGAGTTCGGTTTCAGCGCCTTCGAGCTTGAGCTCGACGGGCTTTCCGGTTGCTTTGGCCGCATCGCGCACTGTGCGCGAAAGGCGCGTGTAGAGGTTGCCGATCGGCACCATCCGGGCGGCGGTAATTTCGTCCTGGAGGTGATGCGCGAGCTTGGTGAATTCGTCGATGTCGGCATCGACGCGCCCCATGAAGCCTTCCAGCTGCGTGAGGACTTCGGTGACGTCGGCGGAAATTTCCGTCAGCGAGCGGGAAAGGATGTTGAAATCGTCGTAGCGGTCCATCTCGAGCTCGCTGAACTCGAGAAGATCGTTTGAAGTGATCGCCGGCAAGGCCGCCCCATGAGGGCGGAAAGTGTCCATCTGCGGAGGCTGGCTGCCCGGGACGAGCGTGGCGTTCAGCCGGTTGAACTCGTGTTTGTCCTGAAATTCGGAAATCTTAGAGGAGAGCCGCGCTTTCGAGAAGTTGAGCACTTCAACGAGTTTTGAAAGCTCGGAGAGGCGCCCGAGCATCCGCGTGCGGTTAATGACCAGCTCGCCGACGGCGTTCATCATGCGGTCGAGTCGGTCGAGCGCGATCCGGACCGATTTTGACTGCGGCAGCGCTTGAGCCGGGCGCGGCGCGGCCGATGCGGGAGCAGCGGACTCTTGCGCGGATGCGTCTCCGATTAAACCCGCCGGCTCCGCGGGCTCCTCGGGCGCGAGCTCGGCAATCCGGCCAAGCAGTGGATCGACCGCCGCGGCCATTTCTTCCTTGCTCGTCCACTGGCGGTGGAGGAATTTCTTCAGCGCATCCACGGCTTCGAGGCACAAGTCAACGATTTCGGCGCTGGGCTGAAGCGCGCCATCGCGCAACTGGCCGAACAAATCCTCCACACGGTGCGCTACGGCGGAAAGCCGGTGCAGTCCAACCTGCGCGGCGGACCCTTTCACGGTGTGCATCGAGCGGAACAGGCGGTGGATTTCCTCTGGGTTTGTGTTTGATTCGAGCGCGAGCAAGGACTCGGTGACTGCCTGGAGGTGCTCCTCGGCTTCCGGAATGAAGAATTCCAGGACTTCGTCGGCAACTTCGCCGTCCTCAGGAAGATGCTCGGCGTAGGAAGAAGCCGGAAACACGCTCGGAATCGGCTCGCCCGCGCCGACGTCGGCGACAGCAGACTCACTTTCGGATTCCGGCGGCGGAGCCGCAGGAAATGCGAAGGCATACCGCTGCTTGAACGCAGTGATGTCGCCGAGTGTCTCGGCGCCGCTCGATGCGATCTGGAGGAGATCGAATTCGAGCACAGAAATCGCATCGGAGATAAATTCAGTCAGCGGGCCGTACATATCCGCGGTGAGCGACGCATTCATGGCGTAGTGGAAGACATGCGCCATCTTTGCTGCCACTTCGGAGAATTGAGGGAAGCCGTAGCTTGCTGAAGTGCCCGAGAGTGTGTGGGCGGCGATGTAGAGTTTCTCGAGGTCTTCGGGACGCGTCTGGGGCTCCTGCAACAAGCCGGAATACTCCCGCAGGTACTGGAGGTTTTCGGATGCCTCCTGGAGGAACAGTTCGACCGATTCCGGGCTCGGCCCGCTCACAGGCTTCCCTCCACTAGCGCCGGCGCACGGCGTGACTCCACAGCGGCCGGCTTGCGATACATGCGGCAATCGCCGTACACGATGGATTCCAGTTTCATCGGCACGTTCGAAAGCGTCTCGGCATGGCCGAGCAGGAAGTACCCGCCGGGCTCGAGCGCTTCATGAAAGCGACGCAAAATTGCGAGCCGGTGGTCGTCCGAAAAATACATCAGCACGTTCATGCAGAAGATGCAGTCGAACTTGCCGACGTACACCGGCTCGATCAAATTCATCTGGGCAAACGAAATCATGCGTCGGATACGCGGCCGCACCTGGTAGCCGTGTTTCGTGGCCGTAAAATAAGCATCTACCTGCCCGAGTGATACATCCTGCAAGCTGCGCTTCGAATACACACCGCGTTCCGCATGACGCAGCGCGCGACGGCTGATATCCGTGGCCAGAATTTCGATTTCCCAGGCCTCGACAAATTTCAGCGACTCGCAAAGCGTGACGGCGATCGAATAGGGCTCTTCACCCGTCGAACAGCCGGCGCTCCAGATGCGCAGCGTCCGCGGACTCTCCCAGAACTTGCGGTCCTGCACTTCCGGCAAAATTCTTTTCTCCAGCGCCTCGTACACCGCCGGATAGCGGAAAAATGACGTCTCGTGTGTCAGCAGCCGTTCAAGCAGCGCTTCGTACTCGGTGCTCGAGCCGCGCACGTGCCGCAGTAACTCCGTCCCGCTCGCGAGGCCCTTCTCTTCGAGATATTCCCGCACGCGCGTGGAAAAGAATCGTTCGCGCGAGGAATCGAAGAGAATCGCCGAGCGCTGCTCGATGAGCGCGCTGATCTCGTCGAGTTCGGACTCGCTGAGCTTGGCGGCAGTGGCTGGATGTGGTTTCATGTTCGGCACACGTCAGAAGCCGGCCTACTCTCGCCGGCAGCGGACATCCGGCCAGCCTAGCGATTCGCTCCCACCGGCGCCGGGCGATTCTCTTCCGACGATTCCGCCGAGCGCGAGGACTGTTGCGACGAGCGGAACTGCGCCAGCGCTTCGTTCAGCTGTTCGGAGAGGCGCACCATGTTTCCGACGGTTGCAGCCGTTTGGCGTGCGCCCTGCGTGGTCTGGCGCGTAATGCCGGAGATGATCTGCATGGCGTTGGCAACGCCTTCTGTTCCGCGCACCTGCTGCTTCGAAGCGAGCGAAATTTCCTGGACGAGCTCCGCCGATTGGCGTACGACGCTCGAAATTGCTTCGAGCGCTTTTCCCGCTTGATCGGCAAGGCTGGCGCCGACTTCCACTTCGCGCGTGCCTTCTTCCATGACGACGACTGCCTCGTTCGTCTCCGCCTGAATGGCCTTGATAAGCGCGGCAATATCTTTCGTCGCGCTGCGGGAGTGTTCAGCCAGTTTGCGAACTTCGTCGGCGACGACCGCGAACCCGCGACCCGCCTCGCCCGCGCGGGCGGCTTCGATGGCCGCGTTTAGTGCGAGCAGGTTAGTTTGCTCTGTAATGTCATTAATCACGTTGATGATTTCCGAAATTTCGAGCGAACGGTCGCCGAGCGATTTGATTTTCTTTGCCGTAGCTTGCACCGAAGCACGGATGCGCTGCATGCCTTCGAGCGTATCGCGCACGGCGCGATTGCCCTGTTCGGCGGCGTCGAGCGCGCGGCGGGCGGCTTCGGCACTCGCTTCAGCGTTGTTCGACACTTGCTTCATCGACACAGTCAGCTCTTCCACGGCCGACGAGGTATTCGTGATTTCCTGGTCCTGCTGCGTGGCGCCGGCGGTCATGTCGTCCGTGGCCTCTAGAATCTGATTAGCGCTGGCGCTGACGTCGATGGCCGCTTTCCGCACGCGCTCAAGAACTTTGGTGAAGTTGTCGAGCATGAAGTTGACGGAGTCCACGACGTTGCCGAGCGCGTCGTTGGTGACCTTGCCACGAATCGTTAAGTCGCCGCGCGCGACTTCCTTGATGGTGTTGAGCAGGTCGGTGATGCTGCGCTGGAGCGAATCCTGCGCCTGCTGGCTGGTGACAGCGTGGGCCACCTTTGCGGCGCTGCGATTGAAGTTTTCGGCGATGAATTCGAACTCGTCGCCGGTTTCAACTTCGGCACGGGCACGCGCGTCGCCGGCCACGAGCCGCTCGGAGAATTTCGCCAGTTCGTCCACGGGCTTCAGCACGCGCTTGCTGAGCACCCAAACGATGGAGATGGCCGCCACGAGCGCCAGCACTGCAGCTCCGAACAACGCTGCGTTCGGTCCGCCCGGGATCCCCGAGCTTTCTGCACCCGACGGACCTGCGGAGTGCTGGCCGGCGTAGTAGGCGAGGCCGAGGACGCCGAACAGCGACAGGCCGATCCAGAAGATCAGCATCCAGACCGTGGAACTCAAACGAGATTTCATGACTTCCTCCCAAGAACTGTTTCGCGCATCCGCGCAGGCCTAGAAAATTTTCTCCAAGATCCCCAACACAAATTCGCCGGGCCGCGTTAAATCACGGGCACCGGAAAGACGTCGGTCAATCGCCGGAGATCCACGACGAGCGCCAGGCGGTCGTCGTGCCGCAGCATGCCGCGGCAATGCGGCACGTCGCTCGGCGCCTGGTCGAGTAAGGCTTCTTCGGTGGCCGAGTACGTGCCTATGACTTCATCGGCCGCGATGCCCAGCCGCAAATCTTCGCGATTGGGATCGCCTTTGATCGCCGCCACCACGACGTGCTTCGGCAACAGGCCCGGCCGGCGGCCCTCCGTGAACGCGATGTCCACAAGAGGCACAATCGTGCCGCGCAGATTGAACACGCCCATCAGAAACGCCGGAGCCAGCGGCACGCGCGTGACCAAGGGCCAATCCACTACTTCTTCCACTTCGAGAACGGACAGGCAGAAGCGCTCGCGGCCGGCGCGAAAAACGCAATACTGCCGCTCAGGCGACCGTTCCTCGGGGAACGTTTCACTTTCGAGAAACGCGCCGCCATCGAGTTCCAAAGGCAGGGTTGCATTGTCCTGCTCACTCGGCATCACGCAAACCTCTTCACTGCGCTCAATAGCTCTTCGGGGGTAAAAGGCTTGGCCACGTAACCATTCGCGCCCTGCTGTTCGCCCCAGTAGCGATCGCTCGGCGTGCTGCGCGAAGTCACCAGGATGACGGGAATCGTCGAGTATGGTTCCTGGCTCTTCAGCTCGCGGCAAGCCTGAAATCCGTTGCGCTGGGGCATGACCACGTCGAGCAGGATGACGTTGGGGCGCTCTTCGTCGATGGCCTCCTCGATCTTTGTCGGATCGGAGATCCCGACCGAGTGAAAGCCTCCCTGCTGCAAAAACGACTGAATCAGGCGAACTTCTGCCTGCGAATCGTCCACCACCAAGACTTTCTTCACCACTGCCCCACCTCCACACAAATCCCCGCGAAAATAAATGCAACTCCGCAACCACCTCTGTGGTGGGTTTCTATGTTTGCGACGGCTTGCCAAACTTCTTTCATTTGCGATGCTTACGAGCTCTGTCGCCCGGCCCCGAGGCTTGCCATTTGGTCCGTAGCAGCCTCGTCCGTCTCACCTTGAGAATCTTTCTCACCGGCCCTCAATTCGGTGGCAAGGGATGAGAATCGTTGCATGATCTCGTTGAGCCGCAGAGCCATGGTGTGGATGGTGCGGATCTGGTCGCGGCAGCCGGCCGAAATCTGTCCCGGCTCGAGGAGCAACAGGTCCGCGTTGCCGAGGATTGAGGTGAGAGCGTTGTTCACACTCGGCCGCATGTCCAACAGGTAGCGTCCCAAAGTGGCCTGACGCTGCGCCTCCACCGCCGAGCGCTCGGCGCGCTGCGCGCGGTTCAATGCCTCGACGCGTCGGACAGCCTCGGCCGAAACAAGCACGAGGGTATCAATCCACCCGTCGTGCCGCTGCACCACGAGCACCTGGGGATGGTCTGCTCTGAACGCGAAGACGTCGCGCCCGTCATCCGTGACGTAAACGACCGCGGCGCCGCGGACAGAAGAGAGACAAGAAAAAATTTCTGCGGATTTTCCGTCGCGAACGGGCCCGACAATGACGAGTTCGTGGCCGGATGCGGTTGCGGCGTGCCACACATCGCTTGTGGCGAGAGTGATTTCGGGAACGCAGCGCTCCGCCTGCCAGCGCGCCGCGACGGTGCGGGCGAATTCAGTATCGTCCGAAAGGATCAGGACGCCGGTTTGATTCAAGGGCTGCGCGGTCATTCACCGTGCCTCAGGGCTGGAGCTTTTCCGCTTCCTCGATGAAGGAAAGCAGCCGCTTCGTGCTGATCCCAAGATTCACGGCGGCTTCGGTGTTCTTCGCGCGCTTGGCCTGCTCCACGCGGCCCTGGAAATAGGAAACTTCGCTGCGCGCGTGCACCAAGGCGGAGGCGAGCGCAGTGGCGTCACCGGAGCGCTTGCGCTGGTCGCCGGCGACAGCGAGCAATGCGCGAGCTACGACCGCGCGGCGCAAGTCTTCCGCTTCCTGGCCGCCTTCGGCAACGAACGCCGCGACTTCCCAGGACGAGAGCAATACTTTCGTATCCTGCAAGACCACAGTGGACATGGAGCGGCCGCGCGAAGGCGGCGCTGCGATCAACTGTTCCCAAATCGCCTCGAGACACTTTTCGGTCTCGACTGCGGCTGTCGGCATGGTCGGCGCGTTCGCGGTGGCCTTTGGAGGCCTGCTCGCGGGAGCAAAAATCGCAGGAAATTTCGGAGCGGCCGTACTTGTCCCCGCATCCGCTCCTTGTTTTTTAGGCGCAGGAGGCGTGGGCGGTGATACCTGTACCGCAGCAGCAGGCGGCGGAGCCTGCACCGCAGGCGATTTCCTCAACTCAGCTGCATCGACCTCCTGAGCGCTTGCAGGCGTCGAGGTGGCGGCAGCCGCTCCAGGGCGCATGCGGCCGAGAGCTTCCTCCAAATCCGCGCGCAGTGCGAGCAACTGCTCAAAGGAGTGGCTGACGGAGCTTTCAGTGTAGTCCTTGTGGAATGGCTGACGCCAGTTCTCGCACCAGTAGCGAAGCTGGGTGGTAGTTTCGGCAGCGGAAAATCCGGCGCGGCGGCAATCAACCGTTTTCACGCCGCTGGCGTCGAGCACTTCCACGGCATGCTGCACGGCGCTCAAGTCCGCGTGGAGCAAGCGAATGAAAGCGCGGCGGAGCGAAAAATTGAAACGGCAGAAGGCCACGAGCGCGGCGGGATCGTAGAACATGCAGCCGGCTGATTCCTTCACCAGACGGCCCTGCTCGAGAAGGCCGTGCTCCATCATGTCGCGCAAGCTGTGACAGTGCTCGAGCGTTTCCAGAACGCGGTCGAGCGGCTCGCACCATTCGAGCGGCGTGGCGTCCGCTTCTGAAAGGACGGGCAGAAGCACGCGCGCAACGTCCTCCAGCTTGATGGCTTCGCGATAAAGTTCGACGGGAGCGCAGAGCGCAAAATACTGCACCAGGAGCAAATCAATTTTGTCGCGGTCCACGGTGGTCTTTTCGGGTTTTTTCAAAACGCGCTGGATGAACGCGCGAAGCGACGCTTCACCGGCATTTAGGATTTCCGACGGCAGCTGGCGAATCTGGTAAGCGCGGACTTTTTCGTCGAGCGCGTCCATCCACTGCAGGTCGCGGTCAAATATTTCGCGCGTGGGACGAGCCGGTGGCAACTCACCGTGCGGGTAGGGCAGTTCCGCGAGATTGAACTGGGCCGCGAGGGCGGCGTAGAGAGGATAGGCGGCCCGCGCTTCGCTCCAGCGCGCGGCAAACTCCGCGGGGGCGGCGCTGCCCGGCTTCTGTGCCTGTGCGGGCGGCTGCATTGTGCTAACAGGAGTCTTGGGTGTCATGGCTTGATGATCCAGTTGCCGACATCGGCGAGGAATCGCGCTGCAACAGCTTTGCTGCCTTCGTGGTATCGCACGGCCACCACTGCGGCATTGGCGTCGAGTGAACCATCGGAGTTGAGCAGGCGCACACGATCTTCAAATTCCAGCGGCAGCGTGGAAGCGAAGAGCACTTCGTGCGCGGTACCGAATTCGATCACGGTTTGCTCCTGCAATTTTCGGCGTCCGCTGCCGAGCGAGATCACTCGCACGGGAATCCGCACGGGCGAGGCGCCGGGAAACAATTGAGCCAGCTTTTCAACGCACGTCCGCACTGCCGAAACCGAGGAAACATCCGCTACCCTTGGCACGATGTATCCAGACCTTTCGCCGTCCCGCGACTCCGAATCGAGTGCGCACGCCCCGAGTTCACGGGCTGAACTGAAACGCGACGATAGTGACGAGATTCTTCCCCGGCAGAAGATTGCACGAGCGCGGCCAAAGCCAGAGGAACGAGCTTGCCGCTAAGTGGCGTACAGGGGAGGAGTTATAGAAGCAGGGACGGTATTCTCATCTCGCTTGCGTCTCAGAGTGAAACGAATCGTCTCACCCACCCGAACGCAATCAGTGTTGCGGAGATGCCAAGCAGCTCGGATGGGCAACGCCGCTCGCTTAAGAGGCAGTTTCAACCAGATGCTTTTCCGAGGGCCGCAATGGAATTTGATAGCGCTTGAGCTTTCTATAGAGCGTGGCGCGACTGATGCCAAGCATGCGTCCGGCGAGCGCCTTGTCCCCGCCGGCTTGCTCGAAAACTCGCAGGATAGTCAATCGTTCGAGGTCCGCGAGAGCCGTCGTGGAAAGAGCTGCGGTTTCGGCACCGTCCACCGGAGCGCTCGAAATACCTGAGATGGCAGAGGGCAGATCGGTTAAGTCGATTTTGCCGTGATCTCCCAGAGCGATCGCCCGCGCAATGCAATTCTCGAGCTCGCGCACATTGCCGGGCCAGTCATATTGCAGGAAACACTTCATCGCTGCCGGCGTCACCTGAACGCTTTCGCCCGGGGCATAGCGATCCAAAAAACTGTGCACGAGCTGGGGAATGTCCGAACGGCGTTCGCGCAGGCTTGGCAGGTGCACGGTGACCACGTTCAACCGGAAGTAAAGATCCTTTCGAAATGTTCCGGCACGATAAGCGGCCTCGAGATCCCGGTTCGTCGCTGCAATCACGCGGACGTCCACCGGCGTTTTTTCGTTGCTGCCCACTGGGCGCACTTCCTTTTCTTGCAGTGTGCGCAGAAGTTTTGCCTGCATCTCCAGCGGCAATTCGCCGATTTCATCGAGAAAGATCGTTCCGCCATTGGCAGCCTGAAAGAGGCCTGGCTTCGATTTGAGCGCTCCGGTGAAGGCGCCTTTCTCATGGCCAAAGAGCTCGCTTTCCATCAGCGTGGGAACCAGCGCGCCGCAGTCCACGGCAATGAACGGCATTTGCGAGAAAGGCCCCCGGAAATGGATGGCGCGCGCCACCAACTCTTTGCCCGTGCCGCTCTCGCCGGAGATCAGGACGGGCGTGCGCGTGTCTTTCAAACGGGACACCATACGCATCACATCTTGAATCTTTGCGGAAGTACCGGTGATGCCGTCGAGCTGCGTCCCCATATTCACACGCTCGCGAAGGAACTGATTTTCCGTTACGAGTTGAACTTTTTCAGCCATACGCTGGAGAAGCTGGCGAAGCTTTTCGACGCGGAAGGGTTTCTCGATATAGTCGTACGCGCCTTGTCGCATGGCCTCCACTGCGGTCTCAATCGAGCCGTGCCCGGTCATGATGGCTACTTCCGTGCGGGGCAGCTGCTCCTTGAATCGCCGGAGCAATTCGACACCAGTGAGATTGGGCAGCTTCAGGTCTGTCACGACGATATCCGGCGGGCTCGCTTCGAGAGACTCCAGAGCGGTCTCGGCCGTCTCTGCTTCTGCACAGAGGAATCCCAGCCGTTGCCCCACGGTGATGCAGAGCCGGCGGATGCTCTGTTCGTCATCAACAATCAGGAAGCGGAGCCGCGTTTGTTCAGTCATGGTTTTCCGATCGTTTTTTCCACGGTGGCCATCAATTGATGGACGCGGAAGGGTTTTTCGACACATGGCGTGCCGGCCTGCGCCAGCAACGCAGAAGTTTCTTCGCTGGCCGTGTCGCCGGTGATGAAAACCACCTTTGAGGCGAGCGTCGGCCGATGACGGCGGAGCCAGTCCTGCACGTCCGCTCCGGAAATGCCCCCCGGAGTGCGAAAGTCAGAGATGACGCCGCAAAAATTTCCTGTCGCGAGCATCTGCAAGCCGTCGGCAGCGGAGGCTGATGGCACTACCTCATACCCACGGCGCTCGAGTGCAATGCGAAGAAAAGTAGCGACAGAGGGCTCGTCCTCGATCAACAGGATTCGCGTTCGTGCTGTCCCAGCCGTTCCCGGGACGCTGGTCATTTCGCCGCCTCGGCCGCTAGAAGTTCCGCGCCCTTTGTGGCCACCGGGAGCCGCACCACGAATGTGCAGCCCACTCCGTCAGGATTGTTCCGTGCGGTGATTTCGCCGCTGTGGGCGCGCACGATTCCATAGCAAATGCTCAGCCCCAGTCCGGTACCTTTACCTACTTCCTTCGTGGTGAAGAATGGGTCGAAGATTCGATCCAGGTGGGAGATACCGGGGCCATTGTCGCGGAAGCTGATTTCGAGCTGTCCGTCGCGCTGAGCCGTCTGCACCAGAATCTTTCCACGGCGGCGCAGGTCCTGCACCGCGTCGTAGGCGTTGTTCAAGATATTGAGGAAGACCTGCTGCAACTGGTGCGGGTCGCCAACGACCAGCGGCAATTCCTCATCGTACTCCTCGACGAGCTCGACACCGTGATTCGAGAAGTCGTAGGCGCGCAGCTTGAGTGTCTGGCGCAGAACGGTGTTGACTTGCACGGGCTCGCGCTGCGCGGGCATTTGTCTCGCAAAGCTCAGCAGGTTCTGGACGATCGTGCGGGTCCGCTGCGCCTCCTGGAGGATCACCTGCAGCTCTTCCTTTGCCGACGCAGGGATTTCCGTGTTCTCGAGTAGCAAATCAGTGAAACCCACAATCGCTGCTAGCGGGTTGTTCACTTCATGCGCCACGCCAGAAACGAGCTGGCCAAGGGCAGCCATCTTTTCCGTGTGCATTAATTTGGCCTGAAGGTTGGCGGCATCGGTCACGTCCGTCATCACCACGACGATGCTGGTGATCTCGCCCTGTTCATCGCGCATGGGACTGAGATTGATCGAAAATTGACCCGCTGAACCATTGCCGCGGATCATCGGGATTTCCAAGTTCCCCAAGACGGCGCCTTGCAGTGTTCGCTCCAGAGCTTTTGCGAGAAGAGGCCGTCGCCCCGGCGGGACCAATTCGACGAGGGGACATCCGAGCAAATCTTCCTCGCGATAGCCACTTTCAAAGCACCGGCGGTTCCCGTAACTAATCAAGCCGGCTGTGTCGAGCACCAGGATCATGCTCTGCGTGTTATTGAGGATGTTCTTGTTGAAATCGCGTTCGCGACGGTAGCTGCGTTCCGCTTCGCGGCGGTCGGTGATATCTTTGAGCACGTGGATCGTGCGTGGCTCCTCGTCATGACCACCAGCAATGCGTGAAGCAGACACGAGGTAGGATCGTTCCCCGGCCTGAAAGATGAATTCTTCCTGAGGCGCTCGTGGGTTGCGGCAAAACGGGCATTGACCCGGCTGCGCGGACGCAGAAAGCAGTTCGAGCCTATCTATGTCTCGCCCGACTGCTTCCGATGGGCGCATATTAAACGTGGCAGCGAGCGCTCGATTCAGGCGCAGAACCTTGTTGGCGGCATCGTGTACAACAATGAAATCGGAGATCGCGTCGAAATCCTCTACCCATTGCTTGCGCGATTGTTCGACTCGCGAAAACAGTTGCACATTCTCGAGCGCCACAGAGGCATGCCCAACAAGTGCATCGAGAAGCTGCCTCTCTGCGGAGGATAGGTCGCGTCCGAGATCCACCAGGCACAGGACTCCGAGCGATTCGCCCTGGCTCCCGCACAATTTTGTCAGCAGCAATTCGCCCCAGCCGATTGCCTCCCCCAGTTCCTTGCCCAGTAGGGTGGCAGCGCTCCCCCGGCGCAAGTCTATTGCTGGAACGTGCGCCTGCTCGGCAAGAAGGCGGGCGATTTGGCGCTGCGTCGCCGGGTCCCAACGATGAGCAGGACCGTTTACCCCCGCAATCTCCCAGTCGGCGCCATGCGTGACGACCAGCACGGCGCCGCGGGCGCTGAGCATTTCCGCCACGCGAGCCGTCAATCGCCGGGCAAATTCAGCGGTGCCCAGAGAGGGATTCAACTCCAATGTGGTGAGTGAGAATTGGGCCAGCAGGCTTTCGGACGACCCGTCGAAGCGGGGAGGGAACTCCCGCGTTTTTTTCAATGCACGCATGGAGGCTTGGGGGCTTGCGCGCGTTGCGCCTTCTACGACCATAGATTCTCATCTCAATTTGAGTCAAGCGAAGCGGGCCGGGGTGTTTCTGAAACGCCAATCTGGATTACGTCGCAAGCTGAGACGCCAGGGTGCTGCGCCGATGGCTGGTGAGACAACTCCTGCATCCGCCGTGAGCGAGAATAGCCGCGCGTCCCTCTGCTACCCGATTTAAATTCAGCGGCTTAGAAGAGATTTGCCTGCATTCGAAGCCCTGCCGAAGAAGCCTTTCCCCATGGCATTGTCGTTGCAATTTCACCGCCTCGGTGTTTCTCCCATGGAGGGACGGGCCTGCATGAAACGGGTTTTGGGGATTGCAACTCTTCTTGTTGGGTTAGCGCTGGGGGTTTCACCGCTTCATCATGCATGCGCTTTCGGGCAGGAGTCGTCGCCCGAATCTTCCAAGCGCAAGGTGAAAACCAGGGTGATGCCCGATTACCCGCCGCTGGCGAAGCAGATGAAGGTCACTGGAAAAGTAAAGATCGAAACCACTATTGCGGCGGACGGCCACGTGACGAATACGCGGGTGGTCGGGGGCAGCCCGCTCTTGGTGAGCGCCGCTCTGGACGCCGTGAAAAAGTGGCGCTTTGAACCGGCGGCTAAAGAAACCGTGGAAATGATCGAATTCGACTTTACCGGACAGAACTAGCGCTCCTCGGCGCATTGGCGGGGGTTCTGAGTCAGGAGTGGAGGCGTTGCACATGACGATCAGCAAGAAACTCTATCTTGGGTTTGGCGCCATTCTGGCGATCATGCTCTTCTTGTTTGTCATCAATATCTTCACCGTAGTCCGCGAGTACTCGGCTCGCTCCGCATCCGCCGCCACTCTTGCCGATGTGCAAACCATCGAAAGCATTCGCTACCAGATGATGGAGAACCGGCTGTACCTGGGAAATTATCTGCTCAGTGGCGACCTGCGCGATGAGGACAAAACCAACAAAGGCGTAGCCGATCTTCAGTTGCTGGTGAAAGAAGGCGCAAATAGGGCGAACGATCCGTTCCTGAAAAATGCGCTGGCCCAGGTGGACGAAAACGAGCGCAATTGGGCGGACAACTTCGCCAAGCAGATGATCGCCAAGCGCCACCAGGTGGATGCCGGCGACGCCACTGTCTCCGACATGCAGATTTACTATCTCCAGCACGATCCCGCCACCTGGACGAATAAGTCCTCAGGGGTTTTGGATGAAGCCAACCGCGCCATTCGCAAGGCGCTGGATGATTCCAATGCGCGCGCAGTATCCGCCACGTCGTGGAGCACGGGAGTCACCACAGTCGGAACGCTCGCGGCCGTGCTGTTCGGCGTGCTCATTGCCTTCCGCACGGCCAAGACCATTAAGGATCCCGTCCACCACTTGATTGAAGTTGCCCACCGCATAGGCGAGACCGGGGACCTGGATCAATCCATCGATATTCGCCGCGACGACGAAGTCGGCGTGCTGGCGGACAATTTCAACAAGATGATTGTCCATCTGAAGGACATGGCCACCGTTTCCGCCTCCATCGCCGAAGGAAAATTGTCGGTCACAATCGAACCAAGGTCTCAGCAGGACACCATGGCCAAAGCTTTCGCCCGGATGACACAGGGGCTGCGTGAATTGGTTCGCCAGGTGCGCGACAGCGCTTCGCAAGTGGCCAGCGGCGCGGCGCAGATGGCCAGCGCGTCGGATGAATCCGCCAAGATAAGTGTGCAAGCGGCGTCGGCGATTGATGAAGTGACCAGCACGATGCACGAGATGAGCATCAACGTACAGAACGTGGTGAAGAACACGCAAGTGCAGGCGTCGAGCGTTTCAGAAACTTCTGCGTCGATCGACCAGATGGTCACCTCGATTCAGCGCGTCGCCGACACTGCAAAACTTCTTGTCGATATTTCGCATCGGTCCCGCGAGGAAGTTCAAACGGGCATGGTGACGATGGAAAAGGCCACCGAGGGCCTGAACCGCACGAGTCACGCGATTCAGTCATCTGCGGAAATCATCGACGTGCTTGGCCGCCGCGCCGACGACATTGGCAAAATCATCGAGGTGATTGACGACCTCGCGGAACAAACCAACTTGCTGGCCTTGAACGCAGCGATCGAAGCCGCTCGCGCCGGCGAACACGGTCTCGGCTTTGCCGTAGTCGCCGAAGAAGTGCGCAAACTGGCGGAAAAGTCCACACAATCCACGAAGGAAATTTCCGAACTCATTCAGGGTATCCAGAAGGAAGCGCGTGAAGCCGTGGAGAACATGGAAAAAAGCACGACCATGGTCCAGGAAGGATTGGCGCTCAACAAGGACCTCAGCCTGGCGCTCGAGAAAATTTCCGACGTCGTATCCGAAGTGTACAAGTTCTCCCAGGAAATCGGCGGCGCCACCATGGAGCAATCCAGCGGCTCTGCGCAGATAGCCAAGGCGACGAACCGGCTCACAGAAATCACTCAGGAAATCAACTCGTCGGTGGAGGAGCAGGCATCGGGCGCGCAGGCTGTGGTGCGCGCCATGGAGAAAATGCGCGAACTGGTGCAGCAATCCACGTCCAGTTCTACGCAGTTGGCAGCGACTGCGGAACAAATGTCGAAGCTTTCGCGCGGACTGCTCGAATCCATGGACCGGTTTGTACTCGACGATGGTTCCACCGACGGGCGCCGCCATCAGGCCCGCCGGGCCCCCCTTGCCCCGGAGCAACATCCCCTGGCCGAGTTGGCGGAAGTTGGCCGGTAGAGCGGAATACACGAGTCCATGGACAAAGAACTCCAGGTCGTCGGCTTCCGGATCGGGCGTGAAACTTTCGGACTGCCCATCTCCATCGTCCGCGAAATCGTGCGCGTTCCGGAAATCACTTCGGTGCCGAACGCGCCTGATTACATTGAAGGCGTCATCAACCTTCGCGGCCGGATCATTCCGGTGGTGGATTTGCGCAAGCGCTTCGGTGAGAAAACAACCGAGCCGAGCAAGAAACACCGCATCGTGGTCGTGGAAATGGACGGCCGTCGCATCGGCCTGCTGGTCAATTCCGCTTCCGAAGTTCTGAAAATTCCCCCTTCGGAAATCGAAGCGCCGCACAACGTATTTCAAGAAGGCGAATTGAATTACATCACCGGTGTGGGCAAGCTGCGCGGTCGGCTGGTGATTCTGCTGGACCTGAACCGGATCCTCCAGCGGGGGGAGCTGCGCAACCTCGAAGAAGTCGCAGAAACTGCCGCCGTCCCGGCCGGCCGCGGCACCAGAGATTCCTGAGGAAATCCGGGGAACAACCACTTCGAGGGACGAATGTCCACACTCACAACGCAGGTTCAGCTCACGGACGCCGAACTCAAGCTTTTGCAAACCCTGGTCTACCAGGAATGCGGCATGTTCTTCGACGAGCGCCGCACTCATTTCCTGCGTGACCGTCTCCAGCGCCGATTGAAAGCCTGTCAGATGGAGTCGTTCTACAGTTATTACCGCCTGCTCACCAGCCGCGAAGGCAAGCAGGAATTGAACGCGCTGCTTGAAAATCTCACCGTTAACGAGACCAGCTTTTTTCGCATCCGGCCGCAACTGGAGCTGTTTCAGAGATTCGTCCTGGAAGAAATCCTGAAGCGAAAACAGGAACGCCGCGACTGGTCGATTCGAATCTGGAGCGCGGGATGCTCGACGGGGCAGGAACCCTATACGCTTGCGATTATGGTCTGCGACGCGCTGGCCTATTACTACCTGCGCAATCCGCTCCCTTTCGAAATGCCCACGCCGAAACCGTTGATTCCACCGCCCTGGAAAGTGGAAATTCTTGCGTCGGATATCAACTATTCCGCTCTGCTGACGGCACAGCAGGGCATTTATACCGAAGCCCAGATGGAGACGGTGGATTACACGTGCCGCCTTCGCTACTTCGACAAAGTGGGTGACAAGTACGCCGTCAAGCCAGCGCTGAAGAGCCTGGTCCAATTCGATTTTCACAATTTGAAGACGGAGTACCTGCCACAGCGGAACGACGCCATCTTTTGCCGAAACGTGATGATCTACTTCGATGAGGCCGAGCAAAAGCGCCTGATTGAAAAATTCTACCGCTGCTTGAATGCCGATGGCTATCTCTTCGTCGGGCATGCCGAGAGCCTTTTCGGCCTCACTACAAAGTTCCACATGATTCACCAGAGCAACGCGACCGTGTACCAGCGGATCGAGGGGGCGCAGTGACCTTTTTCCCTGACGAGCGCGCCTCCGAACTCCGCGATCTTTTCTTCGAGAGCGCCCAGGAGATTCTCCAGGCCATGAATGAGGCCGGGCTCGCGCTCGAGTCGCACCCGGACGACAAAGAGAGTCTGCGGCGCGTGCGGCGTGCGGTGCACACCCTGAAGGGCGATTCGGCTGCCTGCGGTTATCGCGGCCTCAGTGAACTTGCCCATGAACTCGAAGACGTACTCACGCCAGAGCAAGCGAAGGCCAATGCGGGTCTGATCGCGGAAGTAGTTCTCACGGCAGCGGACACGTTCCACGAAATGCTGGCTGCTTATCGAGGCAATTTGCAGCCTCCCGATGGCGGCGCCCTGCGCGAGCACATCCAGCGCTTGCTGAATAAGCCGGCCGCTCAAGTGCAGAAATCCGGGCGCGCCCCGAAATTCGAGTGGACTGAGTACGAACGATTGATGATCGCGGAGGCGCTGCGCCGCGGCGAAACAGTTCACCAAATGGCGTTGCATCTGGATCCGGAAGCCGTCCTCCCGGCGGCGGGGTTCGAACTCGTGCGCAAAGCGCTCGAGAGTGCTGGGAAAATTCTCGCGGTGCATCCAGAAAATGGCGCGCCTCTCGAGCAGGGAGGATTGATCGAGGCGGCGCTTTCCAGCGCCAAATCGGCTGACTGGATCCGGAAGCGCTGCCAGATTCCCTCCGTAGTGGCGAAGATCTCCGTTGAGAAAGCGCCGGAGCCGCAATCGGTGACGCCGCGCGACTTGCTCGATATTCTTCTTGAATCGGAAGCCGCTGCCATCTCCGCCGGAATCGCGACGGGAACTCCACCTCCCACGAACGCATCCGGCGAGGATGCGCACACGCCCAGAGTCTCCGGAAGCCTTTCTCACGCTGCGGAAAATACGCTGCGTGTGGATGCGACCCGCATCGATACGGTGATGAATCTGGTCGGCGAGCTGATCATCGGCAAGTCCATGCTTCACCGCACCATCCTGGAATTCGAGCAGCGCTTCGCCAAGGACCCTCTGCGAGGAAAACTTTCCGACGCGCTCGCCTTTCAATCCCGGGTGCTTGGAGAGCTGCAGAAATCGGTGATGAAGATCCGCATGGTGCCGGTCGAGCAGCTTTTCCGGCGCTTTCCGCGGCTGGTGCGCGACGTCGGGAAACAGCTCAATAAGGATGTCGCGCTTGAAATCGCCGGGCAGAACGCGGATCTCGACAAAAGCATTCTCGACGCGCTCGCGGAGCCCATTGCTCATCTCGTGCGCAATGCCGCCGGACACGGAATCGAAACGACCGCAGACCGGGAGGCTGCCGGAAAACCTGCGCGCGGCACGATCCGCCTCAATGCGTATCACGAAGGCGATCAAGTCGTCATCGAGGTGTCCGACGACGGACGCGGCCTCGATCGCAATAAAATCGCTGAGCGCGCCATCGAGCGCGGAATTCTCAGCGCGGAAGAAATCGCGCGCCTCTCCGAGTCGGAAGTGCTGCAACTCGTCTTCACGCCTGGACTGAGCACTGCCGATGAAGTCACCGAAATTTCCGGGCGTGGCGTCGGACTCGACGTGGTTAAAACCACGCTCGAAGATCTGAAAGGCTCGGTCGAGCTGCAAACCGTGCCCGGCAAGGAAACCAAGTTCCGCCTGATGGTTCCGCTGACCCTTGCGAGCATTCAGGCGTTGCTCTTCCATGTCGGCGGGCGACTCTATGCCGTACCGCTCGGCTCGGTGGTCGAGATCACGCGGGTCTCCGACGAAGAAATTCATCGTGTGGACGACCATGAAGTCTTCCAGTTGCGCGAGCAGGTGCTGACGCTCGTGCGGCTCAACCGCCTGACCCAGGAAATCGCACGCGAAAAAGTGAAGCGGACGTTCGTGATTGTGATTGGAGCAGGTGGACGCCGGTTCGGGCTGGCAGTGGACAGCCTGATGGGCGAAGAAGAACTGGTCATCAAGGCACTCGAAGACCGATTGATCACTTCCCCGCTGGTCAGCGGCGCTTCGATTCTTGGTGACGGCACAGTGGTGCTGATCCTGAATGTCCCGGCCGTAATTGCGCATCTTTCAAGAATTCCGGCGGTAGGAGCCACGGCATGAGCGAAAGACTTCGCATTCTCGTCGTGGACGATTCGGCGCTGATGCGCAAGCTGATTCCCCAGGCGCTCCGCCACGATCCTTCGCTGGAAGTCGTGGGAACGGCGATGGACGGCTCGATCGGATTGAAGAAAATTGAAGAGCTGCGGCCACACGTCGTGACTCTCGACCTCGACATGCCGCGCATGGACGGTATCGAGATGCTGCGCCAAATCACGCGCAAGCATCGTGTGCCGGTGATTGTGGTGAGCGCGCAGACTACGCAGAGCGCCACGCTGACCTTGAAAGCGCTTGCGCTCGGCGCCTTCGACTTCGTCACCAAGCCGCCGGATGCGGCATCTGGCCGAATCGAGCAGATTGCCGCCGAGCTCGCCATTAAGATTAAGGTGGCTGCGGCATCCGGCGCGCCGAAAATGATCATCACGATGCCGGAAGCGCGGCACAAGCAGCCGCGGCGCACCAGCATGCCGCAGTGGCCGTCCCGCGTCGTGGCCATCGGCGTTTCCACCGGCGGACCCAACGCGCTGCAATATCTCTTCTCGCAGCTCCCGGAGGATTTTCCCGGATGCCTGCTGGTGGTTCAGCACATGCCCGAGGGCTTCACGGATATGTTCGCGCGCCGGTTGCACGAATCCTCGCCGATCGAAGTGAAGGAAGCGCAGTCGGGCGACCTCTTGATTGCCGGCCGTGCCTTGATCTGTCCCGGCAACCGTCACATGAAAGTCCGCCGGATGCCGCACGGCGATATAGCCGTGCTGGTGGATCAGCCGCGCGTCAACGGACATCGCCCCTCCGTAGATGTGCTGTTCCAATCGGTGGCACACGAGTTTGGGAATAACGCGGTCGCGGTGCTGATGACCGGGATGGGCGAGGACGGAGCCGCCGGCATGGGAGCGGTGCAGGCTGCCGGCGGAGTGACGATCGCGCAGAGTCCCGACACCTGTGTGGTGGACAGCATGCCGCGTGCCGCCATTTCGAGGGGGTTCGTTTCGCGGGTCGTTTCACTTTCCAACCTGGCCAGCGTTCTGCAGTCGAAGGTAATCGCCGAGCGGCCCACAGCCGAGCAAGGAGCGGAATCGTCATCGGCAGACGCATCCGCGGAACAAGGGGCAACAAGAAGGAGATAGCCATGAAACAGTTCGAAGCACTCACACGAAAAAAGGACAACCAGCCGGTGCGATACCTGGTGGTGGACGATTCCGTCTTCGCGCGCAAGAGCCTGGCGAAGATGATCGAATCGTTCGGCGGCCAGGTGGTCGGCGAGGCGGGCGATGGGTGCACCGCCATCACCGAGTACGCGCGCACCAAACCGGACATCGTCCTGATGGACATCACTATGCCGCAGATGGAGGGCATCGAGGCGGTGGAGCGTATTGTCCACGAGCATCCCGAGGCGCGCATCGTGATGGTTTCCTCGGTCGGCTACCAGGACAATATTCTCTCGGCGCTGCAAAAAGGCGCGCGCCATTTCGTGCAGAAGCCGGTGAAGCCCGACGCGCTGTACGAAATCATCCGGTACGTGCTGAACGACGACGGCATCACCGCGCCGGTTGGCGCCGGGGAGAAATCGCGATGAGGATGGATCTGATTCAGCCGTTCATCGGCTCGCTCGACGCGGTGCTGGCTGAAATGATGAATTCGCCTGCGCGGATTGTCGATCTCACGATGGAGGAAGAAGGCTACCGGAAGAAAGGTCTCGCGGCTTCGGTCGTGTTTCGCGGCGAAGTGGAAGGCCGCGTCATTCTCGACATGGACCCGGGCGCAGCCGCGCAGGTGGCGAGTTTTTTGACCGGCGGCGAACTCGATCCCGGCGAGCCGATCGTCCCTGAAACCGTGTGCGAGCTGGCGAACATGGTGATCGGCAACGCGGTCACGCAGCTTAATGATCGCGGCTTTCAATTCAAAGTTTTTCCGCCGGAAGTGCTCACGCACGCGCAGTGCGAAGCGGCCGGCCAGGAATCCGAAGCGACCATTCTTTGCTTTGAAACTCCCAAAGGAAACGTGTACCTCAACATCTCCATGCACTACCACGCCCGCCGCAACCGCGAGCGCACCCCCGTCGGCGTCAATTGAATTTTTGCTCCGTGCCGCTCCTTTCGAAGTTGCAAAGATAGATCGATTGCAGGGTTCAGCGCGCACGCGGACCTACCTTGCTGTACTCCGTGCCATGGCGGAACAAACCGGCCTTGGGCATTTCTTCCGAATAAATGATCCGCGCAGGAAGAAAAATATTTGCAGCGTCCGGCGAGTACGGCACGGCCACGTGGACCTGATTCTGCGATTCGTAGCGGCGCTTGCTGCGGAAGCACATCCCGATCGGCGAAATGTCTTCGCAGACGGCTAGTTCGTCATCCGCGCCTGCCTGGCGAACGCAGGCGGTGAGCCGCGTCTTCAACCGGATGCGCTGCCGTTCTCTTTTTTCTTCGCCATTGGGAGTGTCTTCCCTGGTCTCGGCAGCGCGGCGGCTGCGTGCCCGGGACGCCAGTTTCTTTTCATCTTCATGCGGCGCTTGCGTCCAGATACTTGGGACGTCGCAGGACTTGCAGTGGCGAGCAATACCGCGGTTGGTTTCAAATCCGCGGAGGTCGAGCTCGTTGAGGTACACCACTTCGCGCGCGCGGCAGTAGCTGCATTCCAGCAGCATCCGCGCCACCGCTTCCTCCGATTCGGCAATGGGAGGAAACTCGATGCCCCACAGGTCGCGCGCCGGGTCCAGGACCTCGATGCCGTAGAGGTAGCCTTCCTTTTCCCGGCCGAACTGGCCGACCACGCGAACATCAGCCTCGCGATGGTTTTCCTGCGGCGCTTGCCGGCGGAGGTGAATCTGCTGCTCCGCTTTCAACTCCCGGTCGAGGACGATCACGGCGCCGCCCCGGCTGATCAGCATGGTTCGAGTGGGCTCTTTGAACTCCTTGCCGAAATTGTCGGTTCCGGAAGCCTCCAGCAAAAGAGTCAAAGAAACGCGGTCGGAACGGCGCATGGCCGGCGATGCCATCGGAATCCTCCGGGGAAGCGGCAGATTTGCCGTCTGCCAAGATAACATACTGACGGCTGGCATTTTCCTCCCGGCCCAGGAATCCGTGATCCTGGGGTTCAACGGTTCTGCCTTGAGTCTAACCATTTGCAAACGCATAGGTTAATTAGCCGTTGCGGCGGCCCCTACCTCATCGTATAATTTGTCAGTTCTCAGCCCTGCGTTCAAAACCGCAGACACGGAGCCACAGACATGGAATGGGTGACCCCGCAACACGAAGTGATCGAACTCAACTGTGAAGTCAGCTCCTACGCAAACGCTGAACTCTAGCCTGTAATGCGTGTCAAAGTCCTCGGCTCTGCCGCCGGGGGCGGTTTCCCTCAGTGGAATTGCGGTTGCTCGAATTGCAGCCGCTTGCGCCGAGGTGTCCTGAGAGGCCGCGCACGCACCCAAGCGCAAGTGGTCGTCTCGCCTGACGCGCAAACCTGGTTCCTTCTCAATGCCTCCCCGGACCTCCGCCAGCAGATCGCCGCAACACCCGAGCTCGCGCCGAGCGAGGGCGGACGCAACACGCCGGTTGCCGCGATCCTCTTGACCAGCGCCGATGCGGATTGCGTGCTGGGCCTGCTCCACCTGCGCGAATTCCAGCCCCTCCGCATCTACGCCACTGAATCGGTCCGTCGCGCGCTCGTCGAGGAGAACTCGCTGTTCCGGACTCTGGAACGCTCGGCGCCTCCCATCCAATGGGTGAATCTTCCTCTCCACGAGTCCGTGCAGATTTCCCCGGCAAGCGGCAGCAGGCAATTGGAAGCTGTTTCTTGCGAGGCCATTCCGCTCGGCGGCGATTTCCCGGATTATGTGAGCGCTGCTCTGCGCCTGAAGTTGAACAAGCAGGAAGCGGTGGTCGGCCTGCAAATCGTCCACCGTGGAAAACGACTCTGCTACGCGCCGAGCTTGTCCGGGCGTAGCGATGACTGGAAGCGCTATGTCGCCGAGAGCGATCTCGCTCTCCTCGATGGAACGTTTTGGACCGACCGCGAACTGATCGAGGTGCATGGCAGCGGCAAGACCGCGCGGGAAATGGGACATCTCCCACTTTCTGGCGCCAACGGTCTCCTGGAGCAAACGCAATCCGTTCGAAAGCCGCGACGTGTGCTCATCCATCTGAACAACACGAACCCGGTGCTCGATGAAGAGAGCGCGCCACATCGCATCGTGCGCGACGCGGGCTGGGAAGTCGCTTATGATGGAATGGAGTTCACTTTGTGAGCGGCTCAGGGTCCAACTCGCTGCTGCCGGAAACGGAATTTGTGGCGCGCTTTCATGCCATCGGCGAAGAGCGCTATCACCACAAGCATCCGTTCCACCAGCGCATGCATGAGGGGAAGCTGACACGCGGCCAGCTCCAGGCCTGGGCGCTGAACCGCTTTGCATACCAGAGCAGCATTCCCAGGAAGGACGCGTTGATTCTGGCGCGCAGCGAAGATCCCGATTTTCGTCGCGCCTGGCGGAAACGAATTCTGGATCACGACGGAGACGGCGCGCGTCCCGGCGGAATCGAGAAATGGCTGCGGCTGGTGGAAGCGACCGGGCTTCGACGCGAGCAGGCCATCCGCGGCGAGGGAATTCTGCCCGCGACTCGTTACGCCGTGGAGGCCTACGTCGATCTCGTCCGCTCGCGCACGCTTCTCGAAGCGGTCGCCTCGTCTCTGACGGAACTTTTTTCCGGCAAATTGATCGCCCTGCGCATGGACCGTTTGCGCGCGCACTACCCCTGGCTTGCAGGCGGCCTGGACTATTTTCAAGCGCGAATAACGCAAGCGCCCGAAGACGCGGAATTCGCGCTGGCCTGGGTGGTGAAACACGCGCGGACGCGCGACGAGCAGGAATTGGCTCTCGCCGCATTGCGCGCGAAGTGCGACATCCTGTGGGCCATGCTCGATGCGCTGTACTTCGCGTACGTCGAACCGGGCTGGCCGCCGCCCGGCGCGTTCCAACCTGCCAAGGAACCTGCGTGATGCCTGAGTTCGAACAACATCCACGACTCGCTCCAGGCTGCCGCCTGAATGAGAAGACGCAGCAGCCGCGCGTGCTGCTGATGCCGGAACGCGCGCTCCGGTTGAACGGCCCGAGCCTTGAGATCGTCGAGCGCTGCGACGGGCGCCATACCGTGCGGGAAATTATTTCGGATTTGCAGAGACTGTACTCGAAGGCCGACCCGAAGAAAGTGGAACAGGATATTCTGGGGTACCTCGAGCTGCTCAAGAAAGAGCGGGCGCTCGATTTCGAATGAGAGCCAGATTGATTTCCGGCTCTCTCCGGCTGTGGCTGTGATTCACGATGAACGCTTCCCTTCCCAATCCGCTGGCTCTCGTCGCCGAGCTGACGCACCGCTGC
>Ga0187776_10000239_pt1 | contig 26751 bp, 25 predicted proteins | sample 0216_BV02_MP12_2_FD_132426 | JGI IMG/M metagenome (GOLD analysis project Ga0187776, IMG submission 132426) | Tropical peat soil microbial communities from peatlands in Department of Meta, Colombia - 0216_BV02_MP12_20_MG | ecosystem: Environmental > Terrestrial > Soil > Wetlands > Peat | place...
ATGCTGAGGTTGTTGAAACGCATCGGCCGACGTTTATCTATATTGCAACGGTCGCTCATACTGCGATACGGGATCGGAAACCTCTCCCGCCCCGGACGACAGATCGTCACAATCATCCTGTCCATTGGAATCGGGGTGACCATCCTTCTGACGCTGGCCCAGGTCGAGCGAAACCTGCTGTCGCAACTGCAACAGAATGTCCCGCAGGACGCGCCCGGCCTCTTCTTCATCGACCTTCAACCGGACCAAAAGCCGCCCTTTGAAAACCTGATGAAGCAATGGGACTTGAAAAAACCGCTTGAGCTCACGCCGTTGGTCCGGTCGCGGCTGTACGCCGTCGATGGAAAGGCCGTGTCGGAAATGCAGACCGAAAACCGTCCCGACGGCTGGTATTTCACACGGGAATACGTCCTGACCTTTCAGAGAGACCTCCCCGATCACAACATCGTTCAACGGGGGAAATGGTGGAACGGCCCACCCGGAACGGGTTCCGCCGAATCGATGCCGTTGATTTCCGTCGAAGCCGAAGCGGCAAAGCATCTCGGGATCGATCTCGGTTCGACCGTCACCTTCGACATCCAGGGCGTTCGGGTCACCGGCCGGATCGCGAACATTCGCGAGGTGGACTGGGGAAGCATGACCACCAATTTTTTCTTCATCTTCGCCCCCGGCGCCTTGGATCGCGCTCCCGTCACCTACGTGGCGACCGCCACGACGCGGCCGGAAGACGACCTGACGGTCCAAAACGCCGTGATCGGCGCGTTTCCGAATATCACCGTGATTAACCTCCGTGAGGTATTGGAAACGATCGCGGGGATCCTGAAGGAGATCATCCGGACCGTCCAATTCATGGCGGCCTTCGGGTTGCTCGTCGGCTTGATCGTGCTGTCGGGAGCGATTGCCGCGACCCGCGCGCGCAGGCGCTATGAAATGCTCCTGTTCAAAACGCTCGGCGCGACCCGGCCGGTCCTGATTGCCATGATGGCCGTGGAGTACGCACTGCTCGGTCTCGTCGCGGCGACCGTCGGGGGTCTGCTTTCGACTGGATTGTCCTGGGGTATCGTCCATTTCTTTCTGGAGGTTCCATGGCGGTTCGATCCGCCGACCCTTCTGATCGGGCTGATCGCAACCGTGATCGTTACAATCACCGGGGGCTTCCTGACCACCTACCGCATCCTGGGACAAAAACCACTCGCCGTCCTGCGATCCGAATGACGCTCAAATAAGCCGCCCCGATACAATTTTCCTTGCACAACCGCATGAACCGTTGGTATAAGTAAATATAAGCGATTATTTAAGAGTAACATCAGCGGGTGGCCGAGGCGGGGCGCCCCATCCGACCGCAACGGAAAGGCCAAGGAGTTTTTCGTGTGGTTCCCCTGCAACCCCTGGATGGACGCTGAGTGAGGACGGATGGGGCTGCCGAAGGACAGGACCCGCGGCTATAACATGACTAATCTCGTTTGTATCAGTACATGATTGCCGTGAATGTGTTGATCGGCTACATCCGGTCCGCGCTGCCCGATGCCGAGGTTTCGGTCACGGATCGTACCGGAACGATGGACCATTTCACCATCCGGGTCGTCTCAGACCATTTCAAAGGAAAGGGGCTTCTCGACCGCCATCGGCTGATCTATCAGGCGCTGAACGAACCCATGAAGGACGGCCGGATCCATGCCGTTGAGATCAAGGCCCTGACCCGGGATGAAACAAAATAATAGAGGAAGGGGCGACCTGCCTGCCGGCAGGCGGGCGCGAGCCCCAATAGCAATAGTAGACGAAACAAAATAGGAGGAAACGATGTCCGAATTGAACCAAACGCTTGAAGGAACCATTAAAAAAGAGATTCAGGAAAACCCGATCCTGATTTACGGAAAAGGAACAAAAGAAGCCCCTCGTTGCGGATTCACGCTGGAAACCATCCAGTTCTTTGAAAAGTACGGCCACCCCTACACCGTTATTGACGTCTTGAATGACATGCCGAAGCGGGAAGTCCTGTCCAAGATGACCAACTGGCCCACCCTGCCGAAGGTTTTCATCGGCGGGGAATTCTACGGCGACACCGATATCCTGGATGAAATGGAACGAAAGGGAGAGGTCAAACCGCTGCTGGACCGGATTTTTCAAAAGAAGTAGTAAGCCGCTTTTACCCCCGGCTGACCCGATTTCGGCCGTCCTTCTTGCTCTGGTAGAGGGCGTCGTCGGCCAGCTTCACGAGATGATCGATGTTCTGGATCCGTTCGTCGGGAAAGACCGCCACCCCGATGCTGATGGTCAACCGAATCGTCCTTCCGTAATCAATCGTGAATACCTGCTTCGCCACCTGCTCTCTCAATCGCTCGGCCTTGGCCAACGCTCCCGGAGCGTCGGTCTGCGGCAAAACCACCAGAAATTCCTCTCCCCCGATCCGGGCCAGGATATCCGGCTCGCGGAAGCTTTTCTGAAACAGTTCCGAGATCTGGCGCAAAACGCGATCTCCCGCTTGATGACCGTAGCGATCGTTCACATCCTTAAAATAATCAAGATCGATTTCCATGCAGGAGAGCGGGAGGCTGAAACGCACGCTCCGCGAGAACTCCGCCTTGAGTTCATCTAAAACATGCCGGCGGTTGTACAACCCCGTCAACTCGTCCCGGATCGCCATCTCCTCCAGCCGATGGGTCGTCTCGACCAGAAAACGTCGCGTGCGCTCCAGAACCCCGGTCATCTCGTAGAAGGTGCCGGCCAGGTCCTCGATTTCATCCCCCGTGTGGATTTCGATCTTCGGCAGGACATAAGGCGTCGCGGTCGTACGACGTTCCAACGGCAGCGACTGAATCCCCTGGATGATATCGCGCGCCTGGGTCCGGAGGAGCGTGATCGGCCGGACGATCGTGCGAACCACCAGAATGGCCAAAGCCACAAGAATGACCGAACCGATTCCGGCCGAAAAGGCCGTCCAACGCAACAGGGAACGCAACGGCGCATAGGTCTCCTCGGGATTCTGGCTGGTGAAGATGTACCAACGCTGCCCGCCCAGGCTTTGGGGGCTGAGATCGTCGATTTTGAAATTCACCGGGGCAAAACCGTTGATCGCCTCCCTTCCCGGATAATGGACGTCCATCTGAGTGGTGGTCCATCCCGCAGTTTCCCGAAAGAGGGCCTGAGAAAATCCTTTCGACAGGGTATGGTTTTTAATCTGGAAAATCGGGCAGAACAGGAGCGAACCGTCCGAAGCGGCCAGCATCGTGTGGTCCGTATGTCCGATACGCACGTCGGTCACCGATTTGAACAATCGATCCACGGTATGATTCAGAATGAGAACGCCGCCAATCTTGCCGTTGATTCGAACCGGTACCGCCATGTTCAGTGTGTAGGCCGACAGCGCCGGATCCCAGGTGATATCTCCGATGAACAGCTTTCCCCTTCCCTCATCAAAGGCGGCCTCCCACTCGATCTCCTTGCCATAGAGGTACCGCCTCGCCGTTCCGCGGGGAGACGCGGCCACCAAGGCCCCCTTTCGGTCGGTTAATACGAGCAGGTGATACTGCGCCGGATTATGCTGGCGAAAATCCTCGAGCATGTCCACGGCGCGGGGATCCATCGGCTCCGAATCCTTTGACGATTTCCAGAGGGCGGCCGCACGATCCATAAGCTCGCGAACCGCATTCGGACCCAATCCGTTATATTTCCGATCGGCTTCTCCGGCCGCCCGGACCAGCGCATCGGACCGTGCCACCTCGACCGCCCTGTCCAGAAGCTCATTGATCTGAAGGCTCAGTTTCCCCCCCGTTTCATTCGCCAGAACCTGGAAGGCCGATCCCATCGTTTTCCGGATGGCGTCCCGTTGAGAAATATAACTGAGGGAAAATCCCAGGATCATGGGAAGGAGACCCACGATGATGGAGGCCAAAACGAGTTTTCGGACGAGATTCAAACTGCCGGGGGGTTTTGACACGTTCGCATCCTGATGAAGCAGGATTTCGTCAACGCGCTTTCACGATCATTCAACACTTTATATAGTTTAACATTTTTAGATGATTTGTCTATAGTTTTTCGGTAAGGATCGTGATCATGAAAAACGAAGGGCGTCCTTAGTGGACGCCCTTCGAATATTATTGGCCCTTCGGTTTGATGGCTCAGAATGTGGTGTTATTGTGCGGGGTGAGGATCAATCCCCTGTCCTCCTCGCACACACCACACGTAGCCGGTACCGCCGACCTTAACCATAGGATCCACGGAGCCGCGATCGAAGTCCATGACCCATACGGCGATATTATTGCCAGCGTCGGTAGATGCCGACCAGTAGACGGACGACTGCACATTGCTAAAGGGATGGCCAGCAGGCAAGAGGGGACCAGTGGAAACATTTGGGTCCACAAGGCTGCCCAACTCCGCGATCGTGGGGAGCCGCCACCCCAGGCGGCCTCCGGTAGCTAGTGAGTTGCAACGACGTTGAGCATCCAACCAATCAGAAATGTCAGTGCCGGGCGACTGCTCCCAGACAAGCCCCGTCTCCCGGTCCAGAACGGCCACACCGGATACGATGATTTTATGTCGATCTGGATCCAGTTTAGTCTCCGTGAAATTGGACAAGGCGATAAACCGGGGACAGGTCGCTTGGGTGTCACACTGAAGTGTCTGGTCCCATGCGGGTGGGGCATAATACGGGCCCGCAGCAGTAGTCGCCTCGGCTGAAGTTGCCGCAAACACGGCCCATCCCAATGCGATGAACCCTAAAACGGATAACAGTTTATACTTCATTGTCTGCCCTCCTTTTGTTGGTGAGTATTGATTTGTAGTGAAATCCTTATCTTTCAGCAAGAAAATGGGAACGGATTTATTTTCCAACCTTTTTCGGTAATCAAGGAGCTGGAATACCTCAGGGCAATCACCAAAATCATCAAATGACTCAAATGATCGAATTACTGAGGAGTACCATTATAACCTGGTCCACCTCGCACACACCAAATGTAGTAATAGCTGGTCTTATCTAAGGGGTGGATGAAATCGAAGTTGTTCACGTCGCCGACGTTGAAGGTCACGACCCACGCGAGGGTCGTATCGTCGGAAAAGGGAGTCGCCGACCAGTAGTAGGTCCCCTGCTCAAAATGCACATTGCTAAATGGATTGCCGCTGGGGAGGGCAGGGCCAGTAGCTGGCACCGAGGAATCTATCAGGGTCTCCAACTCCAAGAGCGTGGGCAGGCGCCAGCCAAAACGATTGCTTACATTCGTTGAGCTACAAACTCTTCCAGCACTCAGCCAATCAATTGTTGAATTAATACTGGTCAGAGTTGGATTCTGCTGCCAGACAAGCCCCGTCTCCCGGTCCAGAACTGCTTTGCTATCCCAGTCCGACAGGACAATGAAGCGAGTGGAGGCAGGTAGTTTTTGGTCCCAGGACGGGTTTGCATAATACGGCCCCGCCGAGGTCGCCGCCTTAGCGTGACTAGAACCGAAGATAACCATTCCTAATAGCATAAGCCCAAGCGTATATAACCATGCGTTCTTCATTATGTCTCCTCCATTTTGTTGGTATGCATTGGTTTTTTTCCAGTGACTCGGGAAAGAATTTTTGGCGTGGTCCAGGGCTGTTTAGAGTCTCACATGATTATTGGGGAACTCCAGAAGGCGGATTTTTTATGACTGGCTGCGGCCCTCAGGCCCGTGGCCGGAGGTTGGATCAGATGCCGCCGTATGCGGCACACGGTAACCCATCAGATCTCACGCCGGCCTTTACGTCTGGCCAGGCGTCGGGCGCCGAGAAGCCCTAGCCCGCTGGCAAGCAACGACAGGGTTGCCGGCTCCGGAACGGGAGCTACGCCGCCTCCACCCCCGCCTCCGCCGCCACCCGTTCCGGTCACCGTGATCTGACCGTTCGCAATGTCAAAGCTTGTGTCCGACAAATTCAGAAATACATTTGCGAAGGTCAGCGGCGACACGCCCGTTGAAAGCGCGGTGAATTCGATATCGGCCAGAACACCGTCACCGGAAGGGGGTGTTCCAAAATCTACATAGGAGTCGGCCACCAGGCTGATGAGCCCTCCCACGTTATCGATAACACCAGGGGTAAATAGTGTCAATGCTGTGCCGGATGACGAAAGGAACGGCCCTTCCGACACCGAGTTGGCCATTACAATAGTCGGGTCAAAGGACAAGTCGAATTGCCAGGAGGTCAAGTCCGTTGCGTCCGTGATCGAAATCGGGATCGCAAATGTGTCGCCGACACCAACGGTCACAAACGGGGCAGAGATGATGGGGACAGCTTCTACGAAGGCCGGAGCCCATAGGACGGGCAATACGGATACCAACACTATCAAGAGGATACTTTTCAGCATAAGTTTCTCCTCACTATTAATTTATGGCTAATCTGATTTACCATAGATACAAGGAAAAGATGTACCTGAGTTTTAACTCTATATAAATAAGGATGCAAAAAGCATACTAGGCTCCAGCTTTTTTCAAGAACCATCGGCGGGAGGGCTCATAATCTCTTGAATTCTAAATGGACTGTTCGCCTTATAATTTTTTAGACCTACGCATTTAGGAAAACGCATAACAGGGAAAACCGCAAGTAATCTTGACACAAGAAGAAAAATTTTACTGTCAAGAGAAGCTTTACTTTATGGAGGAAGACCATGGGTGATTAACAAAGGTACTTGGTTGACATTGATAGGAAGGAATGGGTTGCGGAAATTCAATGAGACACCCATCCGGTGTAAAAGCATATGGCCCATACCCCTTACATAAAGAAGGTGATATGGGCCTATGAAATAATGCTCCCCGGGCAGGGATCGAACCTGCGACCTAGCGGTTAACAGCCGCTCGCTCCGCCAATTGAGCTACCGGGGAATAGGTTGGGTTTTTCGTTATTTAAGACAGAAAATCCGTTTAAATTATAAATATTGTATTCAGATATTGGTGGGAAGTCAAGGCGGCACGATCCCGATTAAGGAAGCCCCCGCTACTTTGGAAAGAGATATTTAAGCCCGGCCGTTACAACCACCCCGTTTACGGCGAGCGTATCCGTATTAGATAAGCCGCCGCCCTTGACGGTCAGGTCGGCGTTTGTGAAAGCATAGCGCGCATCGATCACAAAGGCGAGCGCCGAAGAAACTTTCATATTCGCTCCGACACCCAGATGAAAGCCCACCGAATTATCCATCTCGACCTTGTAGTCCGAGTCCCCCGACGAAGCCTTGGCCTCTGAACTGGCGTGGGCCGTATTGATATAGTACCCCACCCCCAATCCGACGTATGGATCGATGGTAGCGTCTTCTTCTACAGGATGAAATTGCAATGTCAGCAGAATGGGGGTCATGGTTACTTCGGCCACCTTAATATTCGTCTCCAGATTCATCGAAATCCAATCCACGCTGATCTCGGCCCCGAGGCGGCCTTGACGTAACCCGGCCGTCACCCCGACGACGGTCGGGTTTTTAATGTCCGTACTGGTATCAAACACAGTATCGCTCTGGTAGAAACCAGTCCCTAGCCGTACTCCCACGCTGGTTTCCGGTCCGATCAGCGCCATGGCCGGAACCGCCCATCCAAAAACCAAAACCGCCACAAGGCCGAAAATACGCTTCATGTTCGTTCTCCTTGATGATGTCGGCGCCCTTACTTCCCCTCGATCAGCATGCGGTCGGGGTCTTCGAGTCGCTGGATCACGCTGTTCAAGAACCGCGCGGCCTCGGCGCCGTGGATCACCCGGTGGTCGAAGGTCAGAGAAAGCGGGAGCATGCGGCGGACGACGATCTGCCCGTTTCTCACCACCGGACGGTCCGTGATCTTGCCGAGGCCCAGGATCGCCACTTCCGGATAATTGATGATCGGCGTCCCGTAGTTGCCGCCGATGACGCCGAAATTCGTGATGGTGATCGTGCTGCCTTTGAGCTCGGACAGCTCGATCTTCCGCTGCGCCGCCTTCTCACCCAATTGATGCATCTGCCCGGCCAGTTCCAATATGCTTTTCCGGTCGGCGTCCTGGATCACATACACCATCAGGCCGTCGGGCGTATCGATCGCGATCCCCATGTTGTAATATTTTTTGATAAGGATCACGTCCCGGGCGTCGTCCAGGCTGGCGTTCAGGTAGGGAAATTCCTTTAAGCCCGCGATCGTCGCCTTGATGATGAACGGGAGATAGGTCAGCTTGAACCCCCGGGCCTCGGCCACCTTCCGTTCTTTTTGGCGAACCTCCTCCAATTGCGTGACATCGGCATCGTCGAAAATGGACACGGCCGCCACGCGCGAGGCCGACTCGGCCACGTGCCGCGCGCTGGACCGACGGATTCCTCGCAGCGGGACCTCTTCCACCGGACCCGTGGGAGTTATGGCGGGCGCTCTGACCGGAGCGGTGGGCACCGAAGGACCCCCGGCCCGCTCCAGATCCTCCATCTGGACCCGTCCGCCCGGTCCTGTCCCTTTGATACGGGACAGATCCACCCCCAACTGTTTTGCGCGGGCGCGGACGGCCGGCATCGCCATCGGGGCCGATGGGGCCGGGGCTCGACCGGTTGTTGGTTTAGCTTGCGGTACCGGTCGCTGGGCCTCTTCCGGCGCTTCTTCCAGTTGGCCCACGACGGATCCTTTGTCACGCCGGGGAGGAGGAGCGGCGGCCGCGGGCTTTGCACCCGTCTCATCGATCACGGCCAGAACCGTCCCGACCGGGATGATCTCACCGGGTTTGCCCTGCAGCTTTAAGACCGTGCCGGCATAGGGCGTGGGAAGGGTCACCACGGCCTTGTCGGTTTCGATCTCGACGAGCGGCTGATGCTCCGCGACGGTATCGCCTTCGTTGACCAGCCAACGGATCAGCTCGCCCTCGGCGATGCCTTCGCCCACATCGGGGAAACGAAACTCTTTGGGCATGATTAAAATTCCATAACGTGGTGGATGGCCTGGAGCACCTGCTCCTTGTTCGGCAGGTAGTAATTTTCCGTCTTGGGGAGCGGGACGACGGTGTCAAACCCGGTCACGCGGTCGATGGGCGCTTTAAGGTGGTCCAGTGCCCGCTCTGCGATCACGGCCGCGATCTCGCCCCCCAGACCACCGGTTCGCGGGGCTTCGTGGATGATCACGACCCGCCCCGTTTTTCGAACGGACTCCAGAATCGCCTCCGAATCCATGGGAGATAGGGTCCGGAGATCGATCACCTCGGCCGAGAGTCCCTCCGTCGCTGCGTCTTCGGCGGCCGCGAGCGTGGTGTGAAGCATCGCGCCCCAACAGACCAAGGTCAGATCTCCCCCTTCCCGGACGCGCCGGGCCTTTCCCAACGGGATGGCATACTCTTCCTCCGGGACCTCTTCCTTGATGGCCCGATAGATCTTGGCCGGCTCTAAGAAGATGACCGGATCGGGATCGCGGATCGCCGAGATCAATAGACCCTTGGCTTCCAAGGGACTGGCGGGCACGACGACCTTCAGGCCGGGCGTGTGGACCAACATCGCCTCGGTGCTTTCCGAATGGTGCTCCGGAGCGTGGATTCCGGCTCCGTAGGGGGTGCGGACTACCATCGGGCAGTGATACCGTCCGCGGGATCGGGTCCGGATCCGGGAGGCATGAGAAATCAATTGCTCCATGGCGCCGTACAAAAAACCCATGAACTGAATCTCGGCGACCGGAATGAGACCGTAGGCCGCCATCCCGATCGACATCCCGACGATTCCCGATTCGGACAACGGGGTGTCGATCACGCGCTCCTCCCCGAACCGCTCCAGAAGGCCTTCGGTCACGCGGAACACGCCCCCGTCGCGGCCGATATCCTCACCCAGGAGCACCACGGACGGGTTGCGCTCCATCTCCTGCTGGAGTCCTTGATTAACCGCCTGAACGATGTTGAGACGCGCCATCTCGCCTTAATCTTTTTTCGAATCACGATCCTTGAGAAAATTGAGGAGCTCGTCCATCTGTTCCTTCAGCGGGGGGGTCAATTCATAATAGGTATATCGGAACATATCGGACGGATCCTGGGGGGGCTGCTCCTCGAATTCCCGGACCGCCTCGGCGACGCGGCGTTCGGCCTCGGTCCGGACCTGGTCTCCGTACGAAGAGGTCCAGAGGTTTTGCTTCTCCATAAATTTCTGCAGCCGGTCGATCGGGTCCTTCGCAATCCAGGGCTTGACCATTTCCTCCGTCCGGTAGCGCGAGGCGTCATCCGCCGTCGTGTGGTCGCCCATCCGATAGGTCAGGCATTCGATGAAGGTCGGCCCGCCCCCGGATCGCGCCCGGTCCGCCGCCTCCTTTGCGGATTTATAAACCGCAAAGATATCGTTGCCGTCCACCTGAATTCCTTCAATCCCGTAGGCGATCGCCTTTTGGGCCAGCGTCGGCGTGGCCGTCTGACGCTGAACCGGCACCGAGATGGCCCATTGGTTGTTCTGACAGATAAAAACGACCGGCAAACGAAAGACGCCGGCCATGTTCATCGCCTCGTGAAAATCGCCTTTGGAGGTCGCGCCGTCCCCGAAGAAGGCCGCGACGACCACGGGGTCCTTGCGGTACCTCGCGGCCCAGGCCGCGCCGACGGCATGGGGGAGATGCGTGCCGACCGGAATCGAGGTCGGAAAATAATGCTGATGGATCGGGACATCGCTCCCGCGCTCGTCTCCGGACCAGTACTGAAAAAGCATCCGCATCGGTATGCCCCGGACGATCCCGACACCCATCTCGCGGAAGGCCGGAAAGACCCAGTCGGCAGGATCGAGGGCATAGGCGCTTCCCACCTGTGTCGCCTCCTGGCCCCGCACCGGCGCATAGGTTCCGAGCCGTCCCTCGCGTTGAAGGGCCAGGGCCTTCTCATCGAACACGCGGGACAGGACCATCCATTCGTAGAGGGATTGGATTTCCTTGGGACCTAACGAGGGCAGGAGCGCGTTGTCGGATTGTCCGCCTTCATCCAGGATCTGAAGCCATTCCACGTTGAACTGTTTGATCGGCTTCCGGGGCATCTCGACCGGCTCCAATGAGTGATTACACACGGGCACGCCCGTGTTACCGATTGCGTCGGCTTCGTGCAAAAACATCAATCACCCGCACCTGAAGGCGGGGTCCTCTGCTTGCCCCGCCCGTGAGGTTCCACTCAGCGAGCAAGGCGAGCGAGAGGGGGAGGGTCCAGCTGGCTCTGCCAGTGGAGGGGGCGACGCGAGCCCCTATAACCGAAGGACGGAGGAACCAGTTTTCATTTATTATAACATATCCCGTCTTCAACTCAAGAGCCTTGTGTGTTATAATGAAAAGAGACTTTTCTTGCATCTTCTCCCTCGGTGAGGACGCCAATGGCCCGCGGTTCACGCAGTCATTCCGGTCTTCAGGCTCGCCAAGCGGTGATCGTCAGCGCCGTCCGGACACCGATCGGACTGCTGAACGGTGTGCTCAGCTCCCTTTCGGCCCCGCGACTCGGAAGTCTTGTCATCACCGAAGCCCTCCGTCGAGTCCAGTTGAATCCCGATTCCGTCGAACGCGTCATCCTGGGCAACGTTCTCTCGGCCGGCCTCGGTCAGGCACCCGCGCGCCAGGCGGCCCTGGGCGCCGGCCTTCCGCAGACGGTCGGCTGTCTCACGATCAACAAGGTCTGCGGATCCGGACTCAAGGCCGTCATGCTGGCGGCCCAGGCGATCGCGTGCGGCGAGGCCGACGTCGTCGTGGCGGGCGGGATGGAAAGCATGAGCCATGCGCCCTACCTCCTCCCCAAGGCCCGCCGCGGATACCGCTCCGGTCATGACGTTCTGATCGACAGCATGATCCACGACGGCCTCTGGGATGTCTATAACGACTTTCACATGGGCGAAGGGGCCGAGCTGTGCGCCCGAAAATACCGGATCACACGACGGCAACAGGACGACTTTGCGATCGGGAGTTACACCAAGGCCCTCGAGGCTCGGAATAAAGGCCGCTTCCGACCCGAAACGCTTCCCGTCAATGTTCCTCAAAGCCGCGGCCTTTCCCACCGCGTCGAGGCGGACGAGGATCTCGACCGGGCCGATTTCAAGAAGCTCCGCGAGCTTTCGCCGGCCTTTCAGAACGACGGCACGGTCACGGCCGGAAACGCCTCCTCCCTGAGCGACGGCGCGGCGGCCGTCGTCGTCATGTCGGCGCGAACGGCCCGACAATTGAAGCTCAAGCCGCTCGCGACGATCGTCGGCTCGACGGAGGCCTCGACCGCCCCGGAATGGTTTTCGATCGCGCCGGTCCTGGCGATCCGATCATTGCTCGATCGGACGCGGATCCCGATTCGGCGGGTCGATCTGTTCGAAATCCACGAGGCCTTCGCGGCCACGGCGCTGGCCGTGATCCGGGACCTGAAACTTCCGGAAGACAGGGTAAACCTTCGGGGAGGCGCCATCGCACTGGGCCATCCCATCGGGGCCAGCGGCGCGCGTATTCTCACGACGCTGTTATATTTAATGAACGACCTGGACAAGCACCGTGGCATCGCCTCGCTCTGCATCGGCGGGGGCGAGGCGGTCGCGATGATGATAGAACGATGAAATCGGCCGGGGCGAAATTTAAAAACCTTTCCGATTTGGAAATCGACCCGCTCTACACGGCCGCGTCCGTCCGTCGCTCCCGTAAAAACCGGACCGATCCGGGCCTCCCCGCAAAATATCCATACACGCGCGGAATCTACCCGACGATGTATCGGGGGAGACTCTGGACAATGCGCCAATTCTCCGGGTTCGGGACGGCGGAGGACACGAACAAGCGGTATCACTATCTGCTCGGCCAGGGCACGACCGGTCTCTCCGTCGCCTTCGACATGCCGACGTTAATGGGATACGATTCGGACCATCCCAAATCCAAAGGGGAGGTCGGTCGATGCGGCGTCGCGATCGACAGCCTGGAGGACATGAGGATCCTGTTCCAGGGAATCCCGCTCGACCGGGTGAGCACCTCGATGACGATCAACGGCCCGGCCGTCGTTCTGCTCGCGATGTACACCGTCGTCGGGGATGAACAGGGCGTCTCACGGAAAAAGCTTTGGGGCACGCTCCAGAACGATATCCTGAAGGAATACATCGCCCAAAAAGAATGGATCAGTCCGCCGGAGCCGTCGTTAAAACTGATCAACGACACGATCCGTTTCTGCGTTGAAGCCCTCCCGCAGTTTCACCCCGTCAGCATCAGCGGCTATCACATCCGGGAAGCCGGCTCGACCGCCGTTCAGGAATTGGCCTTCACGCTGTATGACGGATTAACGTATGTAAAATCGGCCATCGAGGCGGGGCTCAGGATCGACGATTTTGCGCCGCGGCTTTCTTTCTTCTTCAATTCCCACAACGACTTCTTCGAGGAGATCGCCAAATTTAGGGCGGCCCGCAGGCTCTGGGCCCGAGAGGTGAAACGACGATTCCATCCCAATAACCCTGCGTCGCTGACGCTTCGCTTCCATGCCCAGACAGCCGGTTGCTCGCTCACGGCCCAGCAGCCCTATAATAATGTTGTCCGCGTCGCACTCCAGGCGCTGGCGGCCGTACTGGGCGGGTCCCAGTCGCTTCATACGAATTCCCTGGATGAAACGCTCGCGCTGCCGTCCGAAGAGGCCGTCACCCTGGCGCTCCGGACACAACAGATCATCGCTTTCGAATCTGGCGTGGTGAACACGGTCGATCCCTTGGGAGGATCGTATTACGTCGAGACCTTGACCAACCGGATGGAAGAGGAGACATTGAAATACTTTAAGCGGCTCGACGCGATGGGCGGCATGGTCGCCGCGATCGAGCAAGGTTTTCCCCAGCGCGAGATCCATCGTGCGGCCGCCGCCTACCAAAAAGAAGTGGACGCGGGCGAGCGGACCATCGTCGGGGTCAACCGGTTTATGGAAACGCACGAACTCCCGGTACCTCTTTTAAAGATCACCCAGGCGACCGAAGACCGACAGGTTCGTCGGCTCAAGCAGAGAAAAGCCCGTCGTTCACAACGTCGCCTGGCCTCCGCTTTGTCTCGCCTCACCGAGGCCGCAATGCGGGACGATTATCTCATGCCCTTGATCATCGAGGCCGTACGGGCCGAGGCCACCGTGGGCGAGATCTGCGATGTGTTTAGGAAAGTGTACGGGGAATACCGGGAAGGGACGGAGTTTTGATGGATTACAATATGAATCGAAGTGTAAAATGGCGATCCCTCGGGAAGTGGGCGGCGGCATTTTGCATCGTGCTGGCGATCGGCTTCGGAGCGGCACGGCGAAGCGTCGCCGCTCGCGCGGGAACGGACGCGGCTGAGCGTCAGACGCAGAGTGGCGTGATGGAATCGATGGGAATGGACGACATGCATAAACTGGGCGACCCGCATCTGCGGTTCACGACGCCGCGGACGCCGATGCCGGAAGACATCCAGCGCGCGGATCGTTTGGTCGCGGATCTGCGCACGGCGATCGAAAAGTACCGGGACTACCGCGTTGCGCAGCAGGATGGCTACCGGCAATTTCTACCGAACCTTGCACAGCCGGTTTACCACTTCACGAACTACCGGGAAGGCTTTCTCGAGAGGTTCCGATTCAACCCGATCCAACCGACGTCACTCTTGTACAAGAAAACGCCGGACGGATTTGATCTGGTTGGCACCATGTACACCGCGCCGCGTGGGGCGACCGAGGAACAACTCGATCGGCGCGTTCCGCTTAGTGTTGCGACCTGGCACGCGCACGTGAATATCTGCATCCCTCCGAAAGCCCGCAGGGCGACCGCCGACTGGACGAAGTTCGGCCCGAAGGGATCCATCTCGACCAAGGAGGCTTGCGAAGCGGAAGGCGGGAGGTTTTACCCGCAACTGTTCGGGTGGATGGTACACGTATATCCTTTCGAAAACACCCGCGAGAAAATCTGGGCTCACTGACGCCGCGGCCTCCACGGGCGCATTGGAATTGGAAAAAAACGGCAAATGTTTCTTGAAGATCAGGAAATATAAGATCGCATTTAATTAAAGCTATGAAGCTCGGACGAATTGAGATCTTCAACCTGACCGACGGTCTTTTCCGGCTGGACGGCGGGGCGATGTTCGGGATCGTCCCCCGACCGCTCTGGGAGAAGACCAACCCTCCGGATGAACGCAATCGCATCCGAATGAACCTGGGGGTCCTACTGATCCGTGCCCATGGGAAGAATATTTTGGTCGACACCGGCGCCGGCGGAAAACTCGATCCCAAATGGCAGGAGATCTATGCGCTCCAGCGCAAGCCGAGTCTTGAAGAATCGCTGGCCAAACTCCGCTTGGCCGTCGGCGACATCGATATCGTCATCAACACGCACCTCCATTTCGATCACGCGGGCGGAAACACCTTCCGCGACGTTCAAGGGCAGATCGTCCCGACTTTTCCGAACGCCCGTTACTTCGTCCAGAAAGGCGAATGGGACTGGGCCCACACGAAACATGAGCGCACGCAGTTCGCGTATATCAAAGATGACTTCTCATCCCTGGAGCGAAGCGGCCGATTGACGCTTCTGAACGGCGACGAAGAGATCCTGAAAGGCGTCCGGGCGCTTGTCACGCCGGGCCATACGGAGCATCATCAATGCGCCTTTGTCGAGTCGGAGGGCCTCAAGGCGATCTTCCTCGCCGACCTGATTCCGATGGTGGCCCATCTCCCCTATCCGTACATCATGGGGTATGATCTCTTTCCGCTTAAGACGCTCGAGACAAAGAAAAAGATCCTCCGGCAGGCGTATGATGAGCATTGGCTTTTAATTTTCCAGCATGATCCCGATACCCAAATGGGGTATCTACAGAAAACCAACGACGGATATACATTAGAGGCGGTTCATGAAACCTCGATCTAAAATTTCGTCCCGTCCGGTCCGGCCCCGACGGGTGCTGATCGCGAAGATCGGTCTGGACGGCCATGATCGTGGCGTGAAGATCGTGGCCAAGGCGCTTCGCGACGCCGGCGTCGAGGTGATCTATCTTGGGCTTCACAACACACCGGAGGAGATCGTCCGGTCGGCCATTCAGGAAGATGTCGACGCGATCGGACTATCGATCCTGTCTGCCGCGCATATGACACTGTTTAAAGAGGTCATGCGGCTTATCCGGAAAGAGAAGGCGGGCAAGATCGTGGTTTTCGGGGGAGGGATCATACCGAACGATGACATCCCGGCCTTAAAAAAACTGGGCGTCAGGGCCGTCTTCACACCCGGAACGCCGATGGACGAGATCGTCGCGTTCGTCAAAGAGGAGATCAAACCGCATGCCGTCTTCAAAAAATAACGGCCGCGTCTACATGATCGCCGGCGGGATCACGCCGTTTAAGAAGCGGTACGAGGACAAAGACTTTCGTTGGATGGTCAAGCAGGCGTACGACATGGCGCTGGCCGAGACGCCCCGACTCACGCCGGACCGGATCGACGGCGCGGTCGGTTCCTATTTCTCGGATCATTTCACCCGCCAACTCAAGGCGGCCAGCATGGTCCAGGACTATCTCGGTCTCTGTCCCAAGCCTTCGAAGCGGATCGAGGGCGGCGGCGCAACGGGCGGACTCTGCTTTCAGTCGGCATGGGAAGCGGTCGCCTCCGGCCGGATGTCGGTCTGCGTGGCGTTCGGCTTCGAGACGATGTCTCGGGTGAACACCTGGAAAGGGAACGAATTCATCGCGCTGGCCTCGGATACCAACTTTGATTTTCCGATCGGCGGATTCTACACCGGTTATTACGCGATGATGGTGCGCCGTCATATGCACGAGTTCGGAACCACGCCCGAGCAGATGGCGCTCGTCTCGGTGAAGAACCACGCCAACGCCCTATACAACCCGTTCGCACAGAAACCGGCCCGGCTCACGGTCGAGGCGGTCCGCTCCTCTCCAATGGTGGCCGATCCACTCACGATGCTGGACATCTGCACGATGTCGGACGGGGCCGCGGTCTGCATCCTGGCCAATGAAGAAGCCGCCCGGCGCTTCGGACGTGATCCGATCGCGATCACGGGGGTCGGCTCCGGTTCGGACATGATGCGTATGGCCGACCGTCCGCATGGGAAGGTGCCTCTGCTGCCGCACGAACGGGCCGGCGATTACCAACGACTCAAATATCCCGGCGTCCATTCCTTCCGCGGCGGCCGCGCCGCGGCCAAGCTGGCGTATGAGATGGCCGGGATCGCGAATCCGCTCAAGGAACTCGACTTCATCGAGCTGCATGACGCTTACACTTCCTCCGAGGTCCAAACCTATGAAGACCTCGGTCTCTGCAGATACGGGGAGGGCGGGCAATTTGTGGAAGAGGGACATCCATTCATGGCGAACATCGACTACGGAATCAAATTGAAGAGTCCCGGCACGTTGCCGGTTAATCCATCGGGAGGGCTTCTGGCCTGCGGCCATCCCGTCGGTGCAACGGGACTCATGCAGGCGGTCTTCGCCTACTGGCAGCTCCAGGGCTCGATCAAAAGACATATGAAAAGCGCCAAACTGCAGGTGAGGGGCGCAAAGCGTGGATTGATCCACAGCCACGCCGGCACGGGCACCTATATTACCGTCACGATCATGGAGAAGCCATAAATATTCATCCCCGGGCGGCCGCAGGCGGGGCGCCCCATCCGACCGCAACGGAAAGGCCAAGGAGTTTTTCGTATGGTTCCCCTGCAATATAAGGAAGCACGTTGAGTGAGGACGGATGGGGCTGCCGAAGGACAGGACCCGGGGATGAGATGAGCGGGCCCTTACGTGGAAACATTTCGGTTCAACGCCGTTTGGCGCCGAGCCTTGCGTCTCCACGGCTTTCGTTTGACCCGGCTAAGGCTTGGCCCCTAAATTTCCCGAAGGAGATTTGCGGGAAATTTGCCAGGGTTTCCCTGGCCGGGTCCTTCGCCAAGCCGGGTAGCCCCAAACGTAAGCCGAGTCGCCGCTTGGGCCCGGTGTCAAACGTCGCTTAGGAGATCAACGCGCAGCCGATGGGTGGCCGAGGCGGGGCGCCCCAGCGAGCGCAGCCGGGGTCCCTACACCGGGCGGGGTGGCGAGCACGCTGGGGCTGCCGAAGGACAGGACCCGCGGACATAAACGAGGGCACCTATGCCAAGAAAGACTAAAAACGAAACGGTCGTATACAATCTCGATCCGCTCATCGTAAAGGACCATTACGAGATCGATTACCGCCACTCCTACGCACAGGATTCGCCGTTCTTCGCGGGATTGGCCAAGGGACGATTACTCGGAAGCTTTTGCGAGAAATGCCGATACACCTACGCCACCCCGCGGTCGCACTGCTACCAATGCGGCCGCGCCACCGAATGGCGCGAACTGCCCCGGGATGGCCGGATTCATACCTACACCATCTGCCATTATGGGGGCGAAGCCTTTCTGGACGAGACGCCGTTCACGCTGGTGCTGATCGAGTTCAAAGGCGTTGACACCCTGTTCCTCTCCCGGCTGATCGGGGCAAAACCGGAGGAAGTCCGTATCGGGATGGAAGTCACCGCCCGTTTCGCGCCGACGCCGTCCTTTCGCGTCACCGACGTCTGGTTTGAGCCAAAGCACAAAAAATCATGAGACGTAAGGCGTCAGGAGTCAGTCGATGAAGGACATCCTCTGGCGGCCCACCGAAGCGTTCCTCCGTTCCTCAAACATCCGGCGATTCATGGACCGGCACCGCATTAAAAACTACGAAGACCTGATCGCACGATCCACCGACGACATCGAATGGTTCTGGGACGCCGCGATGCAGGACCTCGGCATCGGCTGGTATCAACCCTATAATAAGGTTCTGGACACGACGGCCGGCATCCCCTGGGCACGTTGGTTTGTGGGCGGAAAGACGAACATCGTTTATAACTGTCTCGACCGCCATCTCCCCGCCCTATCGAACAAGACAGCGCTCATCTGGGAGGGCGAGGACGGCGCCGTACGAGAAATGAGCTACGGCGAACTCGATCGCGAAGTCGGACGTCTCGCAAACGGACTGAAAGACCTAGGCCTTCGAAAAGGCGATACCGTGGGGCTCTACATGCCGATGTGCCCCGAGATGGTAGCGGCCTTCTACGCCAGTCTCAAGCTCGGCTTGATTGTAATCCCGATCTTCTCCGGCTTCGCCTCGACGCCGCTGGCTTCCCGTCTGGCTCATGCGGGTGCCAAACTTCTCATCACCGCGGACGCCTCTCTCCGTCGTGGAAAGGTCCATTCCATCAAACCGGAGGCCGACGCGGCGGCCGCTCAGCTTCCCGGCCTTAAACATCTGATCGTCGTCAAACATCTCGGGACAAAGATCCCCTGGAATCCGGGCCGCGATCTCTGGTATCACGAGCTTATCGCCAGCCAACCTGAAGACTGCGACACGGAGCCGCTGGATTCGGAAGATTACGCACTGATCCTTTACACCTCCGGCACGACGGGTCAGGCGAAAGGTTCGGTGCATACCCACGGAGGTTGTCTTGCACAGATGGGGAAGGAGCTGGGTTACCATTTCGATTTAAAGCCTGAAGACCGGTTTTTCTGGCTGACGGACATCGGCTGGATGATGGGCCCCTGGATGATTATCGGCGTGCATCTCTTCGGCGGGACGATCCTGATCCTCGAGGGGGCTTTCGATCACCCGCAACCCGACCGGCTCTGGGAGATCATCGAACGGCATCGTGTCACGATGTTCGGGATCTCCCCAACCGCCATCCGGATGCTGATGCGTGCCGGCGATGCTTGGTTGGAGCGGCATGATTTATCCTCGCTTCGAATTTTAGGTTCCACCGGCGAACCCTGGGATGTCGAAAGCTACCGGTGGTTTTTTCACAAAGTGGGCGGGGGACGGATCCCGATTATAAATATCTCCGGCGGGACCGAGATCGTCGGCTGTTTTCTCGCCCCCCTTCCGATCACACCGCTGAAGGCCTGCACACTCCGGGGACCGGGGCTCGGGATGAACGTGGACGTGTTCGACGACCAAGGCAAGCCCGTACGGGGTCAGCAGGGCCATCTCGTCTGCAAAAAGCCGGCGCCTTCGATGACGCGAGGGTTCTGGAAAGACCCGGACCGTTATCTGGAGACCTACTGGTCCCGGTGGCCCAACGTCTGGTTCCACGGAGACTGGGCCTACATCGATTCCGACGGTTACTGGTTTCTGGAAGGGCGATCCGACGACACGATCAAGGTGGCCGGTCGTCGAACCGGGCCGGCCGAGATCGAGGAAGCCTTGATCGCCCATCCGGCCGTCTCCGAGGCCGCGGCCATCGGCGCGCCGGACCCGGTCAAAGGCGAGGAGGTGGTCGGTTTTGTCGTGCTCCGGCCGGGATACACCCCTGACGAAACATTGCGGGAGGAGCTGAAAGGGCAGGTGGTCCGCGCGCTCGGAAAGACGCTGCGGCCGAAAACGATCCGGTTCGTCACGGATCTGCCCAAGACACGGTCGGCCAAGATCGTTCGAAGGGTGATCCGTGCAAAATATTTAGGCCAGGCCGATCTGGGCGATCTTTCCTCCATCGAGAACCCCCAGGCCATCGAGGAGATCATCAAGGCTCGGTAAGCCGCAAGATATTTGTCGGACCGCGTTAAATGCATTATAATCATTATCGAGAGAGACTCTTTTCATGAACTTCGATCTGACCGATGACCAGAAACGGTTGAAGCAAACGATCCGGGAATTCGCCGAGGCCGAGATCGCACCCGGCGTAAGCGAACGGGATCGGGACAGCCGTTTTCCCTGGGAGCTGGTTCCCAAGCTGGCCCAAAGGAAACTCCTGGGAATCATGGCCCCGAAAGAGTACGGCGGCGCGGGACTGGACAGCCTGAGCGCGGCGATCATCGTTGAAGAGATCGCCCGGATCGACGGATCCACGGCCATGACGGTGGCCTCCCACAACGCGCTCAGCGTTCGTCATATCTACCAGTATGGGAATGACGCACAACGGAAACGCCACGTCACGCGGTTGGCCTCCGGCGAAGCCCTGGGTGCCTGGGCGCTGACCGAACCCCATGCCGGCTCGGATGTTTCCGCGCTCGAAACTACGGCGCGGCTCGAAGGCGATTATTGGGTTTTGAACGGTCAAAAAATGTTCATCACGCAGGGCACCGTTGCCGGAATTTATATTATAATGGCCTCGACCGATCGGACGCTCGGCGCAAAGGGTATCTCGGCCTTCGTAGTCGAGAAGGGAACTCCCGGGCTGACCCCGGGACGACCCACCAACCGATTCGGCGTCCGGGGGTCGGATACCGCGCCACTGGCGTTAGAAAATTTGAAAATCCCGAAGGAGAATCTTATCGGCAATCTTCACGAAGGGTTCGACCAAGCCATGGAAATGTTAAACGGCGGTCGGATTGGGATCGGCGCGATGGCAGTCGGCCTGGCTCAGGCCGCGCTGGAGGCCGCCGCGCGGTACGCGAAACAACGTGTCCAGTTCCGGAAACCCATCGCCGAACACGAGGCGATTCAGTTCATGCTGGCCGATATGGGAACCGAGTTGGAGGCGGCCCGTCTCCTCGTTTATCACGCGGCCTTTCTCAAGGATCAGGGCCGACCGTACCGCAAGGAGGCATCGATGGCTAAGTTGTTCGCCTCGGAAATGGCGATGCGTGTTACGAATAAATCGATGCAGATCCACGGCGGGTACGGCTTTCTAAAAGACAATCCGATCGAACGATATCTCCGCGACGCCAAGCTGTGCGAGATCGGCGAAGGGACATCCGAGATCCAGCGGTTGATTATTGCAAAGGAGTTATTGAAGGGGGCCGGGTGATCCCTGCAGGCAATTTCCGCGGAGCCTCCGTAGAGATAACGTCGAACCGGAGTCGCACTTTGATATAGCCGTGAGGCGCCATGGGCGATGCGACGAATGAACTACGGCTCTAATGCCGCGACTCGGAAGTTGCCGAAGGGATTACCCGGCCCCCTTTCTACCCGCAGAGCCCGGCTGAGCTTTCCCTGCTCCTGCGGCTTTTGTTCGACCCCACTAAGGCTCGGCCGTTAAATTTCGGCAAGGTGAGGCAGCCGAAATTTGCCTGGGAAACCGAGGCCGCGTCCTTCGCCAAGTGGGGAGTCCCCGAACAAAAGCCAAGGTCGCAGTCCAAGCTTCAGCCGGACTCTGCCAGGAACCAATGCGGTTCAAAAATACATGAACAATGTTGTCCGACAGATCCGAAGAGGTGATTTTCACGCGGCGGCAAAATTATTGACCTCGATTGAACGGGGCGATCCGTTCGCGCTTCCGATATTAAAAGCCCTGTACCCTTACACCGGCCGGGCCCATATCATCGGGATCACCGGACCGACCGGAACCGGCAAGAGCAGTCTGATCAACGGGCTTACGACGGGGTACCGTCGCCTTCGACAGCGCGTGGGCATCCTCGCCGTGGATCCCTCCAGCCCGATTTCCGGCGGTGCGATCCTGGGAGACCGGATTCGGATGCGGGATCATCTGACCGATCCGGGGGTCTTTATCCGCAGCCTTGCCGCGCGCGGCGCTCCGGGCGGACTTCCGGTTATGGTGCTGGCCAGGGCGTTACTCGTTCTGGATGCGCTGGGACTTGACGTGATTTTCATCGAGACGATCGGTGTCGGCCAGGATCAGACGGCCGTTTCCTCCATCGCCCGTACCACCGTAGTCGTCCTCAACCCGACCCTGGGAGATGAGGTCCAGCTATTAAAGGCCGGGATCCTGGAAATTGCCGATCTATTCGTGGTGAACAAAGCGGATCTGCCCGGGGCGGACACGATGGCACTGCAGTTAGCCGATCTGTCCGGGCACAAGAATCCCACGCCGGTCTTCAAAACCTCCGCTCTGAAACATCTTGGGTTCGACGAGCTGATCAAAGGACTCAACGACCTGGCCAAAAGAACCCGACACCCGAAACGTCCGAAGGGAACAAACCGCCGATGACGACCGTGTCCGAGAAAATGGCGACCTTTGCCCACCGGTTGACGTTCAACGATTTGCCGCGCGACGTGGTCCATGAAGTCAAGCGGCGGGCGATCGACTCGATCGGCTGCGCACTCGGGGCGTTTGATTACGACCCCTGCCGAATCGCTCGCACGGTGGCCCGACTCGTCAAGAGCCGCTTTCCGGCGACCCTCCTCGGCACAAGTCACGCATCCGCGCCGGAGCTGGCCGCCTTTGCCAACGGAACGATGATACGCTATTTGGACTACAACGACACGTACCTTTCAAAGGAGCCGGCCCATCCCAGCGACAACATCTCGGCCGCGCTGGCGGTGGCCGAAGCGGAAGGCGGAAATGGAAAGGCACTGATCACCTCCATCGTGATCGGTTATGAGATCCAATGCCGGCTTTGCGATGCGGCTGCACTGCGAACGCGTGGATGGGACCACGTCACGTACGGCCCGCTGTCCACCGCATTGGTCGCCGCCAAACTGATGGGCCTCTCGGAGTCGCAGATGGTCCATGCGCTCGGTCTGGCCGGCGTCCCCAACGTGGCCTTGCGCCAGACCCGCGTCGGCGAACTTTCGATGTGGAAGGGCTGCGCGTTTGCCAATGCCGCCCGGAACGGAATCTTCGCGGCGCTGCTGGCCAATCAGGGTTTGACCGGCCCGGCGCCGCTGTTTGAGGGAGAAAAAGGATTCTTCCGACTGGTCACCGGCCCGTTTGATCCTCCGCCGCTGGGGGAAAAGGGGCTGCCGTTTAAGATCATGGATACGTACATTAAATTTTATCCGGCCGAATACCATGCCCAGAGCGCAATCGAGGCCGCGCTCCTCCTTCGAAAAAAGTTTTCCCCCAAGGATATCGATGCGATCGAGGTCAAGACGTTTGATGTCTCGGTCGAGATCATCGGAAAGGATCCCGAGAAATGGCATCCCCGCAGTCGGGAGACCGCGGATCATAGCCTGCCCTATCTGGTCGCCGTGGCGCTCATGGACGGTGAGGTCGGGCTTGATCAGTTCACGGAGGCGCGGATCGCAGATCCACGCCTCCGGGCGTTGATTCAAAAAGTGTCCGTCAGGGACGATTCCGAATTTAACCGGGCGTATCCGGAGTCGATGCCGAATCAAGTCACAGTGAAGACGGTCGACGGCCAGTCACATTCTCTCAAAGTCACCTATCCCAAGGGACATCCGAAACGTCCGCTGACGGATAACGAACTGGAGAAAAAATTCATTTCACTGACCGAACCGAGGCTTTCCAATAAACAGATCCGAAAACTCCTGGATCGACTGTGGAAGTTGGACACCTTAAAGAAAATGGACGATCTTCTCTCCCTTTGTATCGTCCGTGGAAATCGAAAAGGACGGCCGGCATGAGCTCCGCCGCGCAATTGCGCAAGCGACTCGCTCGGGGGACGGTCGTCGCCCCCGGCGTGTTTAATGCCGTCACGGCCAAGATGGTGGAGCGCTTCGGTTTTCACGCGGCATATCTCTCAGGGGCCGGGCTGACCAATGCGATGACCGCCTTCCCGGACATCGGGCTATTGTCGATGACCGAGCTGGCACAGCAGACCGCTTATATCGTCTCCGCAACGAGTCTCCCCTTGATTGTCGATGCCGATACCGGATTTGGCGGTCCCCTCGGCGTGGCCCGGACCATTCGCGAGCTGGAACGCGCCGGTGCCGCGGCCGTCCAAATCGAAGATCAGCGAGATCCGAAACGATGCGGGCATCTGGCCGGAAAGCGACTGATCCCCGCCAAAACGATGGCTGAAAAGATTCGATCGGCCGCGAAGGCCCGGAAGGATCCCGATCTCATCATCATCGCGCGGACGGACGCGCGAGGGGTAGAGGGATTGAAAGCCGCGATCGACCGGGCCTTTCGATACCGGGATGCCGGCGCGGATATGATCTTCCCGGAGGCGCTGGAATCAGCCGCGGAATTTTCCCGGTTTGCGGACCGCGTCCGGACGCCTTTGATGGCCAACATGACCGAGTTCGGGAAAAGTCCGTACCTATCGGTTCGGGAATTTGATCGGATGGGCTATCGATTGGTCATCTTTCCGATGACGGTCTTCCGCGTCATGATGAAATCCGCCGAGGCCGCGCTGCGCGAGCTCAAACGAAGCGGAACCCAACGGAGTCTATTAGGCGGGATGCAGACGCGGAAGGAACTGTATGATCTGTTGGAATACGAGCGGTACGAAAAGGTGGAGGCGGAGGCATCGAACCCCCTACCCCGATCTCCAAAACGGCGTCGCTAAGTCGTACCGTGTCGCTACGACCCTTTCTTGATTTCCAGAATTACCTGTTTGGCGATCTCTTTTAATGTCTCGAAGACCCCCTGCCCTTGGGGAGCGACCGCCTCGAAGAAGGGTACCCCTTTGGGGTTTAAGGCCTGGTTCAGTTCGTCCACCGAAATGGCGCTGGGAAGATCTCGCTTATTGTACTGCACGATGAACGGAAGGTTGTCCAGATTGTATCCCTGTTCCTGGAGATTCCTTCGCAGGTTGTCCATGCTTTCGATGTTGGCTTCCATCCGTTCCGCCTGAGAATCCGCCACGAACACGACGCCGTCCACTCCCTTGAGAATCAGTTTACGGCTGGCATCATAGAAGACCTGGCCGGGAACGGTATAGAGATGAAACCGGACCTTGAAGCCTTTAATGTTTCCGAGAGCCAGAGGCAGAAAATCAAAAAAGAGCGTCCGTTCGCTCTCGGTGGCGAGCGAGATCATTTTCCCTTTGCTGTCGGGGTTCGTTTTTTTATAAATGTACTGAAGGTTGGTCGTTTTTCCTCCCAGACCGGGACCGTAGAATACAATTTTGCAGTTGATCTCGCGTGCGGAATAATTAATAAATGACATGCAGAACCATTCCCCGGTTAAACCCCGATCGATCGTACACGATCAGCCGAACAGTTTCTCAATATCATCTTCCGTAATCTCGGCAAACGGAGACTTGGAGGCCTCTTGCGGCGTCCCCCCGCCCGTTCCGGTCGGGGTCTTGGCCTGATCCACTTTTTGCAGGATCTTTTGCAAGATTTGTCCGAGGACCTCTACGCTTTTTTTGACCCGCAGACGCACCAGTCCCAAAGAAGACCGCTGGTCGAAGATTACGACAAGAATGACCCGGCCGACCAGCGAGATATGAATATTGTCCCGTTCTCCTTCATGAAACAAAATCGAGAAGTCTTTTTCACCCAACAGTTTGGCCATCCCTCCGGTGGCGGCGATATTCCCCGCCGTCAAAGAGGCCAGGGAGGTGGTGTCCAGGTTTTCCGTCTCGCCGATCGCCGAAATCAACTGGCCGTTCTTATCCACCAGAAAGGTGACCTTTGCATTGGCTTGCTGATGAAGGCGGCGGAGTTCCGCGTCGATCTGCTTGAACTCCTCCTCATACATAATCAATCCAGGATCGGGCATACTTCAACCTCTCCCGTGGTTTAAAAAATCTATGGGATTATAGAGGAATTATGAGGTGGTTGCAAGTGCTGAGGTCATGGTGGGTTAAGGTCCGGATGGGGTTTCATCCCAGACGGCCCCTTCGTTCAAAAAACCGTCCTCTTCTTCGGAAGAGCCGGCCGGTTCAGATAACCGGGCGTAATGTCGAGCCCAGGTGATGTATATATTACCACTGTCGCGCATGGCCGAACAGGCCTTTGTCCATTGCTGCAGTCCGTCAACGTCGCCCGCCTGCCGTAATTCGTCCGCGCGTTTTTCAAAGACCCGGTTGAGATTTTCGATCGCACGGGTCACTTCGAGGATGGACTTCCCGATCTCTTGATGATCCACGGCGGTTTTCCTGAGGTTTTCGGCCACGCTAAGCGGCCATCAGCACCGAATCGACCACGGCGCCGAAAAACGTCGTCTCAAAGTTTTGATGATGACGAAGAAACTGCTCCAACACGAACCCCCCGCGTTTAACGGAATCTTTCTGACCCACCGGATCAGTCGCTTTCAGGAAAGCTCTGGCGGCCTGTTG
>Ga0187776_10000240_pt1 | contig 26732 bp, 25 predicted proteins | sample 0216_BV02_MP12_2_FD_132426 | JGI IMG/M metagenome (GOLD analysis project Ga0187776, IMG submission 132426) | Tropical peat soil microbial communities from peatlands in Department of Meta, Colombia - 0216_BV02_MP12_20_MG | ecosystem: Environmental > Terrestrial > Soil > Wetlands > Peat | place...
CGGAAGATCCGCAGCGGCAGCAGCGGCGCCGGCGAGCGCACCTCGATCACGACGAAGGCGACGATGAGCGCGGCCGAGGCGAGGAGCAGCCCGATCGTCTCGGTCGTGGCCCAGCCGTGCTGGCTCGCGTGCGTGAGCGCGTAGACGAGCACCATCAGCCCGCCGGTGATCGACGCGGCACCGGCCGCGTCGAAGTGGCGGTGGTTCAGGTCGGCGCGGCTCTCGTGCAGGAGCAGCGGGCTGATCGCGAGCACCGCGATGCCCACCGGGACGTTGATGAAGAAGATCCACGACCAGCTGAACGCACTCGTCAGCACCCCTCCGAGCAGCACGCCTGCCGCTCCCCCGCTCCCTGATGCCGCTCCCCAGATTCCGAGCGCAACGTTCCGGTCTCGTCCCTCGTTGAAGGTCGTGGTCAGGATCGAGAGTGCCGCCGGCGCCAGCAGCGCCGCGCCGAGGCCCTGCAGGCCGCGGAAGACGATCAGCGAGCTCGAGGACCACGCCAGGCCGTCGAGAAGCGAGAAGACCGTGAAGATGCCCAGCCCGGCCATGAACACGCGGCGCCTGCCGAGCAGGTCTGCCATGCGTCCACCGAGCAGGAGCACGCCGCCGAAGAGGATCGCGTAGGCGGTGATCACCCACTGCAGGCCGTCTTCGCTGAAGTGCAGGTCGTTCTTGATCGTCGGCAGCGCCACGTTCACGATCGCCACGTCGAGCACGACCATGAACTGGGCCAGGACGAGCGCGGACAGGATCAGCCAGCGGCGGTCGTCGCGTTCTTGGAGATCCGACGTTGCTGCGATGCTTTGACTGCTCATACGTTTACTCCCAATATCGTGTACTTGTTCCACGGTCTATCACAACCACGATGGTCTGCGCTACTCTTCAAATGTTTGGAAATGGAGACATCAGCCGTCGATAGCGCCATCCCGCCCCACCCGTGCTTTCCGCGCGAGCTGGTGGCAAGCCCCGCCTTCCTGCTCGCCCGGCTCGGGGTCGGGATCAAGGCACGCGCCTTCAAGGAGTTCGAGGCGATCGGCTTCAGCCCGTACCACTACAGCGTGCTCGCGCTCCTCGGCGAGGGCTCACGGGAGACGCAGGCGACCATCGCCGATGCCCTTCAGCTCGACCGCAGCATGCTCGTCGGCATCCTCGACACCCTCGAGGAGAAGGGACTGATCGAGCGGCGCCGCGATATCGCGGACCGCCGCCGCCACCTGGTCAGCCTGACCGCGGCGGGGAAGCGGCAGCTCGGACGCTTCCGCACCATCATCAACGGAGTCGAGGACGAGTTCCTCGCCCCGCTCGACGCCGACCGGCGCGCAGCCCTGCATGCGCTGCTGCTGACCCTCGCCGAGAACACCGACACGCGCTTCGTCCTCGACGGCCTGGCGGAATCCCAGGCTGCCCTTCTGTCCGCGACGCCGTAGCCGGTCTAGTATCGGCCACATCAATCGGCGAGTGGAAGGAGCGGTCCGTTGAGCGAGACCGAGGGTCCCACCAATGCCCCCCAGGAGCCGGCTGCACGGCAGCAGGACGCGGTCACCGAGTCGCCCGCGCCGTCGACTCTTCCTGCGGCGACACCTGCGAGAGGAGAGCTCGGCCGGCCGCGCGGCGTCGTATTCGTGATCCTGCTCACGATCATCACACTCGGCATCTACCACCTGTACTGGACCTTCAAGACGTGCGAAGAGATGAAGCGCCACACCGGCGAGGGCATCGGCGGTGTGCTCGCCCTCGTCATCGCAATCGTCTTCAACCCCGTCAACTGGTTCGTCATCCCGTCGGAGGTCGGGAAGATGTACCGCGGCGACGGTCGGACGGCGCCCATGACCGGCTGGACGGGGATGTGGCTTTTCCTGCCGATCATCGGCTTCTTCGTCTGGACCATCAGGATCCAGGGTGCGCTGAACCGCTACTGGCAGGGCAAAGCCGCCACGGCCTGAGCGCCTCGTCCGTCGGGCTCATCGGCCGTTCACGCGGCCTCGGAAGAGTTTCATCGTGTCCGGCGATCCCTATTGCTGGGACGACCGCGTGGAGGCGTGGGAGGAAGTTGCCACGAGCGAGGCCTTCCTCGCGATTCGCGACCGCATCATCGAGCTCGCCCGGCCGCAGTACGACGACCAGGTAGTCGATCTCGGCGCCGGCACGGGGCTTCTCTCCCTCGCGCTGGCGATGCGGGTGCAGGAGCTCGTCGCCGTCGACATCTCCGAACGGATGCTCGATCGGCTGGACGCCGCCGCCACGGCCGACGGAGTCTCCAACGTCCAGACCCTCGTCGGCGACCTTCGCCGGCTGCCGCTCGAGGACGAGTCCGCGACACTCGTGGTATCGAACTACGCCTTCCATCATCTCGACGATGCGGGCAAGGAGCTGGCGCTCGCCGAGGCGCGACGGATCCTGCGGCCAGGAGGGCGGCTCGTGATCTGCGACATGATGTTCGCGCTCTCGCTCGAGCCGCGCAACCGCCGTCTCATCGCGGGGAAGGTCGTCGCGCTCCTGAAGCGCGGCCCTGCCGGCGTCGTACGCATCCTCCGCAACGCAGTTCGCGTCCTCGCGGGCCGCTGGGAACAGCCGGCGACTCCGGCGACGTGGGAAGAGATGCTCGCGGCACGCGGTTTCGAGGACGTGCGGATCGAGTTGCTCGAGCACGAGGCCGCGGTGGCCTCTGCACGCCGGCCGATGCTCGCGCCGACGAGAGTGCCGGTTCGCTGAGGGCCGCTGGTTGGACGCTGAGTCAGAGCTCGGGCCCGAGCCGACGCTCCAGGGCCCCCCGACTCCCCGGGCCCGCCGCCGACGGCACCGGCCCCGCCGACGGTGGTTGATTCCCTTGGCCCTACTCGCACTCCTCTCGCCTGCGATCTACTCCTGGACGCGGATGGCGGTGCTGCCGTCGAGCCTGCCGCTCAGCGTTCGCACCGTCGAATGGCTGCGGATGCATCACTTCAACTGGCTCGTCGACGATGCCGAGCACGTCTACTACAGCTGGAAGGCGCCGGAAAGAGGCGGCCCACAGCTGAAGACGCTGCCCGCCGTCGGACTCCATGTCCCACCGCGGCGAGCTCAGCGACAGCGACCCGCCAAGTCGTGGCCGTTGCCGATCAAGCCGGTCTTCGTCCATGCGCTTTCCGGCGAGGGCGTGTGGAAGCGCACCGGGCCCGCACTCGGCGGCAGGCCGCCGGTCCTGGTGACGACCTTCCGCACCGAGCGCGCCTACCCGCGCATCGTCGCCTACGTGGCGTGGTTCGATCACACCCGCACATCGCTCGCGTACTACCCGGGCCGGTACGAGCCGCCGAGCGCAGCCCTGCGCGGGCCGGCCGAGGTTCCGCACGATCAACGCTGGCGACTGCTCGCGACGTTCAACAGCGGCTTCATCTACCGGGACGGCCTGAACGGAGACGCGCTCAACGGGCATGCCAACGAGCCGCTCAGGCAGGGCCTCGCCACGCTCGTCGCCTACAGGGACGGAAATGTGAACGTCGTCGGCTGGAACGGCGGTCCGGCTCCCGGGCCGGCGATCGCCTGGGCGCGTCAGAGCCTGCCCATGATCATCAACCACGGCCGTCTCAGCCCGAAGCTCAACGACAGCACCGCCTGGGGCTACACGCTGGGGAACGCCGTCCGCGTCTGGCGCACCGGTGTCGGCGTCGACCGCCAGGGCAACGTCATCTACGCCGCCGCCAACGACCAGACCGTCACCACTCTGGCCCGGATCCTCCAGCGGGCCGGCGCGGTACGCGCGATGGAGCTCGACATCAACCCCGAATGGCCGACGCTGATCACCTACCGCCATCACAACGGTCTGCTCCCCACCAGAGTCGTTCCCAACTACCAGCAGCCGGCCACTCGCTACCTCGTCCCCGACGATCGTGACTTCTTTGCCGTCTACAGGCGCCTGCCCGGACCGGTCGCCGTCCCGCTCAGATAGACGGCCGGTGGCTCGCTCGATCCTGGTCGTCGTCGGCTGCGCGTTGGCGCTCGGAGCCTGTGGCGGCGGGGGCGCTTCTGCATCCGCTCCTGTCCCCCGCCACACCGCGGTCGGCCTGCGCGTCTTCCACTTCGTCGACCGAAACAGAATCGCGAGATTCCGGAACGGGACCACCGGCCCACGCAGGCTCACCACCTACGTCCGCTACCCGACCACGGCTCGGAGGCCGCTTCCGCTCGTCGTCTTCTGCCACGGCTTCGCCCTCACGCCCAGCACCTACACGCGGCTCCTCGACGCGTGGGCCAGAGCCGGCTACGTCGTCGCAGCGCCGGTCTTCCCCGTTGAGAACGCGGACGCGCCGGGAGGCCCGGACGAGGCCGACCTCGTCAACCAGCCGGAGGACGTCAGCTTCGTGATCAGCCGGCTCCTCCACGTGGACCGCATGATCGACCCACACCGGATCGCCGTCGCCGGACACTCCGACGGCGGGGAGACCGCTTTCGCGGTCGCCTACGAGCGGCACTACCTCGACTGGCGTGTCCGACTCGCGCTCGTCCTCTCCGGTGCTCCGCTCCCATCCGAGCCGGTCCTGCCACGGCGCGCGAGCCCGCCTCTCCTCGCCGTCCAGGGCGACGCCGACACCATCAACCCGCCCCGTGTGACCCGCGAGCTCTTTCTCGACGCTGCCAGGCCGAAGTTCATGCTCACCCTCCTCCGCTCCGGCCACCTACCGCCCTACACGGACGACCGAACCCGGCTCGCGGTCGTGGAGCGCGTGACCATCGCCTTCCTCGGCCATTACTTCAAGCAGGTTCCGCTTCGCCGGCTCCTGGCCGCCGGTGCGGCTCCGGGAATCGCCCGCCTGACGAGCCGTTCCTAGTCCGGGTGGCGCGGCCCTGCGGTCGTGGTGATCGCGCGGGAGATCCACCCAGCGGTGTTGCGCCGGAACGGTCGCGGCGCCGAGCAAGAGGCCCCAGATCACGACGCCCACCAGGACAGAGGCACGCTCTGCCGCCCCGCGCATTCGGCTCCGCTTTTCGGCCACCGTCGTTCGCAACGCGCGACCGAGGTAGACCAGCGCGTGGATGCCGAGGAGCACGAGCCAGATCACCGATGCCGGGCCGTGGAGATTGCGCGCGATCTGGAGCGCGTGACCGTGCAGTACCCCCATGGCGACGCCGCTGCCGAAGAGAACGACGGTCGCCGCCACGAACAGCGGCGCCAGCAAGCGCATCGCGATCTGCGGCGGCCCCTGGCTCACATATGCGGGGCTGCGACTGTAGTAGCGCGCGAATCGCCAACCGGTCGTCGCCAGCTTGAGGAGCACGAGCGGGATCAGGAACAGGCCGAAGAACACATGCACGGACATGAACGTGTGGACACCGAGAAGGACAGTGGCCACCACGACGAGGCTCGGGGCCAGCAGAAGAAGCCCGACCGCCGCCGTCAACCGTTCGTTTCCCGCGGGATTCGGCTGAGGCACGGGCATTGCTAACCCGTCCGGCCCAGCACCTCGTCGAGGAACGCGACGACCCGCTCGAACACGTCGATGCGGTTCGCGACCTTCTCGATCGTATGGCCCTCGTCCTCGTAGATCACGAGCTCGCAGCGGACGCCCCGCTCCGTCAGCGCCGCGTGGATGTGCTCCGACTCGCTGACCGGCACCCGCGGGTCGTTGCGGCCGTGCTCGAGGAACAGCGGCGCACGGATCTCGTCGACGCGGCTGACGGGCGAGATCCGCTCCAGTAGCTCCCGGTCGGTGGCAAGTGAGCCGTACTCGCGCTCACGCGCCGCGCGCCGGTACTCGGACGTGTTCTCGAGGAACGTGACGAGGTTCGAGAGGCCCACGAACGAGATCCCCGCCGCCCACAGGTCCGGGTGGAACGCGAGCGCGGCCAGCACCATGTACCCGCCGTACGAGCCGCCGAAGACGACGGCTCTCGTTCCGTCGATCTCGGGCCGCTCGGAAAGCCAGGCGTGGAGCTCAGCGAGGTCGCGCACCGAGTCGAGACGCAGCTCGACATCGTCCAGATGCTCGTACCGCTTTCCGTAGCCGGTCGAGCCGCGCACATTCGGGGCCGCCACCGCGAAGCCCCGCGAGAGGAGGTACTGCGTGATCGGGCCGGCGCTCTGCGAGAAGAACGGCCGCCACTGGGACTCCGGCCCGCCGTGCACCGTCAGGACGACCGGGAACGGCCCCGCGCCCTGCGGCGTGAAGAGGAAGACGGGAACGTCCTGTCCGTCGAAGCTCGCGAACCGGTGCAGCTCGGGATCGGCGCCCTCGATCGGCCCCTCGCCGGTCAGGCGGCGCAGCTCGCCGGAGCCCAGCTCGTGGACAAACGCCTGGAACGGCTCCCGCGGGCTCGCGAAGCCGAACGCGAGCCGCGAGCCGTCACTGGAGAAGACCGGCTGCGCGACGACACCGCGCGCCGGCAGCGCCACCTCGTTACGCAGCTCGAGCGTCTCCGGGTCGCGCAGCTCCAGCCGCGACCACCCGGCCTCGTTCACGTTCACGAGCAGCGAGCGGCCGTGCTCGTCGACGGCGCACTCCGCGTCCCAGCCAGAGTCGAGCACCACGCGCCACTCCCCGGACGCGAGGTCGTAGCGGGCCAACGCGCGCACGTCCGAGAAGGCGTTCGTCGCCGCGAGCAGGCCGGAGGAATCGCCGAGCCAGCACGGCGTCCCGAACTCGGCCGACCCCTCGTGCGGGCTCACGTGCCTCACGTCGCCCGTCTCGACCTCGAGCAGGAACAGGTCGGAGTCGCCGGCCAGCTCGCCGAGCCGCTCGGCCACGATCCAGCGCCCGTCCGGCGAGATCCCGTGCGCCGCGAGGTAGCCGCGCAGGTCGAAGACCCGCTCCTCGCCGCTGTCCAACTGCCGCACGACGACCTCGAAGTCCCGCCCGTTGCCGCGATTCGTCGCGTACGCGAGCAGCGCGCCGTCGTGCGAGACGACGGGCGTCCAGTGGTTGAAGCGCGGGTCGACGACCAGCGGCTCGGGCTCGCCGCCCCGCTCGAGCAGGTACAGCTGCGTCCGCTCGTTGCCGCCCGAGTCGACCGAGAGCAGAACCCGGCCGTCGGGCAGCAGCGTGCCGTCGACGGGCTCCGGCAGATCGGTCAGCTGCTGGGGCTCGCCGCTCTCCGCCGGCACGAGGAAGAGCTGGCGGACGCCCGGCAGGTCCGACGCGATCAGCAGCGCCGAACCGTCCCGCGTGAAGGCGAGCGGCCACGCCTGCTTGAGCTCGAGGAACGACCGCAGATCTCTCACGAGCCGAGGCTATCCGGCTCGCCCCGGATCCCGTCGCGCGCCAGCCGCAAGCCGACTAGGCCGATGAAAACCGCGAAGACGATGCGAAGCGTGGAACCGGGCAGAGCCAACGCGAGCAGCGCGCCGAGGACACTGCCGACCGCGCCCACGACCCCGAACCGGAGGGCGAGCCCGAGGTCGCCGACCCCACGGCGGCGCAGCGCGAGGCTCCCGGCGATCGCGGTCGGCAGGATCACGAGCAGCGACGTCGCCTCCGCCGCGTGCTGCGACAGCCCCACCGCCAGCGTGAGGAACGGAACGGCGAGCGTCCCGCCTCCCACCCCGAGCAGTCCCGAGGCCACGCCGACGAGGACGCCGAACGCGACGAGCGAGACGTAGAGCGTCGGCCCGCTCACGCCTTGGCACCCAGCAGAGCGGCAACGCCCACGAGGAACGCGCCGAAGACGATCTTGAGCAGCCGCTCGTCGAGCCGGGCGAGGATTCCCGCGCCGATCTGTGCGCCGACGATTGCCCCGGCGGCGAGCCCGAGCGCGTCCCAGTACTGCACCTTGCCGGCGATCCCATACGTCGCAATGCCGGCGATGCTGATCGGGATGATCGCCCCGAGCGAGAGGGCATGCGCATCCCGCTGCCCGTAGCGCGCCCAGAGCACGAGGGCGGGCACCATCACGACGCCGCCTCCCACCCCGAGCAGCCCCGAAAGAAGGCCGCCGCCGACCCCGATCGCGATCAGCTTCGGGTCGAGGGCGAACGTTCGCACGGGCGTTGCACACTAACCTCTCCATCCACGTGAGCTTTTCGACGCGGCCGGAGCTGCGGGGGACGTTCGGCATGGTCGGCTCGACGCACTGGCTGGCGTCGGCGGCGGGAATGGCCGTGCTCGAGCAGGGTGGCAATGCCTTCGACGCGGCGGTCGCGGCCGGGTTCACGCTCCAGGTCGTCGAGCCGCACCTGAACGGGCCGGGCGGCGACCTGCCTGCCCTTCTCTGGCCGGCGGGACGGGAGCGGCCGCTCGTCCTCTGCGCTCAAGGCCCCGCTCCCCGGCGGGCGACGATCGAGCGCTACCGCGACGAGCTGGGGCTCCGGCTCGTCCCGGGCACCGGGTCGCTCGCGGCGGTCGTGCCCGGCGCGTTCGGCGGCTGGATCGCGATGCTGCGCGATTACGGGACGCTGCCGCTCAACGACGTTCTCCACTTCGCGATCTCGTATGCCGAGGAGGGCTATCCGGCCGTAGCGCCGATCGGCGACGCGATCGGCAAGGTAGAGCAGCTCTTCCGGGACGACTGGACGACGAGCTCCGAGATCTACCTCCCCTCTCCCGCGGCAGGAAGGCTGCACCGGAACCCCGTCCTCGCCGCCACGTACCGGCGCATCCTCGCCGAGGCGGAGGCCGCCTCACCCGACCCGGAGACACAGCTCGACGCGGCCTTCGACTGCTGGTACCGCGGCTTCGTCGCCGAGGAGATCGTCGCCTTCCAGGATCGGGAGTGGCTCGACAGCTCCGGCGAGCGGCATGCCGGCCTGCTCACCGAAGATGACCTGCGCGACTGGAAGCCGTCCTGGGAAGAGCCCCTTTCGGTCGACTATCACGGCCACGAGGTGTTCAAGGCCGGCCCCTGGAGCCAGGCGCCCGTCTTCCTCCAGCAGCTCCGCCTGCTCGAGGGCTTCGACCTCGGCGCGATGGGACAGTCGAGCGTGCACACGATCACCGAGTGCGCGAAGCTCGCGTTCGCCGATCGCGAGGCCTGGTACGGCGACCCCGACTTCGTCGACGTCCCGCTGGAGATGCTGCTTTCCCGCGACTACGCGGAGCGACGGCGTGCACTCGTGGGCGAGGAGGCATCCGCCGAGTTGCGGCCCGGCGGTGAGGGCTGGCGCCTACCATCCCCCGTCGCCGAGGTCGAGAGCGCTCCCGGGATCGGGGAGCCGACCCGTGGCGACACGGTCCACATCGACGTCGTCGACCGCTCGGGGAACATGGTCTCGGCGACGCCCAGCGGCGGCTGGCTGTACGGCGCACCCGTGATCCCGTCGCTCGGCTTCTGCCTCGGCACGCGCGCGCAGATGTTCTGGCTCGAGGAGGGCCTGCCGAGCTCGCTCGAACCCGGCAAGCGGCCGCGGACGACACTCTCACCGACGCTCGTCGCCCGCGACGGCGAGCCCTACCTCGCCATGGGCACACCCGGCGGAGACCAGCAGGACCAGTGGACGCTGCACGTCTTCCTCGGCCACGTCCACCATGGCCTCGACCTCCAGGCCTCGATCGATGCGCCGAATCACCACACCGAGGCGTTCCCGGAGAGCTTCTACCCGCGGGCGACCCGGCCCAGGCACGTCGCGGTCGAGGAACGCGTCGGCCCCGACGCGATCGAGGGGCTGCGGCGGCGCGGGCACGAGGTGGAGGTCTTCGGCCCCTGGACGCTCGGCCGCGTCAGCGCCGTCGGGCGCGAGGCGGACGGGATCCTCAAGGCCGCCGCGAACCCACGCGGCAACCAGGGGTACGCTGCCGGCCGATGAGCGACGAGCTCGTCCTCGACACCCCGGTCGTGCGGAGCTTCGTCGCCCGCGTCCGGGCCGCCGTCGAAGCCGCCTCATCGCCGAGCGCGGCCTGTGAGGCCATCCGGCCCTCCTTCGCGGAGCTGCTCGCCGATCCCGAGTGGCTTCCCGCGGAGTACCGGGCCGCGGCGCCGGACAGCGGCATGGGCGGCGGCATCGGACAGTGGCTCCTCTTCCGCGCCGGGGACGGGTCACTCTCGCTCTTCTCCCTCGTCGTGCCGCCCGGCTCGGAGACGCCGATCCACGACCACCTGGCCTGGGGTCTCGTCGGCCTGTACCGGGGCTCGCAGGACGAGGAGATCTACGTCATGCAGGACGGCGTCCTCGAGCTCGTCGAGCGACGCTCGCTGAGCGCCGGCGACTTCTACGTCCTCATTCCGCCGCGCGACGACATCCACCGCGTGCGAACGACCTCGCCGGAGGCGTCGGTCTCGATCCACCTGCTGACCAACGACACGGGCTGCGTCTGGCGTCACACATACGACCCCGCCTCGGGGGCCGCAAAGCCCTTCCGCTCGGGCTACGTCAACGTCCCGTGCGACGACGATCCGAGTGACTTTCCCCACCACCCGCCGCGGCTGGGATAGGTTTCCATCTGGTAACGACCCCGGGGGAGGGCGTGGCAGAAGTCGTCTTCGACGAAGTCACGAAGGTCTACGGCGACGGCACCAAGGCCGTCGATTCTCTCGACCTGGTCATCACCGACGGCGAGTTCATGGTTCTGGTCGGCCCCTCCGGCTGCGGCAAGACGACGGCGTTGCGGATGGTGGCCGGGCTCGAGGAGATCTCGGGCGGTGTCGTCCGAATCGGCGAGCGCATCGTCAACTACGTCCCCTCGCGTGACCGCGACATAGCGATGGTGTTCCAGAGCTACGCGCTCTACCCGCATCTCTCGATCTACGAGAACATCGCGTTCGGCCTCAAGGTCAAGAAGATGCCGAAGAAGGAGATCGACCGGCGCGTGAACAACGCCGCGAGGATCCTCGGGCTCGAGCCGTTTCTGAAGCGCAAGCCTCGCGCGCTCTCGGGAGGCCAGCGCCAGCGTGTCGCGATGGGGCGAGCGATCGTCCGCGAGCCCGCGGCCTTCCTGATGGACGAGCCTCTCTCCAACCTCGACGCGAAGCTGCGCGTACAGATGCGGGCCGAGATCGCCGGCCTCCAGCGCTCGCTCGAGACGACGACGATCTACGTCACCCACGACCAGGTCGAGGCGATGACGATGGGCGACCGCGTCGCCGTGATGCGCAAGGGCCAGCTTCAGCAGGTCGCCGACCCGCAAACCCTCTACGACCATCCCGTCAATCTCTTCGTCGGCGGCTTCATCGGCTCACCGGCCATGAACATGATCGAGGCGACGCTGGAGCGGCGGAACGGCGGGCTGGCGGCGAAGGTCGGCGCTCAGGAGATCCCGATCACCAGCGAGGAGGTAGCACGGCGACCCGAGCTCAGGCGTTTCGTCGACAGGAACGTCGTCCTCGGGATCCGGCCCGAGGATCTCGAGGACGCGGCGCTTGCTCCCGACAGCCGTGCGCGCCTGCGAGGCACCACCGAGCTGACCGAGGCGCTTGGCTCCGAGATCGTGGTGCACTTCGAGATCGCGGCCAAGCACGCAGTGACCGAGGACGTCCGGGAGCTTGCCGAGGACGTCGGCGACGAGGCGCGCGTCGCCCACCTCGCCGAAGAGGACACCGCCACGCTCGTCGGGCGCTTCGGACCGCGCTCGCGCGTAAGCGAGGGAGACAAGGTCGAGGTGGCGGTCGACACGCGTGCATTGCATTTCTTCGACCCAGAGACAGGTCTTGGAATCTATGACGAAGAGAAGGGAGAAGGGTCGTGAGCAGACGCAACATCCGCGCCGCCGGAGCCGTAGCGGCGGTCGTGGCACTTGCAGTCATCGTCGCCGCGGTCTTCGGGGGCACCTCGAAGGGTGCCGTCAAGACGAGCAAGACGTCGGCGGTGAAAGGAACCGTCACGTTCGACGGGATCTGGACGTCGTCGACCGGCCAGAAGCCGTTCCAGGCCGTCATCAACGCCTTCCAGAAGAAATACCCCGGTGTGCACGTCAACTACAAGCCGGTCGGGAACAACCTGCCCACCGTGCTCGCGACGGCCGTCGCCGGCGGCCATCCGCCGGACATGGCGGACATCGCCCAGCCGGGCACGATCAAGCAGTTCGCCAACCAGCACAAGCTGAAGCCGATCACCTACGCGAACAGCGTTCTGAAGAAGAACTTCAGCTCGGGCTGGCTGAGTCTCGGCAAGTTCAACGGCAAGCAGTACGCGTTCGTCTTCAAGGCTGCCAACAAGTCGCTGGTCTGGTACAACGTCCCGGCCTTCAAGGCAGCGGGCGTGAAGCCGCCGAAGACGTTCTCGCAGCTGCTCTCGATCGCGAAGACGATCAAGGCGTCGGGCACGCCCGCCTACTCGATCGGGGGCGCGGAGGGGTGGACCCTCACCGACCTGTTCGAGAACATCTACCTCCGCACGTTCGGCGTGGCGAAGTACGACGCGCTGAGCGCGCACAAGATCAAGTGGACCGACTCGTCGGTGGCGACGGCCCTCAAGACGATGGGCAAGATCCTCGGCGACACATCGAACATCGCCGGCGGCACCGCAGGCGCGCTCCAGGACTCGTTCAACCAGTCGGTGACGAACGCCTTCAGCGATCCGGCGAAGGCCGCGATGGTGTTCGAGGCGGACTTCGTGGGCGGCGTGATCCTGTCGCAGACGAAGGCCAAGGCGAAGACCGGGTTCAACACGTTCGTCTGGCCGCAGATCACGGCCGGTGCGGACGCGAAGGCGGTCGAGATCGCGGGCGACCTGATGGTCACCTTCCGCGACTCACCGGCGATCGAGGCGTTCGTGAAGTACCTCGCAACGCCTCAGGCCGCGGCCATCTGGGCGAAGCAGGGCGGCTTCGGCACCGGTAACCACAACATGAGCCCGAGCGTCTATCCGGACTCGATCACCCGTGCGACCGAGGCGCCGTTGCTGACGGCGAAGTCGGTCGTCTTCGACATGTCCGACAACCAGCCGCCCGCATTCGGCTCGACCGCGGGCCAGGGCGAGTGGGGACTGTTCCAGAAGTTCCTCCAGAACCCGAGCGACGTGAAGGGGATCCAGCAACAACTGGAATCAGCCGCGAGCGCGGCCTACAAGAAGTAGCTCGGTGAGTGCCGGCGGAATCACCGCGGAGCCGCCCGTCGTGGCGGCTCCGCCCCCCGGCGGCGAGCCCGGCCGGTTTGCCCGCTACCTGACCGCTGCCGCCTTCCTGGCGCCGGCATTCATCTTGCTGGGCGTGTGGATGGTCTACCCGGCCGTCTACACGATCATCCGCAGCTTCTTCGGCCCGACCGGATTCCTCGGCTCCTGGGTCGGGACGGACAACTACAAGACGCTCTTCACGAGCTCGTACTTCACGACGGCGATCAAGAACAACGCCATCTGGGTCGCGGTCGTGCCCGCGTTCGTCGCGGCCATCGGGCTCATCTTCGCCGTTCTGACCGAGCGGGTCCGCTGGTCGCTGGCGTTCAAGACAGTCGTCTTCCTGCCCATCGCGATCTCCGCCTTCGCGACCGGAGTGACGTGGCGGATCCTGTACGACCAAAGTCCGGACACCGGCGCGATCAATGCGCTCGGGCGCGTGGTCTCGGACGCAGTCACGCCCCCCGGCGTCCTCTCCAGCGCGCTTCCGTCGACTTCGACGCTGCAGGCGCACGGCGGCGGGCTCCTGCTCAAGACGCCGCTGCATCCCGGAGGCGTCGCCCTCCTAGGATTGACGGGCATCGCGCCCCAGGACGTGCCCAGCAGCGCGAAGCAGGCGGTGCAGCCGGCCGCCAAGCAGGGGGACATCAACGGGGTCGTCTGGCGCGACTTCAAGCCCGGCGGCGGCAAGCCCGGCGTTGTGGAGAAGGGAGAGTTCGGCCTGCCGGGCGTGAGCGTCGAGCTGCGCTCGAGCGCGGGCAAGGTCGTGCAGACGGCGAAGACCGCTGCGGACGGCTCGTTCGCGTTCACCGACGTGCCTACAGGGACCTACCATGCAGGCGTCAGCGCGAGCACCTTCGCGAAGCCCTTCGGGGGCTACTCCTGGCTCGGCCCCAGGCTGATCACGCCGTCGCTCCTGATCGCCTACATCTGGATCTGGGCCGGCTTCGCCATGGTCGTGATCGCGGCAGGACTGTCGGCGATGCCACGCGATGTGCTCGAGGCAGCCCGCACGGACGGCGCGAACGAATGGCAGGTGTTCCGACGGGTGACGGTGCCGCTGCTCGCACCGGTGCTGACCGTCGTCTTCATCACGATGATCATCAACGTCCTGAAGGTCTTCGACATCGTGTTCGCACTCGCGCCGGAGTCGACCCAGCAGAACGCGAACGTCCTCGCGTTCGCGATGTGGCAGACGGCGTTCGCAGGGGGCGGGAACTTCGGAGTCGGCTCGGCGATCGCCGTCTTCATCTTCATCCTCGTCCTGCCCGTACTGCTGCTCAACATCCGCCGCTTCAGGAGGGAGCTCTAAGTGGCCGCAGCGGCTCCGGCGATCGAGGTCAAGGTTCCGGTCCCGCACGAGCGGACCTCGGCCAAGATCCTGCGGATCCTCGGCCGTGGCCCGGTTCAGCTAGTGCTCGTGATCATCGGCCTGCTCTGGCTCGTGCCGACATTCGGGCTCTTCATCACCTCGATCCTCCCCCTGTCGGACCTGGCGACGAGCGGCTGGTGGCAGATCTTCTCGCACCCGAGCCACGCCACCTTCGCGAACTACAGCGCCCTCTTCCACAACTCCGGCATGCTGACGGCGCTCAAGACGACCGCGTACATCGCGGTCGGAAACACCGTCCTTGTGGTCCTCGTGGGCGCGTTGGCCGGATACGCCTTCGCGTGGCTCGACTTCCCCGGCCGCGACTGGCTCTTCATCGCCGTGATCGCATTGCTCGTCGTGCCGATCCAGATGGCCTTGATCCCGATGTTCCGCCTCTACGACAGCCTCGGCCTCTTCGACACCTGGTACGGGATCGCGCTCTTCCACACCGCCTTCGGGCTCCCGTTCGCGATCTTCCTGCTGCGGAACTTCTTCATCGGGCTGCCGAAGGACATCCTCGAGTCGGCCCGGATCGACGGCGCCTCCGAGATCCGGATCTTCCTGCGCTTGATCCTGCCGCTCGGGCTGCCGGCGATCGCTTCGCTCGCGATCTTCCAGTTCCTCTGGACCTGGAACGACCTGCTCGTCGCGCTCACGTTCGGCCAGAACACGACCCCGATCACCGTCTGGATCTCCGGGCAGCTGCGCGAGTTCGGGTCGAGCCTCGACATCATCGCGCCCGCATCGTTCATCTCGCTCCTGATACCGCTGGCGGTCTTCTTCGCCTTCCAGCGCTACTTCGTCCAGGGGCTGCTGGCCGGCTCGGTGAAGTAGTGGCCGGCGTCGCGATCGTCGGGTCCGGGCTGGCGGGCTTCACCGCGTATCAGACGCTGCGCCGCGGGCTCGCCTCCGGCGAGATCGTGGTCTTCGGCACGGACGTGGACCCGGCCGCCGCATGGCGGGTGCGTGCGGCCGCGATCCGGCAGCGCGTAATGCGGTCCGAGAGCGACGGCCATTGCCGGGCCGCGACCTTCCCCGGGCTCGCCTTCCAGGGCGTGTTCCGCAGGCGCTCGCTGCGACCGCTGATCGAGACCCTCTCCGATCGGTACCACCCGACGGTGGAGGAGTTCCTCGACCACGTCGAGCGCACGCGCGAGCGGAGCGGCTGGGACGAGAGCCTCGTGCCGCGCCGGGTTCGGCGAGTGCAAGCCGTCGAGGGAGGCTTCGAGCTCGATGGGGAACGCTTCGATCACGTGCTGCTCGCTCCCGGCCACCCGGGCCTGAACGTCCCCGACGAGCTGCGCGACGACCCGCGCGCGGTCCACTCCTACGAACCGCATGAGTACTCTTCGACGGTGACGGTGGTCGGCGCCGGCCTCGCCGCTGCGACGGAGTGGCTGAACGCGCTCGCTGCCGGGGCGGAGGTCGTCTCCGTGCGACGCCACGAGCCGGAGCGTCGGCCGCTCAACGTCCCGCGGGAGTACTTCTCACGCCGCGGCCTCGCGGCGTTCCACCGGCTGCCCGCCCGAGAGCGGATCGAGCGGCTGCGCGCGCTGACGGCGCCGTCCTATCCGCCCGGCCGAGAGTGGGACGAGCCGCTCGAGCGCGCGAGCCGCGAGGGCCGCTTCCGGGTGGAGAGCTCGCCGAACGGAAGCGTCCAGGTCATCTGCGCGACCGGCTTCGTGCGCGGCTGGCGCAACGATCGGCTGTTGTCGGCGCTCGTCGCCGACCACGAGCTCGCCACGGCGGGAGACTGGATCGTCGTCGGCCCCGACTCCACCGTTCCCGGCCTGAGCGACGCCACGAGGACGCTCGCCCTGGCCGGGGCACCGGGCCAGTGGGTGTTTCCCGCGGCGGACACGCTGGCGGGCGCGCGGTATGCCGGCCACTGCTTCCTGAGGAGGGTCAAGGCTTGTCGTACACGCTGAGAGGACGCATCGAGTCGCGCCTGGCGGCCCTGCTGCCGGTGCTGGTCGGCTGCTGCGTGCTGGCCGCGGCGCTGCGTCACTGGTGGCCGGTCGAGCTCTGCGTTCTGATGGCGGCGGTCGGGCTGGTGCTCGACGTCCAGGTCTGGCACCGGCTCTTCCCGTACCAGTCGGCGTGGGCCATCCTGCCGCTCGGCCTCGCCGAGCTCGGCCTGGTGCTGGCGATCGTCTACGGCGCCGGACTGCACGCGCCGCTCGGGCCGGCGCTCCTCCTCTTCGGCGTCGGTTGGCTCGTCTCGTTCCTGCTCGGACAGGCCGGTTACCCGCTGCTGCGGCTGAGCTACACGGAGGACGGCGGCGAGCTCGGCCGCGCCGGAGCGGTCGCCGCGGCCGGGGTGCTGCTCGTCCTCATCGGCAGCGCCGCGACCTGGTACGTGCGGCTGCCTCCCGTCGTCCACCTCGCTTCCGGAGTGCACCAGGGGCCGATCGTGATCCGCAGGCGCGAGGTCCTGCAGGGCGCCCCCGGCGCCGTCGTCAAGGGTGGAATCGTCGTCGCCCACGACGACGTCCACATCCGCAACGTCACCGTGCTGGGCGGCCGGAACGGCATCGACGTCGAGAACGTCGACGGCACCGTGCTCGACGGCGTCACGGTGCAGGGCGCGAAGCTCGACGGCGTCCACGTCCGGTCCGCGGGGATCATGATCAAGAACTGCACCATCGACATGCTCGGGAACAAGATCGGCCAGGGCATCGACATCGGGTTCAACATGGACATGGGGATGAGCATGGTCGAGGGCTGCACGATCGTCGGCGGGATGCAAGGCATCACGACACACTCCTCGATGACGGACATCATGGACAACCGGGTCAGCCGCACCACCGGTCAGGCCATCTCCGTGGCGGAGATGTCGATGGGAATGGCCATGGACAACGAGGTGCGCGACGCGCTCGGGGTCGGCCTCAACTGCGACGACCAGTCGATGTGCACCTTCGAGCACAACACGGTGATCGGGACGCGCCCCGACACCGCCTCGGGCGACCCCTCACGCCGGGGCGTCGCCGTCCTCGCGAGCTTCTACTCGGAAGCCAGCCTCTGGCAGAACCGGCTCGTGGCGAATCCGGTGCCGGCCAGCGCGATCACGAGCTCGCTGTTCCGGTGGACCCGGGACACGGGCTGGTGAGCTCCTCCTACTAGGTCACCGGCGGCGGATTCCCTTTCAGGCTGCCGGCGAGCGTGGGGTCCCAGCCGCAGACGATGCAGGCGTGGGCGACGGCCGAGCGAACGAAGGTCAGCGCGGTCCCGCGCGGATCGGGGCTTGCCCGGACGTCGTCCCAGTCGAGGATGAACTCGCCGAGCGCGGCTTCCCAGCGTGCGCCCGCGGGGGACAGCGTCCCGTCAGAGAACCCGTCGGGCGCAGGATGCGCGTACGCGTAGAACGCGGCGCGCGGGTAGCGGTCGTCGCCCGGCCACCAGCCGACCTCGATCTGCTGCGCGTCCCCCGCGTTGCGTGAGATGAAGCCCTCGGCCGGCGGCTCGACGGCCACGCCCGAGAAGAGGCTGACGGCGAGGTCGAACGAGCCCCACCACGCGTTGACCGGCGTCGAGCGGCCGCGATACGGCGCCCGCAGGGCACCGAGCACCAGCGCCGCCCGAGTCGCCGCCGCGAAGTAGGTCTCGACCTGTGAGGCTTCGTAGGTCGCGTGCTCGGTGTCTTCGTCGAGCGGCGTCTTCCACGGCGTCTCCTGCGGGGTGGGGTTGATCTCGACCGGGCCGCCGAGCGACCGCACCGCGGCGAGCACCTCCCGCGTGACGTCGGCTACCGGCCGGTTCGGCGAGAGCGCGACGCGCTGCACGCGTCCATCGCTGTGCTCCACGACGGCCTCGTGGCTGTGCAGGTCGAGAGCGGCCACGAGCGCCCCGGATCCGTCGGGTGCCGGCAACGGCAGCGTCTCCCAGCCCCTTGCGCTGAGCCGCAGAGCCGCATGCTGGAGCTGCGGCTCAGGCGGGGCGAGCTCGACCGCGAGCTTGCCGAGCACCTGCGTGTGCGCATGGAGCGTGTCGCACGTCGCCCGCCAAGCTTCGAAGGGAAGCTCGGGCCAATTCGTCGCGACCTGTCCGGCGGCCAACTCGAGCCGAGACTACTCCCACCGGTCGCCCCACGGCGGCGGTCTCGTGACGGCCAGGAGACGATCGGGTGACGACGAGCCGGAAGGGGGAGGAATCGTCCGGAGGCGGCGCTATCTGGAGAGGTAGTGAGCCGCTGCGACCTGCACGTCCACTCGATCTACTCGACGGACAGTGGGAGCTACGCCCTCAGACGTGCGCGCCTCGGCGAGTCCTACACGTCACCCGAGCGCATCTACCGGGCGTGCCGGTCGCGCGGCATGAGCTTCGTCACGATCAGCGACCACAATACGGTCGAGGGTGCGCTGCAGATCGCGCACGAGCCGGGCACCTTCCTCTCGGTGGAGGTGACGACGCAGTTTCCGGAGGACAGCGTGCCGCTGCACGTCCTCGTCTGGGGGCTGAGCGAGGGGGACCACCGCGACCTCCAGCCGTACCGGCTGTCGGTCTACGAGCTCGTCTCATTCCTCCGCGAGCGCAGCCTCGTGCACGCGCTCGCGCATCCGCTCTACCGGATGGGCCCGGAGCTCACGGCGTGGCACGTCGAGCGGATGATGCTGCTCTTCTCGATCTGGGAGGGACGCAACGGAGCGCGGCCGCGGGAGTCGAACGAGCTCGCCTGCCGCCTGGCGGCTTCGTTCGACACGGCGTACATTCACGGTCTCGCCGAGCGGCACGGGATCGAGCCCGTCCACTCCGGCTCGATCGCGCTGACCGGCGGTTCCGACGACCACGGCGCCCTCGACGTCGCCACGACCTGGACGGAGGCGCGCGGCGAGACCGTGGAAGCGTTCCTCGACACGCTGGCCCGAGGCGAGTCGGGCCCCGCCGGCGAGCACGGCTCGACGCTTAAGCTCGCGCACGCGCTGGCCGCGCTCTTCGTCAACGCCTACCGCAAAGGCGGCGGCGAGCTGCCCGACACGATCCGGGCGCAGGTCGAGCAGCTCTTCGACGAAGAAGCGGGAGACGCAGAGGCACGGCACCGGGAGGTCGCCGACCTCTCGACGCGGCTCGTCCGCCTCCTCGGCGCCCGCGCCCGCTCGGGCGGGATGACGCTCGCCAACCTTCCCGGTGCGGGCAGCCGCCTGGGATCGCTCGTCTTCGCCGCCGGCCTCCAGCTCCCGTACCTCGCAACGGCGCACCATCACGCCGGCTCGCGCGACGGCCTCGTCTCCCTCGAGCACAGCTTCTTCCCGGCCTCTCGCAGCCGCCTCGAGCCCCGGGCGCTGCTCTTCACCGACACGTTCTCGGAGGTGAACGGCGTCGCCGGGACGATGCGCAGGGTCGCCGCGGCTGCCGCGGAGGGCTCGTATGCCGGTTCGGTCGTGGTCGCCGCCGACGAGGCACCGGCACCCGGCACCGTCACGCTCCCACCGGACTGGTCTCTGCCCCTTCCCTCGTACGAGGCAATCGACCTCCGCTTCCCGTTGCCGACCGACGTCCTCGAGCGCGTCGAAGCGGAACGGCCCGACGTCATCCACGTCGCCACGCCCGGCCCGGTCGGCTTCTGCGGATTGCTGGTCGCGCGGCTGCTGGGGATCCCGATCGTGGGCTCGTACCACACCGAGCTCGGGCCGTACGCCCTCCACCTGACGCGCGACGCCCTGGTCGCGGAGGCACTCGACGTCTATGTCGACTGGTTCTACCGCCAGTGCGCGACCGTGCTCGCCCCGACCCGCGCCGTGGCCGCCTCGCTCGCCGCGCGCGGCTACCGGGAGCCCGGCATCTGGGGCCGCGGCGTCGACTCCCGGCTGTTCGAGCCCACGCGGAGGAACGAGGAGCTCCGGCGCGAGCTGCTCGGCCCTGCCGGCGAGATCCTCCTGCTCTCGGTCGGGCGGCTGTCGGCCGAAAAGCGGGTCGGCGTCCTGCTCGACGCCTTCGCGCACGTGACTCTTCAGCGGCGCGGTGTCAGGCTTGTCGTCGCAGGCGACGGCCCGGCCAGTCGCGAGCTCGAGCACACCGCGCCCGCCGGCACCCACTTCGTCGGCGAGCTCACCGGCGAGGCGCTCGCCGAGCTCTACGCCAGCGCCGACGTCTTCTGCTTCCCGAGCACGACCGACACCTTCGGCCAGGTAGTGCTCGAGGCCGGCGCGTCCGGCCTTCCCGTCATCGCCGCCGACGCAGGCGGAGCCGGTGAGCTAGTCGTCGCAGGACGGACCGGCCTGCTCTTCCCGCCCGACGAGCCGCGCGCGCTCGCGGCGGCGCTACTCCAGCTTGCCGGCGACACCGAGCTGCGCGCGCGCCTCGCGAGCGGCGGGCGGGAGGCGGCACTCGCGCGCACGTGGCCGGCGGCGATCTCGGATCTCGGCAGGACCTACCGGCAGCTGCTCGGGCTCGAGCAGGCACCGGTCAGCGCCGCAGCCTAGTTTCCCGAGCCAAGCTGCTCTACGCTCCGCGGATGGACTCGCGGGTGTTCCTGCCCGGCTGGGGCACCCCCGCCGCGCTCTACTCGTCCGGCCTTCCCGCGACCTGGGACGTGCTCGAGCCGCCGGGCTTCGCCGCCTCGGGCGGCTCGCTCGCCCCCTATCGGCGCTGGCTCGAGCTCGAGCTCCGCGGCCGGGGACGATCGTCGGTCGCCGGGCACTCGATGGGCGGCGCGCTCGCCATCCTCGCCGCGGCCGAGGTGCCGGAGCTCGTCGAGCGGCTCGCGCTGATCGCCCCGGCGGGCCTTCCGCTCGACAAGCCGATCCGGCAGAGCCTGCGCGATTTCCTGAGCCAGCTCGCAAGCGGCGACTATCCGCACCGCCTGGCTCTCGCGGCGCTGCTGGCACTCGCGCGGGCGCCGCGTTCCGCCTTGGCTCTCGCACAGCACGTGCGGGAGCTCGACCTGCGGCGCGAGTGCGCACGCGTTCGAGCCGCAGGCATCCCGACGACGGTGATCGGCTGCGTGACCGACACGCTCGTGACGACCGACAGGACGCGCGCCCTCGCCGACGCGCTCGGCGCGCGCTACGACGAGCTCGATCTCCACGGCGGCCACATGTGGATGCTCGCCGATGCGCCTCGGCTCGCCGCCGCGGTCTCGGGCTGAGCCCTGGCTCGCCGCGGAGCATAGGATCACAGCGTGGACGAGCGGCTCGAGCGCTACGCGGAGTTGTGCGTTCGGGTCGGGGCGAACGTCCAGCCGGGCCAGGAGCTCTTCGTCGAGGGTCTCGTCGACCATGCGCCGCTGATCCGCGCACTGACGCGCCAGGCGTACCGCGCCGGTGCGTCGTATGTCCACGTCCTCTACCTCGACGACCACGTCAAGCACGCGATGATCGAGCTCGGGCCCGACGAGGCGCTGACGTACTCGCCCTCCTGGCGCAAGGCGTTCGTGGAGGCGGGCTCCGGCAACGCGTTCCTCGCTACGCTCGGCGATCCGGAGCCGGAGCTGATGGCCGACCTCGACGGTGCGCGCGTCGGCCGCGCGCTGATGCCGGAGGTGAACGCGATCGTCCTCGAGCAGCTGCGAGAGAGCTCGGTCAACTGGTGCGCCGTCGGCGCGCCGAACGAGGGCTGGGCGCGGCAGATGTTCGGCGAGCCTGACGTCGAGCGGCTCTGGGAGCTCGTAGCGTTCTGCATGCGCCTCGACGAGCCCGACCCGGTCGCGGCCTGGCGGGAGCACACCGAGCATCTCGAGCACCGAGCCGACGCGATGACAAGGCTGCGGCCGGACGCGCTCCGCTATCGCGGCCCGGGCACCGACCTGACGGTCGGGCTGCTCCCCACGTCCCGCTGGGACGGCGGCTCGTCCGAGACGGCGAGCGGGATCAACTTCGTGGCGAACATGCCGACCGAGGAGATCTTCACCGCGCCCGACTGCCGACGCGCCCAGGGGACGGTCCGCTCGACGATGCCACTCGTGCTACGGGGCCAGATCGTGCGCGGCCTCGAGCTGACGCTCGAGAGCGGGCGGATCGTCCACGTCGACGCCGAGACGGGCGCCGACGTCGTCCGCAGCCAGCTCGAGGCCGTCGAGAACGCCGACCGGCTCGGCGAGGTCGCGCTCGTGACGGGGGAGTCGCGCGTCGGGCGCTCGGGCGCCCTCTACTACAGCACGCTCTTCGACGAGAACGCGACCTGCCACATCGCCTACGGATCCGGCTATCCGGACAGCGTCGAAGGCGAGCCAGGCGAGGGCCTGAACGTCGCGAACATCCACGTCGACTTCATGATCGGCGGGCCGGAGCTCGAGGTCGACGCGGTGCTCGCCGACGGCAGCGGCGTGCCGCTCATTCGCGACGAGACGTGGCAACTGGAATGAGACTGGAATGAGCAGGAGCAGCTATGGCGTGTTGACCGCGATGATCTTCGCCGTCGCGATGATGTCGATCGACCAGACGATCGTCTCGATCGCGGCGCCCACGATCCAGCGCGACCTGGCGCTGACCGCGACCGGGCTGCAGTGGGTGATCAACGGCTACCTCCTCGCGCTCGCGGCGCTGATCGCGCTCGGTGGGAAGGTGAGCGACGTCGTCGGGCACCGGCGGATGGTGATCGTGGGAACGGTCGGTTTCGCCCTCGCCTCGGTGCTGTGCGGGGCCACGCCGAAGGGCGCTGCAGCGCAGGAGTGGCTCGTGGCCGCGCGGCTGCTGCAGGGCGCCTTCGGGGCGCTGCTCTTCCCGGCGGCTCTCGCGATCGTGTTCGACGCCTTTGCCGCCCGCGAGCGCGGCAGGGCGCTGGCGCTCTTCTTCGGCATCAGCGGCGCACTGACGTCGGTCGGCCCGATCGCCGGCAGCTTCCTCCTGCCCTGGACCTGGCGGGCGATCTTCCTGATCAACGTCCCGGTGGCGCTCGTCGCGCTCTGGCTGACGTGGCGCGCGAACCCGGCGGAGACGCGCCGGCCGGTCCCGATCGACTGGCGCGGAGCGATCCTCGTCTCCGCCGGCATGGGCCTCGCCGTGCTCGGGCTCCAGCAGTCCGCGAACTGGGGCTGGAGCTCGGTCGCCACGTGGGCGTGCCTGGCCGCCGGGCTCGTGCTGCTCGCCGCGTTCGTGCGCTTCGAGCTGCAGCGGCGGGACCCTCTGATCGACGTTGGGATCTTCAGTCACCGCGGCTTCGCGGTGGACAACGTCGTCATGGGCCTGGCGTACGGCTGCTTCCTGCCCCTCTTCTTCTTCGCGTCGGTGTATGCGCAGGTCGTGCTGGGCTACAACGCCGGCAAGACGGGGCTGTACATCCTCGTCATTTTCATCGGCTTCGCGGTTGCGACGCAGCTCGGCGGGCGGATCCTCGACCGCCGCGGCGCGCGGCCCGCGGCGATCCTCGGAGGCGCGCTCGGCGCGGTCGGCTTCTACTTCTGGGCCGGGCACCTGCACCAGCCGCTCGGGTCGCAGTGGCCGTGGATCATCCTTGCCGGGGGCGGCATCGGCTTCGTCCTGACCCCCGTCACTACCGACGCCGTCAACCGCGCACCGCGCGGCAGCTTCGGCGAGGTGACCGGCGTCACGCAGACCGTACGCTACTTCGCGGCGAGCCTCAGCCTCGCCGTCCTCGGCAGCGTGTTGATCCACCAGACCCGCGACAACGCGAAGGCGTCGCTCGCCCAACTGCACATCCCGCACGCGATCGCCTCGAAGATCGTCGCCTCGATCAACACCGGAGCCGGCACGACGCCGCCGCACCGACGCGGGGCGTCGATCGTCTTCGCCGCCATCCAGGGCGACTTCGCCCAGGCGACCCGCGTCGTCTACCTGGCGATGGCCGGGATCATGGCGGCGGGCTTCCTCGTCGCGGTACGGCGGATGGAACGCGGCATCCCCACCGAGGTCACCGAGGCGATCGAGGCAGAGGCCGCCGCCGACCCGGCCGGTTGAGCTCAGTCGTCAGTCGAGAGGCGCCGCCTCGTTCCAGCGCACGATGAGCGCGTAGAGGACGACGATCGTGAGGCCGAGCACCGTCAGTGCCCAGAGCGGATACGTCGCCGAGCCGAGGAACCCGAGCTGCCCGAGGAGGTTGATGCTGATGACGATGATGGCGAACCAGCGGGCCCAGGTCGACCTCACAAGCAGGGCGTATCCCGCCAGCACGAGCACGATCCCCCAGATCAGCGTCAGCCAGCCCCAGGTCGTCACGTTGAAGACGACGATCTGGTTCGCCGTCAGGACGTAGTACTGGCCCCTGATCACGGCGATCAGCCCCTCGAAGAAGTCGATCACGCCGATCAGCAGCATCAGCCACCCGGCGAAGCCGATCCAGCCGGACCACGCGCTGCTGGGCGGCTTCCTGGTCATTTCCTCCATCCGAACCCCTCCTTCGTTCGTGTGCGTTCTCGGCCCCAACTCGCCGCGTCGAGGTGCTCCCGCACGAACCGCACGACCTCGGTGGCGAGCCACACGAAGGCGACGAGCTCGTGGATGCTCCCGCGTCCGCGCTTGAAGAGCACGAGCCCCTCGAAGAGGCGCGGCCCTTGGTGGCGCGGGTGAGGAGCGGCGTGCGAGGCCATCGCGGCGCAGTTTCGAGCCCCACGGGAGCGCTGCACAGCAGGCGGCCACGCGCCCTCCGGTGATGCAGGCATCCGCTCGGGGCGTGTCGGCCACATACCGCTCCGGGCCGGAGATTGCGAGTGTGCAGGGATGGCACGGCCGTCCGACGCAGCAGGCCCGAAGGGCCGCTCCGCCGTGGGCGGCGCGATCGGCGGTGCGGCGATTCATTCCGCCCGGGTCGTCGCGCGCGCCTGGCGAGGGCCCCTCGAGACGGCGGCGGAGGAGATCCTCTCGTCACCGGAAATCACCCAGATCCTCGATCGCGCGCTTGCCGGGCCGCTGCCCGAGCAGGTCGCGCACTCCCTAATCCGGCACCGCGTTGTCGAGCGGATTGCGCAAGAGCTCGCCGACTCCGGACAGCTCGACCAGCTGATCCAGCAGGCGCTCGAGAGCCCACGCACGCTCGAGGCCGTCGATCGAGCCATGGCCAGCGAGGCGGTGCGGCATGCCCTTCAGCGGGCGCTCTCAGGCCCGGAGCTACGGGCCGCGCTGGCCTCACAGTCCACCGGGCTGGCGCAGCAGGTCGCGGCCGGCGTGCGGCGGTCGGCGGCCGAGGCCGACCGGCACCTCTTCTCCCGCCGCGCTGAGGCGACGACCGGCGTGTTCGGCGGAGTTGCCACGCGGGGCCTCGCCCTCCTCGTTGATTCGCTTGCGGTCGCTGCAATCTCGCTGCTCGTCGGGGCCGCCGCCGGCCTCGTCGGCTCGCTCGTCGGAGGAATCCGGCCGCACTGGCTGGCCGGGATCCTCCTCGGCGGCGCCGGAGCCATCGTCGCGGCCGGATATTTCACCCTCTTCTGGAGCACTGCCGGCCAGACGCCCGGCATGCGGCTGATGCACGTGCGTGTTCTCACCGAGCGCCGCCGAGACCGTCACCTCACGCTCGCGCGTGCGTTCGTGCGAACCTTCGGGCTCGCGCTCGCGATCGTCCCCTGCTTCGCGGGCTTCTTGCCCGCGCTCTTCGACGCCCGACGCCGTGCGCTTCCGGACTATCTCGCCGGCACCGTGGTGGTCTACGACGACGCCGACTGAGCCGAGACGTCCCCGGCCGCGAGCTTGGCGCTCATTTTGATCGCCTTGACCGCGCCCGTCGCGCCCGCTTGCAGGGTGAATCCGACTGCGAGGAGGACGACGCCGAGCACGAACAGGACGTTCGACCCCAGCAACAGGATCCCGATGCGCCCGACCAGATAGGGCGGGGTGCAGATGAGCGCGCCGAGCGTTCCACCGACGGCGGAGGCTGCAAGCTTGTCGCGGCGAGAGCCGGTCGGCCTGACGCCGACGATGCGCGCCGGCACGCTGACGTAGGTGAGCATCATCACGCCGACCACCACGCCGAGCGAGAGGCCGAACCAGGGGTGTCCCCAGCGGGGAACGACGATCGCCGAAAACCCGAGCGCAAGACCGACGATCAGCCCGAATCCGAGAACTACGGGGAGGTGCTGTCGGGCGAGCGCAAATGCCGGCCGGATCCGAGGTCGGCCTGGCTGCGTGATCGCGAACGCGAACACCGCGTTCAGAAAGAAGCTCGCCGCCGTCACCAGCGCGATCAACAGGACGAGCGCGAGGGCCGCCGGCCCGAGCCAGACGTGGAAGTCCTTCCCCTTGACCACGTGCACCTTGAGGTCGAGGAACGCCGCCCAGATCCACATCGCCGGCAGGACCTGGACGAGGGTCAGCCGCCAGTTGACGAACACGAGCCTCAGGCCCTGGAAGAGCATGACGAACGCCCCGATTGCGAACACCAGCGGCGCGAAGATCCGCCGAGACCGACTCAACTCAAGCACGGCCGACTCGACCGCAGCCTCGTCCCCTCTCTGGATCGCGTCGATGAGCGCGCGGCCCTGCGTCACCAGAACCTCGCGACGCGTCGGGCTCACGTCAG